>Ga0136611_10003176_pt1 | contig 11498 bp, 7 predicted proteins | sample AntDrymUQ2232306_2_FD_106645 | JGI IMG/M metagenome (GOLD analysis project Ga0136611, IMG submission 106645) | Polar desert sand microbial communities from Dry Valleys, Antarctica - metaG UQ223 (23.06) | ecosystem: Environmental > Terrestrial > Soil > Desert | place: Antarctica: Dry Valley... | reverse complement strand
GCCGCCGCGGCGGCCTCCGGCGCGACCTCTCGCGTTGCACCGGGAGCCAGCGCAAAGTGAACCGGCCAGAACCATTGCTGCCGTGGGGCACAGTCGCGGCCGTCGCCGCCGGCGGCGCGCTATTGCTCGCATTCTTCGTCGCGCGCTCGGGCAGCAGCGTCGCTGTCGTCGCTGCTCTTGCCATCGCCGCGGCGCTTGCCGTCGCCGCCTTGGTCGGCCGGCGCCGCGCTACGCCGTCGCTAGAGCGCATCCCTGGTGGATCACCCGACGAGTCGACCGCCGGCGTGGAGAGCCATCCTTCACGGTCACAGCGGCCTGCGCGAGCGGTGCCGACCGAGCAAGGCGGCGGTGAAGATGGCGGCGTGGATGGGCGGCGTGAGACGTACGTGCGGGTTGCTGGAGTCGCCTCCACCATCGCGCGATCTGCCGCCGAGCGCTTCGCCGCTCCAGCAGTGTCGGTGCTGGTGGAGAGCCAGGGCAGACTAATTGCCGCTGGCAGCGCGGGCGACTGGGGCGCCGCCCGGCGCGGCCTGAAGAACGTCGCCGGGCCAGGGTTGTATGACCCGTCAACCGACGACGGATCACCTCCCGAATTCAAATTGGACCCGCGCGCGGACTGGCTACCGCGCCTGCTGACGCTGTACTCCCAGCCGGTGCCAATGGAGCGCTGGCACGAGGTGGAGGACGTGCCAGCGCCACTCCTACCATTGGTCGGACTCGCTGCCAGCGGAGCCGGCGTCGCAGTTGCGCTCGTTCACCGGCGCCGCCTGGCTGGCCTCTGCGTACTGGCTCAGCGTCCCGACGGGCGTCAGTACACCGACGCCGAGCTGGCCTCCCTGCGCCAGCTCGCACGCGAGTCCGGCCCATCCCTTGGTCAGGCGCTTGGACGCTAAGTCTTCACGCCTCCGCCTCGCCTCCAAGGACACAGGCGCCGCACGCCAGGGCATTGCACGTTTCTTCAAAGACGGCGATCAATCCTTGCTGCCCGCTCGCCGTCAAGCCGGGTTCGCCCGATCCACCCACGAGGCCTGAGCGCTCCCGCACGAGGCGCGTGATCCAGTTCTCAGCAAGCAGTGGATGCGTCCTGTAGGCCGACCGGGCGGCTTCTTCAAGCGCAACATCGTCAGTAGCGCGGGCCGCCGCTACCGCCAGTGGCAGGAACACATTGACGACGATGTCCGCCGACCGCGAAGGGCCAACCAGCGCGACCGTTTCATTGCCGGTGCACTGGTCCAGTGCGCCCCCATAAGCGCCCCTTGCAGGCATGCCAAAGTCCCAGTGCTGCAGCCAGTAGCCAGGCGGGCAGGAGACGCCGGCGAGTCTGGCCAGCGTACGGTGCGCCGCGGGCCTTCGGCCGGCGCCCATCAGTGCCTCTCGGATAGCTGGCAGCAGCCCGCCGGCCGGCCATCCGAGCGCGAGGTGCGCCAGCCCAACTACGCGCCGCACAGGTCCGTTCTCCGGACGCACCTGCCCGTGATCCCACATATACGCGCGCACCGCCGCCGGCTGGTCGTGCGCGGCCCAGATCCGCTCCAACGCCTCCACGTACACGTCCCGGGCGCGCCGTGGCGGCAGGTGGCGTTGCGACGGCAGCAGCCCGGCGGAACCCAGCAAAAGCGATTCAACTTGAACCTGCGGATTTCCCGTACCTATGCGCTTGTGCCGGACCGTTTCCAAAGTAGCCGCCGCCGCCAGCAACCGCATTGGGCCGCTGTTCCGGCTGTACCCAAGCGCGACCGCGATCTCCTCGTACGCAACCTGCTCGATGTCGGACGCGTGCGCCTCAGCTTGTACACGCTGAGTCAATCGATTCACGCCCTGTTGGAATCGACGCTCACCCGCCCGTTGCAGCGTCACCGCGTGACTTTCGCCAACCGTCCCGATTGTCCTGGCTTTCCCAACCACGGTGCGCGTCGCGCACGGAAAGCGTCTGGCATTTGCGCCTCCCCAATGGCTGATCCCGCCGATTTCCAGCAGCGGCAACTGTATGCCACCGGGTGCCCGAGCCGGCGCGCCGTCGTCGCGACCTACAACGTGAAGCACCACATCTTCATAACGCGGGTCGCTGCCATGACCATGCCTGACCCAGTCGCCAGTGTGGCGGTGCACCTCCACCGCCCCGCGCACCTCTCCCGTAGGCGTCTCCAACACCGCGTCCACGTAGTCAGGCCCGACCCTACCGCCACGACGCCCCGGAAAGAGGACACGCATGTGTTCACCCGACGTAGTGATCACTTCCGCGCCGGCAGGCAGCGTCTCCCACTGTTCCGCCAATCGCTCTTCCGCCGGGATGGTCCGGACTACACGCTTCCGCATGTCCTGAGCATACCGCTCCACGATTGACGCTGCAAGGCGGCCGTTCTCCCGGCTGACAGCGCCTTTCCCTGTAGTATTTGGGTCGGACCACGTTGTGAAGCTATCCCGAAACGCCGTCTTCGCCGCGGCGGGCGCGCTGCTCATGGTCAACGTCGCCATCGTGCGCGCATTCGGCGTGTCGGGCGAAGCGCCGGTGCCCGTGCAGACCACCTCACCTGCGGCCGTGCCGGGTGTAGCGGCGTCTGTGGCGGGCGCGCAGCCTGCGGCGGCAGCCGAGACGGCGGCGACTACGCGCGACTTGTTGCGGACCACCACACCGCCACAGCGCGACCTGGCGGAGCTGGCACGCCGTTTCAAGCACTCGTGCGCTGAGCCGCTGGGGATGCGCGTCCCGCTCTATCGCGCGGAGGCTGAAGGCGAAACCCGCAGCTTCTGGGTGCTGGACGAGCCGCAGCGCCGCTTCTTCCAGGTGGGTGCCACGCTCCGGTACGCCTCTGAGCACCTGCTGTTCTACGTCCAGGATGGTCGCGAAGTCAGCCACGACTCGCTGGCGAGCAGCGCGCGTGTCTTTGAAGAGAAGAGCTTTCCCGTCCTTCGCCGGCTGTTCGTAGATGTAGTGGAGCAACCCCGTATCACCATCCTCCTGGTAGATATGCCTGACCTCGGGGGCTACTTTTCCAGCAGCGACCTGTTCCCGGCGCTCGCCAATCCTTACTCCAACGAGCGGCCCATGGTGTACATGAACCTGCGCTCGGGCAGCCGGCCCGGATCTGATGGCTTCAATTCCGTCCTGGCGCATGAGATCCAGCACTTCCTGCACTCCACCGTGCATCCGCAGCAGGACTCGTGGATCGATGAAGGAGCGTCGATCCTCGCAATGTCGCTTAGTGGGTACGACCAGAGCAGCTACGCCCAGCGTTACCTCGGCGCGACGGAGACGCAGCTCAACGCCTGGTCCGAGACCAGCGGCCAGAGCGGCCCGCACTACGGCGCCGGCTATCTCATGCTGGAATACTTCGCCCAGCGCATGGGCGGTTACGAGAGCGTCAAGGGGCTGATCGCCTCACCCGGTTCCAGCATCGCTACCTTCGATACCTTCTTTGATCGCGTGACGCCCGGCATGCGCTTTGATGACATGTTCCGCGATTTTGTGGTCGCCAACGCGGTGAACGACCGCGGTCTCGCCGATGGACGCTTTGGACACGAACGCTTCACCCAGCGCGCGCGAATCCAGGAATCACGCGCTCAGCTTCCTGCCCTCTCTAATGCAGGCATCCGACCCTACGCTACGCGCTACGTGGAGCTGACTCCTGGCAGCGGGAGCAGCACCCGTGGCGACCTGGAGGTGCGCTTCAGTGGCGCCGGAACTGCCCGGCTCTACGGCGCCTCGCCACGCAGCGGCAGCCAGCAGTGGTGGACCTACGGTGCGGATGACTCAAATGTAACCCTCACTCGCGCCTTTGATCTCACCGCCACTGATCATGCCACGCTCCGCTTTGGCGCGTGGTTTGATCTTGAGAAAGACTATGACTATGCCAGCGTTGCCATCTCCACCGACAGCGGCTGCTCGTGGCGCACGCTTCCAGGTCGCCACACCACGGACCAGTCGCCCACCGGCCAGAACCTGGGACATGGGTACAACGGCCGCAGCGGTGGCGGACAGGCGGCTACCTGGGTAGACGAGGAGATTGATCTAAGTCCCTACGCCGGTCAGCAGATTCAACTCCGCTTCTTCAGCGTGACCGACGAGTCCTACCATGGCGCCGGTTTCGCCGTCGATGACGTTTCCATCCCTGAGATCGGATTTTTCGATAACGCGGAGACCGACCAGGGCTGGCAGGCGGACGGCTTCATTCGCTCCGTGAACGCCGCCGAAGTAGACTGGGCGGTGCAGGTCATTGCGTTCGCCGAAACGGGGACCGAGATCCATCAGTTGCGCCCCACCCGCGCCAGCGCCGATGGATCGGCGGAAGGCACCCTCGTGCTTCCTGGCTACGGCAGTCAGATAAAACGCGTGATCGTTGCGCTCTCGCCGCTTGTCCCCGTCACCCTCGAGCCCGTCGAATACCGGCTCGAAGCCGTCCTCCGATAGCGCGCTTGCTGCGTCGCGTCGTCCACCTTGTGATCAGCGTCGCGCTGGTCGGTTCTCTGGTCGGTGTGCCTGCGCCCGCGTTGGCCGCCTCGTGTGACGCGGGTCCGTTACCCGGCGAGCGTCAACTTTCGCTGGAGCAGCAGGCGCTGCTTGCCACCGCACGCGAGCTGCCGCTGGAAACTCGCGTGGGGCAGTTACTGATGCCGGGTTTTGTCGGCACGGAGCCAGATCCTGGTCTGCTGGACCGGGTCTCGCGCGGCCGTCTGGGTGGCATCTTCTTGCTCGGGCGCAACGTGCGTTCTGAGGAGCAGGTCAAGCGGCTGACGGGCAGCCTGAATGACGCCGCGGCGGGCGCTACAGGCGGCGTGCGTCCCTTCCTCGCAACCGACTTCGAGGGCGGAATAGTCAACGCGCTGCGCTCCGTGACCGGAAACACCGCATCCGCCATTTCGCTCGCCGCGCGCGGCGCTCCAGGTGTGGAGGCGCAGGGCAGCGCCGATGCCGAGACGCTGCGCTGGCTTGGCTTCAATACCAACCTGGCGCCCGTGGCCGACGTTCTGTCTGCCCCCAGCCAGGTGATCGGCGAGCGCGCTTTCTCGTCAAATCCGATCACGGCGGCGGCGCTCAGCCGCGCGTACTTGCGAGGTCTGCGCCAGGGGGGGGTGCTTGGGGTCATGAAGCACTTTCCCGGTCATGGCGCCACCGAAGGTGATTCTCACCTCATGCTGCCCGTTGTCGAGCGCACACTGGCTCAGCTAGAAGCGTCAGATCTCGTTCCCTACCGACAGGCAATTGCTTCCGGCGAGCTAGACGCGGTCATGCTCGGGCATTTGCACGTTCCCGCGCTCGATCCTGTGCTGCCCTCTTCTCTCTCACCCGCCACCGTGCTGGGGCTCCTGCGTGACCGGCTCCGCTTTGACGGCCTAGTGGTAACGGATGAACTCAAGATGCGCGCTATCTCGGGCCAATACGGGGTTGAAGTCGCCGCGCTGCTGGCGGTCAAGGCCGGCGTTGACATCATTCTCGCGGATTACACTGGCATCGAACAGCAGGCAGTCTTCGCTGCGATTATGCGCGCATGCCAGAACGGCGAGCTGTCTACCGGCCGCATTGACCAGACGGTCTCCCGCATCCTACGGCTCAAGCTCGCCTACAGTCTCGCGGGGCCGGACATCAGCGCTCGCTATAGTGCGCACCTCGCTGGCCTAAGCGCAGCTCCTCCCGCCACGGCAGTCACGCCCCCGGAAGCCGCTCCGGATCCTGCCCATGAAACTGGAGAGATACCCACGGCTCCGGAGATGCCGGCCATGACCGAAGGAGAAGGCGCCACAACGGGTGAAGAGGGCGAGATAGCGGCGATGCCGGAAGTGGCGCCGGGCGCGATGCCCAGCGCCACCCCGGAGCCAACCGCCACTCCGTTCCCGACTGATGTTTCCAACCAGCCCACACCAACGCCTGTGTCGGTCCAGCCTACGCCAACACGCTTGCCTCCCACGGCAACCGCAACCAACACAACCAGTCCCACACCAACGCGCCCGCCGACGGTGACTCCGACGCGTGCCCCCTAGCGCCTCAGCGCACTAGATAGCGCCACCGGCTGCGGGCATGGAGGGTGCCGTGCCACGCGAGTGGCGGTTCCGCCACCACAGATAGAGCAGCACGAAGGGAACAAGCGGCAGCGTGTAGACGCCAACGTAGACGGCCAGGTCGAGCACTCCCTGGAGCGCTACCGCGAGTCCTCCGAACGCCTCGCGCAGCGTGCGCACCACACGCGGCTCCCCCGCTGTACCGGTACCGCTCTTCTGCACCGGCACTACGAGGGAGACGGTAATGGTTGAAGAGTCCGCGCGGCGCTGGAGCAGCGTCATCCGGCCGCGCAGGCGCTCTATCTGGTTGCGCACTTCGGTGAGACGTTGCTGGATTGGCAGCAGCTCCTCAATCCGCTGCGCGCGCTCAAGGAAGCGGATGTACTGCTGCTCGGTTGCTTCCAAGTTGCGCACTTGCGCTTCCAGGTCAACGTACTCCTCGGTCACTTCCTGCGTGCCCACCTGCTCAGAAAGCGGTGTGCCCAGATCGCGCAGGCGAATCATCAGCTCGCCAAACGCGTCGACCGGCACCTTCAGCGTCAACGTGGCCGTCTGGCCCGGAGCGGGAACCGGCTCGGGCCGCGGCGGCACGATGATGCCCTCGCGCGTCTGCGACGACGCGGTTTGGTCGATAGGCTTTGGCTCAGCCCGGTAGCTCGTTGAGGATGCCGCCACATACGCGCCTGGGATCCCTGCGATGGCGGCGTTCACTCGCTGGACCGCGGCAGCCAGCTCGGTGACTTGCAGCGTAACCGACCCCGTCTTCACGATCATGCGGTCCACCGATGGCAGAGGCCCAAGCGGTGGCAGCGCCTGCGCATTTTGCCCCGCCAGACCGGACGCGGACCCGCCTGCGTTAGCCGCCTGACCCGGCGCCGGCACCGCTTTGCTCTGCAAACTGCCCGCGGTTTCCCTGGCCACCGTCGCCATGTCCGCCGCTGGTGCGATACCTATGCCCGCCGCGCCACGGCCATCGACAAGCTCGCCGCTGTTTTGGCGGGCGGCAGATCTCATGGACGCGCTCGGACTTCTCAGACCGTCCCGCCCCAACATTGAGGCGGCAATGAAGGCAATCAACAGCACCACGACGAGCGGCGCAACGATCAGTGGCCGGGACAACGCCGGCAAGTGGTTTGGGAAACGGATCGGTACACGCATAACAGTCACCTCTATCCGCTAGACGCCACTCCGAACGGGAAAGTTCCCGCTGGCTGCCTCACCTCCTATTCAGTGGTCCCACGCCTTTGCCCGTAGTCTCATTCGCTAGACCCGTGCTTTCGGCTGGCACACAACGTGCGCTTACCTGAGCGCAAAGGCAAATTCATGAAACGAATGCTGGCGCGGTTGGCGGGCGGATACGCGGGACTTGGTGCACTTGCATTTTTGATGCACCGCGCCCGGTATCACAGCACGTCCCGGCTGCGCGACTGGCTTGATAACGGCAGTAAGGAACTGGAAGCCGAGCTCGATACTATGCGCGGTGAGCTGACAGAGATGCGGACCGAGATTGCCGGAAAAAGAAAGAGCCGGCGTCCCTTTCAGGGAACACCGGGCTCGCAACGCCTCGCAGCGTAAGCGCCTGACATCGAGTCCCATGGCGCCAGCGAACGCTGGTCGCCTGGTGTCGCCTGGCTTTGTAGGTTATGTGTTCTGCGCCAGGAGGATCAGCCGGCCAACCATGGTGCCGAAGCTATACGCAATGATCAACCAGACGGCCTTCCCCATAAAGCCCAACAGGCGCTCGACGGTACGTGGTTCCATCATCATAAGCGGTCTCAAGTCTCCTTGGTTTCGTGCCGGGGATCTGGTGTGAGGCTTCTTGAAAATGCGTGTGCCCCACTAAGACCGTCCGGTGAAGTGAGGGAATAGTACCCAGAAAACTCCAGCCGCGGGCGGCCGCTAGCCAACTTGGCTTACCCGTGCCGCAAGCGTCCACGCGGCCGCCTCTGCGCGGTGGTGCAACGCTGAGGCGCGCCAGGCTACCTCGCGTTCCACCGCCTGCACCCATCCATCTGCGCTGCGTGATAGCACGCTGTCCCGCTGTCCGCTCCGCACTTCACGCTCCTCCTTCCAATCATCCAGCTGGAGAAAATGGAAAGCCTCGGCGGCTTCGGGGACCCGGCCAGCGCTTCGCAAACGCGCCAATGCCGTCTCCAGCTCAGCCACCAATTGCGTTGCCAGCGGTCCAAACGTGGCGTTTCCAGCCACCACCGCGAAGCCTCCTTGAGATGCGCTGGCAAAGGGCGTTCTCGCTGCTTCCAGCCGCGCCCGTGCTTCCGCCGCCGCTCGCCAATATCCCCGCAGCTCGGCTTCTCGCGGCAGCGTGCGCGCCAAGACTATTCCTCCGGCCAGCCCTGCCACAGCCGTTGCAACCGGCAGCATCCGGCGAGGCAAGGTCCGGAATGGGACCACCGGCCGTCGCCGGCGCCAGGCATCCCCAACTGCCTCGGCAAAGAGATCCAGCGGTCTATTCCTGGACACGTAGCGTTGAGGCTGCCCTCCCTCATTACGGAGATCTTCCTCCCCCAGCCTTCCTACACTAACCATTCGCTCACGCCGAGCGTTTCTCTTCGCATCATAGGCGGCCCGAGCCTTCTCGTCTCGCAGGATTCGGGAGGCTTCGTTGACGGCCCGCATGCGCCCCCCGGCGTCTGGGCTACGGTTTACGTCTGGGTGGTACTTGCGGGCCAGCGCGCGGTACGCGGCGTCGATCACCTCCGGCTCGGCGCCGGGCGCCACACCGAGCGCGGCGTAGTAATCAGGCTCCGTCTGCTGACCGGCCATCGGCGAGGCGAGGATACACTTGCCAGTGGACGAGTGATGCAGCCACCGACCGCGATCCTCTCGCCGCGAGAGACGCCTCTTGAGACAGAGCGGCGTCTGACGGCGCGCGTGGCCGAACTGGCCGCACTTCAAAAAATCAACTCGGTCATAAACTCCAGCCTGGATCTCTCCCAGGTGCTTAGCCATACGGTGGACGTTGTGGCTGAGGTGATGCACGCCGACGTGGTGGCGCTTTTCCTCTATGAGGACACCGGCAGGCTGGTTCTACGCGCGACGCGCGGCCTCAACCCAGAAGCCGTAGGCACCGCTTCGCTCGCCATTGGCGAGGGCATCACCGGCTGGACGGCTGAGCATGGTAAGCCAGTGGCGGTAGCGGACTCCTGGCAGGATCCGCGCTTCGCCTATATCCCTTCGCTCCAGGAAGAGCCGTACCACGGCTGGCTCTCGGTGCCCATCATTCTGTTCCGCGCCACGGACTCCACCAACAAGCTGGTGGGCGTGATGGACATCGAGATGCGCGCCGTGAAAGAGTTCACGTTTGAGGAGATCGCCTTCGCCGAGACTGTGGCCGGACAGATCGCCATCGCCATTGAGAATGCGCGCCTATACGGCCTCACCGATGAGCGGCTGCGTGAGAAAGTACAGCAGCTCCAGGCGCTGCAGCGAGTGACCGCGACGCTCGTCTCAACCCTGGACATGAGCGAGGTACTCTCAACCGTCGCGCGCCAGGCGGCGGTCATCACCGGCACGGACATGGCGGGCATCTTTGAACTTGATGAAGCGACCCAGCTGCTGCACATCGTGGCACAGCACAACCTCTCGCCGCAGTATCAGCGCGTGGAGGTCAAAGTCGGTGAGGGCGCGGTGGGCCTCGCCGTGGCAGAGAAGAAGCCCATCGTCATCTTTGATGCACAGTCAGATCCGCGACTGCACCTCTCATCAGCGGCCAAGTGGGTCGCGGAAGAGGGGTACCGTTCCATGTTCTCCGTGCCGTTGATCAGCCGCAACCATGTATTGGGCGGCATTTCCGTTTACACGCGTGAGCGCAAGGAGTTCAGCCGGGACCAGATTGCCTTGCTCTTTACCTTTGCGAACGACGCAGCAATTGCAATTGAAAACGCGCGGCTTTACGAAGAGACGAGGCGCGGACTGGAGATGAAGAGCACGCTCCTTCAGGAGATGCACCACCGCGTCAAGAACAACCTCCAGATGATGGCGTCGTTACTGCGACTCCAGATGCGCCGCACCAAGAGCCCTGAGGCAGCGCAGACGCTTGCTGAGACGCACTCGCAGATAGAGAGCCTGGGCGCCGCGCATGACCTGCTCTCCATGGAAAGCTTTGGGCGTACCACCGTCGGTGAGATCGCGCGCCGAGTCGCGGACATCGCCGTGGCCGATATGCTCCCGCGTGACAAGCGCATCGAGATCGACGCGAGCGGGGCAAATGTCGTCGTCGGCTCCCAGAGCGCAACGCTTCTGGCGCTAGTGCTCAACGAGCTGCTGTGCAACGCTATTCTGCATGGCCTGGAGCACCGGCAGGAGGGACATGTCACCATCACTGCGCGGGAGATCGAACCGGAAGGCAACTCCGCCGCCGGCGTGGCGCAGGTGCAGATAGAAGTCCGGGACGACGGCGCCGGTCTCCCCGCCGGATTCTCGCTGGACAGCACAACCAGCCTCGGCCTTTCCATCATTCAACGCCTGGTGAACGAGCAGCTCAAAGGCCGCTTTGAGATAGAAACCGCCGCAGGCGGCGGCACGCTGGCGCGAGTCTCCCTGCCAAACGCCGCCTAGTCCGGGCGGAACGGGTTCGCCAGGTCACGCGCCATGATGAGCGCGCCAATCACGCCAACGTCTTCTCCGAGAGGCGTGACTGTCAGCCGCCGCGGCATAGTCACCACCAGAGCTGCCTCTTGCTGTACACGTGCTATTACCGCCGGCAGCAGGAACTGCGCCCTGGTCAACGACACCGCGCCGATGAAGCTCACCGCTTGAAGCGGCTGCCCCATCAGGCACAACGTGACCACCAGTTGCCCAAGGACTGTGCCGCATTCGGTCCAGAAGGCTTCGTCGTTGGGGATATCGCGCGCCGCGGTTCCTTTGAATCCGGGATGTCGCTCTCGATAGCGCTGCGGCAGCGCCCAGCCACCTAGATATGTCTCGTAGCATCCGCGGTGGGGACGGCCGGCGCACGCGGGTCCATCCATTTGCACCACGCTGTGGCCAAGCTCGGTCGGTCGCTCTTCTCCGTTGACGAGAAGCGCCACGCCAACACCGTTACTAAGCGTGATCAGCGCACCATCATTCACCGCTACCAAGCCGCCGCGGCGTTTCTCTGCCTCCAGCGCCACCTCGGCGTCATTGCGAATAGTCACCTCGCACTGCAGCCTTTCTCGCAGAAGGTCTGCCAATGGGACTGTGCCCTTCCATTCGGGGCCAAGGTTGGACGCTCCTGTTACTGTCCGTCCCGCGCGATCGACATGTCCCGGTGTGCCAAGCACAACGTAGCGAGGCGAAGACGAGACACTTCGTACTGCCTCGACGATCTCCGCCACGGACGACTCGACACCGCCTGGTGGCAGCGCGCCGCGCCAGAAGAGCGCATCGTCGAAGCTGGCGGCGGCGAGGCACACCGTCCCGCCGATATGTACGCCGACGGCGCTGCCTGGGAGGGACGCACTCCAACCGGCATGGGCCATATGAGCCGCAGTCGACTGCGG
>Ga0136611_10003175_pt1 | contig 11498 bp, 13 predicted proteins | sample AntDrymUQ2232306_2_FD_106645 | JGI IMG/M metagenome (GOLD analysis project Ga0136611, IMG submission 106645) | Polar desert sand microbial communities from Dry Valleys, Antarctica - metaG UQ223 (23.06) | ecosystem: Environmental > Terrestrial > Soil > Desert | place: Antarctica: Dry Valley... | reverse complement strand
GCGTGCTGCGCTCATCGAGCGTCGATGACATCGCGGCCTGGTTCCTGGACACCGACTACGACGGCGATGCCTTCTTCGTGCGCCACGCCTACTTCACCGGCGCGGACGACCCCTACGATCGACTCCGCCGCGCCCTCCGGGCGGACATCAGCGACGAGGCCTGGGATACCGTGAACTCGACGATCTCGCGGGCCTTCCCAATGCCCAAGAGCGGCAAGCTCGCCATCAAGGTCATCAACCACTACGGCGACGAGGTCATGAAGGTGGTGGCTGCGTAATGGCCGATCCGCGTTCACGTCGTCCGCCAAAGTCGCCAGTGGACCGCGGTTGCGGCAGTTAGTTGGCATACCACACGGGTGTGCCCGCGGCTGATGGGACCCATGCTTCGTACCGAGCGGCTGACCGTCCTCTTCTACGCCGTGAACCGGTCCGTCAGGCCGCCCGAACGTCGCGCATCCGGGATGCGAGCGACGTCACCTGGGCGAGGATCCGGTCAGGCGGCACGCCCAGATCCAGCGGCACCAGTTCCAGGCGCTTACCCAGGTGTACCACTCGTATCGTGTCGCGGCTTCCGTCCCGGCGGCGTAGACCAGGGTCCCGCTCGGTAGGCCCGTGGCGATGGTGTACGCCGTGAGTTGATAGAGGTCGGCGTTCGGGTAGGCGTCGACGTGGACCCGCTTGTACTTGACGTCGCCGACGAACAGGCACCGGTCGCCCGACCACAGCGACACGTCTGGCTTCAGGCGGATCCGGTGGCTGCGGCCGAGGAACAGCTGCTTGCCGCTGCCACCCTGCACCAGCACTCGGGCCGACACGCCGAGCGCCTCGCGGAGAGCGACGACCACGAAGTCCTCGAAGACCTTGTTCATGTCGATGAGGAAGGCCGAGGCCGCCACGCCGCCCGCGCCGAGGTCGAAAGAGACACCCGACAGGATGAGGCGCGCAAGGCCGACCGCACCACGGTAGTGCTCGCTGCGCCGGTCGAACATCACCGCCGGCACGCGGCGCGGGTCGTAGTCGACGAGACCTCGACGCGCATGGGAGCGGCACGCGATACGGGCTAGACCTTGCCGGCCGTCCACCGCAACCGTGCAGGGATGAGGTCCGCCAGCGGCGGCGTTCGGGGAGAGCAGTGTGCCTTCGGAGCTCCGGGTGGTCGTGGCCAGCGGCTACGTCGTCGGCCGCGACCACCGTTTGGACGGACGATCATGGAGCTCGACGGTGAGCGGTCGAACGGGGCCTCGATGACCGAGCGGCCGCCCCCCTTTCGACTGTGGCCGCGCTTCGCCGTCTTCGCGCTGATCATCGCCCTCGTCGTAGCGGCCCTCGGACTGCGCCTCTTCACCCTCCAGATCGTGCGTGGCGGCTACTACGCCGGGTTGGCGCGAGAGAACCGGGTCCGACTCCAGCCGGTACGGGCACCGCGGGGTCTCATCTTCGATCGAGCGGGCCGCCAGCTGGTGGAGAACGTGGCGACCTTCGCGGTCAAGGCACGTCCCGCGGACCTGCCGCTCAGCCAGCGACCGGCCGTGATAGAGCGTCTGGCGACCCTGCTCGAGATGCCTGCCGCGGACATCACCGAGGCGCTCGACCGGGCCGCGGCCAACCGCTTCGAGCTGGCCAACGTGGCTAGGGATATCCCCCACGAGGTCGCCCTGATCATCCGCGAGGAGCACCTTCGACTGCCCGGTATCGAGGTGGTCGTGGAACCGCAGCGCGAGTACCCCTACGGCGAGCTGGTCGCTCACGTTCTCGGTTTCACCGGAGCCGTGACGCCCGACGAGCTCGCGCGGTTGGGAAGTCTGGGCTACCTGCATGACGACACGATAGGCAAGCAAGGGGTGGAGGCCACCTTCGAGGAGGTCCTGCGCGGCGAGTGGCCTGGGGAGTGGCGGAGTGCTCGGCGCGCAGTGGGGTCGCAGCAGCTCGCAGGGCACCTCCTTGCTTGGCGACCGGAGGTCGCGGGTTGCCCGGGGAAGCCCCTGATCGATGCGTCTCGTTCGAAGGGGAGCGCAGCGGCGCCACGTCTGATAGCTCTATGCAACGGGTCCGCCGGACTTTCCTTCACACCATCCACCTCCCTCGGCGGTAGGCTGTCTATCCATCTGGACCTGGCCTGGGCATGCTGCCCGAGCCTTCAGACATCAAGGGGGCCCCATGAGACTCGCCGTCGCTGTGATCACCGCGCTCATGCTGATAGTCACGATGGTCGGAGCGGCCGTTGCAAAGGAGGGGGACGACCCGGCTGTCGTCGTCCCTGATGGCTTTCGCGTGGAGAAGCTCGTCGAGGGCCTGACCTACGCGACGGGCCTCGCCTGGGACGACGAGGACCGGATGTACGTCCTGGAGGCGGGTGGCCAGTTCCTCGAGGAGCCGACCCCGGCCAGGATCCTCCACGTGGCGGATGACGGGAGCCTGACCGAGGTCGTCGACCTGAGCGCGACGGGCGTCGGGGACTCCGTCGTCGGACTCGAATGGTACGACGGCGAGTTTTACTTCACCCACCGGGATGGAGCCGATCGCACGGGCGCAGTGTCGAAGGTGACGCCGGACGGCGAATTCACGCCGCTCTTCAGTGGGATCATCGACAGTCAGGCTGAGCACCAGGTCAATGACATCAAGCTGGGTCCGGACGGCCGGATGTACGTCGCGTCCGGGCCGGCCGGCAACTCGGCGGTGGTGGATGAGTCCATCGCCCCCTTCGTCCAGCGCAGCCCGGACCTCCACACGACCTCATGCGTCGACATCGTACTCACCGGTCGGAACTTCGAGACTCCGGACTTCCGGACCGATGACGTGAACGACACGACCCGGACCGGGGCCTACGTGCCGTTCGGCACGGAAACCGAACCGGGCCAAGTGATCGAGGGACGAACGAAATGCGGTGGAGCGATCCTGACCTTCGATCCGGCTGACCCGGAGGGTTCGCTCGACGTCTACGCCCACGGCTTCCGGAACATCATCGGATTCACCTGGGACGATGCCGGGGCGATGTACGCGGCCGTGAACGGGTATGACGTTCGAGGCGCCCGCCCGGTCCGGGACGAGTGGGATGCGACGTACCGCATCGAGGAGGGTGCGTGGTACGGCTGGCCGGACTTCTCGGCCACCCTGGATCCGCTCACGGACCCGAAGTTCAACGCCCCCGATGACCTGCAGGCGCCGATCTTCATCGACGGCGAAGAGCAGCCGAAGGAGCTTGGCTTCGTCATCGACCATGAGGCCAGCGGCCTGGAAGTCCCCGACGGATCGCTTGTCGCCGGGCTCCACGAGTTCAACTCCTCGCCGTCGATGCTGGACGTCGCCCCCGACTCCTGGGGTGCCTGGGCAGGCCAGCTCTTTGTCGCCGAGTTCGGCGACCTGGCGCCGGCCACGAATCCGCTCAGAGACGAACGTGCCGGCTTCCTGGTCTCACGCATCGACCCGGCGACCCGAATGGCCGTCCCGTTTGCGACGAACCCCGAATCCGGACCGGCCTCGGCGCAAGGTCTGACGGGACGCGCCCTCGAGCGACCGTTCGACGTCAAATTCGGCCCGGACGGCGCGATGTACGTGTCCGACTTCGGCATCGGCGAGATCGTTCCCGATCCGCCGGAGGGTCAGGTCCCCTACAACTTCCCGGCGGAGACGGGGGCGATCTGGAAGATCACGGCGGCCCCCGTCCCTGACACGGCCACTCTCGAGGCCCTCAGCTCGACAGGATCGCCCGTGTATGCCCTCCTCGCGACGTTCGCGATCGCCTTGGTGGGTCTGACGGTCCTGTTGATCCGCCCTCGCGAAGACCGCGCCACGCCCACGAGCCGTCGGCGTCACCGCTGACGGCGGGCTTCCCGATCAGGTAAGAGCCCCTGCTTCCACCGCTCGTGTCGCGGATGGAGCAGGGGTTCTCGTGTGCCTGTGGGCGGTCAGACCGTACGTCCTAGAGGGTCGTGCGTCGTTGCTGTGGTCCATAGACTCAGGGCTGGCTTTCCGCATGCTCGGAACGGCTCGCCGCTTGGTTTCTCCTCTCACGCGTACACGAGGGCCAAGCATGTTCCTTACGGCCTCGAGGGTGAACTCTTGGGCCAGCAGGAACGTGGCGGCCGCATGGCGAAGGTCGTGGAAGCGGCTGCGCGGCAGCCCGGCTCGTGACCTCGGCGACATCGGTGAGCCGCGGCGTGCCTGCTCCGGAGTCAGCGGCGATCCATAGCCCCCCTCTCGGCCTCGTGCACTGCGCTGAAGTCCCTCCCGTCGGGTGACATCAGGCGGACGTCCTTCCACACCCAGGCGGACGTCCTTCCACACCGACTCGACCGCGTTCCGAGGTCGATGACTACGTCGGCCGCCTCCCTGCGGATCGAGCCCCGCGCTTCAGCCAGGGTGCTCGGGACGCGACCCGGGCACGCGCCTCGAGCGGTGCTCCTCCGCAGCGAGCCCTGCCGCCACCAGCAACGCGAATAGCACTGTCACGAGCGGTACCGGCGGCTCACCGAGTACGGCCCATACAGCAAGCACGTAAGCGGCCTCCACCGTGAGCACGAAAGCGAGGAAGCGAACAAGTGGGCCATCGACCTGTGTCATGAGCGCGCGAATCAGCTCCATGGCGCAATCGTCCGGCACCGCCCTTTCCGGACCGTTTCCCTCACGATAACGCTCGGTGAACGATGCTCCAGTGCGAGTGGGCGATGTCAAGCCCGGGATGTTGATGGGCCGAGACTCTGTCACCTTGGGCGGCGGACCCTGTGGCGATGGACACCTCACCCGTCACACTGGCCCCGGGCCGCGATGAGGGGCAATGGTGCCGCCTGGTCCGGGCTCCTGGCAGAGGACCTCGATCCGGACGCCGTCCGCGTGCGGCACAGGGACGACGGGGTCCGAGTCGCACGCCCCGCTTGGCATCCGGCTCGCGCAGGTGCTGGACCACGGGACCCATCGCAGCCAGATCTGCACCGCCCTCACCACGCTCGGCGTGGAACCGCCGGACATCGATGTATGGGACTTCGGCGACAGGATGGTCGCGTCGTCGAGGTCCCACCCAAGTCCTGACTCTCATCACGCTCTTGGCACTGCGCCGTCGGCGGGCACGCGCGTTCAGCCGGGAGGAGGGCAGGGCCGTGATCGCGAGACCACCGACCGAGAGGGCGCTCCTGGGGGTCGCGCGCTACTGAAGCTCTCGCTCACTGGACTCTCGCATCGAGGCCCGCTCGTCCTTGGTACTCGTTACCCGCCCGAGACCGCCTCCTGGGAGCCCGAGAGCACGTCCTTGATCTTGCCCACGGTCTGGCGGGCCATCGCACCTCCTGCGATGGCCTGGTCGGGGTCCTCGGTCCCGCCCGGGGAGACCTCGAACTGGAAGCGCTCAGCGTAGGGGGCCGATCGGCCCAGGGTATAGCCGACCATGTTGTCAGCGTAGGTCTGGCGCGCTTCCTCGACAGTCGTCTTCCCGCTAATGAGGTCGTGCATGAGGTTCATGGTCAGGATGTTGGCGGCCTCCGAGTCGCACCGAGCGGCGGCTTCCCCGGCGGTTCGGTCGACAAGGCAACTGCCGTCGTATTCGCCGAGCGTGCTGAACATCTCGACCGGCACCCGGTAGTCGATGTACTGCGTCAGGAAGTCACTGTGCGGGCTCGGGAAGTCGTGGAGGACCACGTCACTCGTGAGCTCGGTGCGCTTCCAGGGGCCGTTCCGGTACCAGAAGAGCTTCGTGGGCGTCGCCTCGTTCGGGGCGCCGTACTGCTCCATCATCTGCCGGGCGATCTTCTTGGGGGCCTCCGGCCAGGCTTCGATGGCAGCCTCGACCTGGCCCGTCTCGACGATCTGCCGGGCGCCCTCTTCGGTCTCGTGCTCGCCCTTTGCCTTGTGCTTCATCGCGTCCGCTGTCGCGGCGGCCAGGATGCCGATGCGATCCGCGGTACCGATGTCCTTGGGCTCTCGGTCCTGTTCACCCATGTCTGTAGCTCCCTTCCTGTGCACGCCGGGGACCCTACCGGACGTTCCGGTGCTCCGGGAAGTATCGTCCCTTGCCCCGCTCTCCATACTGACGCCGTGGCCCCGAACCGCCGTTGAGGGCCAGCCCGAAGCGGGATGGGGAGAGCGTAGGCGCCGGCCCTTACCAAGGCCTCTGTAGCCCGGGGTGAGGGACTCGCTCGGGCGGCGGCCACTGCTCCGGTGGGGTCACGACCGTTGCGACCTGAGGTAACCAGTTGCGATCTGAGGTAACCAGTCGTATCAATACCCTTTGAATAGTTCGGTTTGCAGCCGCGGAATCGGCCACCTGAGGACCGGTGCCTCCTTCCCGCCGTGGGTGACAGCCACGTTGACAGCCACGGCGGTGGACTACCGTCCGATGGGGTGGAGCCCATGCATGGAGACCGCGCGCGGCATGGACAGGAAGGCGCCCCGAAGCACCCTGTGAACGCTGCCCGCTGAGACTTTTAATCCTCGTGTCCTGGGTTCGAATCCCAGCCGGCTCACCACCATTCCACGCTCAGACCCGTCCTTTTCCGGGCTTCAGGCGCCAGCGGAGGGCAGTTGACAGCCACGTTGACAGCCACGTCGAACGCAATAGGTGGACATGGTGAAGGAGGTAGAGACCGTGGACGGACGGTGCCCCCGAATGGACCCTAAATCCAGCAGGGCTTGGCTGGTGCAACCCGAGCCGGACTGCCTCGCGCGCGGAGAAATGCGGCGATCTTGCGAGGCAGGGGTTAGCGGGCGGGCGTCTCCTTGCGCCTGGGGTCGGCCGGTGGCCGGGTAGCCTCAGCACAACTCGCAAGGCAACGTACACAGTTGCACCCCGCGCGCTAGCTTTGCGGAACCCGCGACAGTTGCGGTCGAGAACCGCCTGGCCGGCGAGGATGAGGACGCCCGTCAGCGACGCGGCCGCCGCGATGAGCAGCGCGTCTACCCACCGCGCGGTTAGCGGGCGTTGGGTCCGGGACCACTGCCGGCACGGACTCCTTGCGGCCCAGATCTTGACAGCGGGTACGGACATAGGCCCCAAGGGTGCGGCGGCCGGGCGGCTTCCCGGCATGCTCTTTCTGGCAAGCCGCCAGTCGCCAACTCAGCTTCGCCCGCCTCGCGTGTAAGGGAGCACTCCGAAGGCATGGCACAGACGCCCCGCATCCGTGGGCGGCGGCGGCGAAGCGCTGCCCATCCTGAGCGGCCCCTGCCCTCCGAGGGTTGCTCACACCCAAGGTAACCGTTGCTGTGCGCCGACAGAAGCGGCGGACTGGACCACCGGCGAGATCGCGACCGCGCTCGACATCGGTGTGCCAGCGACCAAGGCGTGCCTGCGCCGGGGGAGGATGATGCTCGTGAGCGCTCTCGATCAGGATGATCCACGGCGCCAGGCAAGCCTCGCCCAGCCGATGCGTTGCTGGGAGGCCCGGCGACAGGTGTCGGCCTACCTCGACGATGAACTCGATGCGCGGGCACGGGCAGGGCTCGGGTCCCACCTGGCTGGATGCCCGACCTGCCCGCCCCTGTACGCGGGCCTCGTCGGCGTGAAGGCCGCGCTGGCTGGCCTGCGGGATCCCGACACTGTCGTGCCCGAGGCGGTCGCCTCTCGCCTGACCGACGGCCCGACACGACCGGACGACCGATGACAGCCTCAAACGGTCCCGCCGAAGATCTGCGATAGGGTCGATCCCCGCGATCTCGGGCCTGCAACCATGGAGGAGGGAAATTGCGCCAGACCAATCACCGACCGGAGCGACGGCGCTTCCTGGCCGCGTCGATCCTGATCGGCATCGGCCTGGGCGGCTTCTTCGACGGCATACTGCTCCACCAGATCCTGCAGTGGCATCACATGGTCAGCACCCCGGTTCCGCCAGACACGCTGGCGAACCTGGAGGCCAACACGGTGGGGGATGGGTTCTTCCACGCGCTGACGTGGATCGTGACGCTGGCGGGCGTGCTGGTGCTGCTGACGACGGGTGGTGAACGGGGAATAGCGGGATCGGGCCGTCGGTTCCTTGGCGGGCTGCTGATGGGGTGGGGTCTGTTCAACGTCGTGGAGGGCATCATCGACCACCATCTGTTGAACCTTCACCACGTCCGCCCAGGGCCCGACGAGTTCCTGTATGACATCGCGTTCCTGCTCTGGGGCGCAGCCATGATCGCCATCGGCGCTTACGTGGTGCAGAGTCGTCCGGAGGCGGCCTCCGGTCAGGACACCGCGGTCGGCCGTGCCTGAGCGCTCCGCTGGGGGACCAGTCCTACGGATAGCCCGCGGCCCCATCCCCCCGGCACGGGCCGGTCTCCATGAGTCATGCTCCGACCGACGCCCGTCCACGGCTGACTACTGTTGCGCTGCGCCGCTGGCTGCCTGCGCTCTTGGGGCGTGGCCCTGACCTCGTGTCGGCCTACGTCATCCGGGGCGAGTATCGCCGAGACTGCGGGAGGCGACGATGCTCGGTGTGACATCCGTCAACCGGTGTAGGGCATGCGACCGGGTCCATCGGCGCTGGGGTCGCGTCGTCGGGGTCCGATTCGACGGACCGGAAGGACTTCGCGCTGATGAGACCACCGCGTATGCATACGGACAAGCGATGGCCTCTCGGGGTCCGGGCCTCGCTCACCCCGACGGCCTCAGCAGGAGGCATGGCCGAGAGTTGGAAGCGGCCGCCATCACGATGGAGCTGGCCAATCTCGCGGGCAATCGCTTCTTGCCGATCCCTTCCGACAAGTCGTCGGTCGGGAGGAGGGCGGCGATGGAAACCCTCATCTACGACATCATCATGCGGCTCGCCGACCGCGCAGGGATCCCGGTCCGTCACCCAGCTGTCCACGAGGTAGCGACCCGTGCCTCTCCTCCTGGGTGCCGGTCGCGTTCCCGTGGGGCTCGCTGCTCGTCAACGGTGGTGGGCCTGGTCTTCGCCCCGGCAATCGAGAATGGGCTGTTGACCGTGACGCGCCCATCGCCCTACGACGGATGGGGATTCAATAGACCCACGGGATGAACCGTTTGGTCCGACTTCGAAAGTCGAGGTACTCCGGCCGTGCTGCTATCAGCCAGGCCTCCTCGCGCCGCGACTTGCCGTCGAACAACAGGAACAGGAGGACCGTGGCGCCGATGGCTGGTGGCGATGCCGTGGCCGTACCCCAGCCGAAGGCGGCAAGGACGATGCCGCTGTAGATGGGATGACGGACGAGGCGGTAAGCGCCGCTCACCACGAGCGGAGCGGCGTCGATGGGGCGCGGGAATGGGGTGAGTCCGGCGCGCAGGTCCCACGCTGCGCGTGCTGCGATGCTCCCACCCGCGAGGACCAATGCCACTCCAAGGACGACGGCACCAGCGGCCCACATGTTGGAGTACCCATGATCCGCGAGGTCCACGACCCCCAGCGTCGCGATGGCCGCCAAGAGGATGACCTGCGCCACGACCCAACCCTCGCCCCGTGGTCCCAGGGCAGGCAGTCGAGAAGTCACTCCAGCGTCCTGGCCCGGGATCAGCCGAGGTCCAACGCCAGTCCCTCTGGCGCACCCATGACCTCCAGGCCTTCAGCCGCAGCCGCTGCCTGTGCGACCATCCGGTCCAGGGTGACATCGTCCCGACCCGGGTCGTGATGGAACAGAGCGAGTCGTCGGACGCGCATCGCGGTGGCCAGCGCGACGGCATGCTCGCACGTGCTATGGCCCCAGCCGACCCGCTGTTGGTACTCGACATCGAGATACTGTCCGTCATGGATCAGGAGGTCGGCGCCGTCCGCGAGTTCCGCTCCAGACAGCCATCGCGGGTCGTGCAGGGTCCCGCGCATGCCCAAGGCGGGTTCATGATCGGGCAGGTAGGCGAGGGTCGCCCGACCGTCATCGATGCGATACCCGAGGGTGGGGCCGGGATGGATCACAAGGCTGGCGGTGACCGTTAGAGGACCGATCCGGAATGGTCCGTCGGTCGGGGCGTCGTGGAGGGTCACGTCACTCGACATATCCCCCAGGCCCACCGGGAACAGAGGCGGCGACAGATAGCGTGTCAGTCGCGCGCGCAGATCCATCGTGCTCGATGGAGGGCCCCAGATGGACATCGCGACCGGGCTGGAACAGCGGAGCGAAGAAGCCGAGGCCCTGGATGTGGTCCATGTGGAGATGGGTGAGAAGGACGTCGATCCGGCCCGGAACGCCCGCGACGACTCCGCCCAAGGCCCGGATGCCCGAGCCAGCGTCCAGGACGACGAGCGGGGCGTCTTGCGCTTCGAGGGCCACACAGGCCGTGTTGCCGCCGTACCTGACCGTCGCAGGCCCGGCGGCCGCCAGGGATCCGCGGGTCCCCCAGAAGGTGACCCTCACCGACCGGCCGCTGGCCAGAAGATCGCGACCGCGCCGAGCAGACGGCCGGCCTGGCCCTCGAGCGGGATGGCGGTAGCCTCGATCGTGCGCTCGTCGCCGCTGACATCTCGGATGGTCAGCGTCCGATGCTGTTCGCGCCGCTCCGTCAAGGCTGCGAGCAACGGATTGCCGGAGGGATCCACCGGGCGGCCGTCGAGCTCCCGCGGCGCAAAGACGGTGAGCCACTCGTCCCGCGACATCGCCTCCATCTCATCGAACCGACCACCGAGCAGCGGCGCCGCGGCCTCGTTGAAGAAGATCAGGGAGGCGTCGGTGTCGACGACGAAGATCGGCGTGGACAGGTAGCTTGCCAGCTGGCGGAGCAGATCAGTTCGATAGGCTGTTGGGACCGTCGGGTGCTCACGGTGACTGTCGCGCATCGAGCGCATGGCTCTTTGGCCGAGGGCCGCCGGCATGGCGCTGGAAGATGGTCATCATGAGGTTGAGATCAGCGCCAGCTCGGCAGACTCGAGGGCCCGCGATACGGAGCCCTTCGGCTCTCTGTGGTCGACCGTGGCAAGTCACTCCACAGCCATCCAGTAGGCACGACCGGCTTGAGGCCGAGGTGGTGACGGCCCCCATGAGAACGCTGGATCGGCTCCGGTGCGGCAGCGCGCCAAGGTCCGAGAAGCATACGCTGGCGCCCGGACGTTTGATGTGGACACGGGACCGGCAGCGAATGGAACATCGTCGGGAAGCGATTCACGCACAGGGTCAGGGCCGGACTGCACGCCCTCGGCCCAGCACCGCATCCATCCCCCGCGCCACCTGCTGCTGCCGCTTCTCAAGCACATGCCCGTGGGTGTTGGAGGTCAACACGATCGACGAGTGCCCGAGCAGGTTCTTGACGTCCTCCAGCGTGAAGCCCTGGGCGAGTAGGAACGTCGCCGCGGCGTGCCGAAGGTGGTGGAAGCGGATGTGTGTCAGTCCCGCGCGCTGGAGTGCGAGTGCGAACGCCCGGGTGACGCGCGCGGCCTCGATGGGCGTGCCGATGGTCGTTGCGAAGACGTGCCCTGGCCGGGGTGTTCGCGGTTGTCGGGGCGCTCTTCCTTATCGCATGGAGCGCGCTGTGGAGCACGGCCGGCGCGATCCTGCTGTGCGGTCTCGCCGGGGGGCTCGCGTACTCCGTGCCACCTGTCGCTGCCTCGAGACGCGGCGTCGGCGAGTTCCTGAACGCTTTGCTCGGTGGC
>Ga0136611_10003174_pt1 | contig 11501 bp, 11 predicted proteins | sample AntDrymUQ2232306_2_FD_106645 | JGI IMG/M metagenome (GOLD analysis project Ga0136611, IMG submission 106645) | Polar desert sand microbial communities from Dry Valleys, Antarctica - metaG UQ223 (23.06) | ecosystem: Environmental > Terrestrial > Soil > Desert | place: Antarctica: Dry Valley... | reverse complement strand
GTCCCCTATCCCTCGCCGTTCGTCACGCCGTTCCACTCATGCTGCTGGTCAATGTAGGCTGCGACAACGAACGTCCGGCGCATGGCGCCCATGCCCATCGGGCGAACGAGACCGAGAATCGGTTTGTTTGGCGGAAATGGCCGGTCGTGCCGACCGCCGACGGACCAGGAGATGTTGGAGTATCCCGCCGCATCGCGTCCACAGAGGAAGTAGCGATCGTTGAGCCACACCGTCGTCTCGAATGCTTCCTCGGCGGATGGTGACCACCGTAGGATCTGCTTCGCCCAGTACATCCGCAGCCTGTTCGGCATGTATCCCTCTCGCGCCATCTGGCGTTGGCTCGCGTTCCAGAGGGGATCATCAGTCTCCGCCGCATCGAGCGTTTCCCGGTCGTAGATGACGGGCCGCGGATCCGCGGCATGTTCGGCCAACGTCTTCTTGCCCCAGTCGGGAATCCCGTCGAAGCGGTCATAGTTGGGATTTCGGAGCGCGAAGTTGATCGCAAGCTCTCGCTGCGTGATGAGTTCGTCGAGATACCCATCGACCGCGGTGTCCGGGACCCCATCACCGCCAGCATCCAGAACCGCGAGCGCGATTTCGATCGGCCCGATCTGGCCGAAGTGCAGGTATGCCGACATCCGGCTGCCGCCTTCGACATTCGGCCGGTTCCGATCCGTGTCGTACCGGGCCAGAGGCCCATCCACGAACCGCCGCAATCGCGCCTTGGCCTGACTCGACCCGCCCGTCATCGTCGGAGACGGCCCGACCGAGCGATCGAGGTCGAGCGCGGCGATGGTGTCGAGTGGGTCGGGCCCGGCCCGGTGCGCCGATCGCTCCTTCGCCCGAGTCGTCGGGATCGGCGTCAAATAGTCGTGACGGATCCGATTGATCTTAGGGCGGATCGTACGTGCGGCCCACTCTTCCTTCGGAAAGAGCGAGGACGGCACGACGACATCGGTGTCTACTGCCACCAAGGGTATGGTGAGCGCGTCCGCGACCCGCGAGCGCCAAGCCAACCCGACTCGCAACGGGTTCTGATCAGTGACGATCACCGCGGCGTTCAAGTCGCGTGCCAACGCCGGGATCACGTCATGCGGCTCGCCGACCCTTAACTCCCACCCGACGCTCCGCTTGGCGAACGCGTCCGGCAGTTCCCGAAGCCCCTCCGCCATGAAGTGATATGCGCGATGTGTTGCCCCCGGGAACGCTGGAACCAGGCAGAAGACGGCGACTACCGGCCGCCCAAGGTCGTTGGCGAGCGAGATCGCCAGGTTGGCCGCAAGATTCCCGGTCGCCCGTTGCGCCCGCTGCACCCAGAGGAGTACGGGACCGCGCTCGGCGATGTCGCCGTCACGAAGGAGTGCGACACGCGGGTCACCACATGAAATCAGCGAACTGAGCACCGGCATCGGCATCGTGTGAACGGCCCTCCCTTCGACCAAGATCAGTGTCTCAGACGGAGGCGATTGGCATCCGCGCGGACGTCCGCACATGGTATGGCGCTTGCTACGCTCCGGGGAGTCAGCCCGTTGGCTCGCCATGGTCGCGACGACCACCGTGATCGCTTGACATCCGAAATGATTCGCAATATGTTGAAACCACATGGTTAGTCAATGTATGAATAGACGATTGCTGACAGCCTGTCCCGAAGGAGGTTTCGAGTGGTTCGTTGGTCTCTCCGATCCGGCGTTCGTGCGTCTGTGCAGGTTGCCGTTCTGATCGCGCTCGGCGCGACGTTCTCCGGAGGCGTATCCGGTCCAGTGATGTTCGCGCAAGAAGCGATCGTCTGTCCGGAACCGGTGGCGCCCGCCGCGACCGCCGTCGCCGCCGCCACCCCTGAGGCTCCAACCGACCCGGTCGCCTTCCCCGCCGAAGGCGGAGATCTGACCGTCTTTGCCGCCGCCTCCCTCACCGCGACGTTCGAAGACATCAAGACCGACTTGGAGACGGCCAACCCGGAGCTGTCCATCACCTACAACTTCGCCGGGTCGCAGGCCCTGGTCACCCAGCTCAGCGAAGGCGCGGAAGCCGATGTCTTCGCCTCCGCGAGCCGCGCGCAGATGACGAACGCCGTCGAGGCGGGAGTCATAGCGGGCGATCCGGAGGTCTTCACCGGTAACCGGCTCACGATCGTCGTCCCGGCCGACAATCCGGCGGGGATCGAGTCCGCTGCCGATCTCGCCGACGATGGTCTCGTCCTCGTCTTGGCCGCGCCGGAGGTTCCGGTCGGCCAATATGCCCGCGAGTCGGCCTGCAAGATGGCGGCGGATACCGCCACTTATGGCGACGCCTTCTTAGAGGGTTTCGTCGGCAACATCGTCTCCAACGAGGACAACGTGAAGGCGGTTTTCACCAAGGTGCAACTGGGCGAAGCCGACGCCGGCATCGTCTACACCACCGACGTGACGGCCGATGTCGCCGCCGATGTCCTCCAGATCGAGATCCCGGCCGATGTCAACGTCGTGGCTACGTATCCGATCGCCCCGGTGGAGGGTGGCGATTCCGCCCTGGCGGATGCGTTCATCTCCTACGTCCTCGGTCCCGATGGCCAGGCGACACTCGCGGAGTCCGGGTTCGAACCAGCGCCGTAGCGCGAACGAAGGGGCGGCGCCTAATTGAGACAGGCGCCGCCCCTTGTTTTCAATCGAGAACCGCGCGCGGCCAGTTCCTCGCGCCGGACGGAGTCAGCCGGTCCGCCTCGATGCCCGAAAGATCCGGCTTGCCGACCAAATCAAGACGAATCCCAATCCGATCTTGAGGATGTCGGACGAGATGAGCCCGACGAGGAGGCCTCCGATGATCGCCCCAACAATGGACCCGATTCCCATTGGGGTCACCGTTTCGGTGATCGCGCGCCGGGTGTACGCCCCACGTCGAGCGTAACGCAGGATGCCAGCCCCGACAGTGGGAAGGCTGACAAAGAGCCCCGCCGTGCCAGCGGTCTTGATCCCGGCGCCGTACGCGAAGACGAGCGTCGGGATAATGACTTCGCCACCCGCCACCCCTAACAGACTGCTGACCAGGCCGATCCCAAGGCCAAATCCTACGCCCGCCAAGAGCTGTACCGCGTCGTCGTCCGGAAGAAAACCGACCGCATCGTTGGGCAGAAATCCCTCGACGATAAGCGCGCACCCGATCACGAGTAGCAGAATCAGGATGGTCCGTTCCAGGCGTTCGTCGGAGAGCCGCTGCACAAACGCGGTACCCACGATCGCGCTAACCACCGCCCCGGCGATCAGTCCTATGATTCCGGGAATGTACGGCTCTACGGAGTCCAGGGATAGTGCGCGAGAGCGGATTGCCAGTGAAGCGACGATAGTGCAAAGGCTGACCGCCAGATTCAGCGGCACCGCCTGACGGGCCGGGTAGCGCAACGGGAAAACGAGGACCGGTAGGCGAAACTCCGCCCCACCCAACCCGATCAAGCCGCCGAGCGTGCCGATCGGCACGGCGTAAAGGAACGCGGTCATCCGGCTCCGGGGCGGCGAAGGCGTGGCATCAACGACATCCGTACCCGGCACGTGTTCGACCTCCCCAATTAATCTTCCGATCGGCCAAACGAACGCGCCGCAAAGAGGACCGCGCCGGACAGGATCAGCATCAGCACCGAGAGCGCGAGCGCCGCGTCGATATCGCGTTCGTAGGCGCCCATCACCGCCAGCGGCATCGTTTGCGTGCGACCCTGAAAGTTCCCGGCGAAAAGCAAGGTCGCGCCGAACTCGGACAGGGACCGTGCCCAACACAGGACCGCCCCAGCTCCAATCCCGTGCAACGCCAGCGGCAGGGTCACGTCCCGAAAAGTCTCCATACGGGTCGCGCCATCGATGGCGGCGGCCTCTTCGATGTCACGAGGCACATCCGCGAACCCGACCTTCGCGCTCCGGACATAGAACGGCGCCGCGACGAAGACCTGCGCGATCACCACCGCCGCGGTCGAGAATGGCAGGGCGATGCCAAGGAGCCGCAATTCGTCGCCCAGGAGACCTCGTCGTCCGAAGGCAACCAACAAGGCGATTCCGGCGACGACCGGCGGCAGGACCAACGGCAGATCGATGATCGTCTCAAGGAGCCGTTTCCCCCGGAACGCGTGGCGCGCGAAGAGATAGGCCAGCGGCGTCCCAGTCAGGACGGCGATGAGGAGGGTCGTTCCGGTCGTGACGGCGCTGAGGCGCAAGGCGTCACGTACGACCGGTTTGCCCAAACTTGGCCAAAAGTCCGCCGAACCGAGCGCCCGCTCCACCAACGCGAAGAGGGGGATCATGATGAAGAGCACGAGGAGCAGACCGGGCGCCGCGAACAACGGCGGCCAGGAAACGACTCGGCGAGGACCGGTCGACCGGCTTGGTTCGATCCGGGCGCTAACCTCGCTCCGCACGGTGTCGGCGTCCTTATCTATTGGCTAGCCAAACGTTGAATACGCGTCAATCCACTTTATGGCGCGAATATGGTTGGTGTCAACCGATCGACGTGAGCGCCGCGGTCGAACACGAGGCGGCCTCCTGGTCGCCCGTCGGTTCACCCCACCGCGAATGCTATACTCCTTCTCCCGATCGGATGACCAATCCCCCTCCGACGGTCCCCGCGGTCTCGGTGTGGAGACCGACCGCCCTTCATCCCCTTTGGTGTAGCCCTGACATCCCCTCTGCTTTCTCCCTCCGAGGTGTCCTCGTCAGTTCGGCCTACGGATTCGCGCCCAGCGCACTACCGTTTGTTCGAGGTGCTCGCGGGACACGGAGGAAACGCGGAAGAGTCGCCGCTCACCGTCGCTACCGCCGAATCCTGCACCGGCGGAGAGATCTCCCACCGCATCGTAGAGATTGCCGGGAGTTCCGTCTACTTCCTCGGAGGAGTCGTCGCCTACGCCAATTCCGCGAAAGCCAACCTGCTCGGTGTTCCCCAGGCCATTCTCGACAATCCCGGCGCCGTGAGCGATGCCTGCGCCAGAGCGATGGCGGAGGGAGCCCGGCGCGCCTTCGGCGCGGATCTCGCGGTCGCGACCACGGGTATCGCCGGACCCGGTGGCGGCACCACCCGTAAGCCGGTCGGCCTCGTCTATATCGCGGTCAGTGGCCCGCTCGGGACCATCGTGACCGAACATCACTTTCCGGGCGACCGTCACGCCATCATCGCCGCCGCCACCAACTCCGCCCTCGAACTCCTCGTGGAATCCGCTGAACAGGCCGTCAATCATGGCGACGTCGCGTCGTAGCGTCGCACGCGTCAATGCAAGGAGTCCCCGTTGCCCGCGACTGAGAAGCTCTACGAAAAGACGACCCTCCCAAATGGCGTTCGGGTGGTGACGGGAGAGATGACCGGCGTTCGGTCCGCCAGCCTGATCTTCTACTACGGTGTCGGTTCGCGGTATGAGCGGCCTGAGCACGCGGGGATGTCCCATTATCTTGAGCACATGGTCTTCAAAGGCACCGCCAAACGGCCCGACGCGATGCTCATCTCGCAGGAGATCGAAGGCGTCGGCGGGAGTCTGAACGCCTCGACGGGGAGAGAATCGACGAACTACTGGGCCAAGGTCCCCAGCACCCGTTTCGGCCTCGCCTTCAATGTCCTCGCCGACATGGTGCGCGGCTCCGTCTTCGACCAGACCGAACTGGATAAGGAACGGTCGGTCATCGTCGAAGAGATTCGCGCCGTTCAAGATATGCCCGAAGACATGGTCCACGATGTGATCGACGAAGTCCTCTGGGGCAGTCACGCCGTCGGCCGTCCGATCGCGGGGACCGAAGAGACCGTCGAGGCGATCACCCGGGACGCGATGGTCGACTTCTGGCGACGCAACTACGGGCCGGACCGCCTCGTCATTGCCGCCGGTGGCGACGTCCGCCACGCGGAGGTCGTCGCCCTCGCCGAAGAACATTTTGGTGACTTAGCGCGGCCGGAATCTCCGGACGCCTACGACATCGCCGCTATCGACGAAGCGCAGTCCTCCGCCCGGGTCCAGATCATCACCAAAGAGACGGAACAGGCGCACCTCTGTCTCGCCATGCCCGCGTTGCCCTACTCGACGGAGCGTCGCTACACCCAATCGACCATCGAAGCGATCCTGTCATCCGGGATGAGTTCCCGGCTCTTTCAAGAGATCCGCGAGAAGCGGGGACTCGTCTACTCCGTCTATGGCTACTTCCGCCCATACGCCGACGTCGGCCAGGGCGTCGTCTACGCCGGGACGGATCTGGAGCGGGTCGAAGAAACGGTCGGCGCGATCGTTGAGGAACTTCGCAAGCTGCGGGATATCCCGGTCCCAGAGGACGAGTTTCAGCGGACGAAAGAGTTGCGCAAGGGCCGCCTGCTCATGGGATTCGAAGACAGCCGATCGATCGCCGGATGGATCGGAAGCCAGGAAGAGACCTACGGAGAGATCCGGACCCCGGAAGAAGTAATGGAACGCATCGACGCCGTGACGCGGGAGGACGTGCAGGAGCTCTCGGCGGAGCTCTTTCGCGACGACCGCCTTAGCCTCGCGGTCATTGGGCCGTACGAAGACGCGAAGCCGTTCCAGGATCTGATGCGCCTCGGATGAACACCGACGACGATAACACGGCGGGAGCCGCGACCGGTGGCGTCTTCGTCTCGATCTCTCCGTCGTCGGGCGGAGCGGTTCGCCCCCTCGATCCCGCCCATGATTCCTCAGCGGCGGTGATCCTGGCGGCCAGCACCTTCGCCGCCACGGCCGATGCGGGTCTCATGGTGCTGCGGAAAGCGCGATCAGACGAGGCGAACGCGGTCAATGCCATGACGGTCGGCGGCGAGGTTGTCGCGGTCTACATCACGCGCAAGATTCCGCTGTCCGTCGAAGTGACCGCATTGGCCGTGGCGACCGATCATCGTGGCCAAGGGTATGGGCGGGCGTGCATGACGGATGCTCTCCGCCGCGCTGGAAAGCTGCCACTCGTCGTCGAGACCGACGACGATTCGCTCGGCTTCTACAAGAAATGTGGATTCAAGCTCGTCGGCCGTCGAGTCACTTCTGATGGCCGAACCCGGTATCGCCTCGGTTGGCATGCACCCGGTCTTCGCTTCAAGGGCGGATCGACCGCGAGCATCGCCCGAGAAGCCGCGGCGAGTGAGCGGGCCCATGACCGCGCCACGACAGGGGAGGCGTAACCGGCAATGATCTCCGGCACGGAACCTCATGTTCAATCCAGTGTCTCAGGCCGTACCGGCTGGGAACAGATCGTGGATCTGGCGCTCGCCGAAGACATCGGCACAGGCGATGTCACAACACTGGCGATCATTCCCTCCGATACGCGAGCCACTGGCGCGATCATCGCGAAGCAATCCGGGGTCATCTCTGGAATCGGTCTGGCGGGGTTCGTCTTCCACCGCGTCGATCCGTCGGTGGTGTTCACCCCAATGATCCAGGACGGTGATTCGATCGAGCCGGGAGTCACCATCGCGACGATCGCCGGCGCCGCCCGCGGCCTGCTCATGGCCGAGCGGGTCGCACTCAATATCCTGCAGCGGTTGTCAGGCGTGGCGACCATCACGCGGTCGTATGTGGATCAGATCGCGGGCGCCCACGCCCGGATCGTCGACACCCGCAAGACGACGCCAGGGATGCGTGGTTTGGAAAAGGCGGCGGTCCGGCACGGTGGTGGCTTCAATCACCGGTTCGGTTTGGCAGATGGCGTTCTGATAAAGGACAACCATCTCGCGGCGCTCGGCCCTCCAGGTTCGGACCGGGTCGGCCGCGCGGTCGCGCTCGCGCGGAGCCACGCGCCGCACACGCTGCGGATCGAAATCGAGGTAACGAATTTTCAGGAACTTGAAGAAGCGGTCACGGCCGGCGCGGACGTGATCATGCTCGACAACATGGACCTTCCGACCATGCGCCGAGCCGTCGAGTTCGTCGCTGGTCGAGCCCTCCTGGAGGCGTCCGGCGGAATCGTCTTGTCAAGTGTCCGGGAGGTCGCCGCGACCGGCGTCGACCTCATCTCCGCTGGAGCGCTGACTCATTCCGCGCCATCGCTCGATCTCAGCCTCGAGTTCTCGATCGGTGCCGGGTAGCCCTCGGCACCCTCGTAATATGTTTCGCAAACATGACGCGGATAATTGTTGAATTGCGTCCGAAATTCGCCCCGAAACCGCTTGTCGAGGGCGCTTTACGATCGTAAACTCTTCCGTGCAGGCCCCAACAATCCCCCGCGCGTCGGCGGCCGCTGTACCTGGAGACAGGTAGGTTTGTTCTGTCGCGCGCCACACCGCCCCGCGACTCAGAAACCGGAAGGTTTCGGCCATCCCGCGCTGGCGTTCAGGGCGCGCTCACGTAATTCGGTTCGGGCTGAAACGGACACATCCCGAAACCGGATTCAGGTGTAGAACGTTCCAGAAAGCGGACGAGCCAGAGCGTGTCCGGACATGTGGCACGTTCACCAAGTGTTCGAGGTGCGGCGGCGGCGATCGCGTCGGGCGACGTGAAGTCAAGGGGGTTGGAGACGGTGAACGGAACGCGACGAATTTCTTGGCTCAAACGCCGCGTTGGGCGGAATGACGGGCGCTCCCGTCTCGGATCTTCCCCGCTGATGTCCCTTGTGCTCGCGGTGATATTGACCCCGATGTTCAGCCTCGGCGTCGCGGCGCAGGGTAGCCCTTCACCCGCCAGCGAACCAGTCTCGCCGCAGAGCGCCGCCGACTGGGCGCCGCCACGCACGGTCTATATCCCCGAGACCGGCCAAACGATCGACGGCTACTTCCTAGATCTCTGGCGCGAGGCGGGAGGCTTCTACGCGTTCGGCAATCCGATCACGCCGGAGATCATGAACGACGGTCACGTCGTTCAGTACTATCAGTACGCTCGGTTCGAGTACTGGCCAGAAGGCGACGAGTTCGGCAACACCGTGCTTGTGGGCGACATCGGCGATGAGTTGCGGCCCGTCACCGTGCGCCGCTTCTCCGCCACTGGCGGCATCGACGCGAAGGACACTCGCGCCACGCGGACCCAAGCGTCCGGAGCCACCGCAGAGTTGCTGGCGCTGACCCGCGCCTGGCTGCCGTTGCCGGAGAACGCGGGGTCCCAGAGCTCCGCCAACTGGCGGTACGTGCCGGAGACCGGCCATAGCGTCGCCAACGGGTTCAAGGCGTTCTGGGAAGCAACCGGCGAGGCGTTCTATCTCGGGAACCCCCTGACCGAGGAGTACACACTGGGCGGCGTGGTCTACCAGATCTTCGAGAAGGGCCAACTCGCCTGGGAACAAGGGTCCGACCCGTACATGGTCCCCCTCGGACGGAACCTGGCCGAGCGCTACAAGATGGACATGGAGCCGCTCGATCAGGGCAACATCCCTACGTATAGCGAGGACCTCTGGATTCCCCCGGCGCCGGTGATTCCTGAAGTCGATGCCAGCGCCCCGAAACGGCTCGACATCGACCTGACCGCCCAGTACATGCGCGCCTACCAGGGTGATGTGGTCGTCATCGAGAGCTACGTCAGCACGGGTCGCGTACCGGAATTCGAAACGCCGACCGGAACGTACTTCATCAATAGCATGATCGAATCGCAGACGATGGAGGGAGTCCTCGGAGGCGAGTACTACAACGTCCCCGATGTTCCGGATGTGATGTACTTCACCGACCGTGGCCACGCCATCCACGGTGCCTACTGGCACAATAACTTCGGCTCGACGCAAAGCCACGGTTGCATCAACCTGCCGATGGACGTCGCGGACTTCGTCTACGAGTGGGCGTCGATCGGCACGCAGGTCGACATCCACTACTAGGCCAGTCCAGTCGCCACCGTTGAACTCACCGAACGCGGCCCGAGTACTCGGGCCGCGTTCGGCGTTCTCGTGACGTGGCTCATTGAAATCGGCCAGCAACTCCGGATCCGCCCATCCGCCCGTGCTACGCTCTGAAACAGATCGAGATCCAGAGATCCGCGTAGGCGTTGGTCGCGTTCGATCTCGTTTGGAGGCCAGCTTGCTGGTGTCGCGCCGACTCATCATCCGCGCTTTGACGTTGACTGCCAACCCCGTGACGTTCAGGTCCCTCGTGGTGGTGGCCGGCCTCCTGACCGTCCCCGCCGAATGCGGCCGAATCGGGTACCCGCACTCGCTTCTCGTGACGTCCGCGGCGGCCACGCCAGATTCGGGTCCCGCAATTCCGCATGCCGCGTCGGACCACGACGCGGCGACGTCTCAGGCTGTCCCGTTCTGGGCGACTCCGCTCGGCGTGGACGCGGATGTCACCGTTCAAGCGCACAGCGTGGGTGTTCAAGCACATTCGGTCCATTCGGGTATCGGCATTCAACGCGGCACGCCCCTCGTCGGCGCGGCAACCTCCAGTGATCTCCCAGTCGTCGAACCGGCGATTTCCACCGCAACCGCCGCCTTTGGGTCTCCAATCGCGGCGGTTATCTCGCTCATCGTTGCTCTGATGACGGGCAGCGATCGAATTGGGACGGCGCTCATGCGACGTATCGCGCTGATGATCCCAGCGATGGACCCGCCGCCACTGCGGGGGTGCGTTCGCTCCGCGTGACCGCTCTATCGCCGATCGCATGAACCGGACATCGCTCCCCATGATTCGATCAACGTGGCACAAACGTGGCGCCCAACGCGTCGCCACGCTCTTCTCAATCGCCGCTCTGGTGCTCGTCGGTGTCACCGCCTGCCTCCCTGGCGACGCCTACCAGTTCCGAGGCGGCGTGCTAGAGCCAGCGAAGGCAGCTCCCCCCCTCGACCTCACCGACCAGTTCGGCCAACCTTTCAGCCTAAGCGCCGCCAGTCCGAAGATCAGGCTCATCTATTTCGGGTATTCCACCTGCCCGGACTTTTGCCCGACGACGCTGACCGACTTTCTTAGTGTCAAGGAGGATCTCGGGGACGGCTCGAAGGATGTCGAGTTCATCCTCGTAACCGTCGACCCCGCCCGCGACACCGAGGAGCGTTTGCGGGAATATCTCGCCTTCTTCGACCCGGCGTTCGTCGGCCTCCGAGGCGACGAAGCGGAAACCGTTGCCGCATCCGCGGGGTACGGCGTCTTCGCGCAACGGGTGGATCAACCGGAGTCCGCGACGGGGTATCTGGTGGACCATACGTCAATGATCTACGTACTCGATGAAGCGGGCGATCTTCGCCTGACTTTCGGCTACGGCAGCGACCCGGCGGATATCGCGGCAGACATCCGCCACCTGCTCAGCGACTGAGTACACCCGGGAGATCTCGATGCAATCGTTCTGTTTCCTCCGTTCCACCCGCAATCTCGCGGCGGCAAGCACAGCCGTCGTGCTCGCGGTCTTCATTGGGGTTGGCTCCCCATCGGCAAAGGCGCGGTCAGTCGGCATACCCGCCGCCGCGCCGTCTCCGGCCACCGCGATCGTGTACACGACGATCACCAACGACGGGAGCGATTCCGACCGCCTCCTGGGAGGTGAAACGGACGCGGCTGCGGTCGTCGAACTTCACCGGACGCTCGACGAAAACGGCGTCATGCGGATGCGGCCCCAGCCCGACGGGATCGAGATCCCCTCCGGGACCGACACCACCTTC
>Ga0136611_10003173_pt1 | contig 11501 bp, 12 predicted proteins | sample AntDrymUQ2232306_2_FD_106645 | JGI IMG/M metagenome (GOLD analysis project Ga0136611, IMG submission 106645) | Polar desert sand microbial communities from Dry Valleys, Antarctica - metaG UQ223 (23.06) | ecosystem: Environmental > Terrestrial > Soil > Desert | place: Antarctica: Dry Valley... | reverse complement strand
GCTGTGTTGAGGACGACCTTGTCGGCCCCGGCTGCCAGCAGATCCTGTACGTCCCCGACCGACGAGACCCCCCCTCCGATGCTCAGCGGGACCCGACTCTCGACGGCCGCGTCGCGAGCCGTGTCCAGGTCGCAGGATCGGTTCTCCCGACGGGCAGCCACGTCGAGTATGAGCATCTCGTCGACATCGCGTGTGTTGAACACCCGAACCGCCGGCACGAGGGTGCCGACTGTGCGCCAGCTCTGGAACGCCTCGCCCTTAACCAGACCGAAGCCGTTCGAGAGAAGCGTCGGGATGACTCGTACCTTGAGCATCGTTCGCCCTCACTGCGATGAAGTTCGACAGGACCCGCAAACCTGCTGCGGAACTCTTCTCCGGGTGGAACTGCATGCCATAGACATTCCCGTGCTGAACGGAGGAGACGAACATCCCGCCGTACGGTGTGTGTGCGACAGCTGCGGCAGGATCCGTGGGCTGGAACACAAAGCTATGGACGAAGTAGAAGTCGGCACCAGCGGCTATCCCGTCGAACAGGCCAGCGTGTTCGGTCGCCGTGACCTCGTTCCAGCCGACGTGTGGGACACGCTCCCCGGACTCAGGCGTCATCCGGACGGTTTCGCCGGGGACGAGGCCCAGGCCTTCGACAGGGACGCCTTCCTCGCTGCGGTCCCCCAAGAGCTGCATTCCCAGGCAGATGCCGAGCAACGGGGTGCCGGTCGTGCTGGATGCCTCCCGTAGTGCAGCTGGCCAACCGCGGTCGTGCATGACACGCATGGCCGTCGCGAACGCGCCGACGCCCGGCAGCACAATGTGGCTAAATCGTTCGAGCTGGTCGGGCTGCTTCAGAACCTCGAGCGACGACGCGCCGGCGTCCTCCAGGCGGCGGCAGATCGACGCCAGGTTGTTGACACCGAGGTCGATGACGGCCACCCGTGTGCCACGCGGGTCACGCGACGTTGTCATCGTTGACCTTTGTCAGGTTCCCGAGGCGGTCGCGAGCGAGCCCCCCGTCCCCGTTGGTCTGGAAGAGCCGCTTGTTGGTGAAGCGGTCGCAGATGCGCTGGAACTCGTCGACGTCGATGTCCAGCGGAGCGAGAATGTCCTCCAGGGACTTACCCAGGTAGTTCCATGGGAACTTCCCGTCGTGCAAGCGGACGAGGTCAAGCGCCTCGTCACGGGTGAGTCGCCCTCGGCGGAGGTGCAGGCAGGCGATATCGGTGGCCCGGCCGAACCCGAACTTCAAGAACTTGAAGTAGTCGTGGATGCCGGTCTGGTGGTTGTCGAGGTTCTCGTAGTTCACGACCGAACCCTCGACCGTCCTGTGATAGGTCTCGAAGCCGTGGCCTTGGGCGAGAAGCACGTTCTTGAATCCGTCCCACGGGAAGAAGTAGCCGAGAAACACTCCGGTGACGCCCACCTCCTTCAGCGCCGCGTCACTCGGATACGTGTACACGATGAGGTCCCGCTGCTGCAGGCCGTGCCGGCCGGCCATGTCGCTCACCCGGAGCCCCAGCAACCCGCCGAACTCCTCCAACCAACGACGATCGAGGACATTGGCGTCGGATGCGGCTCCTGGCCCGCCGTACTCGTTCTGGGGGTTCTCGCCCCACACGATCAGCGGCACGTTGTACTCCACAGCGGCACGCACGGGAATCGTGAAGATCGACGCATGCTCGGGCCACGAGATGTCGCCGACCTCCTCCAAGCCGATGCGGTTGAGCGTGTGCCGGACCCGCGGGTTCGGCGTCATCTCGACGTAATCGACACCAAGACTCTGGATGTTCGAGATGTTGTGGCGACCGATCTCGGACAGGTCGCACGTGGTGGCTGTGACACAGAGCGGGTTGAGCCCGAGGCTGAGCACCTTGAGGACCTGGGCCGTGCTGTCCTTGCCGCCGGAGACGGGGATGATGCAGTCCCAGTTGCTTCCGTCCCGTGAGCGGAAACGGTCAACGGCTTGTAGGAACTCTTCCTGTCTGCCGGACCAGTCGACGTCGTCACGGCGCACGAAGTTGTGACATGCCGAGCAGATCCCGTCGTCCTCGATGCGGAGGTCCGGCTTGGTGGACGGCATGACGCAGTTCGTGCAATAGGTGATCAAGAAGTCTTCTCCAGGAGGAACCAGGTGAGGTCGTCCTGCGGGAACGACCCACGGTGGTAGGCGAAGCCGGCGTCCACGAGCTGCAGGTCGTCGAACCGGTCGAGCAGGTCACCCGCGAAGTCGCGGCGGAAGAGCCGCTCGCTCTCGCCGTGGTACGCGACCGACTCGGCACGTGGGCTGTAGTACTCGGCCAGGAAGATGTACCGATGAGACGCCTTGTGCATCAACGTGTAGACGTCACCGAGGTGCTCGGGCGAGATGTGGATCAACACCCCCTTCGTGAAGACGAAGTCGTACGTCCGCGGCGGTTCGAATGACAGCGCAGACCCACGGAAGACCGTGCACCCTGTCTTCTCGAGCTGGTCGGCCGCACCATTGTTGATCTCCAGCCCGGCTATCTCCGCTTCAGGCAGCAGTCGTTGGAGGGCAAGCACATTGAGCCCGATGTTGGCGCCGACCTCGAAGACTGAGCTCACCTGCGGGGAGCGTGTGAGCACCCGGGAGAACAGCGCCGTATTGGACGCGACCCACTGGTCACCAGTGTTCCGGGAGGAGTATCGGTCACCGAAATCACCGGCCCAGAAAGCCTCCTGCGGCGTGGTGAAGTCAGGCTCTACAGACGACACGGAAGTCCCCATTCGCGTTGGTGCCTGTAGAAGATACCAGCGTCAGGACGGAAGAATTACGCGCAGCGCCTCGACCACACGGTCCTGGTCTGCCACGGTCATGCCCGGGAAGAGCGGCAACGAGATCAGCTCCTCGTACGCGGCTTCGGCGACCGGGCACATACCCCGCTCGTACCCGAGATCAGCAAAGACCGGGTGCCAGTAGACCGGGATGTAGTTGACCTGTACGCCGATGCCGAGTTCGCGCAGGCGGTCGAACACCTCCCGCCGACGCCCACCCAGGACTCGGACGGCGTACAGGTGCCAGGCGGCATCGACATCGTCGCGAGACACCGGCAGCCGGAGCCCGGGGACGTCGGCCAGGAGCTCGTTGTACCGCGCGACGAGCGCAGTTCGCCGCTGGACAAACGCGGACAGACGCTTTAGCTGACTCAAACCGAGCGCACACAGCACGTCCGGCAGCCGGTAGTTGAGGCCGAACGCCGACATCTCGTACCACCAGGCGCCCTCCGACTCACCGTGCCGAGGTTGCGGGTCGCGACCGATATGGGCGAACCGGCGCGCCCTGGCGGCGACGGCGGTGTCGGTGGCAGCCACCGCGCCACCCTCTGCCGTCGTCAGGTGCTTCGTGGGAAAGAAGGAGAAGGTCGTCACGTCCGCGATGCTCCCGACGACGTCGCCGCGATAGCGGGCACCGATCGAATGGGCTGCGTCCTCAACCAGGCGCGCACCGGCCGAGTCGGCAACCTGTCGCAGTCCTTGGAGGTCAGCCGGGTGCCCGGCGTAGTCCACGGCCGCGACCACCGCCGTGCGTCCCGTGACGGCGGCCTCGGCTGCCTCGGGGTCGAGGTTGAGCGTGTCGTCGCTGACATCGGCGAACGTGACAGTGGCACCCAGGAGAGCGGCGCAGGACGCGGTTGCGATGAACGTGATCGGGCTGGTGAGCACCTCGTCGCCCGGCCCGATGCCGAGAGCGGCGTAGGCAACGTGAAGAGCCGCCGTCCCCGAGGTCACGCTGACACAGGGAGCACCGACTTCCATCGTCAGGGCCTCCTCGAAGGCGGCGACGGCCGGTCCGGTCGTGAGCCAGTCGCCGCTGAGCACCCGGGCGACCGCGTCAAGGTCTGACTGGTCCACGTGCTGCCTGCCGTACGGCAGCCACGGCCCTGCGGTCACACCGAGAGAACCATGTCGGCCAGCTGGGCGTGGGTGAGCCACTGGTCGTTGAGGTCCGAGCGGTACTGAAAGCCGGGCGCTACGGACTCGCCGCCGTGAACGTGCTCGCCGCCCCACTCCGAGATGACCGGCTGGACCACATAATGGTCCGGGAACTGCAGGGTGCGGTGGGAGTCCTCGACACTGATCATCTCTTCGTGCAACTTCTCGCCGGGCCGGATGCCGATGACCTCGATCTTGCTGCCCGGGGCGAGGACCTGTGCCAGGTCGGTGATCTTCATGCTCGGGATGCGTGGCACGTACAACTCACCACCGGTCATGCGGGAAAAGGCGTCGAGCACGAACTGCACGGCCTGCGGCAGTGTTATCCAGAACCGGGTCATGCGTTCGTCCGTGATGGGCAGCGTCGAGGCGCCCTCGGCGACGAGCCTCTTGAAGAAGGGGACCACCGAGCCTCGGCTTCCGACGACGTTGCCGTAGCGCACCACCGCGAACCGCGTCTGCGCGCCGCCCGCATAGTGATTGCCGGCGATGAACAACTTGTCGGCGCACAGCTTGGTCGCGCCGTAGAGGTTGATCGGGCTGCTCGCCTTGTCGGTGGACAGCGCCACGACACGCTTGACTCCCACGTCGATGGCAACGTCGATGACGTTCTGCGAGCCGAGCACGTTGGTCTTCACGCATTCGAAAGGGTTGTACTCAGCCGTGTCCACCTGCTTGAGCGCCGCGGCGTGAACGACGTAGTCGACCCCGGCCATGGCGCGTCGTAGCCGATCCTTGTCACGGACATCGCCGATCATCCACCTCAGGCGTCGGTCGTCGCCCAGCTGCTGCCGCACCTCGTACTGCTTGAGCTCGTCCCGTGAGTAGAGGACGATCCTGCTGGCGTTCCCGTCAGCGAGCAGGCGCTGGGTGAAGGCCTTGCCGAAAGAACCCGTGCCGCCGGTGATCAACACCGATGCGCCGTCCCACGAGGTCATCCGTCTACTCCTGCGGTCGATGTCAGAACGGCCCGAACTGTAGCCTGCTGGCCGTGGGCGACCCGAGACCGGCAGTGGGCCGTCCGCCCTCGGTGATCGGGGTCGTCCAGGCTCGCGCAGGCTCATCGCGGCTCCCGGGCAAGGTGCTGAAGCCCTTGCTGGGCCGCTCAGTCCTCGGCTGGACCGTGCGGGCCGCGCAGGAGTCGGGCGTGCTGGCGGACGTGGTGGTCGCGACCTCGGACCTGCCGGGTGACGACGTGGTGGCTGCCCACGGACACAACCTGGGCATGACGGTGGTGCGTGGCCCGGAAGACGATGTGCTGACGCGCTTCCTTGGCGTGCTCGACGCCCGGTCGCCCGACGTCGTGGTGCGACTCACGGCAGACTGCCCACTCCTGGACCCTGCACTCATCCGCCTGGCCGTGCGAACATTCCTGGCTGCGGAGGGATCCCTCGACTACCTGAGCACGGTCCTCGACCCCTCGCTGCCCCGTGGCCTCGACGTCGAGGTCGTGTCAGCGGAGTCGCTGCGGCGGGTGTCGATCGATGCCCGCGGGCCCGACCGGGTCCATGTGACGTCGGCGGTCTACGGGTCCCCGGATCGTTATGCGGTCGCAGGGTTGACGTTCCGGCCTTCTGCCCACGACCTTCGCGTCACGCTCGACACGGCCGACGACCTACGCCTGCTCGAAGCCGTCGTAGCTGAGATCGGGGACCGCCCGCCCCCGTGGCGGGAGCTGGTTGCGCTGCTCCGTCGACGTCCTGATCTCACGGCCCTCAACGCTCACGTGCGCCAGAAGTCGTTGGACGAGGGGTGAGCTCGCCGCTGGTGGCGCTGCGATGCGATGCAGAGGCAGCCACCGGGCTGGGCCACCTCTTGCGTTGTCTCGCACTCGCTGAAGCTCTGCTCGACCTGGGCCTCGAGGTGGTCGTGGTCGGCTCTGTCGACGAGGTCCCACTGGCTGGGCGATTGCTTGAGCAGCACCGCCTGCAGGTACACGCGGCCCCGGTCGGGTCGCTCGTCCCGGTGCTCGACCGGTTAGGGGCGGCGGCCCTCGTGGTCGACTCCTACAGCGTGGAGGCAGACATCTTCACCGAGGTGCGTGCCACGGGGCGCACGGTGGTCGCCGTGATCGACTCGCCGGCACCGAGGCTTGAGGCTGATCTGCTCGTCAACCCGAACTACGGGTCGGAGCGATCGATGGCGGTACCCCACCTCGGGCGGGTCCTCGCCGGTGTCTCCTATGCGCTGCTCCGCGGCTCTGTCACCCGCCGCCGACCGGCCGCGCTGCCCCGATCGGCCGAGACGGCGCACCGGGTGCTCGTCGTCCTCGGTGGGACCGACGTGCTCAGCTCCGCAGCGCACCTGACCGAACGCCTGCTGGCCACCGGCCTGCCCCTCTCGCTCGATGTTGTGTGCGCCACACCCCAGATCCGCCGCACCGTCGAGCGACTTCCTGTGCTGACCGACCAGCACCTCCGCGCGTACGACCCGGTCGAGGACCTGCCGGCGCTGGCTGCCGGCGCAGAAGTGGTCGTCTCGGCGGCAGGTACGACGATGTGGGAGCTGGCCTGCCTCGGGCGGCCGATGGCTCTCGTCACCGTCGCCGACAACCAGCTGCCGGGATACGAGGCGGTGGTCTCCGCGGGGCTGGCAGTTGGCCTGGGGCCTGCGCAAGAGCTGGCCAGCACGCCAGAAGCGACCACGGCGTCGCTGAGACACCTGATCGAGAACCCGGATCTAAGGGGGCAGCTGGCGACGGCGGGGTACGCGATGGTCGACGGTCGCGGCCGGGACCGCGTCGCGGACGCGATGGGTTTGCTGCTCGGGGCAAGACGGTAGCGTGGCGTCGATCGCTGAAGGAGAGCTCTCGTGACCGCACGCAGCTACGGCCGGCCGGCCATCGAGATCGCCGGGCGCGCCGTCGGGGCCGACCAGCCTTGCTACGTCATCGCCGAGGCAGGCTCCAACCACAACCGCGACCTCGACACCGCCAAGCGCCTCATCGACGCTGCAGCCGAGGCCAAGGCCGACGCCGTGAAGTTCCAGACCTATACGGCCGAGGGCCTGTACTCACGCAAGACGCCCAACCCGAGCTACCTGAAGAAGGGCAGTCTGCTCAAGGACCAGGAGACGGTCTGGGAGCTGATCAAGCGCGTTGAGATCCCGTGGGAATGGCACCAGGAGCTCGCCGAGCACACCGCCGGCGCCGGGCTGCACTTCCTGTCCTCGCCGTTCGAGGAGGCAGCCGTGGACCTCCTGGAGTCGGTCAAGGTGCCGGCGTACAAGATCGCGTCCTACGAGATCACCCACCTGCCCCTGATCGAGTACGCCGCCAAGACCGGCAAGCCGCTGTTGATCTCCACCGGGATGGCTTCCCTCGCCGACATCGAGCGGGCCTTGGACGTGGCGAACGGCGCGGGTTGCGATCAGGTAGCCCTGCTGCACTGCGCCATCAACTACCCACCCCGCTTCGACGACCTGAACCTGCGGGCGATCCAGACCCTGGCCGGCGCGTTCCAGGTGCCGGTCGGCTGGTCGGACCACACGATGGGTCACAGCGCAGACGTCGCAGCGGTCACGCTCGGCGCTTGTCTCGTCGAGAAGCACTACACGCTCAGCCGGGACCAGGAGGGGCCTGATCACGCGTTCGCCCTGGAGCCCGACGAGCTCGCCGCCATGGTCACCGCCATCCGCGAGACCGAGGCCTCCCTCGGCAGCTCGGTCAAGCGGGTCACGGAGGCAGAGACGGAGATGTTCCGGATCGGCCGCCGCAGCCTGGTCGCCGCCCGCGATCTGCCGGCCGGCACCGTGCTCCAGCGCGACGACATCGCCGTCAAGCGCCCTGGTTACGGAATCCAGGTCTACGAGATGGCAACCGTCATCGGTCGGCGCGTGGCAGAGCCCATCGAGGCGGACGAGATCCTGCAATGGCCGATGCTCGACTGACCCCCACACTGCGCCTGGCCGACTCCGGCGACAGCCGACGGGTCTGGGAGTGGCGGAACGACCCGGTCACCCGGCAGGTGTCAGGGAGCACTGACAGCGTCCCCTGGGACGTGCACGACAGCTGGTTCCACCGGGTTCTCGAGGATCCCGCGCGATACCTGCTGATCCTGGAGGTCGCTGGCGACGCGATGGGGGCGCTGCGCTTCGATCCTGCTGGCGAGAGCGGTGCGTGGCTGGTCAGCATCAACCTGGCCCCCCCGGCGCGGGGACGCGGGTTGGCGACGCCTGTCCTGGAAGCCGGCTGGGAATGGCTGAGCGCTGCCGCGCACGTGACGAGGGTCGGCGCTGACATCAGAGCGGAGAACGAGCGATCCGTTCGTGCCTTCGTCAGGGCCGGCTTCCGACGAGAACACGAATCCGATGGCTGGCTCCACTACGCAAGAACCGTGGACGAGGAACCATCGCAGGCTGCAGGAGCCCGATGAGCGCTACCCTGAGTCCCCTCATGCGGCTGAACAAATCACTTTCTGACCTCGCCTGGGGCCTGCGCTACAGCCGGCCCCGCGCCTCCCACCTCTTGCGCGTCGACGCGATCCGCTTCATGGTCGCCTGGGCCAGGTACACCTACCTCGCGCGCAGCCATGGCCTGCGGACCTTCTCCGCAGCGACGCCGGGCGTGGTCGACCGGACCGTTGAGCACAACCTCAAGGGACTCAAGGACCTGGTCGTCGTCCGCTCCGAGATGCTGCTGCACCCGCTGTCTGTGATCGAGACGGTGTCGGCCGACTCGAAGGTCCTCTCGGTCGGCCCGCGCACCGAGGGTGAGCTGCTCAATCTCGTGGCTCACGGGTTCAAGAAGTCCAACATCCGAGGTCTTGACCTGATCTCCTACTCGCCGTGGGTCGACCTGGGCGACATGCACGCCATGCCGTACGCCGACAACACATGGGACGTCATCGTCCTCGCCTGGGTGCTCGCATACAGCGACGACTGGGAGCAGGCGGCGCGCGAGGTCGTGCGGGTGGCACGTCCGGGCGCCGCTATCGCCATCGGCGTCGAGTACAACCCCCGCACCGATGAGGAGCTCACTGCGGAAGCGGGCTACCAGATCGGGGCTGCGGACCGCATCCTGTCGACGGATCAGATCCTGAAGCTCTTCGGCAGCTCCGTCGATACCGTTTACTTCACCCACGACGTCCAGCCGAGTCGTCATGACGAAGTAGGCAGCATCGCCACCGTGTTCTCTCTGCGCAAGGAGGGCGTGTGACGTCAGTACTCGACCTGCTCAAGATCGTCTACATCGCGGTGCGTGTCATCATCGCGGTGGTCGGCTTCGCCGTGACGAAGAGGACACCGTTCTATCCCTATCTGGGCATGCGGCGACTGCATGTGCTCTCCCGTGGTGTCTCCACCAGGATCCTCGCGTCGATCCTGAGCGCGGAGCGACGATCGGAGCCGACGGAAACGACCGGTGGAATCTTGGGGACGCTGGAGCCTGTCGAGGCGAAGCGACTGGCCCAGCGCATCCGTCAGGACGGTTTCGTGGTGTTCGAGTCACCGTTGGACCCCCAGCTCTGCGATGAGCTCGAACGGTTCGCTCGGACGACCGAAGCCCGCCTCACCCCGCCGCTGCCAGGCGGCGAGACCATCGTCTACGACCCCACCGACCCTCGGGCCACGCGATACGACTTCTCCGAACAGCAGTTGTTGCGCTTTCCACCTGTGCAGCGGATCGCCGTCGATCCCTCGGTCCGAGCAGTGGCGCAGGCCTACCTGCAGGCCACACCCGTGAACGACATGGTGGCCATGTGGTGGACGGTCGCGCATGGGGGGGTGAGCTCAGAGGCAGCCCAGATGTTCCACTACGACCTCGACCGGCCGCGCTTCCTGAAGTTCTTCATCTATCTCACCGACGTGACGAGCGACACGGGTCCTCATGTCTTCGTCCGCGGGACACACCATGGTCGACCGGATCCCTTCTACGAGGACCGGCGGTTCACCGATGAGGAGGTCGCAGACGTCTTTCCGGACGAGGCGGTGACCGAGCTGGCCGGTCCACGAGGAACGATCATGGCTGTCGACACCAGCGGTCTGCACAAGGGCAAACATCCCGGCACGGGTGACCGTCTCGTGTTCCAGATGGAGTTCTCGGTGAGCCTGTTCGGAGTCGACTACGAGACGCTGCCTCGGAACGAGCTGGTGCCGGAGGCAGCCGCCGAGGTTGACAAGTCCCCTAAGAGCTTCGAGCGATTCGCGTCCTGACCGCGATCACCGCTGCTGACCTTGCACCCTCGCCTGGTACCAGTCGTAGGTGCTGGCGATCCCATCACGTAACGGGATCTCGGCCTTCCAACCGAGCGCGTTGATGCGGGCGACGTCGAGAAGCTTCCTGGGCGTCCCATCAGGGCGCGCGCTGTCGAACCTCAGCTCACCGTCATAGCCGACGACGTCCGCAACGGTCTCGGCGAGCTCGCGGACTGTGAGGTCCTCACCAACCCCGACGTTGATGGGAGCAGGATCGTCATATCTCTCGAGGAGCACCACACACGCGCGAGCCAGATCGTCGACGTGCAGGAACTCCCGCCGGGGTGTGCCGGTGCCCCAGAGCTCAACAGTCGGTGCACTTGCGACCTTCGCTTCGTGGAACCTGCGGATCATCGCCGGAAGCACATGTGACGTCTCGAGGTCGAAGTTGTCGCCCGGGCCGTAGAGGTTGGTCGGCATCGCCGAGACGAAGTGCAGGTTGTGTTGACGGCGAAGTGCCTGAACCTGGAGCACGCCCGCAATCTTCGCGATCGCGTAGGCGTCGTTGGTCGGCTCGAGAAGGCCGGTGAGCAGACTGTCCTCCGAGATCGGCTGGGAGGCGTGCTTCGGGTAGATGCAGCTGGACCCGAGGAAGAGCAGGCGTTCCACACCGACTCGGGCTGCAGCATCCAGGACGTTGACCTGGATGCGGATGTTGTCCGAGAAGAAGTCCGCAGGGTACGTGTCGTTGGCGAGGATGCCGCCGACTCGTGCGGCGGCCATCACCACGACCTCCGGACGGTGGTCGTCGAAGAATGCGTCGGTCTGGGACCTGTCCCTCAGGTCGAGCTCTCCCGATGTGCGACCCACGAGTTCGCGGTGTCCTCGCTGCTCGAGGTGGCGCCACACGGCGGACCCGACCAGACCGCCGTGGCCCGCCACGTAGATCTTGCTGTCGAGGCGGAGCTCGCTCATCTGATGCTTGTCCGTTCGGTCGCCTTCACGTCGCGTTGTGCCGACCAGGATAACGGCTGGGCAGGGGCCTTTGCCGGAGCGGCTAATCTGCTCCGCATGAGGGTGCTCCAGGTGCACAACAGATACCGCTCGGACGTGCCCTCCGGTGAGAACGCTGTCGTGGACGCGGAGGCAGAGCTCCTTTCGGACGCGGGGATCGACGTCATCCGGCACATCCGGTCCTCCGACGAGATCGACACGATGTCGCTCCTCCATAAAGCCACGCTGCCCCTCCGGCCGATCTACTCTGCCTCCGACGTCGCTGCCGTGACGGGCATCCTTCGCCAGAGCCGGCCGGACCTCATGCACCTGCACAACCCCAACCCACTCGTGTCCATGTCGGTCGTGAGGGTTGCCGCGGGCCACCAGGTCCCCGTCGTGATGACGACGCACAACCATCGCCACACCTG
>Ga0136611_10003172_pt1 | contig 11503 bp, 7 predicted proteins | sample AntDrymUQ2232306_2_FD_106645 | JGI IMG/M metagenome (GOLD analysis project Ga0136611, IMG submission 106645) | Polar desert sand microbial communities from Dry Valleys, Antarctica - metaG UQ223 (23.06) | ecosystem: Environmental > Terrestrial > Soil > Desert | place: Antarctica: Dry Valley... | reverse complement strand
TCTGCGAAATTCTTTTGAATGTCCGCGGTATAGCAATCGTTCAGCATCATGACTATGAAAGGTCCAATCCCGGCGGCTTTTGCTCCCGGAACTCCTTTACTGTCGGGTATAATCGTATCTGCAATCTCAGCGATCAAGGCTTCCTGAGCTGCTATTGATTTGGCGTCAATAGGAATCTTCCTATCCGCAACCAGCACCCCGGCAAACACCCCGCTGCCAGAGATAGTAAGTGCCCCTCCTAATAAAAAAGTTACTCTCTTGACTGCTTCTCTTCTGTTCATCTGATTGGTTTATCTAAATAATCCCGACAAGTATGTGGCCTGAATAAGCTGTTTTCCATATCACGTTAATGTTTGACTATAATAGGCAAATTTTGATTGATTCTCGTTGTTAGTTGCTGAAAATTTGCGAGGAATCATTTTTTTGAACGCGACTAAGGGTTGTGTAAATCAGTGCTCATGTAAGGAAATTCCACTCGGAAACCCAATCATGAGGTCCCTCTCTTCGTTCGGGATGACGGCCAGAATGTGAGGTATCAGGGTGAAAAGACCTGTCGCAATCAGTTCGGCTTGAAAATAGTTGTTTGATCGGTAACCTCCCGAATTTTTCCCTTGCTGAAAAATGCTGGGAAATACTGGTTATTAGCCCATAGTTCAAACAGATTTTTATAGTATTTACTGTTTACATCGGCGGATTGTCCGGGGGAATTGATCATCAATGTCTTATCCCAGTCTGAAAGATCGGTGATTAGTCTGAAACTCGCCCCCGAAGTCTGGCGATCTCCCGCGCCAGTGGAATTTGGGGTATAGCCGTTACCGCCTCTTGGCAGCCAGCTGACATTGAATTTATCTTTAGCATCCTCCGAAAGGATAGGATGGAGTGGATGGTTCATTGCGGCATGCTTATATTTCTCCTGCCCGTATTGCCATTTCGAAATATCTGAACCTAATTTAGTTTCAAGTTCCATAATGGCCAGCTCGAATGTTTCGGCCAGAAACTGATCCCTTCCTCTTGGAGGATCGGCACCAAAGCGCTGGTCGGGCGACTTGAGCCAGGAGAGCGTCTTGCTGAGCTGCACATTTATCATACCCGCCACATCCTTTGGAACGAAGCGTGAATTCGACTCTGCACTGATCTTACGCTCCCACATAACATAAACGGCAGCAGCTATTGAGTTTTTATCCAGTACATAGTCCCAGCCTTTAAAATAATTCCTGGCACTGTTAGCCATTTCGGATTTCAGGCTAATGCCACTTAGCATAGGCACCAGGTTTCTGGCAGGGATGGAATAGTAATCTGATTGCAGAGCGGCTGTCTTGTTCAGATTGATTTCACTGTCGGCCTCCACCACTTCATTGATCCTGTTGCCTCTGAAAGGATCTGCCCAGGTATATCCGATGCCATTCCATATTCGATAATCATCTGGAGTAACGTTCTGATTGGCGGTGGCAACGAAGCCCTTTTTCGGATTATACGCATTCGGACGTTTCTTAATATTTAAATATCCGTCCCATTCATAGCGTCCATCCCCTGGTACCGGAACCATGCCGCTGAAGTTTTTCCTCAAAGGAGTAATTCCTACAACCTGCCAGCCAATATTTCCCTTCTTATCTGCCCAAATCATATTTTCCCCGGGCAGGTTGCTATATTTAGCTGCATTTCGAAACTGCTTCCAGTCTTTAGCCTGGTTATATCGTAAGGATGCCAAATAAGGGGCACCTCCTGGTTCCAGCCAGCCGCATCGAACTGCATATCCTTTATTTAAGGCTGAATCGATATAAGTTATCGGACCATGTTTTGTAAATAGCAGGGTGACGGTAGTATCCTCTTTACCTTTCACCGCAATCGCGTCGCCGATTTTTTCCATTGCCATCCATTTTCCTTTGTACATGTACTGGGACAGGTCAGCCGGGTTGAGATCATATACCATTAGGTCTTCGCTGTCTGTTTGGAAGATCGTTAGTCCCCAGGCACCCTGATCATTGTGTCCGATGCTGATACCGGGAATTACTGGCTCGCCCCCGCCGATGACGTTCCAACCCGGTGCGTTCAAATGTGCCATATATCTTAATGACGGCAGTCCGATAGCGCGGTGTGGGTCGTTAGCCAGAATGGGGTAACCGCTTTGAGTTTTACTGCCACTGATGACCCAGTTATTGCTCCCTTCTACTCCCTGTTCCATGGGTTCTTCAGCGATTCCCAAAAATGGAGATGCTTGCAACTTTGAGTAAGGAAACGGGCTGTGAAAACGGCTATAAACATCCAGTACCTTTCCCGAAAGCATATCTTTTGTAATTGACCGGTCTAATGTCATATCCGCGTCGCGGGGGTGAAACCACATCAGGTCTTTGACTTTTTGTTCTCCCGCTAGTAATACGGCCATTCCCATGTCGAGCTCATTCGTGACGTTGCCTTTAAGGCCCTGATGCCGGGATACCACTACATCGGGTGTCCATTTGCCAGGCATGATCCCGAGCATTTTAAATTCCGGAGGAAGGAGTTTAGGATTTTTCAGAACCTCGTTGATATAGCTATTTACACCATTGGTATAGGCTGTGATTATAGCTTTACCATCCTTATGATAATAGTTTAATTCTTTATCCAGGTCGCCCCGATATTTAAATAAGCGTGCACCAATATCTCTTTGCAGTTCCGATGGGCCCAGTAGCTCCGCGACCGATCCGGTTGCCTGTCTTCTCCAGATTTCAAACTGAAACAACCTGTCCTTTGCTGCCAGGTAACCCTGTACAAAAAACAGATCATTTTGATTAGCCGCATAAATATGGTTAACACCCCATTTATCGCGCAAAACCTCTACCGGCGATTGTAAGCCAGGCAGAGTTAATTCATTCCGCGGCTGGGCATATAAAGAGGTCGCCGTAAGGCATAAATATAACAACAAGGAATTAACACGGTATGCCGGATGGATGTTCATTTTTCTATTATTTCTGTAAGTTAATGCATTCAATTACTTGCGTCTTCTATCAATCTTTTACTTCCCCGTTACCTCCCGGATCACCCGCAGCCAGTTTTCCCCGAGGATCTTTTTGATTCGCTTACCGCTGTAACCCAGCCTTTGCAGCGCCATGGTCATTTGCGGATAATCGCTGATGTCTTTTATTTCGCGCGGCAGTTCAGGTCCGCCATCCAGATCGGAACCGAGGGCCATGTGGTCTTCGCCGACTAGTTTTACGCCATAATCAATCACTTTAGCGAGCTGGTCTACATGCATCCAATATTCGTCAGGAATTATTCCTCTGAAACTAAAGGGAACCTCTTTCAACACCGCCTTATCAACCTCTTCAATGGTCTTCAGCGGAGCGGCCTGTACGGTCGTCGGCTTCGTCTCATTCGATGTTTTCTGTCCGGTTTGCCACGCCCAGTATTTTGGATTGTTGAACAGGCTTCCAAAGTGGATACCAATAACTCCACCTTTTGCGGCAACCGCTTTTGCCGCTTCATCGGTAATACAGCGCGGATGGGGAACTATGCCGTAAAAACCTCCATGACTGTAAGTTACAGGATGCCTGCTTGCCTCTACCGTTTGCAGGATGGCATCGTTAGAGGCGTGAGCGATATTGATCACCATTCCAAGGTCGTTCATTTCCCGGATAATCTTCCTTCCGAGATCGTTAATACCATCCCAACGGCTTACATCATTGCAGGTATCAATAAATGCATTCGTGGTATTATGCGCTGGAAGCTGAATGGATCTGAGGCCTAAGCGATGGAGCGCCCGGAGAATGTTAATGTCGCCGTCAAGGTCGAAAGGGCCTTCCAGATCCAGGAAAGCAGCCATTTTACCTTTTTTATTGATGCGCTGTATATCAGAAGCATTGAGCGCCAGCTCGATCTCCGAATGGTTTTTTTGAATCTGGTCAAGCGCCAGATTAACTACCCGAAATGTGTTTTTCACCTCGAACCTTCCGGGATAATAATGTTCAGGAGTATAGACGGAGAAGAACATCGCGTCTATACCGCCTTCCCTGGCTCTTGGAAGATCGACAGTCCCGTCTGTATAGCGCTGACCGATATCGGTTCCCATCAATAGCTCGCGGGTCATTACATGTGTATGCCCGTCCATCACAAAGGCTTTGCGATGAAGATCGGGCATGGGTTTAGTCTGCCCCGCCGTCGGTATGCCTATGGCCTCGGGGAGAGCAACAGAAGGAATATTAATCCCTCCGACAGGGTTTGCTAACAGGGAGTCTAAAGGAAAACTTCCGGCAAGCGGGAGGAGTGTTAGGCTCTTTATGAGGTCTCTGCGTTTCATTGGTATATGTTAAGTAGGAAGTATCAAGTATCAAGTATCAAGACTGAGGTCAGAAGTCGGAAGCTTGAAATTTCAGGCCTTAATTAGACTTCATCCTCATACCTCAGACCTCCGACCTCAGTTTTCAGTGTCATGTCCTGAAAAAAGTAGACACTATTATTGTTGTTGTTGGAGCTGTTGGAATGTGGTAAACTCGTAGAGTTTTCCATATTTCAACAGCTTTTTCTTTTTTGCTTCTTTTTTCTTTTTAAACTTTTGCAGTTCATGTTAATAGCTATGCAGCGATATGAATCTGCTGGGGCGTAGCCAGGTTTAATGACCAATGGGGTCTTTCCATGTTATAAAGCCAAACCGCCTCCTTTACCGCCTTTAATGCTCGGCTTTCTGATTTAAAAGTCTCATCCAGACCGTACTCTTGCTTTAGTATCCCATTCAAACGTTCTGCCGTGGCATTCTCATAGCAATGATTTTCCTCTGTCATGCTGATCTGTATCCTGGCTTTTTTGAGCAGCTTTACGTAATCTTTGCTGCAATACTGGATACCCCGATCCGAATGATGGATTACTTCTCTGGTTTTGGGACATTGCTTTACTGCCATTTTTAAGGCACTAATCGCTCCCCCTATTTTCAAACTCTCAGATAGGTTCCATCCTACAATCTTACGCGAAAAGGCATCGGTAATCAGGAACAGGTAAACAAAGTCTTTACCGGTTCGGATATAGGTAATGTCCGATACCCAGCCCTGGTGAGCCCGGGTTAGAGGCTTTCTCTTCAGCAGGTTCTTATAAACCCGGAAACGGTGATATGAATCTGTTGTAGAGACATATTTCCGGCGCCTTTAATCAGTAAGGCTTCCTTAGCTAACAACTCAAAGAACTTATCCCTTCCCATCTTTATCCCTGCCTGCTGCAAATCAGGTTTTATCCAGTTATAGAGCTTTTTACCTCCTATACGTGAATGATGACTGCGGATCTTATGAACAAGGGATAATACCAGGTTCTCATACCGCACTCGTTTACAGGTCTCCTCCAGTGATTTATAATAACCACTCCGGCTCACACCGAAATACCCACAGAGATCTTTCAATGGGTATCTTCCCCGGAGTTCGGTGATACTTCCCCGCCAAACTTTTTTTTTAAATCTGTACCGTATATCTTTCCCGCTTGTTTAATTACTTCTTCGGCACAATCTCTGGCAAGGTAGGCGTCCGCTAAGGCCAGTTTAAGCTTATGAACTTCTTTCTCTAACTCTAGCGCCCGGTCTTTTTCACCTTTCATTTCTACTCTGATTACTGTATTTAACAAATGGGATTTCCCAAACTCTTTAAGCCATTTGTTGATCGTATCAGCTCCCGTGATTCCATATCGTCGGTTAGCTGTCGATATCAACATGCCTTCTTGTTCAATCTCATTGACTACTTTTTGTTTAAAGCTAATACTATACCGTATTACTTTTCGAGGTACCTTTGTCATGTTATCCTGTTTTTAAGTGACTTATTATGTCAACCTATTTCAGGACAAGACACTTTATTCCTTGCTCTTTATTCTTTGCTCTTTTATCCTTTGCTCTTGCTCTTTGCCCGAAGCCTCTTTTGCATTATTTAGATTAACGCGCGCCTGTTCTGAATCATGCCCATAAATATCGTCACGGAAATTTAACAGGCCGTAGCTATCTACCCAGGCAGTATAGTAAATGATCGATACAGGAATTTTTTTATCAAGTTTAACCCATTTTTCGGTACCAGAACCCATTGCTCTTATAATTTCGGTCTCCGACCATTCCTGTTGATCTTTAAGCAAATATTCAGCGAGTTCGTACGGCTGGCTTAAGCGAATACACCCATGGCTGAAAGCTCTTTTTTTCTTCTCAAATAATGACTTGGCCGGGGTGTCGTGGAAATAGATGTCGTATTTGTTAGGAAACAGGAATTTGACGGTGCCGAGCGAGTTGTCTGGCCCTGGTTTTTGTCTGATTTTAGGGAGACCATCAACTTTGCCTGTAATTTCCATATTGTTTTTTTGAAGATAGTTGCCGTTTCTATTTATTGCAGGCAGGATTTCGTTTCTAACAATACTTGCCGGAACATTCCAATAAGGACTGAACACGATGGTTTCTAGTGTATCAGCAAATATAACCGTAGGGTTTGACGACTTCCCAACAACAATGTCCATGGTTAGAACCTCCCTGTCATCCTCCATTACATATAATTTATATTCCGGGATATTGGCAATAATCCTAGTCCCAGTCAGGCCAGCCGTTTCCTGCATAATCCTGTCCATGTTGGCCATCAGTTGTCCTATTCGTTTTTCCAGTGGCGTATTTAAGGCCTTCATAAATGCCGGACCGATAACGCCATCATCCTCCAGGCCATGTCGCAGTTGAAATTGCTTAACAGCTCCCTCCAGCATATCGGTAAAGAGTTTTACATTTTGCACACGGCGGAGATCACCCAGAAGCTTCAGCCGTTCTTTAATAGCTGGTAGTGCTTCCGATACATCATGTAGCTTCAATGAAGCATTGTTTTTCAGCGTAATTTCCGGCCATTCATTCCGATCCTTCAGTATCTTATACTCCTCAACTGAGGTTTGCAATAACTTATATTGCTTGTCTTCGGTTAATTGTGCATATGCCGTAGAGACAAAGAAGAAGGAACAAAGAAGGAAAAGAAAGGGATAGTTTTTCATACAGGCTTGATATCAATTTTCAAGCCAGTTTGGGAAGGGGGTACCCAGATTCAAACCCATTATCCGCGACAAATTGTGCAAATATTCAGGGCAGGCATAATTGCTGTGTTTTCCAAATGTTGTCCATTTCAGCAATGGAACTGATCATCCGATTTGTGATTTCGGCTTTAACATCTTAGGGAATAGTCCTCCGTTTAAAAGGCTTGGATAAAATGTCATCAAGAATATAGCCCATATCGTCAATAGGCACCCGATGATCCACTTCTACATGATTAAGCACGTTTAACGGCATATCAGAAAACTCCGCTTCTGAAGGCTTCTGAACAATGCAAATTCCCCCACTCTTCTTAATTGCGGACATTCCGGAGGTGCCGTCATCCATCATCCCGCTAAGGATTATGCCGGTAACGCATGAACCGTAGGATGCAGCGGCCGATCTGAAAAGAACATCAATTGAAGGCCGCCAATGGTTTTCTTTTGCTCCCCTCCCGAGATGAATCCTGCCTGATTTGATCAGCATATGAAGATCAGGCTGTGCAATATAAATACAACCTGATTGGATTTCTTCCTTATCGGCTGGGATGTGGCATTTATATTGGGTGTTTTTTTCAAGATGCTCCTTGAAAATACTGGGCGACGAAGTTTTTGCCATGTGCATAACAACAAAGATTGCTGCTTGCCGGTCTCCCGGAAGTTTAGAAACCAGTTTGGTTATGGCGTTATAACCACCCGCAGATGCTCCAATAACTATAATATCTTTTACCATTTCTCCGCATTAGTTCATTTTGGGAGACCTTCATGTAATTTTACTTTTACAGTGGTACCTTTTGTACACTCTGATTCAATAGCAATGCTGCCATTATAAATCCTGAGCCGGTTTTTGATACTGCTAAGGCCTGAACCTGACGCAGATTTCTCCTGTTCTTTTACATTAAAGCCTTTCCCATTATCTTGTACTCTAATTTCGATAAGTTTGTTTTTCGAAATAGCAATATTTATCTGGCTTGCACCAGAATGTTTCATACTGTTGTTGACAAGTTCCTGAATAATTCGGTAGATATTTGTTTCCAGCAAAAGGTCCATTCGCTTAAAAAGTCCGGTAATAGTGACGCTCATTTTCAGCTCTTTTGATGATAATCGTTTAACCAGCTCTTCGATGGTTGCAGATAAGCCAAAGTCTGTTAAAATAGAGGGCGCAAGCTCGAATGAAATATTGCGGGTTTCTTCAATTGCCTGATCCAGTAATTTCTTGATAGCTTTAATATTTGACGATAAAGGTACGGTTCTTTCCAGCTGGCCTAGCTGAATTTTTACGCCATACAATAGCTGGCTTACACTATCATGGAGGGAGTCGCTGATACGTTTCCGCTCATTCTCTTCTGTATTTATCATAGCAGAAGCTATTTTGTTCTGATACTCTTCACGAAGCTGGCTGGCTGCTCGTTCCATCCTGGTTTTCTCCGTGATGTCCAGGATGATCCCCACAAAACGTGGATGAGGTTCGGCGGCAGGAATAAGATGTCCCCGAATGACCGTATGACAATCCTTGTCGCCAGGTTTACCAAACCGGCAGGTCAGATCTACTTCTTTATGATTGTTCATGGAGGTCAGGAAATGGTGCTCTACCTCTTTTCTGTCATCGTGGTGAATAAGTTTGAGCAGATCATTAAAACTACCGGTGAAGCCGCCATCTGGCATATTGCAGATTCGCTGGCTGCTTTCATCAAGAAAAAAATCCATGGTCTCAATATCGAGCTTCCAGGTTCCGGCGTGTGACGCTGTAAGCGAGAGTTCAAGCCGGTCTTTCGTTTCGGCCAACTCATGTTCAGCTTTGATCCGTTCTGTAATATCGATAAGGGCGATATAGCATTCGACAGGAACGTCCGCTAAAGTACGTGACACGCCGCCTAATTCTGCATGAAAAACCTCACCGTTTCCCGCTTTGAATTCCAGATTACAGCGCTGAATCGTACCGGTTTTCAGAATTTTCATAAAAAAGCGATAGAAACTGTCGGAATTTTCTTCTGTAATAAAATGTTGAAGTCGCTTTCCAATGATTTTGGCTTTCCCGGTTTCCAGAATATGTGTCCCCGTATCATTTACATCTTTAATAATGCCGGCGTGATCAAGAATAAAATACCCTACAGGAGCAAGGTTATAAATGCCGGAAAATTTACCCCGTTGGCTTTCCAGTTCAACATTGGTCACACGCAGTTCATCATTCTGCATTTCAAGCTCAATCTGGTGTACCTGTAATTCCTGAAACAAGTCTTTGATCTCTTGATCGTACTCGGAAGAGTGCAACATACTGTTATCATAAAGAAATTTTTCTGCGTCCGCCCTGAGTTGAGTGTATTCAGTTTTCTTTAGTTTTTTACTCATAGTTCGTTTATTACGATAATCATCAGCAAAATTTCTTTTGTATTATCATCAACGAAGGGGCTCGATGTTAACTCAAAGGTCTTTTTTGGAAAATCATTCAAACTAAATTGTTGAGTCATTTTCTTTCCACTTTCCCGACATTTATTTAAGATCTCTGCCAATTGATCGCTGTGCCAATGATCAGTGTTAAAATTGAAGAGCGACTTATTTTTGATGCCTGCCTCTTTTATATGAAAGAGTTTTAAGAAATTCTGATTCAGAGCAAGTACGGTCATGTCTTTATCCAATATTAAGGCTGCTTCAATCATAGAATTTACTACCACAGCAGCATATTTCTGTAATGCCTTCAGGCGATATTCCAGCTGTTTATAATTGGTGATAAGAGTAAAAGTCAACACTGCACCTGAAATGAAATTTTCAAGCGTACGATAAGGGATAATCCTTAGGGTGTACCATTCGCCTGTTTTTGTTTGAACCTCAATTTCCCTGGTGGTCAGCTTCTCGATCACTTCCAGGATATCATTTTCAATAGAAGGATAGGTAAAATTAGAAGCAATATGCATAATGGGCCGACCCACATCAGAAGGAATCAGGTTAAAAAGCTTCTTAACCTGCGGCGTAAACCGCAATATTTCCATACTGTTGTCCAGGAATACAGTACCAATCTCGGTCGCATCCAGCAGATTCTTCATATCGTTGTTGATATTGCTCAACTCTTCCGCTTTAGCCTGATACTGTACGTTGATGGTCATCAGCTCTTCGTTGAGCGACTGCATCTCTTCTTTGGTAGTCAGCGATTCCTCATTTGTGCTTTGCAGTTCTTCATTGGTGCTTTGCAGCTCTTCATTGGTGGATTTAAGTTCCTCCAGCGAAGTTTCCATCTGTTCAATGGTGGTGTTTAGTTGTTGTTTGGTATACACAAGCTCTTTTTCCAATTGCTCGGCAACCTTGTTATTCAACTCTTTTTTCCCGGGCTTGCGGTTATTTTTTTTCGCCAAACCCTTGTCTTCGATAATAACAAGTATCAGTCCCTGGAAGCCTGATTCGTGCACCACAGAAGCCTTGAGATTAATGATCCTGACCTGCTCGTCTTCTTTTAACCGGATATCATTGATCTCTGCAAGGCCATCTGTTGTGCGACATTGATGGATAATATTTCCCAGGACATATCGCAGTTCTTCGCGGACCATCTTGTGGATGTTCATAATTGCTTCACCGGTGGGTAATTCCAGATATTTCCCTGTCTTTCCGTTACTGTAGAGAATGTCACCCTTGTCATTTATCAGCACAGATGCCGGAGTAAAATTCCTTAAAAGGATACGGTTAAAGGTTTCTTCAGCAGATCTTTTGCCGGGTACGTTCGATGATTCCTTCATACGAATAATTTTTAATGCCGGCTTCGAGATGTGAAAAGGAAAGTCAGCAATTGGCCCAGCCAGCTTCCCGTTCTTGCGTTCAAATAATTTCCATTTCGGGTCTATCGAACTGAACATGTCAGTAAATCCGCCAATTGTTTCCGCAGGCCCCATAAACATGATTCCATGCGGGTTAATGGAATAATGGAAAACCGGGATGATCTTTCTCTGAAGCTCGGTCGTCAAATAGATCATTACGTTCCGACATGAAAGAAGATCGAGGCGAGTAAAAGGTGCATCTTTAATAAGATTGTGCTGGGCAAACACAATCATTTCACGCAGTTCTTTTTTAACGGCATATCCGCCATTCTTTTTTGTGAAGAAGCGCTCCAGCCTCTCTGGCGTAATGTATGCCGCAATATTTTCATGATATTGACCGATGCGCGCAACGTCTATGGCTTCCGGATCCAGATCGGTGCCAAATATTTGGACCTTCGGAAGTGGTTTTTGGTTGAGGCTCTCCAGGCTTTCCAGTATAACAATAGCAATAGAGTAGGCTTCTTCACCGGTGGAACATCCAGCAACCCAGATGCGCAGAGGTTCATCAGTCTTTTTTAGTTTCAAACGCGACTGAAATAAGGCCTTTAATGAATCGAATGCCTGTTCATCGCGAAAGAATTTTGTAACTCCGATCAGCAGCTCATAAAATAGCACATCAATTTCGTGCGGATTTTCTCTGAGATGGGTTACATAGCTGGAATAATCGCTGAGCTGATGAAAAGCTATCCTCCTGTCGATCCGTCGGGTGA
>Ga0136611_10003171_pt1 | contig 11504 bp, 10 predicted proteins | sample AntDrymUQ2232306_2_FD_106645 | JGI IMG/M metagenome (GOLD analysis project Ga0136611, IMG submission 106645) | Polar desert sand microbial communities from Dry Valleys, Antarctica - metaG UQ223 (23.06) | ecosystem: Environmental > Terrestrial > Soil > Desert | place: Antarctica: Dry Valley... | reverse complement strand
GTCCCGGGCCGGCCTGGCTCGCCGTGACCGGCACGAACGGCAAGACGACGACCGTGCGGATGCTCGCCGCGATGGTGCGGCCGCACAGCGCGGTCGTGCTCAACGTCGCCCCCGACCACCTCGACTGGCACGGCTCGCCAGAGGCCTACGCCGAGGCCAAGGGGCGGATCCACGCCCCGGCGACCGTCGCGGTCTACAACCGCGAGGACGCCGCGTCCGTACGGCTGGCCGCGGCCGCCGATCGACGGGTCGGCTTCACGCTCGGCACTCCCCGGGTGGGCGAGCTCGGGGTCGTGGAGGACCTGCTCGTCGACCGGGCGTTCCCCGACGTGCCGGGGGAGGCGACGGAGCTCGCGACGCTCGCCGACCTGACGGTGCCGGGCGCCCACAACGTCGCCAACGCGCTGGCCGCGGCCGCGCTCGCCCGGTCGTACGGCGTCCCGGCCTCGGCCGTGCGAGACGGGCTGCGCGGATTCACGCCCGACCCGCACCGCAACGCCTTGGTGGCGCGCGTCGACGGCGTGTCCTGGGTCGACGACAGCAAGGCCACCAACTCCCATGCCGCAGCGGCGAGCCTCGCGTCGTACGACTCCGTGGTCTGGCTGGCCGGTGGCCTGCTCAAGGGCGCCGAGGTCGACGACCTGGTGCGCCAGGCGGCGCGCCGGCTGCGTGCTGTCGTGCTGCTCGGCACCGATCGCGCCGCCTTCGCCGAGGCGCTGACCCGACACGCCCCCGAGATCCCCGTCGTGGAGGTGGAACGGCTCGACACTGGGGCCATGACCGACGTCGTCGCCCGTGCCAGGGAGCTCGCCCGTCCCGGCGACACCGTCCTGCTGGCCCCGGCCGCTGCCTCGATGGACTGCTTCCGTGACTACCGCGAGCGCGGCGAGCTGTTCGCCGCCCAGGTGCGGGCGTGAGCCGGGGCACGTCGGAGCGGCCGCGAGCGCTGGACGCCCGTCCGGCCGTCCTCCATCGGCCGCTCGCGTCCTACCACCTGCTGCTGGCGAGCACGCTGCTCCTGCTGGCCATCGGTCTGATGATGGTGTTCTCCGCCTCGTTCGTCCGCTCCTACGCGACCACGGGGTCGGTCTTCTCGACCGGCCTGAAGCAGGCGACGTTCATCGCCGCGGGGCTGCCCGCGATGTACCTCTGCTCACGACTGCCGGTCCGCTTCTACCGCGCCGCTGCCTACCCGCTGCTGCTCGGGACCTTCGTCCTGCTCGGGCTCGTGCTGGTCATCGGCAACAACGTCAACGGCGCCACCAGCTGGATCGCCCTGCCAGCCGGCTTCAACCTGCAGCCCAGCGAGCTGGCCAAGCCGGCGCTCGCTCTGTGGGGGGCTGACCTGCTCGTACGCAAGCGCAAGCTGCTGCACGTCCAGCGCCACGTCCTCGTGCCGCTCGTGCCGGTGACCGGCCTCGTCCTCCTGCTGGTCATGCTCCAGCCGGACTTCGGCACGTCGGTGGTGCTGTGCTCGGTCGTGGTCGCCCTGCTCTGGGTCGTCGGCACCCCGTTGCGCACCTTCGGCGCCCTCGTGGCCCTGCTCGCCGCGGGAGCGGCGATGCTCGCCGTCACCAGCCCGCACCGGGTGGAGCGGCTGCTGTCGTTCCGCGACCCCTTCGCCGACGCCGAGGACACCGGCTACCAGGCCGTCCAGGGCTTCTACGCGCTGTCGTCCGGCGGCTGGTTCGGTCTCGGGCCGGGGGCCAGCCGGGAGAAGTGGGCCGGTGGCCTGCCCGAGGCCCACACCGACTACGTGTTCGCCATCATCGGCGAGGAGTTCGGCCTGCTCGGCACGCTCACCGTGGTGCTGCTGTTCGCGGTGCTGATCTACTCCGGCATCCGCATCGCCCACCGCAGCACCGACCTGTTCGTCCGGCTCGCTGCGTCGTCGGTCACGGCCTGGCTCGCCTGCCAGGCCATCATCAACATGGGAGCCGTGGTCGGGCTGCTGCCCATCACGGGGATCCCGCTGCCGCTGGTGTCCTTCGGGGGCTCGGCGCTGCTGCCGACCCTCGCCTCCATCGGCATGCTCCTGTCGTTCGCCCGTGCCGAGCCGGGCGCCCAAGCAGCGCTGCGCTCGTCGCCCGGTCTACGTGCCCGGCTGCGCGGGTCCGCCGCGGCGGCGCCCCGGCGTCGCAGCCCGGTCCCGCCCCGTGCGACCTCGTCCGGTGCCGGCCGCACCACCCCGGTGCGGGCGGGTGCCGGCCGGAGCAGCTCCACCTCGTCGGCCCGACGTCCGGCCGGCCGGCGATGACGGGTCCCGTGAGCGGCCGCGGCCTGTCCGTGGTGGTGGCTGGCGGCGGCACCGCCGGGCACGTCGAGCCGGCGCTCGCTCTGGCGGACGCGCTGCGGCGGCGCGACCCGGCCACCGTCCTCACCGCGCTGGGCACCACCACCGGGCTCGAGGCCCGGCTCGTGCCGGCCCGGGGCTACGACCTCGCGGAGATCCCGAGGGTCCCGCTCCCGCGCCGACCCACCCTCGACCTGCTGCGCGTGCCCGGGCGGGTCAGCGCCGCGGTCCGCCAGACGCGGGCCCACCTCGACCGCGTCGACGCCGACGTGGTGGTCGGGTTCGGCGGCTACGTCGCCCTTCCGGCCTACCTCGCTGCCCGGCGCCGGGGCACGCCCTTCGTCGTCCACGAGGCCAACGCCCGAGCCGGGCTCGCCAACCGGGTCGGAGCCCGGCTCACCCCGCACGTCGCCGCCGCGGTCGAGGGCAGCGGGCTGCGTGGTGCCCGCGTCCTGGGCATCCCGCTGCGCACGGCCGTGTCCGGGCTCGACCGGGCGGCGACGCGGGACACCGCGAGGGCCGGCTTCGGCCTGGGCCGGGGGCCCGTCCTGCTGGTGACCGGCGGCTCGCAGGGGGCGCGTCGCCTCAACGCCGCCATCACCGGCGCCGCAGCCGACCTCGCTGCCGCCGGGGTCCAGGTGCTCCACGTCGCCGGGCCGGCGCAGTCCGACGCGGTGCGCGAGCAGCTCGACCCGGCGGCGAGCGCCACCCACCACGTCCTGCCCTACGTCGACGCGATGGAGCTGGCTTACGCCGCCGCCGATCTCGTGGTCTGCCGGGCCGGGGCGATGACCTGCGCAGAGCTCGCCGCTGTCGGCCTGCCGGCGGTCTACGTGCCGCTGCCCATCGGCAACGGCGAGCAGGCGCTCAACGCGGCGCCCGTCGTGGCCGCCGGCGGCGGGCTGCTCGTGCCCGACGCCGAGCTCGACGCCGATCGGGTGCGCGAGACGGTGCTGCCGCTGGTGCGGGACACCGACCGGCTCGCCGCGATGAGCAGTGCTGCCGCCTCGCTGGGGCACCGCCACGCCGACGAGGCACTCGCCGACCTCGTGCTCTCGGCCGTCGGGGAGGCCCGGTGAGCGAGAAGCTGGGACGGGTGCACCTCGTGGGCATCGGCGGGGCGGGTATGAGCGGCATCGCGAGGGTCCTGCTCGCGCGGGGGGCCACCGTCTCGGGCAGCGACGCCAAGGACTCCCGCGCGGTCGCAGCGCTGCGGGCGCTCGGGGCCACCGTCCACCTCGGGCACGCCGCCGACCACGTCGCCGCGGCCGACACCGTCGTGGTGTCGACGGCCATCCGGCCCGACAACCCGGAGCTGATCGAGGCGCAGCGGCTCAGCCTGCGGATCATGATCAGGGCGGAGGCCCTCGCCGCGCTGATGGCCGGCCGTCGCGGGGTCGCCGTCGCGGGCACCCACGGCAAGACGACGACCACGTCGATGCTCACCGTCGCCGTCCAGCACTGCGGGGTCGACCCGTCGTTCGCCATCGGCGGTGACCTCAACGAGGCGGCGAGCAACGCCCACCACGGCAGCGGTGAGCTGTTCGTCGTCGAGGCGGACGAGAGCGACGGGTCCTTCCTCGCCTACCGGCCCCACGCCGCGATCGTCACCAACGTCGAGGCCGACCACCTCGACTACTACACCGACGGCGACGCCGTCGACCGCGCCTTCGAGGAGTTCGTGGCGACGGTCGACCGGAACGGCTTCGTCGTCATGTGCGCCGACGACGACGGTGCCCGGCGGCTCGCCGAGCACGCGCGCCGCGACGGCGTCGACGTGCGCACCTACGGCACCTCGCCCGACGCCGACCTCCGGCTCGACGGGCTGCGCGTGTCTGGCACGACCAGCCGCTACGAGCCGGTCCTGCGCGGCCGGCGGCTGCCGCCGGTCTCGCTGGCCGTGCCCGGGCGGCACCTCGCGCTCAACTCCGGGGCGGCCCTGCTCATGGGGGTGGGGCTCGGGCTCGACGCCGCGACGCTGGTCACCGGGCTCGGCGGCTTCACCGGCGTACGCCGTCGCATGGAGCTCAAGGGGACCGTCGCCGGCGTGCGCGTGTACGACGACTACGCCCACCACCCGACCGAGCTGGTGGCCCAGCTCACCGCCGCCCGCGAGGTGGCGTCGGGGGGTCGTCTGGTGGTCGCCTTCCAACCGCACCGGTACAGCCGCACGCTGGCCTTCGCCGCCGACTTCGGTGCGGCGCTCGGGCTGGCCGACGAGGTCGTCGTCATGGAGGTCTACGCCGCCGGCGAGGAGCCGGTGCCCGGCGCGACCGGGGCCACCGTCGCCGAGGCCGTGCCGCTCCCGGCGGCGCAGGTGCGCTTCGAGCCGTCGTGGACCGCGGTGCCGACGCTGCTCGCGGCCCTGGCCCAGCCGGGTGACCTCGTCCTCACGCTCGGGGCGGGTGACGTGACGGCCATCGGGCCCGAGGTGGTGCGGCTGCTGGCCGGGGAGTCGCCGTGACGTCGACGGGTCCGCGCCGACGCCCGGCCACCGTCCTGCCCGCCACCCCGAGGCTCGAGGCCCGCGCCGAGGCACAGCGGGGGGCGCGCAGGCGCCGACTGCTGGCGCGCGCCGGTCAGGCGCTCGCCGTGGTCGTCCCCGTCGTGGCGCTGGCCTGGGTGCTGCTCGTGAGCACCTGGCTCGGCGTGGACCGCGTCGAGGTCACCGGCAACACCCGCCTGACGCAGGAGCAGGTCACGGCTGCGGCCGGCGTCGAGCCCAGCACCCCGCTCGCCCGGATCGATCTCGATGAGGTGGAGGCCGCCGTGGGGCGCCTGGCTCCGGTCGCGAGCGTCGTGGCCCGCCGCTCCTGGCCCGGGACGGTCCGGCTCGAGCTCGAGGAGCGCACCCCCGTCGCCGGTGTCGTGGGCCCGGACGGCGTTCAGCTGGTCGACCGGGACGGGGTCCCCTTCGCCTCCGAGCCGTCGCTGCCCGAGGGGCTCGTCCGCCTGGAGGTGACGAAAGCAGGGCCCGCGGACGCCGCGACGACGGCGGCCCTCGAGGTGCTGTCCGGCCTTCCTGCGCCGCTGCGGGCCCAGGTCGCGTCCGTGCGCGCCGGCTCACCGTCGAGCGTCGAGCTGCTGCTGCCCGACGGCCGGTCGGTCGTCTGGGGGGCGCCCGGCGACACGGCCAGCAAGGCGGCGGCGGCCAGCGTCCTGCTGACCATGCCGGGGAGCGTGGTCGACGTGTCCGCGCCGGGTGTCGCGGTGCGCCGCTGAGCGCAGGGCCACCCGTTTGCCGCGATTGCGGTGCGAAGCACCGGGCAGGGAGCACAAGATCAGTGACGACAGGAGAGGTGCCCGTGCCCTCGCAAGAGCCGTCATCGAGCGGTGAGCGTGCCCGCGCTGCGCGAGCCACGATGGACGCCCTGGCGACGAGTCGGGACGTCTTCGAGACCTTCTTCGACAGCGCGCACATCGGGCTGGCGCTCGCCGACCTGTCGGGGCGCTACGTCCGCGTCAACACCTACTACGCCGACCTCGTCGGCCACGACGCCGAGGATCTCGTGGGGGTCGCCCTCGCCGACGTGCTGAACGACCCCGAGGGTGAGCCGCTGGCCCTCGGTCGGCTCCTCGCGGGGGAGCAGCCGGGCCTGCAGGCCGAGCAGTCCTACCGCCACCCGGACGGCTCGGTGGTGTGGGTGCTGCACGGCGTGGCCACCGTCGCCGACGCCGGTGGTGAGCCGGGGTGGTACGCCGTGAGCGCCCAGGACATCACCGAGCGCCGACACGCTGAGCAGAACCTGTGGGAGCTGACCGCCGTGCTGAGCGAGCAGGCCGTCCGGGACCCGCTCACCGGGCTCGCCAACCGGGCGCTGCTGGGGGAGCGGTTGCGCGGTGCCCTCGCCCGGGACGCCCGCACGGGGGACATGACGGGCGTGCTGTTCCTCGACCTCGACAACTTCAAGGTCGTCAACGACCGCTACGGCCACGCTGTCGGCGACGCGGTCCTCAGGATGATCGCCGACCGGCTCAGCGAGGCGGTCCGCCCGTCCGACACGGTCGCTCGCATGGGCGGTGACGAGTTCGTGATCCTCGTCGAGCAGGCGACGGACGCGGGGCTGACGGTGCTCGTCGACCGGCTGCGGTCGACCGTCAGGGCGCCGCTCGACGTGCACGGCACGACCCTCGAGGTCGGGGTGAGCGTGGGGGTTGCCCGTGCCGAAGGCGGAGACGCCGACGCGCAGGGGCTGCTGTCCCGTGCCGACTTCGCGATGTACGAGGCCAAGCGCGGCGCGAGCTGAGCGTCGCACCACGACGCCCCGCACCGGCGCCGCGTCGGGCATGAGCCGGCACCCGCACCGGAGGCCGCGCACGCCGACTTTTCCTGCGCAACACGCCCGCGCGCTGGTTGACCGGCCCGCCGTCGGCGCCGTAACGTCCGCCCTGTGCACAGCTTGACATAACTCTAAGCATCTGGTTGAGGTCGAGAGTTCCCCCACCGTCCTCAGCGCCCTGCACGGCACCGTGCGCACGGCTCCGCCGTACGCCCCTTCCGCTCCGAGAGGCACCCACCACCGTGGCAGCACCGCAGAACTACCTGGCCGTCATCAAGGTGGTCGGCATCGGGGGAGGCGGCGTCAACGCCGTCAACCGCATGATCGAGGTCGGGCTCAAGGGCGTCGAGTTCATCGCCATCAACACCGACGCCCAGGCGCTGCTCATGAGCGACGCCGACGTCAAGCTCGACATCGGCCGCGAGCTCACTCGGGGTCTCGGCGCGGGGGCGCAGCCGGACGTCGGCCGGCAGGCCGCTCAGGACCACCAGGAGGAGATCGAGGAGGTCCTCAAGGGGGCCGACATGGTCTTCGTGACGGCCGGTGAGGGAGGCGGCACCGGGACGGGTGGCGCACCCGTCGTCGCGAGCGTCGGCCGCGCGCTCGGCGCCCTGACCATCGGCGTGGTGACGCGCCCGTTCTCCTTCGAGGGTCGTCGTCGCGCGCAGCAGGCGGAGGAGGGCATCGACGCGCTGCGTCAGGAGGTCGACACCCTCATCGTCATCCCGAACGACCGGCTGCTGTCGATCAGCGACCGCTCGGTGAGCGTGATGGACGCCTTCAAGAGCGCTGACCAGGTCCTGCTGTCGGGCGTGCAGGGCATCACCGACCTGATCACCACCCCGGGCCTGATCAACCTCGACTTCGCCGACGTCAAGGCCGTCATGAGCGGCGCGGGCAGCGCTCTGATGGGCATCGGCAACGCGCGCGGCGACGACCGTGCCGCCGTCGCCGCCGAGATGGCCATCGCCAGCCCGCTGCTCGAGGCGAGCATGGACGGCGCCCACGGCGTCCTGCTCAACATCTCAGGAGGCAGCGACCTCGGGCTGTTCGAGATCAACGAAGCGGCGCAGCTGGTCGCCGATGCGGCGCACCCCGAGGCCAACATCATCTTCGGTGCCGTCATCGACGACGCGCTCGGCGACGAGGTCCGCGTCACGGTGATCGCGGCCGGCTTCGACGCCGGCGCTCCGACCCCCGTGCGCCGGGTCGAGACTCGTCGCGCCGCCGAGTCGACGCCGCCCTCGCTCGCGCCGTCGGGCAGCTCGTCAGGAGGCCCGTCCGCTCCTTCCCGGGGGGAGGGGCCGTCCGGCGGCGGGGCCGGCACGCCGGCCGCCGCAGGCGCGCCGACCCCGCTGCGACCGCGCCCGGCCACCGCGCCGGCGGCTCCGGCTCCCCGTCGCACGGTCGTTTTCGAGGACGACCTCGACGTCCCCGACTTCCTGAAATGAGCCACGGCGAGTGACGCGCTGACCGGCACGACGCCGGTGGACCTGCTGCCGGCCCCCCTGCCAGCGGGTACCTGGGGCGGGTTCACGATGCGCGGCGGCGGTGTCAGCGCCGGCCCGTACGACACCCTCAACCTCGGTGCGCGGGTCGGCGACGACCCGCTGCGCGTGCACGACAACCGGGCCCGGTTCGCCGCAGCCGCCGGCGTCCCGGCGGTCGCGCTCGTGCACGCCGAGCAGGTGCACGGCGCCGACGTGGCCGTCGTGGACCGGCCCGTCCACGCGGCCGTGCCCGCCGTCGACGCCCTCGTCACGACGACACCCGGGATCGCGCTGGCCGTGCTGGCTGCAGACTGCCTACCGGTCCTGCTGGCGGACCCGACCGCCGGCGTCGTCGCCGTGGCCCACGCCGGGCGCGCCGGGCTGGCGGCCGGCGTCCTCCAGGAGACGGTGTCGGCGATGGTCGGGCTCGGCGCGACCGCCGCCGGGACGACCGCGGTTCTCGGCCCGGCGGTGTGCGGCCGCTGCTACGAGGTGCCCGAGGCGCTCGCGGACTCGGTGGAGCGCCTAGTGCCCGGCAGCAGGTGCACCACGCGCACCGGCACCCCGGCGATCGACCTGCTCGCAGGCGCCCGAGGGGTCCTGCGACGGGCCGGGGTCGGCGCGGTCGAGACGGTCGGCGGCTGCACGATCGAGCAGCCGGAGCGCTTCTTCTCCTACCGGCGCGACGGGGTGACGGGGCGGCACGCCGGCGTCGTGCGCCTGTCGTGACGAGGGAGCATGAGCTCGCAGCAGCGCTGTCCTCGGTACAGCAGCGGGTACGCGAGGCGTGCGCGGCAGCTGGGCGTGACCCCCGCGACGTGATGCTCGTCGCGGTCAGCAAGACCCGACCGGCGTCCGACGTCGCGGTCCTGCGGGACCTCGGCCTGCGCGACTTCGGTGAGAGCCGCGACCAGGAGGCCGCGCCGAAGGCGGCCGAGGTCACCGGTGTCCGGTGGCACTTCGTGGGTCGCCTCCAGAGCAACAAGGCCGCCCGGGTCGTCCGCTACGTCGACGTCGTCCACTCGGTCGACCGGTCCGGTCTCGTGGCGGCGCTGGCCGGTGCTGCGGCCCGCGCCGATCGCCGGCTCGACGTGCTGCTGCAGGTCAGCCTGGACGGGGACCCGGCCAGGGCGGGCGCCCCGGTGGAGCAGGTGCCGGCCCTCGCTGACGAGGTGGCGGCCGCGGCCAGCCTGCGTCTGGCCGGCGTCATGGCCGTGCCCCCGCTCGACGCCGACCCGGCCGCCGCGTTCGACGTGCTCGCGGCCGTCGCCGCGCGGCTGCGCGCCGATCACCCGACGGCCACCGGCATCAGCGCCGGCATGTCCTCCGACCTCGAGCAGGCCGTCGCCGCCGGAGCCACGATGGTGCGTGTCGGCACGGCCCTGTTCGGCTCTCGGCCGCCCTTGCTCCGGTAGTCTTCGCCTCGTCCCCTGCCGACGGAGTGCACCGTCACGCCGTTCCGGGCAGCACCACCCACGACCCGCACGGCACCCGCCACGGCAGACCAGCCACCACAGCTCCGACGACCGTCTGACCGTCCCCGACCGGAGGAGTCCCGAATGCCCGGCGCCATGCGCAAGTTGGGCCTGTACCTCGGGCTCGTCGAGGACGACGAGGACGGCCGCGACCGCCACGCCGACGACGCGGAGGACGACCGTGAGGACCGCGACGTGCCCACTTCCGTCGCGGCCCGTCGCTGGTCGGCGCCGGAGGAGCCGCGCCGCGCCGCGTCCCCTCGTCGGCCGAGCGAGGGCTCGCGCACCCGCGGCTCGGTCGCCCTCGACACTCCGCCGCGCATCGCGGCGGCCCCCGTCGCCGACGACACCTACCGGATCACGACGCTGCACCCGCGCACCTACAACGAGGCGCGCACCATCGGCGAGCACTTCCGGCAGGGCACGCCCGTGATCATGAACCTCACCGAGATGGACGACGTCGACGCCAAGCGGCTGGTCGACTTTGCGGCCGGGCTCATCTTCGGGCTGCGCGGCAGCATCGAGCGGGTCACCAACAAGGTGTTCCTGCTCTCGCCCGAGCACGTGCAGGTGACGGCTGAGGACAAGGCCCGCATCGCCGAGGGTGGCTTCTTCAACCAGTCCTAGCATCACCTCCTCCGGGCGGCGAGCCGCCGCCCCTTGCGAACCAGGAGCAACGACCCGTGGGACCCGTGGGCAACACGCTCGACTTCGTGCTGCTCCTGTTCCTGGTCTTCCTGATTCTCAGGCTGATCATGGAGACGGTCTTCGTCTTCGCCCGCAGCTACCGGCCCTCCGGCATCAGCGCGATGGCGCTCGAGCTCGTGTTCTCGGTGACCGACCCGCCGCTCAAGGCACTGCGTCGCCTGCTACCGCCGCTGCGGATCGGCGGCATCAGCCTCGACCTGGCGTTCCTGGTCCTCATCATCGCCGTGCAGATCCTGCGCAGCGTCGTCCAGAGCGTCTTCGCATGAGCCGCTCACCGACCACCCAGAGAGTGGGATCACCGTGCCGCTGACCCCGACCGACGTCGCCAACAAGCAGTTCAAGATCGCGCTGCGCGGCTACTCCCTCGACGAGGTCGACGCCTTCCTCGACGACGTGGAGGCCGAGCTCAGCCGGCTGCTGCGGGACAACTCCGACCTCAAGGAGCGGGCAGCGAGCCCGGCACCGGCCTCCAGCCCGGCTCCGGTCGCCACTGCTCTGCCACCGGTCGCTGCGCCCGCGCCCGCCGCCGCGCTGCCGCGTGGGCTCGAGGGCCAGGAGGCAGCGCTGCGCACCCTCCTGCTCGCCCAGCGGACCGCGGACGAGGCGATCGCGGAGGCGCAGGCCGAGGCCGGTCAGCTCGTGTCCGGTGCCCGCGCCGAGGCGGAGCGCACCCTCACCGCGGCGCGCGACGAAGCCGAGTCCACGCTGTCGTCGGCGCGCAGCGAGGCCGAGAAGGCGGTTCAGGACGCTCGTCGCGAGGCGCACGCCATGGTGACCGCGGCCCGCAACGAGGCCGAGAGCACCGTGACGGGCGCCCGCAACGAGGCCGAGAGCACCGTGACCGCCGCCCGCAGCGAGGCGGAGGGCACGCTCACCGGGGCCCGCAGCGAGGCGGAGACCACCGTGTCGTCTGCCCGCACGGAGGCCGACCGCACACTCGGCTCGGCCCGCAGCGAGGCGGAGGCGACGCTGTCGACAGCTCGAGCCAAGGCCTCCCGCGTGGATGCCGACGTCGCGGCGCAGATCCAGGCGGCGACCGGTGACCTCGACCAGCGCCGTCGGTCCCTCGAGTCCCGGATCGAGGAGCTGCGCGCGTTCGAGCGGGAGTACCGCACGCGGCTCAAGGCCTACCTCGAGACGCAGCTGCGGGACCTGGACAGCCGGACCGGACCCGACGACGGGGGCTCCGGCGTCCCCGCCGGCGCCCCCGTCGTCGGGTCCGGTCCGGCTGTCCAGGTCCCGCAGCTGCGTCTCGAGG
>Ga0136611_10003170_pt1 | contig 11507 bp, 11 predicted proteins | sample AntDrymUQ2232306_2_FD_106645 | JGI IMG/M metagenome (GOLD analysis project Ga0136611, IMG submission 106645) | Polar desert sand microbial communities from Dry Valleys, Antarctica - metaG UQ223 (23.06) | ecosystem: Environmental > Terrestrial > Soil > Desert | place: Antarctica: Dry Valley... | reverse complement strand
GCCTCCAGACGGAACTCCGGCGGGTACGGCGGTCTCGTCCTTGGCATCTTCCGCTCCTCTCATCGGGCCTGAGCCCGAAAGCATCACGGTGTCAACCAGGACGGGTCAATTCCAACTCCAGTCTTGCGGGCCATTCGCGCCTGATTGGCATAGGATTGCGTAGCCTCGATTTCGGGCGTTTGCTGCCCTTCTGCTGCCCGGTCGCACTCGTTTCTTCAGACGGCGAAGCACGTCGTGGCCCGGTCACCAATCGCACCTGGTGCTCCGGCTAGCCCTGTGGTGGTTGTGGCGGCGCCGAGGTCGATGAATGAGATCGCGTCGCAGGAACAGGTGGCTGGTTCACACCCGGGTGAAGCCGACGACGAGCGCGCTCATTCGTACGACGGCGCACCACGAAGAGAGCGACGACAAGCAGTGGCACCGCGGGCGCGAGCAGTTGGCGCGGAGCGCTCGCACCCGCTGGAGGGCAGCGTTCTTCGCCGGCGAAGGCGCGTGCATATGTCAGTCGCGGAACGACTGCGGCTCGTCGCGCGCGCGCTCCAGCAGCGCGTCGTCGACGTTGCATCCAGTGACGACGATGACGATCGGCCCCTCGGCGTCGAGCCTCTGCAGGGCGGCGAAGGCCGCGCCCGCCGCCGGCTCGACGATCAGACCGGCATCGGCACAGCGAACCAGAGCGGCGGCGATCGCTCGCTCGGAGACGCGGATGAATCGATCGACGGCGGTCGTCAAGCTCTCGACGGCGAGCGGTATCGCAACGCGCACCGCCAGCCCGTCGGCAATCGTCGCGCCTGCTCCCTTGACAGGGCGCCCCTGCTCGAAGCTATCGGCCATCACGGGCATCGCCTTGGCGACGACGGCGACGCGATCTGTGCTCGGTGAGCGTGTCCCGAGGATGGAGCCGACACCACCGGCGAGGGCACCGTTTCCGACAGGGATGACGACAGCGGCGGGTTGCGGTAGCTGCGCCAGCAGCTCGATCGCGATCTGGGCGTAGCCCTCGTACTGCAGTGGCTCGGCACCGTCCTCGAAGAACGGCAGTCGCTCGCGGAGGGCAAGACGACGCGCCTCTTCCTTGGCGAAGTCGAGGTCACCGTCGACGAGGCGGATCGTCGCGCTGAGGCTCTCGAGCAGCGCGAGCTTTGTCGTGCTGGTGTCGGCGGGCGCAAAGACGATCGCCTTCACGCCGCAGCGACCGGCGGCCCAGGCGACGGCGGCGCCATGGTTGCCGGTCGAGGCGGTGACGACGGTGCGGTGGTCTGCGGCGGCAAGGCTCTCGATCACGGGTAAGGCGCCGCGCCACTTGAAGGCTCCGAGTTCATGTCCATCCTCTCGCTTCAGCCAGAGCTCGCGTCCGTCGGCGAGAGTCGCCGGCGCAGGCTCGAGAGGGGTCGGCACCCCGCCCATCTAGGCGCAGAACTCGGTGGCGGTCGAGGCCAAGACGTGAATGGTCTTCACGACGTCGTCGAGGTCGATCCACTCCACGTCCGCGTGCGCGCCCTCGCCGCCGGGGCCGAAGACGACCGTCGGGATACCCGCCGCACTGAGCAGGGAGGCGTCCGTCCAGAATGGGACGCCGATCACCGGCGGGCACTCCCCGAGCACAGCGGTCGCATTCTTGAGCAGCGCGACCGCGATTGGCTCGTCGCGGGCCGTCTCCAACGCCTCGCGGACGAACAACCGCTTCACGGTAGCGTCGACTCCGGCAGCGATGGCGCGGAGCTGCTCTTCGACAAGCTCCGCGCTCTCGCCGGGAAGCGTGCGCCGCTCGATCTTGACCAGGCAGCGCTCGGGATAGGTCGACAGCTCTTGGCCGCCCTCGATCAGCGACGCGTGCAGCGAACCACCGCCGAGGAGCGGATGGGACGCGACCTCGGCGCGGAGGCGCTCGTCCAGATCGCCCAGCCCGACAAGGACATGACCCATCAAGGCGATCGCGTCAATGCCGAGGTCGTAGCGCGAGCCATGTGCGGCGCGGCCGCGTGTCTCGATCTCCAGCCAGACGAATCCCTTGTGCGCGAGCGCGAGGCGAAGCTCGGTCGGCTCGGCGACGATCGCCGCGTCGGCGACCACGGTGCGAGCGATCGCTTCCGTGCCGATGCTGCCGGCTTCCTCGTCGGCGACGGCGGTGACGATCACGTCGCCGGCGAGTCCGTACTTGGCGGCATCGGCAGCGACGAGCATGATCGCCGCCAGGCTGCCCTTCATGTCATAAGCGCCGCGTCCGTAGAGGCGATTGCCCTCGATACGTGGCTTAAGGCCGTCGACCGCGCCGGCGATGGAGACCGTGTCCATGTGTGCGTTGAGGATCAGCGAGCGCCCGCCACCCGAGCCGCGGGCACGACCGATCACGTTGGCCCGGCTCGTTCCGAGTTCCTGTACCTCGACGTCGAGGCCATGGGCGTCGAGCCAGGCGGCGACGAAGCCGGCGATCTCGGCCTCCCCCGCTCCACCGGCCACGAGGGTCGGGTTGACGGAGTCGATCGCAACGAGCTGCTCGAGTAGCTCGCGCGCTTGGCTCACGTCACGCTCACAGCAGGTGGCGGTCGATGATCGGGCTGCTGGTCGTCGACATTCCGAGACAGAACATAGAGCCCGAGGTCGTAGATGCGCTTCAGCACTCCCGCCGCGAGAAACGGTGCCGCGAGCGTCAATTGGAGAAGTGGCCTTGCTGCGGCGGCCGCTCCGGTAGCTCCATCTCCGCCTCCGCCGAATGAGCCCGACGCAGACGATCGTGCCCGGTGATTCCCAAGCGTCAGCCCGTTCCGGGTCATCGCCGGCTCCGGCGCGTCCGTCGCGAAGGTGAGTAGGCCAGGCCGAGAGAGACCGTGTCCGGGATGCCCGGCTCGAGCCCAGCTCCTGGGCTTCGACCTCGAGGCCGTGGGAGTCAAGCCAGGCGGCGAAAGCGGGCGATCTCACCCTCGCCCGCGCCTCCCGCGACGAGCGTGGGGCTGACTGAGTCGATTTGCGACCAACCGCTCCAACAACTCGCGCACCTGGTCGAGGTCCGGCTGGAAGGTCACTCCGCGGGAAGCGACGTTGCCTCGGCCTTGCTCGGTGCCCAGCCGCGCCAGTCGTGGATGCGGACGCCGAAGACCGGGCCCGTCGGCGGCTCTTGCCGGTACTGCTCGTACTTGACCTGAAGGAGGCGGATCGCACAATCGCGCTCCTCGGGCCCGTCGACCACGAACGCGAGACCGTCGAGGCGTACCCACCAGAGATGCGACCAGTCCTCCTCGTAGTGATCGACGAGGACGCTGACGTTCGCATTCGCGCGGAGGTTGTCGAGCCGCTTGAGCCGCTTGGAGCGCTTGGGCTTCTCGTCGACCGCGGAGTAAAGCGTGTCGGCCGCGAGCGCGAAACAGAAGGGCACCAGATGTGGCCGCCCGTGGGCGTCGACCGTGGCGAGGCGTCCCGACCGGGCCCCCCGCACGAGCTCGCGCATCTCCGGTTCGCTCAAACGTCTGAGTATAGCCCTGCGGTGGCGGCGAGCGGGCTAGCGGGACCCTCGCAGGCTCGTGGTCGCGGAGCCCCTGGAGTCCCGAGCCTCCGCTTTCCGACATCATGGCGGGAGCGAGCGCAACAGCCAGCGCCGAGACTAGGACGAAAGGAGAGGCATGTCCATCCTAATCAAGGGCGGTCGGGTCGTCACCGCCTCAGACGACTACGTCGGGGACGTCTTCATCGAGGGCGAGACGGTCGAGCTGCTCGGCAGGTCGCTCGACATCCAGGCCGACAGGATCATCGAAGCGACCGGTAAGTACGTCATTCCCGGCGGGATCGACCCGCACACGCACCTCGACACCCCCGGCACCTTCCTCGACACGGTGACCGTGGACGACTTTACGTCGGGCACCGTTGCTGCCGCGTTCGGCGGGACGACGACCGAGATCGACTTCTGCTTCCAGCTCCCTGGACAGACCTTCCCGCAGGCGCTCGCGAGCTGGCACGAGAAGCTGGAGCGCTGCCCGCCGGTGATCGACGTCGGCTTCCACATGGCGATCACCGACCTGCGCGAGCACGGCACGCTCGAGGGTCTCGCGGCGCTCGGCGACGAGGGCGTGACGAGTTACAAGCTCTTCCTCGCCTATAAGGGCGGGATGATGGTCGACGACGAGACGCTCTTCCGGACGCTCGAGGTCGGCGGCGAGAGCGGATCGCTCGTGATGGTCCACGCGGAGAACGGCGACGCGATCGACATCCTCGTCAAGCGCGCGCTCGCCGAGGGGAAGACCGAGCCACGCTGGCATGCGGCCACGCGGCCGCCCCTGACCGAGGCCGAAGCGACCAACCGCGCGATCATGCTCGCCCAGGTCGCGGGCTGCCCGGTCTACATCGTCCACGTCTCCTGCCGGGAGGCGGTCGAGCCGATCGCGCGTGCGCGCGCGCAGGATTGGCGGGTGTGGGGCGAAACCTGCACGCAGTACCTCTTCATCGACGAGACGATGCTGGAGAAGCCGGACTTTGAGGGGGCGAAGTACGTCTTCACGCCGCCGCCGCGGAAGAAGGAGCAGCAGGAGCACCTCTGGCACGCGCTGCGCACCGGCGCCCTCTCGGTGGTCTCGACCGACCACGCTCCCTTCAACTTCGTGGGGCAGAAGGACCTCGGTCGCCACGACTTCTCGAAGATCCCGAACGGCGCGCCTGGGATCGAGGACCGGCTGAGGATGCTGTACCACTTCGGCGTTCGCCCGGGCCGGATCTCGCTGAATCAGCTCGTCGAGCTGACCGCGACCGCCCCGGCCAGGCTGTTCGGCCTCTACCCGAGGAAGGGCACGATCGCCGTCGGCTCGGATGCCGACATCGTCGTCTTCGACCCCGAGAAGCGGCAGACGATCTCCGCGAGCGACCCGCGCACGCACCACTCGAAGGTCGACTACAGCCTCTACGAGGGAACCGAGGTCGTCGGCGCACCGGAGATCGTGCTGGTCCGCGGCACGATCGTGGTGGACGACGACGAGCTCGTCGCCGAGCCGGGGCACGGCCGCTTCGTGCGGCGCGCCCGCTTCGGGGAGGAGCTGTCGGCGGCCGGGGAGCGGCCGGGCATTGCCGACTGACTCGTCGCGCGCGCGACGAGCCGTCCACGAGATCCTCGGCATCGCCGTCGAGTCGTCCGGAGCGGTCTGCGTCGCGGGCACGCTCGCGCTCGCGGAGCGCCTGCGTGTGGCGACAGTCTCACCGGAGGCAACGTCGCACCCGACGAGCTGAAGACGCTGCTTGCCGGCGGCTGGCGTCAGCCGGAGAGCTCGACGATCACGTTCAGCATCAGCTCCGCGCCCACGGCGGCGTCGGCCGGGTCGGCGTCCTCCTCCGGCGAGTGACTGATGCCGTCCTTGCACGGCACGAAGACCATCGCCGTCGGCGCGTGGTCGGCGACACACATCGTGTCGTGTGCGGCTCCCGAGGCCATCAACATGTACGGCTCGCCTGACTGCTTGGCCGACTCCTCGAGCACGCGCACGATTCTCTCGTCCATCGGTGTCGCAGGAATGCCGATCAGACGGGTGACGGTGGCCGTCATGTTGCGCCGTTCGGCCGCTTGCTTCGCCGTCTCCTCCAGACGCTTCACGATGCCGTCCACGATCGCGTCGACCGGTGCCCGGATGTCGATCCGCAGGCGGGCCTGTCCGGGGATGACGTTCGTGAGCCCGGGCGTCAGCTCGAACCCTCCGACGGTGGCGACCGCACCTCCACCGGCCTCGAGGGCGATGCGCTCGAGCTCCACCACGCACTCCGCGGCCGGTATCCCCGCGTCGAGCCGGAAGTCCATCGGCGTCGCGCCCGCGTGGTCGGCCCGGCCCTCGATGATCACCTCGACCCAGGTCAGACCCGCGATCGCGGTGACGACGCCGATTGTCCTGCCGGTGTCCTGGAGCACGCGGGCCTGCTCGATGTGGAGCTCGATCCAGCCGATCAGGTCCGTCAAGATCCGGCTCGATTCCTGCCAGCGCTCGGGCTCGTAGCCCGCCTCGCGCGCGTGCTCGACGAAGGGACGCTCGTCGTCGAGCGCGCGAATACCGCGAAGTTCCTCCTCGTTCACGCGCCCTGCGGCGATGCGGCTCCCGAGTAGTCCAACACCGAATCCGGAGGCCTCCTCCTCCATGAAGGAGATCAGCTGCAGGGGCAGGTCGAGGCCGTGCTCGGCATTGAGCCGGCAGACCTCGAGCGCAGTGACGACACCCAGCGTTCCGTCCCACTTGCCGCCGTTTCGGTTCGAGTCGCAATGGGAGCCGATGCCAAAGACCTTCTCCCCCGCAGGGCGGTTGCGTGCCACAAGGTTTCCGACCGGGTCCTCGAAGACCTCGAAGTCGAGCTCGCGAAGTGCCCGCTCGAAGTAGTCCAGCGCATTGCGGTACCCAGGTGTATACGCGTAACGGCAGATTGCCTCGCTACTGCTCGTGTACTCCGGCCCGCCGAGCGTCTCGACGTCACGCACGATCCGCTGTGCGCTCTTCTCGCGGTCGATCTTGACGTACGGCGTGGCCGTCACTTTTTCTCCCTTCGTTGCGGGATGCGCTCCAGATCCTCAGGAGTGTCGACGTCGAATGCTAGGCCCGGCAGGTCGACGATAACGTGCTCGAGCCCGCGGGTCTGTGCCGAGCGAGCGTGGACACCGGCGCTGCTCGGTTCGCCGAACTGCGTCCGGAGTAACGCCGGCGGGCGCATCGAGACCGCGTTCGTTCCACCGTCTTCTGCTCGGGCGATCGCGATGCCGTGCGCGGGAGTGGCCGCGATCAGGGCCCGTACTTCGCCCGACACGAGGGTGGGCAGGTCGGCGGAGATGACCGTGGCCATCTCTTCGCTCACCACCTCGCGCATCGCCTCCTCGAGCGCCACGTTCCACGGAAGATCGCGATCGTGCCAGATCTCCACGCCGATCAGGTCGACGATCGGCTCGGACGTGACGAGCGTTATTTTCGCGACGCTCGCGCTCCTGACGGCTTCGAGCACGCCGTCGAGCAGCGTTCGCATCAGCTCCGCGCGCTCCGCCGGCGAGAGAGAGGCTGTGAGCCGCGATTTCGCCCGGTCGAGCCGCTTCAGCGGGACGAGGACGTGGGTGCTCACGGGCGGCTCGATTCCAGGGCGCGTCCGTCTGCAGGGGCGAGTCCTAGATCCTGGGGCCGGGGAAGCGTGAGGAGCGCGGCGGCGGCGAGTGCGGCAATGACGAGGAAGCCGATCCGCCCTTCGCCGGGCAATGAGAAAGCCAGACCGAGCAGCGGCGTCGCCACCAGGACGGCGAGATTTCCCCACATGTTGACGACTCCGATTGCCGCGCCCGGCGCGTCCGGCTTCAGGCGCACGGCGCCGGTGAAGACCGGCGCGAACGAGATGCCTGCTCCGATCCCGACAGCGGTCGCGCAGAGGATCGCGACCGGCGTCGACTCGGCGCCCGCGAGGCCCGCACAGCCCAGGGCTCCCGCGAGAACGCTGGCGATGACGGCCCGTCGTGTCCAGTCGGGCCGGTTCTTGACCAGCCAGCCCCCGAGCGGCCGACTGACCATCGTCAAGCCAACCGTCAGTGCGCCGATCGCACCTGCGCCGGAGGGGCTGTGGTCGAGGCGTACGAGCAGGGCGACGACCCAGTTGCCGATCAGCAGGCCGAGGCCGAATGTCGCCGTGTGGAGAATTGCCAGGCGGTAGAGGCGACGGTCGGTGACGAGGCTGAGCGCTGTCGTTTGGCCCGCGCCCGCGCCCGCGCGCCGAGCAGCGTCGCGCGGACCGAGTGCGAGCAGGACCCCGGCCAGCACGGCGGATGCGAGCCCGAAGACGAAGGGAGCCCGCCACCCGAGGGGCGGCTCGAGCTGGGGGACGACGAGCAGGGCGAGCGCCCCGCCGCCCATCGAGAAGCCGCCGAAGAGTCCCTGCACGAGCGCGGATCCGCCCACGGCCCTCACGTAGTCGAGGCCGGCGATGAAGGCGACGCCGGTTCCGACGCCCAAGACGGCGCGCGCGCCGAGGAGGAGCGCCGGCGCGGGGGCCACGGCCGCGCCGACGTTGCAGAGTGCGGCGATGAGGAGCGCGAGCAGCCCGACTTTGCGCGCCCCGAAACGGTCGATCGCCCTGCCGCCGGGGATCTGCGCGGCGGTGTGCATCACAAGGAGGACGGTGGTGAAGAGCCCGACGGTCGCGAGACTCACGCCGTACCTGCCGGCGAGAACATCGGGGACGGCGCCGATGTTCAGGATGTTCGCGCCGCTGGCGGCGCCGAGCGCGAGCCCACCGGCGGCAGCGCGCTGCGCCGGCCAGCGCGTGGGCTCCCGAGTGGGCGCGCGATGTCCCGTCGGATCGAGTGGGTTCCGGCGCACCGGCCACACTGTAGAACCTTCGATCGCGCCGACGAGACGTGTTCCGCGACGCGCCGGCTTTTGTCGCTGACGGACATAATCAGGCTGACATCTCTTCTGCAGCACGATCAGTGTCGGAGGAGCCGAGCGGTGACGGAGGGAGAGCCATGCGGATTCTTGTAATCAACGCGAACACCACCGACGCGATGACCGATGACATCTCGGCCGCGGCGAGCAGGTACGCGCGGCCGGGAACGGAGATCGAGGCGGTCTCGCCGGCGTGGGGGCCACGCTCGATCGAGGGGCACTACGAAGAGGAGTTGGCGGCGGTTGCGACACTCGAGGTCGTCCGCGAACGGGCTGCCGAATTCGACGGCGTCGTGATCGCCTGCTACGGCGACCCCGGCCTCTTCGCCGCGCGGGAGATCTCGCCTGTGCCCGTGGTCGGGATCGCCGAGGCGTCGATGCTCATGGCTTGCATGGTCGCGCACCGGTTCTCGATTGTGACGGTGCTCGCTCGCATCAAGCCGATGCTCGACGACATGGTTCGGATGCACGGCCTCGAGCAGCGCTGCGCCTCGATTCGCACGACGGAGCTCACCGTGCTCGACTGCGAGCGGGACCCGAGGGCAGCGACGCGGGAGATCGTCGCCGCGGCGCGTCTCGCGATCGCCGAGGACGGCGCGGAGGCGATCTGTCTCGGTTGCGCGGGAATGGGCCCGCTCGACAAGGCGGTCGAGGCCGAGGTCGGCGTGCCGGTGCTGGACGGGGTCGCCTGCGCGGTAAAGCTGGTCGAGGGTCTCGTCGATTACGGTCTCTCCACGAGCCGCGTGGCTGCCTACAAGGAGCCCGAGCCGAAGGAGCTCCTGAACTACCCGGCGGCGCGGGTCACTCTCCCGGCATGAGCGCCAAAGAACCGAGCGGACGCACCGGGCTTCTGTTCGTCGGAGCGCCGAGCGTCCCGGAGATGGTCGAGCTGGCGAAGCGGGCCGAGGCGCATGGCTTCGACTCGCTCTGGGTGGCCGAGACGCGGATGACGCGCGACGGCTTCGTCCCGCTCGCCGCGATCGCGGCGGCGACCGAGCGCGTTCGTGTCGGCACGGGGATCGTCAACGTCTACACGCGCAATCCGGTCGTGCTCGCGATCAGCTTCGTCGCGCTCGAGGAGCTTGCGCCCGGACGGATCCTGATGGGACTCGGTTCCGGCTCGCCGCTCGTGCTCGCGCCGCAGGGCATCCCGTTTCACAAGCCGCTGACTCGTCTGCGCGAGTACTGCGAGGTGATCCCCCGGCTGATCAGCGGCGAGCCGGTCAGCTACGAGGGCGAAGCGGTGCGGCTCGACGGCGCGCGGATCGAGGATCTGCTCTCGGCGGGGAGCTCGCCCGGTGGGCCGCGAACGAAACTGCCCCTGTGGCTCGGCGTCACGGGTCCGAAGGCGCTCGAGTATGCGGGGGAGGTTGCCGACGGCGTGCTGATGAACGTCTGCCTCTCGACCGATTACGTCCGGGAGGCGCTCGGGCTGATCGAGCGGGGCGCCCGCCGGGCCGGACGGAGCATGGACGACATCGAGATCGCGATGGGCCTCGCCACTGCGCCGCATGAGGTCTCAGTCGACGGTAAGCGCGTGGCCGCGCGGTTCATTGCGCTCTACCTGTCCTTGTTCCCGAACGTTGCCCGCGTGTCCGGCGTTGACGAGGCCGTCATCACCGCGGCACGGAACGCGTTCCAGGAGCGAGGTGTCGAGGCGGCGTCGGAGCACATCGACGACGACATCGTCGATCGCCTCGCCGTTGCCGGCACACCGGAGGAGTGCCGCGCTCGGCTGGATGAGTACCGCGCGGCGGGCGTCCACGTGCCGACGCTCGCGCCGCTTGAGGGCACGATCGACCTGACGATCGAAACGCTCGCGTGAGCACCGAGCGCGCGCCTCGCCGGCGCGGGAGGCCGGTCGCGTGAACGAGGTCATCACGGTTGCGTGCGTTCAGGCCGAGCCGGTCATCCTCGACCGTGCGCGAACGCTGGAAAAGCTCGACAGGCTGACGGCCGAGGCGGCCGGTCACGGCGCGGCGCTCGTCGTCTTCCCGGAAACGTTCGTGCCGGCGTATCCGTCATCGGTCTGGGCACAGGCTCTGGCCGGGGCTTCGGACGCGCGCGCGAAAGCGGCGTTCGCGCTGCTCGTACGGGAGGCGATCGCCATTCCCGGGCCGGACGCCGACCGCATCGGGGAGAGTGCGCGCGAGCACGGGGTCTGGCTCGTCGTGGGCGTCAACGAATTCGACCCGGCTCGGCCGGGCACGCTCTACAACTCGCTGCTCTACTACGCTCCGGACGGTCGCCTCGCGGAGCGGCACCGCAAGCTCGTTCCCACCAATCACGAGCGCCTGATCTGGGGTCCAGGCGACGGCGGGGGCCTGCGCGCGCTCGAGACGCCGATTGGACGGATCGGCGGGCTGATCTGCTGGGAGAACTACATGCCGCTCGCGCGCTTTTCCCTGTACGAGTCAGGCGTGGAGATCTACGTCGCCTCGACCGCGGACGACAGCGACGCCTGGCAGTCGACGTTGGTGCACATCGCCCGCGAGAGCCGCTCCTTCGTTGTCGCGCCGTGCCATTTCCAGCGGGCGGGCGGCTACCCGAAGGACTTCCCGCTCGCGGCGCTGCTTGCCGGCCGCGACCTGCTCGGGCGTGGCGGGAGTGCGATTCTGGGCCCCGAGGGCGCCTACCTCGCGGGCCCGCTGTACGACGAGGAGGCGATCCTCTACGCCGAGCTCGACCCGGCCCGGCTCTGGGAGGAGCGGCAGCGCTTCGACCCCGTCGGGCACTACCACCGCCCGGACGTGCTGCGGCTCGAGGTGACGCCGCACGAGCCGCTCAGCCCGGCAGTTCGACGTCGCTGACGATCTCGACGAGGAAGTCCGCGTTGACGAGGTCGGCGATCACTGTGGCGCGGGCCGGCTTGTGCTCGCCGAAGACCTCCGCGAAGGCGGCGTCGTACTGGGGGTAATCGGCGCGGTCGGTCAGAAAGACGATGCAGCGAGTGACGTTGGTCAGGTTGCCGCCGTACTGCTCACAGATCTGCTCGAGCACTCGGCAGATGTGCAGTGTCTGTTCCCTTGCGGAATCTCGGCCGACGAGCGTTCCGTTCTCGTCGAGCGCGACGAGGCCGGCGACGGAGAGCGAGTTGCCGGAACGGACGGCGTTCGAGAGGTGACCGAGCGGGGG
>Ga0136611_10003169_pt1 | contig 11511 bp, 5 predicted proteins | sample AntDrymUQ2232306_2_FD_106645 | JGI IMG/M metagenome (GOLD analysis project Ga0136611, IMG submission 106645) | Polar desert sand microbial communities from Dry Valleys, Antarctica - metaG UQ223 (23.06) | ecosystem: Environmental > Terrestrial > Soil > Desert | place: Antarctica: Dry Valley... | reverse complement strand
GATTGAGGCGCCCTGCCTGCCGTCCGACGTGGTGACCGGCTTCAGCCAGGCGGAGCGCCGCATTTACCTCACGGCGACGCTGGCCGACGACGGCATCCTGGTCAGCGACCTCGGGGCCGACCCAGAGGCTGTGGCCGACCCGATCACCCCCGCGAGCGCCGGTGACATCGGCGACCGACTCATCTTGGTGCCCCAGCAGACCCATCCGCTAGCCGCCGAGGATGAGCTCCGTGACCTGGTGGTCGAGCTGGCGGCTGACCGCAACGTTGTCGTCATCGTGCCCAGCTTCCGGCGGGCGGCATTCTGGCAGCCCTACGCCGAGATGGTCCTCGACAAGGACTCGCTCACCGCCGGCGTCGACTTGCTCCGGCAGAACTCGCAGCTGGGCCTCGTAGTGCTGGTCAACCGATACGACGGTGTCGATCTGCCGGGTGACGCTTGCCACGTCCTCGTCGTCGACGGGCTGCCGGAGGCCATGTCGGGCACTGAGCGCATCGACCAGGCGCAGCTGGCTGGCTCGGAGCTGCTGATCGCCCGGCAGGTGCAGCGGTTGGAGCAGGGCATGGGGCGCGCGACGCGCTCCAGCGACGATCACTGCGTCGTGATTCTGCTCGGCAACCGCTTGGCCGAGCGCCTCTACGGCACCGGGGCTCGCGAGTGCTTCTCGCCGGCCTCGCGGGCGCAGATCGAGCTGTCCGAGCAGGTGGCTGCCCAGCTTGAAGGCACCGGGCTGATGTCGCTGCGAGACGCGGCGCTGCAGTGCCTGGGGCGGGACCCCGACTGGCTGGCGATCAGCCGAGCCACGCTGGCACCCCTTCGCTACGGCAGCGCGAAGGTTAGCCAGATGTCGGTCGCTAGCCGTGAGGCCTTCGAGCACGCCGCGGCCGGTGACTTCAACGACGCGCTGAATGCGATGCAGGAGGCGATTGACACCGCCCCGGGACCGGCTGAGAAGGGGTTCCTGCTGCAGCAGTACGCCGCCTACCAGCACCACGTGAACCCGGCGCAGGCACAGCAAACGCAGAAATCGGCCAACCGGCAGAACCGCAATGTCCTCCGCCCGATGGATGGCGTCGAGTACGAGAAGCTCTCGGCGCCGACGCTGGAGCAGGGCGCCGCCGCGTCGGCCGTCCTGCAGAGTCGGTACGCCTCGGGGAACGACCTGCTAATCGGGATCAACGCGATTCTCAGCGACCTCAACTGGGCTGTGACCGCTGACGTGTTCGAGGAAGCATGGAAGGACCTCGCCGACCTCCTCGGCTTCGCTGGCCAGCGCCCCGAACGCGACACGGGTCGCGGCCCCGACGACCTGTGGGCCCTGACCGACGGCAGCTTCCACGTCACCGAGGCCAAGAACCGCGTCGACGAAAAGCACCCAGTCTACAAAAAGCACGCCGAGCAGTTGTCGAACGCCATGGACTGGTTCCGCCAGACCTATGGCGCCAAGGCGACGGCGGTGCCCGTTCTGATTCACCCTCGGGCCATGTTCGACAAGAAGGCGGCGGTGCCGACGGGCTCCCGCGTGGTGACCAAGGAGAAGCTTGAGGTGCTCCGGGATGCGCTCCATGCATACGCGATCGCCCTCGCCGATTCCGACATTTTTCGCGATGCGGCGGGCGTCGGCCGCCTGCTCTCACGGCTCGGCCTGACGGCGGGGGAGTTCATCCACCGCTTCACGTCCGCCCCGATGCAGGACCACTGAGGGACGATCTGTCGGAGGGGCCTGTGAGACTGGCTCCGGAGTAGGCACGGTGGTGGTCACGAGAACTGTCCGTGACGGCCATGGGATCTGCCCGGGATTGGCCGTCACCGGTGGTACTCAGGTCAGCGGCAGGACTCCTTTCCCGGCGAGGGCTTGGGTGAGCGGACGCTGTCGCCGGTGGTCTGGCAGACGTGCCCGTGATGGAGCAGCCGGTCGACCGTCGGGGTCGCGAGCGTCTTGAGCATGAGCTCGTCGAACCCGGTGGCTCCGACATGCACCACGACGACCCGCTCGTCACTGCTCTAATCGTGCACCCGCACCCAGACCTGCCGACCGAGCGGCTGATGCGGGCACCGAGTACTGCGCCCCGTCCAGCGCGATCATCGGGGTCCGAGCCGGGCCGCTGCGGGCCAGCCCGAACGCGACCGTGTGCGGAGCAGCTGGCAGCGGATGTAGCCGGGTTTGCTCCTCGGCGAGCATCTGGACCGGAGCCCTCCGGGTGAGTCGGTGGACCCGGGCGTTGACCTGCTCGCAGAACTGCTCGCACGCCGCCTCGAGCTCGGCGAAGGTGTAGGAGGCCGACAGCAGGTTGGTGTCGGTCGGGACCAGTTCGGCCTTCGCGATCTTGCTGGTGCTCTCGCCGCCGCCCTTGCTCGCCGGGTCCGCCGCCTCGCAGGTGTGGACGGCCACGCCGAAGTGCCGGGCGAAGCCGACGACCTGCGGGTTGCGGACCGCGATCCCGGCGTGAGCTCGGCCGTGACGGTCTTCTCGTTGTCGGTCAGCACGTAGGTCGGCGCGCCACCGAGGCGGCGCAGTGTGACGTCCAGCGCGGCGAACACCGTCGGCGCGGTCCGGTCCCGCAACGCCAGCACGACCCGGAAGCGGGACCACGCCAGCCAGGCGCAGAACAGCACCGTCTTGCGGCCGTCGATGACCGGCCCGTCCCCGAAGTCGTACCGCAACCACATCCCCGGCTCGGTCACCCCGCGGGCGATGGGCACAGACCTGGCCGAGGTTCAACGCGACCTTCGCCTCGGGCACCGCCCGCCGAGTCGTTCGCTATGAACCCTCGTAACCGAGGGCGAGGAGCTTCTCGTGCGCCTTATCTGCGCGGATCTTCCTGCGCAGGTGCACCCCCCAGTCGGCCCACCATGGGCAAGAAGCATCAGACTTGGATCACCGAGTCTGTGTTGTGCTCGGCCCGAATGGAGAGCAAGGCTGTCTCAGGTGCTGCAGCGAGGGCTCACCGGACCACCTACCTGCAGCGCGAACTCGACTTGCTGCCGGAGGCGGTAGTCGTCGCTCTCGGTGCCAAGGCCCGCGACCGTATGAAGGCGATGAAGCGGGAGGTTGTGGAAGCGTGCACGTGCTTCGCCGCCTTGGATGCAACATGCCCGGTCCGCGTCTGCCGCCCGCATCCGGGACGACTTGTAGAGCCCGAGCGCACTCGGCGAAGAACCAGCTCGTCGCCAGGCCACGATGCAGGGCTCAACTCGCCGCCTCGGGTGGAGGCGGCCCCGGCCGAGGCAGCTCGCCCTCGTTCCCGCCGCACCCGCTGGGAGGCTCCTGCCTCAGCACGACCTCGACGTGGATCTTGAGCGGTTCCGGCGCGCGTGCCGCCGTCAACGGCAACACAAGCAGGGTTCCGAGCACGGTGGAGAGCGTGCCGACGACTACTGCGACGACGTTCGTGGGCAAGCCAGTGCGCCGTTGGTGGCGTCCTCGCTGAAACATGCGGACGGAGACCGCTCAACTCGGCGGCACCCGGCTGGCGCGTTCCCTCGAACTCCCCTCTGCGGTCGCTCGACGCAGGTTGGGGCGGGGGTCCACCGGATGGACACCGAATGTGCCGGCCCCCTCCGCTCCCTCCGCGGGGTCGACTTGATTGGCATGGACTCATGGGCCGTGTAGTGGCGCCTGTCAGAATCGTAACTGTTGCATCCGACAAACGGGGCCGGGTACGGGCGGCGCCCGACCTCACGCCCGGCAAGGCGCCTGAACGGCGACGCGCTCCGCACTATGTTCCGGACGTGCCTGCGGACGTGCCTGCGGACGTGCCTTTTGCTGCTGAGCAGCGCGCCCCTGTCCTCATCGACCAGCAACTCTGCGCGGCGGGGTTGGCCGTTGTCGACCGACAGGACCTGAACCTATTTGCGCCGCAGGGCAGCGCCGTCCACGAGGCGATCATGGCTCCGGGTCATGGCCGGTCGAATTACCTGCTCTACGTCGACAAGCAAGTCGTCGGCGTTCGTCGACGCGATACATCCATCACACCCTGGTTGTCCTTGAGCCCTCGCCAAGCGGGCAAGCGCCCATAACCCATAGGTTAAATGTTCAAATCCTGCCCCCGCTACAACGTAGAACCGCAGGTCAGAGGTTTTTCCCTCTTGGGGAAGGGGCCTCTGCGTGTTACTCGTTAGCAGATCCATTAGCAGAATTCAGGCCAAGACCGTCCCGGACCAACGTGGACCGGCCCGCGCCGCCACGGCCTGGCGGGGGCAGTTGAGGCCCTCTGCGGCCTTCGGTGCCGCCGCCAGGTCGTCGCCAGGATCGGGCCACACCCAGTGGGGTCGCGTCCCCTGGGGCCCTCGGCGGCCGCCGGACAGGGGTGCCGGCCGTATCCCCACAGGGGCACACGGGGCTGTCGGAACGCCCGGCTACCGTCGCGCTCGGAGGGTCGAGCAGATGGGCAGGGGACCCTTGTGTGTGCTAAAAGATCGTCTTTAAGGACGGCCGGATTGGGCATTTCGACGGCGACGACATGCTGCGCGACTCGGCGGGCGCGACCGTGATCTTCCGAGACGTGCTGGTGATGAACCGGCCGCGCCGGATCGAAGCGCCTGCTGCTCGCGTCGGACGGTGCATTGGTGGCCCGGGAGCCCTGACCGCCGGAGCCCGGCCCTGTGGACAAGCCGTATGGGCTCTGTCCGGTGCCAGACTCGCGGGGCGGCTGGGCGGCCGCCAGGTCACCCCGGCGGGCACGGACCCCACAGCGTGGGCCCGGCACTCCTCGCGCAGAGCTCGGCGCCGACCGGGAGAAGCACCACGGCCGCCCGGCCCCTCCGGAGGTGGTCCGCATGAGACGGGACGTAGAACGCTGCACTTGTGTCGTAGTCACGGCCTAGCCTCCGACCGATAGCGCATCGTCCAAAGGCAAGGCCTCCCCAAGGTCAAGTTGCCCCCGACGATGCTCGTTGGTTCGCGCTTCGGCGCTGAAGTGGGGAGCGACGTGGACGCGTTCGGCGTACGGAACACGGTGATCGGCGACTACGAGTCGTTCGTGAAGTCGTTCATGGACATTGCGGACCCGCGCGTCAAGGCGAAGGTCGAGGACGAGATCTCCGCAGGCCTGCTGTGGCCGGAGCCGTGGCTGGCCTTGAACCCGTCGTTCCAGTCGGGCGGCAAAATTAGCCACCTGGTCACTGACGACTTGCTGGACGGCCGCTGCACCGACATCTTCCGGCGGCGGACCGAGTCTGACCCTCAGGGCTCCGAACTGACCTTGCACCAGCATCAGCGTGACGCTGTCGTCATCGCGGCTCGGGGTGAGTCGTACGTTCTGACGACCGGCACAGGCTCCGGCAAGTCCTTGTCTTACATCGTTCCGATCGTCGACCGGGTCTTGCGGGAGGGTTCCGGCAAAGGCGTGCAAGCGATCGTCGTGTATCCGATGAACGCCCTTGCGAACAGCCAGCTCGGCGAGCTGGAGAAGTTCCTGGGCAAGACCGCTCCGAAGGTCACCTACGAGCGCTACACCGGGCAGGAGGACCGCAAGACGCGGGACTCGATTCTGGCGAACCCGCCGGACATCCTGCTCACCAACTACGTGATGCTCGAGCTGCTCCTGACCCGCCCGAACGAACGTAAGGCCTTGATCGAGAGCGCGAAGAACTTGCGTTTCCTTGTACTCGACGAGCTCCATACATACCGGGGCCGGCAGGGCGCGGACGTCGCGATGCTGATCCGCAGGCTGCGGGGGGCCGTCGCTGCTGGCAAGCAGTTGCAGTGCGTCGGGACGTCCGCGACGCTGGCTGGGCCGGGTACTAAGGCCGGTCAGCGGGCGGAAGTCGCGGCCCTGGCCAGCAGGCTGTTCGGGACCGAGTTCCTTCCCGACAACATCGTCGGCGAGACCCTGCGTCGGGCGACGCGCGGCCAGACCGACCCCGCCCAGTTGCGCACCCGGATTGGGCAGGACCCGCCGGATTCACGAGCCGACCTGGAGACCGATCCGCTCGCGATCTGGATCGAGCAGCAGTTCGGCTTGCGGATGGACGACGAAGGCAAGCTCGCCCGGCAGACCCCGCAGCGCCTCGAGGACGTCGCAGCGCTGCTCGCCAAGACGACCGATCTGCCGCTTGAGGACTGCGCGTCGGCGCTGCGGGCGACGCTGCTCGCGGGCGCGAACGCCAAGGACTCCGACAGCCGGTCGCTGTTCGCGTTCAAGCTCCACCAGTTCATCGGCAAGGGCGACACCGCATATGTGACGCTGGAGCACCCGGACACCCGGTACATCACAACGAAGTACCAGGCCAGCGCTCCCATCGGGGAGTCGAACCGGCCGCTGTTCCCGCTCGCGTTCTGTCGCGAATGCGGCCAGGACTACGTCGTAGTCGTCCAGGACGGCAAGGATAAGCTCGCGCCCCGCGCCTTGCGCGGAACGATCGAGGACGCCTCGACCGTCGCGGCGGTCCTGCTGCTGCGCGACACCCCGTGGCCGGCCGAGGACGACGCCAGCCTGCTGGCGCTTCTCCCGGACGACTACATCACCGAGTCGGGCGACAACCGTGTCCTGGACCGGGCCAGGCGCACCCGATTGCCCAAGGCCGTCCAGGTCGACGAGTTCGGGATGCTCGGCGGCGGGCTGCACGGCGCTCTGTTCGAGACGCTGCATTTCTGCCCGACATGCCGCACGAGCTACGACAGCACGAGCCAGTCCGAGTTCACCCGTCTGGCGAGCCTGGGCACCGAAGGGCGGGCGGGCGCGGTCACGGTCCTGTCCCAGTCGGTCGTGCGGACGCTTCGGGCAGAGCCCGGGGTCCCTGACGAGGCCCGCAAGTTCCTTGCGTTCAGTGACAACCGGCAGGACGCGAGCCTGCAGGCCGGCAACTTCAACGACTTCGTCCTCGTCGGGCTGGTCAGGTCTGCTGTCCTGCGCGCGGTCAGCGAGTGGGGCAACAAGTCGGATGACCCGCTGTCGGACGAGGACCTGGGGCGTGCTGTCGTGCAGGCGCTCGATCTTGCGCCCGCGGACTACGCGCTAAACGCGGACGCCGACTACGGCGCGAAGCGCAAGATCGAGAAGGCGCTGCGGGACGCGGTTGCCTACCGGGTGTACGCCGATCTGCAGCGCGGCTGGAAGATAACCATGCCGAACCTGGAGCAGACCGGCCAGCTCGTCATTGACTACGACAGCATCAGCCTGATCGCGAGCGACCAGGCCCTGTGGGAGCACGAGAAGGTCGAGGCCGGGCCGGCGCTGCTGCACGCCGAGCCGGCGGAGCGCGAAGAAGCCATCCGGGTCCTGATGGACGAGATGCGCCGCAAGCTCTGCATCGAGACCCCGTACCTGACTGAGGAGCGCTACGACGAAATCCGTCGTTCGTCGTCGGAATGGCTCCGCGCCCCGTGGGCTCTGAACGACGAGCGTGGCGCTTACGCCGCGTCCTGCTTTCCGGGCAAGAAGCCGCCGACCGCTGATGCCAGCAACCTGTACCTGTCGGGCCTGTCGCTGTACGGCCGGTGGTTGCGACGCCCGAACCGGTTCGCGCACCTGAAAGAGCACAAGCTCAAGGTCGACGAGGCCACCGACCTGATCTTCCAGCTGTGCAAGGGCCTGGCGCAGGCCGGCATTCTGTTCAAGGTCGAGGACAAGAACCGGCCGACCGGCTACCGCATCCAGGCCTCCATGCTCCAGTGGACCCGCGGCGAGGGGCTCAAGCGCGCTGCCGACCCGCTGCGCGGGAACAGCGCGGTCGGCCGCGTCAACGCATATTTCGCCGACTTCTACCTCGACGCCGCCCGCGGGCTCGCCGGTCTCGAGGCCCGCGAGCACACCGCTCAGGTGCGCCCGGATGACCGGCGCGACCGGGAGGCCGCCTTCGGCGACGCGAAGCTCCCGGTCCTGTACTGCTCCCCGACGATGGAGCTCGGCGTCGACATCAAGGACCTGTCGGTCGTCGGAATGCGCAACGTCCCGCCGACCCCGGCGAACTACGCGCAGCGCTCCGGTCGCGCCGGCCGTTCCGGTCAGCCCGCCGTCGTGTTCACCTACTGCGCGACCGGGAACGCGCACGACAACTTCTACTTCAGCCGCAGCCAGGACATGGTCGCGGGCGCTGTCGCCCCGCCTCGCCTCGAACTCGGGAACCAGGACCTCGTCAGGGCGCACGCAAACGCGATCTGGCTAGTTGAAACCGGCCTGGACCTCAAGTCGAGCATGCTCGACCTGGTCGACGTCGACACGACCGGCGAGCCCTGGTTCCCCGACGTCGTGAGTCGCATCGGGGACAAGGCCGCCGCCACGCGCGCGATCCAGCACATCACCGAGGTCCTGACCGCAACCCCTGAGGTCGTCAGCGCCCCGTGGTGGCGCGACGATTGGGTCGCGCAGACCGTCGAGGACGCCCCCGGCGCGATGCGCCGGGCCTTGGACCGGTGGCGGGGGCTGCGTCGTGACGCAATCGCGGAGATCGACGGCGCGAGCAAGGTCCTGCAGACCGACAACGCCGACCAGAACTCCAAGCGCGCCGCGAAGGCCCGGATCGGCGAAGCACGGGGCCAGCTCGACCTGCTCAAGGGAGAGTCGGGCGACAACAACCAGGGCGACTTCTACACCTACCGATACTTCGCGTCCGAAGGCTTCCTGCCCGGGTACTCGTTCCCGCGCCTGCCGCTCGCCGCGTTCATCCCCGCCGAGCGCAAGACCCGCAACGGCCAGGGCGACTACGTGCAGCGCCCCCGGTTCCTCGCGATCAGCGAGTTCGGGCCCGGCGCGTTCATCTACCACGAGGGCGCCCGCTACGAGGTCGACCGGGTCAGCCTGCCCGCGAAGGACGACGGCTCCGGCGTGAACCTGACCGAGAGCAAGCGCTGCGAGGCCTGCGGCTACCTCAACGAGGGCAACGGCGAGACCGGCGCGGACGTTTGCGAGCAGTTCCAGAGCGGCCCGCTGCAGCCGATCCCAGCCCTCATGAAGCTCCTCGCGGTCCGGACCCGCCGCCGGGACCGGATTAGCGCCGACGAGGACGAGCGACAGCGTGCCGGCCACGAGATCGTCACGACCATGCGGTTCGAGCCGCACGGCGAACGATCGAGCCAGCAGACCAGCCACATGCGCGCCCCCGACGGCACGGAGCTCGCCGAGTTCACCTATGGCGACACCGCCTTGATCCGGCGGATGAACGTCGGGCTGCGCCGCCGTAAGAACAAGGACATCCGCGGCTACCTGCTCAACACCGTGACTGGCAAGTGGGAGCGCAACAACGCCGACGTCCCGGCCGGAGCGAACGACGGGACAGCCGCGCAGGCCAGCACCGAACAGCCGCACGGCGAGCAGCACCCCCGGGTCGTGCCGTACGTCGAAGATCACCGCAACGCGCTCCTGCTCCGCCTGCCGTTCCTGCCCGAGCCGGAGCAGCGCATGGCGGTCCTGTATGCGCTCAAGCGCGGCATCGAAGCGGTCTTCCAGCTCGAGAACAGCGAGCTCGCCGCAGAGCCGCTGCCAGACCGGATCGGCGACAACGCGTGGGCGTTCCTGCTGCTGTTCGAAGCCGCCGAGGGCGGCGCCGGCGTTCTGCGTCGCCTGGCGTCCGAGCACGGCGCCATCCAGGCCGTCGCCCGCGAAGCCCTGAAGATCCTGCACTTCGACCCTGCGACCGGCAACGACCTGGAGCGGCCCGAGCACGCCGCCCCGGACGCCGAGAAGTGCGCGCAGGCCTGCTACGACTGTCTGCTGTCCTATGGCAACCAGTGGGAGCATCGGTCCCTGGGTCGTCACAAGGCCAAGGACGCCCTGCTGGCACTGGCCGCCGGGACGCTCGAGATTGGCGGTATCGGCGGGGAGGACCGAGCCAGCCAGTACGCCCGGCTCGCCAAGCCGAGCAACACCTTCGAGACCGAGTGGCTCATGGAGTGCGAGGCCGGCGGCTACCGGCTGCCGGACCTCGCGCAGGAACTCCTGGACGACGTCCCGGGTGTCCGACCCGACTTCGCCTACCGCCGCGCCGACGGCGACTGCGCGATCTTTATCGACGGGCCGGTGCACGAGCACGCCCACACCGCGCAGAAAGACAAGAAGGCGCAGCAGCGCCTGGAGAACGAAGGCTGGCTCGTGCTGCGCTTCACGACCGACCGCAGCGCCTGGCCAAAGATCTTTAACGCGAACAGCAAGACGTTCGGCGCCGGCAAGTAGCCGACGCGACACGCGACGGGCACCCGGCGCAACACCGGGTGTCTGTCCTTCCAGTCTGGAAGGCTCATTCGATGACCAGCGACCACAACCGCTTGTGACCGCGACCCTGCCCGAGCGCCGTCCCGGCACGCTGGTTTCAGCGCGCGGCCGCGAATGGCTCGTCCTGCCCGACAGCACCCCCACGCTCATCTACGCCCGCCCGCTCGGTGGCGCCGACGACGAGACCAGCGCTCTGCTGCCGGCGCTCGAGCAGGTAACGGACGCGACCTTCGACCTGCCGAGCCCGGACGACCGCGGTGACGCGACCCGGGCCCGGCTGCTCCGCGACGCGCTGCGGCTGTCGTTTCGCAACACCGCCGGGCCGTTCCGGTCGTTCGCGAGCCTGGCGGTCCAGCCCCGCAACTACCAGCTCGTGCCGCTGCTCATGAGCGCCGCCCAGGACACCACCCGGCTCCTGATCGCGGACGGCGTCGGCGTCGGCAAGACCATCGAAGCCGGCCTGATCGCCGCCGAGCTGCTAGCGACCGGGGAAGCGACCCGGCTCGCCGTCCTGTGCAGCCCGCAGCTCGCTCCGCAGTGGCAGTCCGAGCTCCGCACCAAGTTCGGGATCAACGCCGAGCTGCTGCTCCCGAGCACCGTCAACCGGCTCCAGCGCGCCGTCCCGCTCGGCCGCGACAACCTGTACGAGCACTACCCGTACTTGATCATCAGCACCGACTTTATCAAGCAGAAGACCCGCCGCGACGAGTTCGCGGTCCACTGCCCCGACCTGATCATCGTCGACGAAGCCCACACCGCCGTCGCCGGCACCGCTGTCGGCAAGAGCCAGACCCACCAGCGGTACACGCTGCTGCGAAAGCTCGCCGACAACTCGGCCCGGCACCTGCTGCTGCTGACCGCGACCCCGCACAGCGGCGACGACCAGGCCTGGAGCAACCTGATCGGGCTGCTCGACAATCGGCTCGGCGCTATGCCCGCCGACCTGTCCGGAACCGCCCGCGAACCCGATCGCGAACTGCTCGCGAAGTTCCTCATCCAGCGCCAGCGCGCCGACATCCGCGAGTACCTGTCCGAGGACACCGTCTTCCCGACTCGGGAACGCGCCGAAGAGTCCTACAAGCTCACCCCCGAGTACTCCAAGCTCTTTGAACGGGTCCTGGCCTATGCCCGCGAGTCCGTCAGCGACCCGAACCTGAACGCGCTTCGCCAGCGGGTCCGCTGGTGGTCCGCGATCGCGCTCCTGCGCTGCCTGGCCTCGAGCCCTGCCGCCGCCGAACAGACCTTGCGTAACCGCAGCAAGATCAGCGGCGTCAGCACCGTCGAGGACGCCGACCAGCTGGCGACCTCTGCCGTGTTCGACACCGACGCCGAAGACGTCATCGACGGCGACGACGACGCG
>Ga0136611_10003168_pt1 | contig 11511 bp, 14 predicted proteins | sample AntDrymUQ2232306_2_FD_106645 | JGI IMG/M metagenome (GOLD analysis project Ga0136611, IMG submission 106645) | Polar desert sand microbial communities from Dry Valleys, Antarctica - metaG UQ223 (23.06) | ecosystem: Environmental > Terrestrial > Soil > Desert | place: Antarctica: Dry Valley... | reverse complement strand
CTTAGCCGCAGGGGCTTCCGGGGTGGGCGGTGGCGCGCCGGTTACGCAGGAGATGACCTACATTCTCGCCGGCTACGTCTTGGTGTCCACGGGTCAGTCATGGCAACGCGGCCGGGCCGCCGTCACGCTGGAGGACCAGGCGTCGGCCATGACACCGAACCCAATGATGACTCCGACTCCAGCGATGGCAACCGAACTCACGGCTGTCACAACTGACCTTCGGAGGGCAGCCGTATCGCCTAGTTCTCGATGCGTCACCACCCTCGCTAGTACGACTGATTGAAGGCTCCTTCGCCTGCCGGGGGGTTGGTACTTCAGGCGTAGCCCCGAGGCTGGGTGGGTGCTTGATCCGACTCATCGTCGCGAGTACCGGTCACGCGAGGAGGCGGTCAGCAGGCTTGCCGACGTCGGCCTGAGAATCATCTCGGTGCATGCTGTTCCGATCACTTTCCGCCTCGCCTCGGCTGAGGCGCTGGTGCGAAGAGTGGCCATGTGAAAGTACCCAGTGATGGCCACTGAAGGTCCCCGCTGGTGGCCAGCAAAAGTCCCCACCTCGCGTCCCGTCGTGTCTACCGGGAGCTGAGGCCCTGAGCGGTGACGGTGGCGGTGTCTAGCCAGTCACCGAACACCGCCCAGGGGGCTCCATTGTTGTCTGCGAGGAAGCAGTTGGACATCGTCACCGCCTACCGCGAGGTCGGCACCTACCGAGGCGTCGCCGAGATCTGCGGCGTCACTCACAAGACCGTCAAGCGCGTCATCGAACGCGATCAGGCAGCTGCCGAGCGAGTCGCTCGCCGCCGGAACTACGAGAGCGTCCGGGCGCTGGTCGCGGCGAAGGTCGAGGCAACGCGGGGGAAGTTCAGCGCGAAGCGGCTGCTGCCCGAGGCGGTCGCCTCGGGCTATGAGGGGTCGGCCCGGAACTTCCGGCGCCTGGTCGCGCAGGAGAAGACCAGGTATCGCCGAGGGCTGGCGCTCGCGAGCTCGCGCCGGCCCGCGGTCTGGAGCCCGGGTGAGCACCTGGTCATCGACTGGGGCGTCCAGGATGGGCTGCACGTGTTCTGCGCCGTCCTGGCCCGGAGCCGCGTGCGGTTCGTGAGGTTCGCTGACAACGAGCGCGCGGAGACGACGCTTGCGATGCTCGCCGAGTGCTTCCAGATCCTGGGTGGGGTTCCGAAGGTGGTGCTCGCCGATCGGATGGGCTGCTTGAAGGGCGGAGTCGTCGCGGACGTGGTCGTCCCGACGCCGGATTACGTCCGGTTCGCCACGCACTACCGGTTCCGGCCCGACTTCTGCCACGCGCGTGATCCGGAGAGCAAGGGCATCGTGGAGAACCTCGTCGGGTATGCCAAACGTGACCATTGACTCCGCTGCTGAGCACCCTCGGGCCTTGGTCTGGTGGCTGGGACCTTGAGGCCATCGACAAGGCGAATGCGGCAGCGGTGACCTGGTGCTCAGAAGTCAACAACGCCAGGCATTCTGAGACAGCTGCAGTCCCCGCGCAGCGCCTCACGGAGACGGAGCAGCCGTTGCTGGCCGGCCTGCCATCGCTGCAGCCGGCAGGGCTGTTCGGAGGACGGCGCGAGCTCCGCAAGGTCGACAAGCTCTCCTGCGTCCGGTTCGGCAGCGCCCGCTACTCGGTCCCTAAGCGGCTGCTCGGCACCATGGTCGAGGTCCATGCCACCGCCAGTGGCGTGACGGTCCTCGCGCCGGGGACGGGTGAGGCCCTTGCTGAGCACCCGCTGATGGCACCGGGTGAGGCGAGCGTCCTGGACGAGCACTACGGCAGGCCTCGCTCGAGCACGCCGGCACGCAAGATCACGCCCAGAAGTGCTGCAGAGCAGGAGTTCTGCGCCCTCGGACCAGTCGCCCAGACCTGGCTGCGGCAGGCGGCCGCGTCCGGGAACACCCGCCTCGGTCCGGAGCTCACCGAGCTCTCCGCCCTGCAAGCAGCCCACGGCCCGGAGGCGCTGGTGGCCGCGCTCGAGCGGGCGATCACCTACGGCCGCTGGAACGCTGACGGGGTCCGTTCGATCCTGGCCGCGGCCGCGGGAGTCCAGCAGCCGACCTCCCCAGGTGAGGCCCTCGTGCTCGAGCTCCCCGCCACGAGCTCCAGACCTCTTTCTGCCTACCGGCTCAAGGATCTGAAGGGTGGTGCCTGATGGCTGCCGCTACTCCGACCCCGTAGTCCGCCGAGGTCGAGCACGGGCTACGCCGCCTCAAGCTCGCCTCGATGCGCAGGGTTGCCCCGGAGATGCTCGTCACGGCGAAGACGCAACGCTGGGCGCCTGAGGAGCTGCTCCGGGCACTCGTCGAGGTCGAGATCGCCGCCCGCGACGCCAGCAACGCCCGGCTCCGCACGAAGCAGGCGAGCTTCCCGACCGTGAAGACCGTCGCCGGGTTAGACCTCGGCGCAAGCAGCATCCCGCCGCAGACCTGGGCCTACCTCACATCGCTCGAGTGGGTCCGGGCGAGGGAGAACGTGACCCTGATCGGGCCAGCCGGGACCGGCAAGAGCCACGCCCTGATCGCGCTCGGCCACGCAGCGGTCGAGACCGGCCTCAAAGCCCGGTACTTCACCGCGGCTGAGCTCGTCGAGAACCTCTACCGAGGCCTCGCGGACAACAGCGTCGGAAAGCTCATCGAGACCGTGCTCCGCAACGACCTCATCATCGTCGACGAGGTCGGGTTCGCACCCCTGGACCCGACCGGCAGCCAGCTGCTGTTCCGGTTTGTCGCCGCCGCCTACGAACGCCGCAGCCTCGCCATCGCGAGCCACTGGGCCTTCGAGGACTGGGGCCGGTTCCTCCCGGAGCACAGCACCGCCGTCAGCCTGCTGGACCGGCTCCTGCACCACAACAACGTCGTCGCCACCAGCGGCGAGAGCTACCGCATGCGCGAAGCCCGAACCAGCACCCGCCAGACCTCAGGAGGCCGCCGCTCGAAGGACTAACCACTCACGCGAGGTGGGGACTTTTGCTGGCCACCAGCGGGGACCACGACTTGGCCATTGACAGCAGACCAGGGTCTGCCCCGGATTCCGCGGAGTCGAGATTCGTTGGTTTCTTATGCCACGGTGATGCGGTTACGTTCGAACTCTGTCGGGGTGAGCCACCCCAGCTGACTGTGCCGACGCTTGCGGTTGTGCCAGATCTCGAGGTACTCAAAGATCGCGTTTGCCAGTTCGATGCGTGTGTTCCACTTCTTCCGGTCCAGGAGTTCGACCTGCATCCGCGACCAGAAGGACTCGATCATGGAATTGTCATAGCAGTCACCGATGCTGCCCATCGAGGCGAGCAGGCCGGAGTCCTTTGCGCGCTGGGTGAAGGCCCAGGACCCGAACTGCACGCCTTGATCGGAGTGGATGATCGTGGCCGGCGAGAGGGCCTTGACCAGCCTGCTGTTGATGGCCATGCCGAGTGCGTTGGTGACCAGCGCACCGGTGGGTGAGGCGTCGATCGACCATCCCACGACGCGGCGGGAGTAGGTGTCGAGGATGACGCAGCAGTACACCTTGCCTTCCCTGGTCGGGTGTTCGGTGATGTCGGTGACACAGAGCTGGTTCGGGCCGGACCTGGCGAAGCCGCGCTCGACACGGTCAGTGGCGATGTGGTCGGGTCGGATGCGTTTCCACTTGCGTCGACCGGTGATGCCCTGCAGGGCCGCGCGGTGCATCAGAAGCTGGACCTGGTTGTGGCCCACGAGCACTCCTCGCCCGAGGGTCAACTCGGCGTGGACGCGCCGGGCGCCGTAGATGCCGTGGGACTCGTCATGGATCTGGGTGATCAGATCGGTCAATATCGCGTGGCGGATCGACCGCTCCGAGGGGGCTCGGTGGCGGTGCGCGTAGTAGCCGGACTCCGAAACGCCCAGCACCGTGCAGGCGACCTGGACCGGGAGGCTCTCCGCGGCCATCACTTCGATGGCCGCGTACCGCCTTTTGGGCTGGCGTCCTCCTTGAGAAGTTCCAGGGACCGTCGCGAGACAGCCAACTCGGTCTCCAGCTCGGCGATCCGCTTCTTGGCCGCCGCGACCTCGCCGCGCTCTGCGGTGCTCAGACCTGGCTGAAGGCCCCGATCGATCCTGGCGACGCCAGTTGTAGATCGTCTGATCGCTGAGGTCGAGATCATGCGCCACGCTGGCGACGCTGCGTCCCTGCGCGAGCAAGTCCAAGACCCTGCGCCGGAACTCGCCTGAGTAACCCCGTCGTCCCATCTGAACCTCCTGGTGTCAGGCACCAGAATCCAGAAATCCAGACCCCGTAGAACCCGGGACACACCAGACCCTCCATCAAACCCGGTACTAGACACTCGGGCTCGCTGAGATCGACGGCCGACGTGTTGGACCGAGACCCTCGAGCATCAATGGCATATGGGTACTGCACCTACATCGACGGTGAGGGTCGGCCTCTCTTCGTGAGCCGTGCCGGGCACCTTGCGCCTGCGCTGCTTGGTTGGGGGCCCAGCAGCCTGGGATGCTCTTCCGTCTCGCGGACTTCTTTGCGGTGGGCGGCCTGGACGAGTCGCTCCGTTACTCGATGGATCTAGACCTGTTGCTTCGGCTGAAGCGCCAGGGCCGACTGGTCGATTCAGGCTCCGAGGTCTCGATGTTCCGGTGGCATCCCGGGTCACTCACTGTGTCAGATCGACGAGCTTCAATGACCGAGGCCGAACTCGTTAAGCGCCGATACCTCCCACGCTCGGCTCGACGATTCAGCTCCCTCTGGGAACGGCCGGTTCGCATTGCGACGCACGCCGCAGCTCACAGGGTGGCGCAGTTGGCCGCACGTGCCGCAGCCTCTCAGTCTAGGTCGATGAATCAACCATGACAGGGATCTGCCAGACAGTCAGATCTTGGCGGGAGAGTGGCTCATTTCGCGCATTCGAACCGAGTCGCTGCAAACTCGTCGCGCCCGACGGCAGCTCGACCGACACCTCGACCGTCGGGTTCCAGTAGATCCGGCGGACCCCGCCGTCGTACGTCAGCGTGCAGAGGTACGTCCCGAAGGTGTCTGTATTGCAGGACTGCACGGTCGCCCCAGCCATCCACCGCTGAACCGTCCGGAACGCCCGGCCTGCTGGCGTGACCGTGATCCCGTCGGCATAGGTGAGCAGGGTATCGACGATCTGCTGTTGGTCCCAGCCGTACCAGTAGACGCGTTCCACCCGGTTCGCGGCGTTCAGCAGGTAGGTCCTGGCCACGTTGGCGGCCTGCTGCTTCGTGTTCGTCGGCGACACGGGCAGACCGGTCAAGCCGTAGTTGACCTCGGTGTTCCAGATCGGCTTCGTGACGCCGTGACGCTCCAGCACAACCCGGATTGCTGCGAGGAGCTCCATTGAGGACTCAGGCGTGCCGTCCGCCTCCGGGTACAGCTGGAGCGAGACCACATCGACGAAGTCCGAGACCGGCTTCCCGTCCACCTGCTGCGCCCAGAAGTCGTCGATCCAGGCCCTCTGACCGATCAGGCGGGTCACCAGCGCCGGGGCCACGAGCGTCGGGCGGGGTGAGACGGTCTCCAGAACGTCGTATGCCGCCTTGGTGAGCCTGGCCATCTGCGCCGGCGTCCCGCTCCAGAAGCCCGCCACATTGGCCTCGTTCCAGACCTGCAGCACCACCGGGCGACCGGCATAGCGCTCGGCCACCTCACGCACGTACCTCTCCCAGGCCGCCAACCGGGGCGGGGAGGACGCCCCCGCCCCGTAGAACGACTCCGCCGCGGGGTCCTTGGCGTGGAACTCCGGGGTCTGGCCCAGGACTAGGAGCACGTCAGAACCGTTGGCCTCCGCCCTTTCGACCGTGGCGTCGAGCAACGAGAAGTCGAACGACCCGGGCGACGTCTCGATGAGCCGCCAGGTCACTCCGGAGTCCCAGGCGCGCAGCGAACCCACTGGGGCATTTGGCCAGCTGAGCGGGTCGTGGTCGTGCACCCCGAAGAACTCCGGCGGAACCGGCGTTGCGGACGGGTCGACGACCACAGCCGGGCTCGGGCTGGCCGAGGCCGACGTGGTCAGCGAGACGGTCGGCGTCGAGGTGGCCCGCGGACTCTTGCCGCCGCGTGAGCCGCTTTCCTCGGGGACAAAAAGCGAGCAGGACGTGAGGACAAGCGTAAGGACCAGAGCGGCGAGCAGCCGTGGCGCGAGAGGCATAGGTAAGACACGTTATTCCAGCGGTGGCTCATCGACGCCAGGCAGACGCTCTGGTGCCACCATGGGGGCGTGGGGTCCAGCGAGCTGGCGCGAGCGCCTGCGGCAGCCGTGCAGGTCGTGGCCCACCGCGGCTCGTCGGACGATGCCCCCGAGCACACCCTCTGCGCGTACAAGCGGGCGATCGAGGTCGGCGCCGGTGCGCTGGAGTGCGACGTCCGGGTGACCCGAGACGGTCACCTTGTCTGCGTACACGACCGCAGGATCGACCGCACCTCCAACGGCAAGGGAGTCCTGTCCACCCTCGAGCTTGCGAACGCCACCGTCGGGAGGTCCCCTCGCAGCGATCGGTAGAGCAACTGGTGGGTCATGTACAGCGCGAAGGACCACGTACCTAGGGTGACCAACGCGCGGGAGTGCAAGACGCTCTGCCGGCGCTCCAGGCTCGCCCGGGCGCCCGCAGTGATGAGCAGCAAGAAGCCGGGCATCGCAAAGATCGGAATCGTCCACTGGTCTCGAGCCCACGGCGGGTCAAGCACCGGGACGGCAGCGACGACGAGGAACACGGCGAGCGCGACAGGGACGTTGGTGGTGGGCGAGCCGCGGCGAACAGCCGCGGCGGCGAGCATGCCGAGCACGAACTCCGCGAGCCGGTAAGGCGGGAAGAAGTTGAGCACCTCCGCAAGCCGTGCGCTGTTCACGCCGTTCATGCCGAACCTCGCGAACGCGATGACGCAGGGGCCGCCCATCCACAGGCAGGCGCTGGCCGCGGCGAGCAGGACTCCTTTGTTGCTGAGCCGGAGCACGATCGGGGCGAGGATCGGCAGCAGGCGTAGAAGAACGCCTCGCATCCCAGTGACCAGCTGACGCTGTTCATCGCAAATGCGTCGGTCTGTTTACCGGACCAGACCTGTACCAGCAGCAGTGCTCTTCTCGCTTTCCCGGCCAACTCGGGATCCACGACCAGGAACGCGACGAGCCAGGTGACCGCATGCAGGGGGTAGATGCGGGCGAAGCGCCGCAGGTAGAACCCGCGCACCGACATGGTCGGGTCATAGGCCCAGGTGAGCACGAACCCGGAGAGCACAAAGAAGAACGACACCCCGATCCCGAGCGGGTAGTGCCGCCACACCTCACTGTCGGGAGCCGTCTGGTACAGCACATGCCCGGCCACGACTGAGGCCGCGGCGAAGAACCGCATTGACGTCAGCGCGGGCAGCTGGACCCCAGTCGCCGGGCATACAGGTAGATGCGCCCCCGGCTGCTCCACCGGCACAACGCTACCGCGTGCGCGACATCACTAACCACCCTTGGGAGGTCCTCACCATGCCCGGACGCTGCCCGTGACCCGACCTGGCCGCCGCGGCGCGTTCCTGCTCCTCTTCGGCGTCGTGTACGCCGCGATAGGGGCAGGGATCGCCACCATCGAGCCGACCCCGACGCAGCTGATCGGGCTGGCGCTCATCGTCGCCCCGTCCCCTACGCCTGGTACGGCGCCGCCGGCGCGGCGGTCGTCGCCTGGGTGGCCGCGTTCCGCCCGGGACCGGGCCGGGACCGGTGGGGCGCTTCTACGCCCTCATGGTTCCCGCCGCTGTGTGGGCCGGCGCCTACCTGGGGGCCGCCATGCTCGGCTTCGCCACAGGGCTCATCGCGGCCCTGGTGTACTCCGCGTTCGCCCCGGCCGTGGGAATAGTGTCCGGCTGGCCCGAGCCGTGAACGGCACCACCCTCCTCGCCGCCGCCCTGCCCGGCCTCCTCGCCCTCGCCGGGGTCATCTACGTGCGCCGCGACTCCCGCTATGTCGAGGGCCGCAAGGCCGACGCCGACGCCTTCGACCGGGCGCGGACCATCGACTCCAACGCCATCAAACGACTGCAGGACGAACTCGCCCGTGAGCGGGAGGACCGCACCCGGGAACGGGACGAGTTCCGACGCGAGATCGACCGCCTGGAACGCCAGATCAAAGCGCTGCGCGAACGCGACCGCCAGGGTCCCTGGTACCTGCGCCGGGCCGTGCTGGGGATGCTGACAGCCAGCGCGAGGTGCCTCTGTGTCGGCAGCCGGAACCGTACCGGTGCGGCCTAGCGCCATGCTCGACTCCCTCTGGCGACGGGCTCACGATCGGACGGCCGACCGTCCTCCTGACTAGGTTCTCGGCAGCCATCATGTCACGGTGCCTCGCCCGCGCCCTGCGTGAAGAAGCCGTCGCCCAAGGAATCTCCGCGCTGTTTGAGATCCGGGTGGGGGAAGTCTGTACATGGGATCGGCGCGTCCCAGCACTGGTCTCCCGTCACGGGGACAAGATACGAGGGGTTCGATCCCAATCGCGTGGTCGCCGCAATCGGCGGAGCGACCACGCCGAAGGGCCCCGACCCACCCGCGGCAACTATTGAGAACTGACCGGAACCCCATAGGGCAAGGACGGTCTGCAGACTGAGCCCGAGTAAGCAGGCAAGGAAGAGCAAGGGCCACTTCCCCGCGGTAAGCCGCGCGGTCGCGATGATGGTCACACATCCGGCGGCGACCCAGATGACGCCCATGCCGTAACGCGGGTCCGGCGCTGTGAGAAACCACAAAAAGACGTTCACGGTAGCCGCCGCTGCGACGAGCAACACGGGCTGGAGCTCGACCCGGTACGGGGACCTGCTTACGAACAAGTTCACGATGATGACCGCTATACCGGCCAGGAGCAGACCCAGCCCATACGTGAAAGTCGGCGTGTTACCGAAGTTAGTCGTGACCCAGGGGGCAAGCCAGGTCCAACCGTCAGTGCCGCCCGGACTAAGACGTGCGTAGTTCGCCACGTCGGCGGCTGATGAATCGGCCACCTCTGTGGGTATCCGCCAGGACACCGGCATTGCCGCCACTGGCAGGGGAAACAGCGGATACCCGGAGGCTATGACTCCCTGCGCTATATGCACCGCTCCTGACACCAGGCCCCAGGCAAAGGAACGCGATTGCGGGACGTCGGATCTGAGCGAACGACGACCGCCTCCACCAGAAGATCAGGATGGCTAAGCTGAGCAGGATGGCAAAAGGGGCGAACTGAATCCTGACCAAGGCAGTGGTGATTGCGAGAGCTAGCGCCACGGGCACGGCTTGAGCCGTGCCGGACAAGGCACGGATCCCAAAGACAGCCAACATGACCGTGAAGACGTATGCCGGCTGGTCGTTGGCTGGGCTGCTGACCCATCCGAAGGCCAGCTGGCTCAAGGAGACGGGAAGCAGCAAGATCGCCAGGAGCTCCCCACCGCCGTATCGCCGCCGAGCCAGGGCACCGATGACGATGCTGAGCAGAGTGACGACGAGCAGCGTGACGACGAATCCCGTCGGAAGATGGGATTCGTGACCCCGCCACGGGCCGACGCCCAATGACGACGAGAACGGCCACCAAGCACTGGTATACCCCAGCCGAAAGTGCAGGTTGGCGAGTCCAGTGACCACCGGATAGTCGCGAGCCCAGCTGATCGCCTGCAGGTGATAAAGCCCGCTGTCGTAGTGGAGTGGGGGTTGAACGCTCAGGTTGGCGATCCACAGCGTGACAGCGACACCGATCCCGCACCCAGTACCGACAAGCGGTGTTCGGATCCGGGACGCCCCGAACTTGATCGCCTGGCCGATCTGCCGCCGGGACAAGACGAGTTCAACCAAGGCCAACAGGAGGAACGGCAACCAGGTCCGCTGATCCGCTGGCATCACGAGATGGACCGCTGCGACGTAAGCGAGAAAAATGGCCAGGCCAAGCCACAGGCTGGACTGCAAGGAGAGCCGTCGCCCCCCCATCACCCAGCGGCCGATGAGGCTTCCAGCCCCTGCCAGAACCGTCGCGAAGAGAACCCACGTAGCTGCGATCGCGACACCGGCAACGACACCGTCAACGGAGGCGCGCGTCATGAGCATCAGCATCCTCGATTAGCATGTGCGGTTCAGGGTCGGCGCAGCATAACCACCGCCGAGGCACCGTGCCCGACGAAGAACTGCCTGTCGCGCACGACATCCAGAAGAGGTTCGATGACTTGCAGTCGCGTGGTAGTGATTGTTCCTTGCTTCAATGAGGCTGCCACCATCGCGGAGGTCGTCAATTCCTTTACACAACAGTTGCCTGATTGTCGGGTGATTGTGTGCGACAACGCCTCGACAGACAGGACGGGCCAGGCGGCTCAAGCCGCAGGCGCGACGGTTGTGCACGAGCCGCGTCCAGGCAAGGGGAATGCCGTGCGACGCCTCTTCGCCGATGTCGACGCCGACTGCTATCTCCTTGTGGACGGGGACAGTACATACGACCCCCTTGATGCACAGCGTTTCGTGACTCTGGTCGACGATGGTATCGACATGGTGGTCGGCATCAGGAAGACCCGTACCGATGAGATCACCGTTTATCGACGCGGGCATCGCTTCGGAAACTGGATCCTTTCCTACACTTTCCTGCGATTGTTTCAGTTTGACATCCAGGACACCCTCTCCGGCTATAGAGGTCTTAGCCGACGTTTTGTCAAGACATTCCCGTCAGGGGCAACGGGGTTCGAGATCGAGACCGACATGAACGTCCATGCGGCGAGTATAGGTTCCAGTTATGCAGCGATCGATACCTTGTACCGTGCGCGCCCTGAGGGATCCGTGAGCAAGCTCAGTACGTATCGCGACGGATGGCGGATCCTCCGACGGAACCTCCGCCTATTCAGAGACTGGCGGCCGGTGATGGCCTTCAGCCTGCTATCTATTCCGTGGCTCTGCCTGGGCGGCTTTCTGTTCTGGCGTGCCCTGGCCGACTATCTCGCTATTGACGAGGTCCCGAAGTTCCCCAGCCTTATCGCCGCTATGGCCTGTTTTCTCATCGCGCTGCAGATCTGTGTCGCCGGTATCATCCTCGAACGTGTCAAACGTTCCAGATTCGAGGCGATGCGACTCGCCTACCTGGCAATGCCGGCTCCTCTGTCGAGTGGCGGGCAAGACGTTGGGCGAAAAGTTTGACTCACTCGCCGAGGAGTTTGTTCACGCTTTCAATCATGACCGGAATGTAGTTGACGTTCAGGTCCATCCGTTCTGCTGGCGCGGGTGGCGTTCTTCTGTTGAGGCGCTGGACCGTCGACGCTCCCGATGGAAGAGGGACCGAGACTCGAATGACGAATTCCAGGAGATCCGGCGGACGCCGTCCTCGTAGGTTAAGGGGCTCTTCGAAGTTGAGGGGGAAGGACACGATCTTGTGAGCAGGGGCGCCTCGGGCTGAAAGGCCCGTGGCCCCTCGATGCTGACGGTGGATTCGAGCCGACAGCGGAGGGGCCACGAGTGAGTCATGACGGTACGACGATCCTGTTCGGGCTGCCAGGAGTACGGGTGCGCGAGGTGACGCGGGACCCGGTGCTGGGCCGGGT
>Ga0136611_10003167_pt1 | contig 11514 bp, 10 predicted proteins | sample AntDrymUQ2232306_2_FD_106645 | JGI IMG/M metagenome (GOLD analysis project Ga0136611, IMG submission 106645) | Polar desert sand microbial communities from Dry Valleys, Antarctica - metaG UQ223 (23.06) | ecosystem: Environmental > Terrestrial > Soil > Desert | place: Antarctica: Dry Valley... | reverse complement strand
CTCGTCGTGCTGGACCGGCGGGCGCTGCTCGCGGAACCGGACGCAGCCGAGCCTCGGCTCTAGGGAGGCGCCTGTGCAGCGAGCCGCGGCGATCAAGCTGGCGCGGTGGGCACGGGAGCGTGTGCCACTCTACCGTGCGCTCTACGGGGATGCGCCGCCCCTGGAACGCTGGGCGGACTTCCGTCGCCTGCCGCTCCTGACGACCGCCCGCCTGCGCGCGACGCCGCTCTGTGAGCAGGTGGACTCGCTCGACGATGTGCTGCGCTCGCAGACCGCCTACGCTTTGCAGAGCCTCGTGGCGCCGCGCACGGTTGTGCTGGACGACGATGACGCGGGCGCCGTCTTTGACCAGACGCGCGCCGCGTTTAAGCTGGCCGGAGTAAGGCCGGGGATGCGCGTGGTGCTGCTTACCTCGCCGCGGCAGCGGTATCTGGTGGCAGAGATCACAGACCAACTCGGCTATTTCGGCATCGAAGCACATCTGATCGTCGCCTTCCAAACGGAGATCGTACAGCGCACGCTCGCGGCGATTGCGCCGCGGTGGACGTTCGCATTCGACATGCCAATGCCGGAGGAGACGCGCGGTCTCGTCACCGTCCGTCAGCCGGAGCGCGGCGGGGCCGACTTCTACGCGGTGCCGGAGGCGGGCATCGTCGCGGTGCGGCCGGCAGGGGAGACGGCGTATCGTGTGCTGACACGCTTCTGTCTGCTGGAGCGCGCGCCGGGCGGACGGCTCTTGCTCACGGCGCTGCGCCGCTACCACCAGCCCCTGATCCGCTACGAACTGCCCGACCGGGGCCGCGTGGAGCGGTCGCGTCTCTGGCTGGACGAGGTCGTGCCGTGAGCGGCCTGCGCCTGCTGGCAGCGCCAACCGCCGGTCAGGTTGATGCCCTGCGCGAGACACTCCGGCGCGCGGCACGGCTGCCGCTCTATGCGGAGGTGATCCTGCGCGCCGGCGTGACCGCGGAGACGGGGGACGCCGATCCGGTCGCGTCCCTCCAGCGGCTGCCGCTGTTTGCACCGGAGATGCAGGGGCCGCTCGCACGGCAGGCGCTCGCCCAGCGACGGCATGACCTCGGCGGCGTGGAGCTTAGCTCCGGCACGGCGGGTCCGCCCAAGCGCCGTATCCTCAGCGAGGAGGATCTGGCACTCGACGCCGCGCTGCTCACGCGCCTGCTCCATCACGCCGGTGTGGTCGCTTCGGACCGCGTCGCGGCGGTAGAGCTTGCGGTCACACCGCTGGCCGCCGCCTTCCTCGATGGCTGCGAGCGCCTGGGAGGGCGGGACAGCACGGCGCTCGCCTGGCGGCCTGGCGCGGACCTTGCCCCGCTCCAGCGGCTGGCGCCGAGCGTCCTGATCGCACCGCCGAGCCTCCTGGACGATCTCGCGCCCTCGCTCAGGGGCGTGCGTCTCGTGATCTACAACGGCGACCGGCTCAGCGATCGCACGTCAGCGAGCCTGCGCGCCGCGGGTGCCGGCGTGCGCTCGCTCTACGGACTCACTGAAACGTCGGCGCTCGGCGTGAGCTGCCGCGCGGGCAGCGCGATCCACCTCGCGCCGGAGCACGCGCTCTTCGAGTTGCGCCGGCTCGAGGCGGACGACGAGCTAGTCGTGAGCACGCTCGGCTTCTCGATGCCGCTCCTGCGCTATCCCACCGGCGACCGCGTGCGCGCGATTGCTGGCGCCTGCGCCTGCGGCTCGTCCTGGCCGCGTGTCGCGGTCCTCGGCAGGCTGGGCACACGCTTTGCGCTCTTCGAGGTTGAGACGAGCGTGGATGAGCTGCGCGCCTATCTGCTCGCCGGCACGGACGCGCCGCTCGAGATCACGCTCGACGACCTCCCCTCGGCGCGCGTCGTGCTCACGCTCGTCCTGCCCGCGGAGACGCGGCCGTGCTGGCGGGCGCTCCGGACACGGTTGCGGGCGCATCCCCAACTCGGCTACCTGCTGGTGACGGGCATTGTGCGCCTCCGCTTCCGCATCCAAACGCCGGCCGCGGCGGGACGCAAGCGCACGCCGTTGCTCGACCGGCGCGGCGCGAGGGAGGCCGCAAGTGCCTGCTGAACCGCGTCTGCGCTGGGCGCACTCTCCCGCCGACCTTGAGGCAGCGCATGCGCTCTTCTTGCGCCGGATCGGCGCGCGCTTGGTGGAGGACTGGGCGAGCTTCCAGCTAAGCGTCGCCCTCGCGACAGCGGATTGGGTGCCACGGCTGGGACTGGTGGAGATCGATGGAGCGCTGGGGGCGGCGCAACTCGGCGGCCTACTGCCCGCGGTCAACCTTATTTCCCTGCCCTATACCGCCGTGGCAGAACGATTCGAGGGGCAGGGCCTTTACCGCCTCCTCAAGACAGCGATGCTCGACCAGCTCCGCGCCGACGCACGCGCCCGCGGTCTGCCTGATCCCCTCGGCAACGTCTCCGAGGAGCCGGTTGGCAGCGCCCAGTACCGACGCAAGGTCGAGCGCGGCATCGCCGTCGTGCTGCCGGTGGCGTACACCTCGCCGGCCACACAGGGGCTGGGAGCGACACCGCTCGCGCTCACCTACGAGCCGCTTGCCGGGGCCGCGCCGTCGCAGGCGGACGCCCTGCGCGCGATCGTCGTGGCTGTCTATCGCGGCCTCTACCGCATCGCCGAACCAGAGCGCGACCCCACCTTTCAGCGCACGGTCGCCTCGCTCGCACTATGAGAGCGGAAGGTGTCCGGCGGCCGCCCTCACCTCGTGGCATGATACGTTGGCCCTATGGCGTCAGATACGCGCACGATCCCCGCACGGCCCCCGGGGGACCTCGACACGCTTCTCGGGGAGGTCCACGCGGCGATTGTGCGCCATCTTCACGTGCCGAATAGCGACGAGCCGCTTGTGCCGTACCCGGAGCAGGTGGCGGGCGCGCGTGCCCTGCTGCGCGGGGCCGTGGTGGAGATGGCAACCGGCGAGGGCAAGACGATTACTGCCGCCTTCGCCGCCGCCGCCTGGGTGCGGGAGGGTCCGGTCCACATCGCCACCGCCAACGCCTACCTCGCCGCGCGGGATGCCGCCTGGCTGGAGCCGGTCTACACGGACCTGGGCCTGCGCGTCGGCGTGGTGCTACCGGAGAGTACGCCCGCGCAGCGTCGCGAACAATATGGTCGGGAGATCGTCTACAGCACGCTCAGCGAGCTGGGCTTTGACTACCTGCGCGACCGGATGGTGACGCGCGCGGCAGACCGCGTGCAAACGCGCGGCCTGGGCGCGTTGATCGTTGATGAAGCAGACCTGCTCCTGATTGACGAGGCGCGCACGCCGCTCGTGATCGCGCGTCCGTTGCTGGGCGCCGAAGGGCCAGACCTGCCGGCGCTGGGCGCGCTGGTGGAGGCGCTGCTGCGCCTCCAGGCCGAGCGGATCGCCGCGAAGATCACGACACTCCAGCGCCTGCGCCCGCGCGCCTTTGAGGCGTCCGTCGTCGCCGCCCAGCTCCGTCGCGGGGCACCGCGCGATCCGGGGGTGACCGCGCTCTTCGCGGAGCGGCCCGCACTGCTGCGCGTCGCCGAGCGTGCGGAGCGCGAGCTACGCGGGGGCGACCGCTGGATGCTGGACGATGGCCTGCTCTTTGCCGTGGACGAGCGCGCGCGCACGGCCTACCTCAGCGCGGACGGGCAGGCGTGGCTGGAGGAGCGGATTGGGCCACTCTTCACCGATCCGGCGCGCGAAGGCCCCACGCTCGCCGCGCTCCACAACCTGATCCTCGCCTACGCCCTCTTTCAACGCGACCGTGATTACCTCTTGCGTGACGGTCAGGTGGTGCTGATCGAGCAGGCCACCGGCCGCGCCGCCGAAAGCCGGCGCTACATGCGCGGCCTGCACGCTGCCCTTGAGGTGAAAGAACTCGGCATCGCCTTGGAGGAGACGGAGACGCTTGCCCAGATCAGCGTGCAAGGACTGGTGCGCCAGTACGCGCGGCGTGCGGGCATGACCGGCACGGCGCTCCCCGCCGCGAACGAGTTCGAGCGCATGTACGAGCTGTCGGTTGAGTTGATCCCACGCCATCGCCCGGACCGCCGCGTGGACCTGCCGCCGCGCCTCTTCCGCACGGCGTCGGACGTGGATGTGGCGGTGCTCGCGCACCTCTCGGAAGCACATGCGCTCGGCCGGCCGGTGTTGGTGGGCACGGGCGACGTTGCCCGCTCCGAACGGCTGAGCGCGCGGCTGAGCGCGGCGTGCCTCCCCCATGTTGTGCTCAACGCGCGCGAGCACGAGCGCGAGGCGGAGATCATCGCCCAGGCGGGCCGCGAGGGCGCGATCACAATCGCGACGGCGCTCGCGGGACGCGGCACAGATATCCGCCTCCAGCCGGCCCTCGAGGAGCGCCTGGTCGCGCGCGCCGCGACCGTGGTCCGCCGTCGTACCCTCCACGGACCGCTCAGCGTACGCTGCGCCTCGCCGCGAGCGTCGGCACTCCTGCGCCGCGCGCTGGCGGCAGACACTGATCTGCGCGTGATTGGCGCGCGCGCGCGGAACAGCTTTACCGTGATGGCGGGCACGAGCGCGCTTGTGGAACCGCCGGGGCCGCCCCTCTGCTTCGCGCTCGGCCTCAGCGTGATCGCGACGGAGCCGCAGGCGAGCCGCCGCCTGGATGACCAGCTTCGCGGTCGCGCCGGCCGCCAGGGCGACGAGGGACTGACCCGCCTCTTCGCCTCCTTGGAAGACGAAACGCTGCGCTTCTACGGCGACCCAGGGATGCGCGCGCGCGCGTCGCGGACGTTGCGCACCGAGCCGATGATCGAGGGCGGCGCCGCCGAACGCTTGATCGCGGACGCGCAGGCGCGGGCGCAGCGGCTGCATGAAGGTCAGCGGCAGCACCTTTTCAAGCTTGACCATGTCGTGGAGGCGCAGCGCAGGGCCTACCTCCGCGCCTACGACGTTGCGCTCGCGCACCCGGCGCCGCCAGACTTGGTCTCGGCGTTCGTCGCGCGCGTTGCGGCCTTTGAAACACTCGCCCGCCCGAGTGACCCCTCCGTGTTGGCGGCGTGGTCTGAGGGGATCACGGCCCGCTACGGCCTCCCGCCCGATCCTCCGCTGGAGCGCGCGCTCGAACGGCTCGAAGCGGCGCGGGTGCTGCGCGAAGCCTTGGCCGAGCGCTTGAGCCGTGTCGCCGGTGAATGGGGAACACGCTGGCCCGAGTTGGCCCGCGCCGTGCTGCTGCGCGTCGCGACGGAGCAGTGGGCGGCGCACGTCGAGACGCTGGACGATGTGCAGCGGCAGGCCCCCGCGCTCTTCTCCTTCCTCTCGTCACCGGTGGAGATTTCGTATGCGCGCGAAGCGAATCGGCGCTACGCTGGATTCAACGCGCTCGTGCAGGCCGAGGCGCTCGCGGCGCTGCTCACGCTGCCACTCCCATATGAGCGGCCGATCGCGACTGACGGACGCGCTCCTCTGCCGGAATCTGTCACCGCCTTGCCAGTGTTACGGCGCACGAATCTTTCCGGCAGAGCACGCCAGAATTCGGTACAATAAAGCTACCGGCTGAAGCCGCATCGCCTCCTGGCCGTGCGGGTGCCGGACTGAAAGTGTAGGTTTGATCATGCCTCGCCCGGTTCCGGTCGCGGAGACCGGCCACACGTCGCTCTCGCTCTACCGCCGGCCTAGCCGTCTGCGCCGGATCGGCGCGCTGCTGCTTACCGCGGGCGGCGCGCTCGCGGTTGCCTGTGGTGGCGGCGGCGACAACAAGGACGACCCCGGTCAAGTCTGGGTGGAAACCGACGGCGCGTCTGGTCGGATCAACCTTGATGATGTCCAGCAGGCCTACCGTGAGTCGTACAGCGCGGACAAGTTTGAGGACGATAAGTTCGAGAAGCGCGTGAACGAGATCTACGAGGGCGACGGTGTCGTGCTCTTGCGGGTGGAGCGCGAAGGGGACAAGGTGCTCGTCTCCGGCTGGGAAGACCTGAACGGCAACAAGCAGCTTGACCCTGATGCGGACGATAAGCTGTTCACGATCACGCAGGATCTGCGCGACGGTGGCGGCTATCAGACCCAGGGGCATGGCGCCAACGGCTACTACAACAACAGCAGCCCGTTCGGTGGCTTCTTCACGGGGATGCTGCTCGGCAGCCTGCTCTCCGGCGGCCGCAACACCTACATCACCTCACCCGGTCGCTACGATGACATCAACTCGTCGCGCTCCTCCTACCGCAATGGCAGCAGCTATGCGTCGCAACGCGGGCGCAACGAGTCCTTCGGCAATAGCGCCGGTTCGCGCTTTGGGAACGCCGCGTCGCAGGGCGTCAGTCCGGCGCGCAGCTCCTACCAGCAGCGCCAGATCAGCAGCGGCGGCTTCCGCTCCAGCGGCAGCAGCTCGCGCAGCATTGGCACCGGCGTCAAGGGCGGCGGCACGAGCGGCGGTGGCATCTCCGGCGGCGGCGGCATCCTCACGTACTAGCCACGCCTCCAAGGTAATGAACGTCGCGGATTCAGTGCTGCCTGGGGCGTACCCCCTCTCCCCCGCGCGGGAGAGGGTTGGGGTGAGGGGAAGTCGCTCAGCACTCAACACTGAATCAGCCAGGGGACAGCGAACGTGCCAGACGGTTACGACAAGGACGTTGACGGGGTAATGCTGGACTATATGCCCAGCGACATCGGTGATTACGCCGGCACGGACTTCGACCTCCGCATCACGTTTGGCGATGATCCGCTGGAAACCGCGTTCTGGGAGACGGTTCCTAGCGGTGCAGAAGGTCTGACGCTGCGCCAGCTCATTCAGCAGTACCTGCTGGGCGAGTCACGCGAGGACCGCGAGCGGATCACCGCCAACCTGGACACGGTGAGCAACCCGGACTTGCCCAGTCTCTACCTCGCCGTGCGCCGCGCCTTTGACGACATGCAGAAAGGCAAGGCGATCGTCCGCTTCCACATCAACAAAGGTCAAGCGGACATCAACCTAGACGAGCCGGTGCTGCGCCACTTTAGTCGCGCCTACTCCCAGGAGTACAGCCTCGATTACCGTCTGGTTGACCTCGTGCTCCAGGTAGCGGACGTGCCGCGCATCTCGATCCCGGCGGCGAAGCAGACCGAGCAGACGCGCGAGTTGCGCCTGATCCTGCTGCTCTACCTGATGGACCGCTACGGCCAGGACTTCGTCTTCGAGGGCCAGGATCTGGACGCGACCGGGATCGAGCGCGTCGCGGACTGGGCAGTGATGGAGGGCTGGCTGGACCTCTCCGCTAAGGATGTGCGCGGGGAGTACAAGCCGGTCTACAGCCGCACGGAGTCCGGCAACAAGCTGCTGCGCGCGCTCGTGCGTGAGACAGACGACCTCATCAAAGACTACGACCAATTCGGCGATGTGACGCTCACGGAGGAGCCGCCGCGCTTCCACACCGGCCGCGGCGAAGATCTGCGCGCGTGGGTCTACGAGTCCGCAAACCTCGATCCCGTGCGCTCGGTCTTCCTGATCAACATCGAGAACGGGATCTACGACCGCACCTGGCGGCAAGTGTTCCGCGATGACGCCTTCTACCGCGATCTGATCACGATCGCGGGTGCGGAGTGCCCGGTGACGCCGCAGAAGCTGGACCGTGTGCTCCGCGCGGGGAAGCAATGGGCTGCCGAGCGCAGCGACGAAACCCGCCGCTCAACGCGCGCCGCCGAGTTGTGGGACGACGACCGCTGAGCAACGGCCATCCTTACTACGCTTCGACGCCGCGCCTGTCGCCTATGCAACCACAATCTGCGTGACGGTATAGAAAATCCCCAGCACGAACGCGCCGCCGAGTACCCCGGCGGCGACGTTGTTCTCTTCGCGGATCTCGCGGATCAGGTCGTAGCGACGGCTAGCGATCTCAAACACCGCCAGCGCGATTGCGACTGCGACCGCGGAGTAAAGCACGCTTTCAACGACATGCTCGAAAAACTCACGGACATCATCCCCGGACATAAGCAGCCTCCGACGCGGCCCGACCGCGCACGGGATCAGCATACGGGAGATGGCGATCAAACATGAAGAAAGCCCTGCAATCGCAGGGCCGTGGAGCGGGTGGCGGGAATCGAACCCGCGCGACTTGCTTGGGAAGCAAGTAGGCTACCATTACATCACACCCGCGATCACTTCACGATCTCCTCTACTATAGCAGGCGATCGCCAGATCCGAGCAACCTCGGCACCCCCATCTGAGTGTGCAGGGGGTGGCTGTCGGGCGTCAGTTTTCCCGCGGGCGGTGGTGCTGGTTGAAGCTGACCCGCCAGTGCTGCACGCTGGTACGGACGCCTGGCAGCTACTTCCTGCACACGTACAAGTAATGAGGTTGGCCATGACCATGACCGCGCTCGGCATTCTCCAGACTTCGATCGCCTCGATGCACGCCCTGCTCGATAAGGCAATCGAAGACATGACCGCCGATCAGCTTAACTTCCGCCCCCAGGAGGGCGGCGTCTCGCCGTTCTTCAGTCTCTGGCACTACGTCCGCACCGAGGACAACGTCGTCAATTGGGTGATCCACCGCCGCCCCACGCTCTGGATCGAGGGCGGCTACGACGAGCGGCTCGGCCTCTCCCGTACCAGCCAGGGCACCGGCATGACCGAGGACGAGGCGAACGCGGTCGTGCTGCGCGACCTCTCGCTCTGGCGCGCATATCAGCCGCGTGTCTGGGAGCGCACGGGCGAGTATCTCGCCTCGATGGACCCGGCCGAGTTTGAGGAGCGGCGCGTGACGATCAAGCCGCTGCCGGAAATGTCGCTCTGGAGCGGTCTCTTCGGCATCTGCCTCTCGCACGGCTACCGGCACATCGGCGAGATCGAGTATGCGCGCGGCGTGATCGGCCTCGGCGGCCTCACGATCTAGCGGTCCGGGCGGAGATCATGCGCCGAGATCGCCTCACTATCGGGCCGGTGCAGCGTGCGGGGCAAACATGAACGAACAACCAGCGATGCCGCCACGGGGCGGTTTTTGGCAATTGCTTGGCGTGGTCACGGAGGAGCGGCACGACGGCTACGGGCGCGTGCGCCTGCCGGTGACGCCGGACCTGCTCCGCGGTGGCGAGGGACAGCCGCTGCACGGTGGTGTCTACATGACCGTCGCGGACATGGCCTGCGTGCTCGCGGCGCGGAGCGCCCTGCGCGAGGGTGAACGGCTGGGCGGCACCGCCGAGATGAGTATCAGCTTCCTGCGTCCGGTCTTCAGCGGCGCGGTAATCGGCGAGGCGCGCGTCCTCAAGAAGGGCCGGATGCTCGTCGTCTGCGATGCGGACGTGAGCGACGACCAGGGCCGCCTCGTCGCCAAGGCGCGCGCCAGCTTCGCGGTGCTCGCGCCGGACCCGACCTAACCCCCCGACCCCCTTCCCTCGCAGGGAAGGGGGTCGGGGGGTTAGGTCGGTGCCCAAGGAGCGACGTTCATGACCGGTTCGATTGGCGCATCGCTTGGAGCCGACGTGCTGGCGCGTCGCACGGATCTGCCGCGCAAGCCCGATGCGGTGACGCTCGACGGTGCGCTTGTCCGGCTGGCGCCGCTTGATCTCGCGCGGGACGTGGATGCGCTTTTCGCCGTCTCGAACGGGCAAGCCGTGACCCTCGGCGCGCGCACGGTGGAGGCATACGACCCGGACGCGCTGATCTGGCGCTACATGTCCGGTGGCCCGTTTGCGGACGCGGCAGGGCTTGCCGCCTGGCTCCGTGGCTACATGGAGGCGCCGGATGGCCTCTCTCTCTGCGTCTCTGATCGCGCCAGCGGCCGGCCGATCGGCGTCCTCAGCTACCTTGCAAACACGCCGCTCCATCTGAAGGTCGAGTTGGGCGGGATCTGGTACAGCCCGGTCGCCCAGCGCAGCGGTGCAAACGCGGAGGCAACGTATCTCGTCCTCACGCATACGTTCGGCCTCGGCTACCGCCGCGTCGAGTGGAAGTGCGACACGCTCAACGAACGCTCGCGGCATGCCGCGCTTCGCATGGGCTTCATATTCGAGGGGATCCAAGAGGCCCATTACATCGTCAAGGGGCACAACCGCGACACCGCCTGGTTCCGCATCCTCGACGGAGAATGGCCCGCCGTCAAGCGCCGCCTTGAGGCACGAATCAAGCCGCCCCAAGCGCGCTAGACGCTCACGGGTACGGCCCCGTGGTCGCCAGCAGCGAGGGGAGTTCGACCATGGGCGCGGCCTGTGCTCCCGTGTTGGAGACCGAGACGCCGATCCACGGGAGGACGCCCTCAGGATCTTGAGCAGGGTGAGTATCGGGCGATAGCGGACGCTACGTAATCGTCGTACGCCCGAGAGCAGTCTTTCGCGTGCCCCTCCGCTCTGGAGATAGACCGCTGCCCTGATTCACTGTATGAAGATGTGACCAGGATCGCCATTCGCGCACAGCGCGGCTTGGCACTGAAGGAGGATGTTCAATGATCGCACGGCAGCCATTCGGACGGACGGGACACGAGAGCACACGCACGATCTTTGGCGCGGCCGCCCTGAGCCGTGCCACCCAGGCGGAAGCAGACGCGGCGCTCGATCTGCTCCTTGAGCACGGCATCAACCATATAGATACCGCCGCCAGCTACGGCGAGTCTGAACTGCGCCTCGCTCCCTGGATGCCACGGCACCGCGACCGCTTTTTCCTGGCGAGCAAGACGGGTGAGCGCGGCTATGAGGGCGCGCGCGATTCGATCCGGCGCTCATTAGATCGGTTGCAGGTCGAGCAGCTCGACTTAATCCAGCTCCACAACCTCAGCGACCCGGCGGAATGGGAAACTGCGCTCGCTCCGGGCGGCGTGCTCGAGGCGGCGGTCGAGGCGCGCGCCGCCGGTCTCGTGCGCTTCATCGGCGTCACCGGCCACGGCGTCCAGGTCGCCGAGATGCACCTCCGCAGCCTCGAACGCTTCCCCTTCGATTCCGTGCTGCTTCCCTACAACGTCCCGATGATGCAGAACCCCCGCTACGCCGCGGACTTCGAGGCGCTTGCCACGGTCTGCGCGGAACGTGGGATCGCGCTGCAGACGATCAAGGCGATCACGCTCGGTCCGTGGGAGGAGAAGGAGCGCACGCACCGGACCTGGTACGAGCCGCTTCAGGAGCAGGCAGAGATTGACCTCGCCGTACATTGGGTGCTGGGACGGCCCGGGGCCTTTCTCAACACGGCGGGCGACCTCAGCCTCTTACCGCGCGTGCTCGATGCTGCCGCGCGCCCCGCGCCCCGACCGTCGGATGCGGCGATGAGCAATTTAATTGAGCGCCGCAGGATGGCTCCGCTATTTGTCTGACTCATCAGTCGGAATCTGTTGCGCGTCTGCATGTCGGCTCTGTCGGAAATATCTCAAATACCTTACACAGATTGTAGGACGGTGTACAACCAGTAACGTGCCCCCCAACGCGTCTTGCCTATAGCTATCGATTTTTTGTGCCGGAATCGGGGCCGGCGCTCTCAGATGATGGAGACGTTCGTGCAGACATCGCCACGGCTGGCCCTTGTTTTGGTTCTCGGTGCGTTCGCGCTGCCAGCGCGAACGCACCGAGAACCAAAACAAGGGCCAGCCGTGGCGATGTCTGCACGAACGTCTCCAT
>Ga0136611_10003166_pt1 | contig 11517 bp, 9 predicted proteins | sample AntDrymUQ2232306_2_FD_106645 | JGI IMG/M metagenome (GOLD analysis project Ga0136611, IMG submission 106645) | Polar desert sand microbial communities from Dry Valleys, Antarctica - metaG UQ223 (23.06) | ecosystem: Environmental > Terrestrial > Soil > Desert | place: Antarctica: Dry Valley... | reverse complement strand
CGGTCACGAGCGGCTGGTGTCTGCCCGGTCGGGCGCGCCGTCCCGGGCCACTTCGGGAAGATCAAAGTTTCGGAGTTTGTGGTGGCCAGGCGGGGTCGGGGCGAACCGCCGACCTTCCGATTTCAGTGCCGGTCGAGGGGTCCGGAGGGGTCCACTGACGTAGATCAACAGGCCTTTGACCTGCGGTTTTGTTAAACGATCTTCCGGAGCCGTTCGCTCGAGTCCGAACCTGCTGTTAGCAAAGTGTTAGCAAGATCGCGCGCCTGGGACGAGGTCCAGGTGACGCTGTGTGCTCGCCAGATGTGCACTCCGGGCCGGCGAGCCGCGTGGAATCGCTCTTGGTCAACGCGTCTCCCGGCGGCATGCGATTGTCTGCCTTTGCGACTGCCGGCACTTGCGCGCATGCTCGAGGCTCGGTGCCGACGGTGACAACCGCTACGTCAAGACGAAGCGCTGTTTGAGTTCGTTGCCGCGGTTGTAGGGCCAGCGCTTCTCATATTGCAGTCGACCTACCACGATGCTGGGAGCGATCCCGAGCTCGTCGGCGAACTGCCGCGCGTCTGCGGAGGTCAGCACGTTGCTGAGTTCTGCCTCTCGCCGCCGCGGGATGAGCAGCTGCGACGCGAAGGCGTCGGCCTCTTGCTCGTGGCCGCTGTGCACACCCATGTCGTTGATGAAGGCGTCCTTCTTGGAGTGGATGAGCAGGTGTGCCAACTCGTGGAAGAAGGTGAACCACACTATGTCGCTCCACTTGTGACGGAAGCTCAGCTGGACGACCGCCTTATCCGGACTTAGCCACCGCGCGGCGCCGTTGATCCGGGCGCCGCTGATCTCACGCTCTCCTACGACCGCGACGCCTACGGAGGCGCAGATCTCCTGCAAGCGGGGCCACCAGAAGTTCGGGTCGGGGTCTCGGGTCAGCCCGCGCAACGTCTCCAACTGGGCCTGCAGGGCGGCCTTGTCGAACGGTCGGCACTCGATCCGCGCCGCCTTCAGCTCGCCAATGCGGAGCCACGCAGCTACCGCGCCTGGGTCGCTCGAGAAGGCCTGCGACGTGCGGTACGCAGTCGGCTTGTGCCAAACCGCTTGCCACGCGGCGAAGTTGGCGACGCCAAAGAACCGGCACAGGTCCCGCAACCGGTCAACAGTGTTGTCGCGCCGCTGGACGTAGCCGCGGGTGACGAGTTCCCGGTACGGGATCAGGTCCAGCCACTCGAGGTCGCTGGATAGCGACTCGGCCTCCTCGAGACTGGTGAGATGTTCCTGGTAGGCGACTTCGAGACGGTTCCACACCGCGGCTGAGACGCCGGTTGCCTTCTCGAGAAGCAGCGCCGATTCCGGCGTTAGCCCCACGGCTGCGTGGATGATCTGGTTGACGTGCTTGGTCGACAGCCCCGTCCGTCGCGCCAGTTCTGTTTGAGTCATGTCGAGTTCCTCGAGGACCTCCGCGAGGGTCTCGCCCGGCGGGAGGATGAGGTCGGGGGTGTAGCGATGCTGCATCTTGGCGTTCATTGCAACCTCCTCTCTAGTGGTAGTCGACGACGCCGATGATCGTGACGGCGTCGATAAGTGACCAGGGGTCAGCCCCTGAAATCGGGTCGGTCGCCGACACCGGGTGGGCTGGCTCGAAGACCAGCCGGTGGGGGTGGTGGACGTCGAGGGCGAACTGGCCGCCCCGGTCCGCGACGAGCGCGTGGCAGCGTCCAGGCAAGCTGCGCATGTGCGCGAGCGTGGGTGCCGCTTCCAGCTGTTGTAGCCGAAGCGTGATCTTCGTGGCGCCGATCGCGCCGTAGCGCTGTCGGAGCGCTGTCTGCCGGGAGTACAGCAGTGCTGCCTTCTCGTCGGCGAACAGGACGTCCACGTACCTCTCTCGCCTACTCCCGGACAACGATCGGTATCCAGGCTAGTGGCGATACGGCAGATGTAGTGGAACGATGACCTCCCTGGAGTGTTGCCAAAAGTCTGCACCTAATCAGTAATGATTTCCTATGCTACTCTCATCACAGCTTCGGTTGCCAAGACCTCAGGCTTTAGGACTGACGAGCGATCAGCGGCGACATGAACTGTCGGATCCCCGCGGTCCACCAGCAGCACATGTACAGGAAGGTCGAAAAGCCCGGTGACCCAGCACGTGACCCACGAAGTCCTGGCGGCCTACGCCCAGGACAAGATCAATGTCCCCTCAGCCGAGGCGTCTTCACGACGGGCGCAGGTCAACTACCTGCGCAGCCGGCTCGAGACCTACATCGCCGCGCATCCCGACTACGACCTCGTCAAGCTCCGTAGTAGCGGCAGCACGGCCAAGCATACGGCGATCCGGCGCAACGGCGGGAGGGGTTCTGACGCCGATGTCGCCGCGTACGTGCGGGCTAGCAGCGTCGGTGGCGTTGCGGCGCCGGAGGCAGGGCTGCTGAGCTGGCTCAAGGAGCGTTGCGAGGAGGTCTACGGGCAGACGAAGGAAGCTGAGGACTTCGTCATCTCCGACCACGCCGTCGGCATCACGATGCGGTCCAGCGGGCTGAAGATCGACGTTGCGCCAGTGCTGTACACGGGCGAGCCCGACGACAAGGGTTACCTCGTCACGCGGCAGGGCGACAGGGTCCTGACATCTGTCACGCAGCACCTCACTTTCACCAACAGCCGCAGGGCCGCAGCTGGGGCCGGCTACAAGGAGCTCATCCGGCTGCTCAAGGCGTGGATCTCACGGAGCAAGTACGAGGACGAGGCGTTCCGCTTCAAGAGCTTCCTGCTCGAGCTCATCGTCGCGCACTTGTGGGACCACGGCTGGAACGGACAGGCCCTCGCTGTGAACGACTACCCGCGCGCAATCGAGCAGGTCCTGGGCTACATCGCACGGACCGGCCTGCAGGAACGGGTGAGCTTCACCGACTTCTACAAGGCCAAGGACGTCGCCAGCACAACCGACCCGGTCCAGGTCTGGGATCCAGTCAACCCAGGCAACAACGTCGCCCGGTCCTACAACGAGATCGATCGGCAGCGGCTCGTCGAGCGCTCGACCGCGGCGCTCGAGCAGATCAGCTGGGCCGCGATGGCACCGACGAAGTCGGCCGCCAACGAGGCCTGGCGCACGCTGTTCGGCCCCAGCTTCCAGGGAGCATGATGAGCTCGTCCACGACCCGGAACGTCACCTTCACCCTCACCGAGGCGAGGTACGTCGCCGCAAAGATGGGCGCCGACCTGCGGCTGCTGCACAACCTGTATGGCTCACCTGGCCTGGCCAGCATCGACAACTACGTTGAGGAGTCCGCGCTGCTGCTGCGCGACGGTTACCTCAAGACGGTCGACTTCGGCTTCAAGTCTCCGAACCAGTGGAAGCTGCGGCTGCGCTACACGGCGACCTCAGGCGGGCAACTGCGTGACGACCCACCTGGACGCTTCCCCAGCCCCAGCGACCTCAGCGGCCTGTCGTTCCATAGCTACCTTGAGTATTCGCAGGACTACTGGAACCTGACCACCGACGGCCGCGCCAAGGTCAAGGCGGCACTCCCCGTAAACCGGATCGCCGGTGACGGGCCCACAATCGGCACCGGCAACCACAGCAGCGGCCACGGCTACGGCAAGAACGGCCAAGGCGTCACCCGCGACTACTACAGCGCGTTCTGACAGCACCCACGCCGGCCACCACTCGTCGCCCACGGGCGTACGGCCGCCTGAAGAGAGAAGGACATGAGCACCCAGGACGAGCTGTTCCACCCCGTCGTCGAGCTCCCCGAGCCCGTCCGCGCCGAGCGGTACGCGCGGCTTGTCGGCGTCGACGACATCAAGGACCGCCTGCGCAAGGAGGCCACCGTCCTGGCCGACCCGAGCTCGCTCGACCGCTGGGCCCAACAGCATCACGGCACCCGCCCGCAGGCGCTACGGCTGCTCGCTGACCGGGCCCCGCTGCTGCTCTTCGCCGGAGACGTCGGAGCCGGCAAGTCCGCCCTCGCCGAGAGCTTTGGCTGCGACCTCGCCTCTCACCTGAAGCTGCCGGTCTCGCTGTACCGGCTCAAGCTCAGCGCCCGCGGAAGCGGCCTTGTGGGGGAGATGACCACCCTCATCGGAGACGCCTTCGCATGGCTTCTTACCGAAGGTAAGAAGGCCATCGGCAGCAATGGCAGCAAGGCCGTCCTGATCTTCGTCGTCGACGAGGCAGATGCACTCGTGCAGTCGCGTGAGGCCATCCAGATGCACCACGAGGACCGCGCCGGTGTGGACGCCTTCCTCGCCGGCCTGGACAGCCTGGCCGGCACCGGCGCCCCCATCCTGGTCGTGCTGTGCAGCAACCGACTCAGCGCCTTGGATCCGGCACTGCAGCGCCGAGCGGCCGCCACGTTCGAGTTCGGCCGCCCAGACGACGAACAGCGCCGGACCGTCCTGGAGGCGGCCGTCGACGGCCTCGGCCTGAAGCCCGGCACGGTCGACACTATGGTGACCCTGACGGGCCCAACCAAGGATCGTCCTGGCTTCACGTTCTCCGACCTCACCCAGCGGCTCGTGCCCAGCGCCGTGCTGCGCGCCTTTCCGGACCAGCCCGTCACGGACGCGACGATCCTTGAGGTCGCCCGGTGCCTGCGGCCGACGCCGGTGTTCAGCGACCAGCGGCCATGAGCAGCCAAGCGCCTCCCGGCAGGACGGGCGTCCGCATCGCCGGAGACAGCTATCAGTGGCTGCACGCGTGGCGAGCCTGCGTCCAGGTCCTGCGCGACACCGACCCGGCTGTGCGACCACCGAACCCCGGCGTTGCCGTCGGCATCGAGGTCGACGATGCTGGCAACGTTGACGATGTTGTGCTCTACCGGTCCGTCCCACCCCACGAGTACTCGCAGGTCAAGTACGCCGTCGACGCCAGCAGTCCCGTTGGCACCGCGTACCTCACCGCGGCGACTAACTCCGGCAAGGGTCCGAACCTGCTCCAGAAGTTCGTGGCCGCGCACCAGACCCTCGCCGAAGGCGGACAGCCGGCCATTCTGTCGCTGATCACCAACCGCGTGACGGACCCAACTAGCGTCCTGATGACCGGCCGGGACGCCCGCACCGGACTGCTTCTGCCGAGAGCCGCCGAGCAAGGCCCGAGCTCGAGGCGTGGCCGTGAACGCAGGGAATGGGCCGCCGCCGCCGGCGTCAGCGAGCCCGCGCTGATCGGCCTCCTGGACGTCCTGCGCTTCCATCTCGGACACGACGTGCAGCTGCTTCACGACCACGTGAGTCTGCTAATGAGCGCCACCGGCCTACGGTCCGATGCCGCCGCAGTCCAAGCAGGGGCCAGCTGGGTCCAGCAGCAGGTCATTGCCGGCGTTCGCGCCCTGGACGTACGCGCCATCAGCGCGGGGGTCGCGGACCTCAGCCTTGAGGCTGGGCACGCCTGGCCGACTGTGTCGATCGCGACTCTCAAGCCCGACCCGCTCGCGGCGGAGGCGGTAGCGACAATCGACTGGGTCGACCGGTTCGAAGGTATGGACGCGTACTCGCGGCGACGCCCCGCTCCACCGGCAACCTGGCAGGAACTTGCTCACGACATCGACACCCTGCCCGGGCAGGTCGTCGGGAACGACTCTGTCCTGATCACCGGGAGCATGCGATTGGCGACCGGCTTCAAGGTCGGCACCGCCTTGCGCCGCGTCACCGGCGTGCACGTCGCCGTCCGCCAGGGCAGCCAGATCTGGCACTCAGAGGAGACGTACGACCAACCCCGCAAGCCCGCAGCGGCCGTCATCGACATCGGTCAGGGACCTGACGTTGCCGTCGTCGTTGAGGTGGCGGCGCCGGCGACGCCGGACGTCGTCGACTGGGTTCGCGACACCGGTCTGCCTGTCGACCACGTCCTGACGCTGCGTCCCTCAGTGACCGGTGCCCACGACCAGGCCGTCGCCGACGGGTCCGACGCCGTCGCGTTGGCTACCGGTATCCGCGACGCTGTCCGGAACCTGCGCAAGACCCATCGGCAGGTACACCTGTTCCTCGCTGGTCCCCTCGGCTTGGCGGTTCTCCTCGGTCACCGCTGGAACCGGGTCGGACCCACCGTCGTGTACGAGGACCTGGTTGCAGACGGCTACGTGGCCGCATTCGACATTCGGGCTTAGCTAGCGTCAGATTCGAGAGGAACGGCTCCGGAAGATCCTTTAACAAGGTTGGGTCGCAGGTCTGCTGATTCACCTCGACGGACAGCTCCGACCACCGCGACCACGAGCGGCGACCCGCCACCCGTGCCCCGAAATGAACTGCTTTGCCTGACCCCTGCGGCAGGATGGGTCCCATGCAGGGTTGCCGGCCAGAGAGACTACGAACGTGAGCGAGGCGAGCCCAATCACGAAACGGCCGGTGCTGGCCCACGAACTCCAGGTGGCCGACCCACCGACGGTGACCGTCACGTGGTCCGACCACAGCATCCAGATCAGGTCGCGGGACCGGGTACGCGACCTTGCGGAGGTCTACACGCACGACCGTGAGGTCAACGCGATGCTCGACCTGTTGCCCGACATGTTTCCCACCGCGGGCGACCGCGGGGGCATCGACCGCACCTTCCTAGAGCCCGCGTGCGGGCACGGCAACTTCCTCGTCGAGATCATGCGGCGCAAGCTCACATACGTCACCACCAGTCGATATGGCAGGGGCGAGGACTTCGAGTACCGGGTGCTCCGGTGCCTGACGTCGATCTACGGCATTGACATCAGTGAGGACAACGTCATCGAGGCCTGCCAGCGGATCCGCAGCGCCCTGGAAATGCATCTTGATGGGATCAAGGTGACCAAGGGTTTCACCGAGGCCGTTGGTGTGATCCTCTCGACTAACATTCAGCGCGCCGACACGCTCACCGACGCGCGCCGGGTCGAACTCATCGCTTACAAGCCGGTCGGCAACGGGACTTTCGTCCGCGAGTGGTCGTACCTGGAGGAGCAAGAGTTGGACCTGTTCTCCGAGCCCGCGCTCCGCCGGGACGACGAGCCTGTCCACTACTCAAATCTGATCGGCCACCCTGCACCCGTTGCGAGGATCAGCGGGTCATGAGCGCCACCGCAGTCGCCAGGCAGCACATCCCTGACATCCTCGACTGCCTCGCCCAGTTGTCGAACGACCAGGTCCCCACACCGCCGGCCCTGGCTCGGGAGATGCTGGACCTCCTGCCGGACGAGGTGTGGTCCGAACCCGACTACAAGTGGCTTGACCCCGGGACGAAGTCAGGCGTGTTCCTCCGGGAGGTCGCAACGCGCCTGCTGGCCGGACTCGCCGACTGGGAGCCGGCCTTCGAGAAGCGCCGCGAGCATATCTACCGCAACATGTTGTTTGGCGCGGCGATCACGGAGATGACGGGCAACGTCTCCCGTCGCACTCTGTATTGCTCCCGGGATGCCTCCGGCGAGTACTCCGTAGTCCGATTCGATACCGAGTTGGGGAACCTCCCGTTCGTTTACTCCAAACACAAGATCGAGGGCAACCGCTGCACGGTGTGCAACGCGCCCGCGGCCTTAGAGCGCGGCTCGAGTCGCGAGAACTACGCCTATTCATTCATCCATGGGGCCTACCCGACGAAGGAGATGTCCGGCATGAAGTTCGACGTGATCGTCGGTAATCCGCCCTACCAGATCGACAGTGACGGCAACACAAGGACGATGCCGGTGTACCACCGCTTCGTGCGGCAAGCGATCGACATGAACCCGCGTTACGTCCTAATGATTACCCCGTCCCGCTGGTTCACCGGTGGCCTGGGTCTCGACGAATACCGAGCGAGGATGCTCTCCGATCGGCGGATGCGGCGGCTAGTCGACTACCGGATTGAGAAGGATGCATTTCCCGGAGTGAATGTCAATGGCGGCGTGAGTTACTTCCTGTGGGACCGAGAACACGATGGGCCGTGCTCCGTGAGCCACGTACCTCCCGGAGGCGAAGTCGGTCCAGCGGAGGAGCGGTTTCTCGACGAGTTCGACCTGTTCGTCCGTCAGAACGAGGCAGTCAAGATCCTCCGGAAGGTCCGGTCGCGCGGCGAGCCCACGTTCGATCGGAGGGTCTCGTCCCAGAAGCCGTTCGAGTTTCACACCAACTTCCACGGGGCGCCGACGAGCAAGGGGATGGACAATCCGGTCCTGCTTCACGGATCGAAGCGCAAGAGTTGGGTCGAGCGATCGGCCGTGGTCAAGAACGTGGAATGGATCGACCGATGGAAGGTCCTGCTTGCCGCTGCAACGGACGGCAACGAAGTGTTGCCCCTTCCGGTGTGGGACATGGCTGTCGGACCGTTCGTCGCGGGGCCGGGAGAGAGTTGTAGCGGCACTTACCTCGTGATCTCCCCGAGCGACGAGCGGCTTGAGGCTGATCGAACTTCGACCTATCTCCGGACCCGCTTCGTTCGCTTCCTTGTCTCCCTTCGCAAGGGTGCTCAGCACAACACGGCTGACCGCTTCGCCTTCGTTCCGGACCTCCCGATGGATCGTAAGTGGACTGATGACGACCTTTATGAGCGGTACGGAGTCACCCGGGACGAGATCGCCTACATCGAGACACAGGTCAAGGAGATGCCGACAGGAACTCCGGCAGGCGTCGTGTCGTGACCATGCGCGTCTACGCCTATACCCACGCCGGTAAGGACACTGAACCCTGGGACCGGACCGTCGGGCAGACGCACATCACCGGCGCCGGACTCATCAAGGTTGGGCAGACAACGAAGAACAGCGCTTTGGCGCGGATCAAGGAACAGCTGGGCACTGCGTACCCGAATCTTGAGGGCGTCCAGCTGCTGCTGGACGAGCCCGCTATTCGCGAGGACGGCACTGAGTTCACCGATCACGAGGTACACGCAGCCCTGGTCGCCAACGGCATCAAGCGGCCCGGTGGCGAATGGTTCGAGGCGACACTCGACGAGGTCAAGGCCGCCATCAATTCCGTCCGAACGGGGGTGGAGTTCGATGCCACCCGGACCGAGACATTCGCGCTGCGCCCGGAGCAGCAAGACGCCGTGGACATCACCGCTGCCTACGTCCAGGCACACGCAGATGAGGAGAAGGCGCCCAAGTTCCTCTGGAACGCGAAGATGCGGTTTGGAAAGACCTTCACCACCTACCAGCTCGGACGCGCCCTGCGCTGGAAGCGAGTCCTGGTTCTCACCTATAAGCCGGCGGTGCAATCGGCCTGGCGCGACGACCTCCTCAGCCACGTCGACTTCGCCGGCTGGCACTTCGTCGACCGCGACACCTCGATCGAGAAGGCCGACGAGCTCCTCGACGGCAGAGACCCGGTTGTCAGGTTCGCGTCGTTTCAAGATCTGAACGGCAAGTCCACCGAAGGCGCGATCAAAGCGCACAACGAGTCGATCCACCTCACCGAGTGGGATTGCATCGTCCTCGACGAGTACCACTTCGGCGCCTGGCGCGACAACGCACGGTTGCTGTACGACCCCACTGACGCTGCCCTGGCGGAGTTCGAGGAACCCGACGAATGGGTGACCGAGGAGGACCTCGGGCTGGCCTCCCGCTGTTACCTGTATCTGTCTGGGACGCCGTTTCGGGCCATCACCAATGGCGAGTTCACCGAGGACGCGGTTTTCAACTGGACCTACGTCGACGAGCAACGCGAGAAGCAGAACTGGGACAGCCCGGCCGGGGTCAACCCGTACTTGGAACTGCCAGCGATGGAGATGTACTCCTACCAGATCGGCCCAGGTGCCGCCGCGTATGCCGAGGACGGAGAGTTCTCCGGGTTTGCACTGTCGGAGTACTTCAAGGCCAGAAAGGTCGACCTGTCTAGCCGCGGGGCAGGGACGGGCGCCTACCTGTTCGCGGACCCCGAGCGAGTGTCGGAGTTCCTAGAGATGCTCCGCGGCAAGCTCAGTGATCAGATGAAGATGCAAGTGGTGGCTGGTCAGAAGGCCCCGTTCCCGTACGAGCATCCCAGCTTCGCCTCTGCGGTGAGGCACTCCGTCTGGTATCTGCCGGACGTCGCCTCCTGCTTCGCGATGCGCGACCTTCTCGATCAGCACGCGTACTTCTCCGGGTTTGAGGTTGTGGTCGCGGCCGGTGGCGGCACCCCTCAGGGCGCGGCTGCGAAGCCGCCGGTCGAGGCCGCCATCGGGACCGCGACTAAGAAAAACTTGTCCGGCTCGATCACCCTGTCGTGCGGCAAGCTGATGACCGGTGTGACCGTCCGAGAGTGGGGCGCGATCCTCATGCTTCGTACCCTCAACGCCGCCGAGTCTTATTTCCAAGCCGCGTTCCGTGTGCAGTCACCGTGGGCGCACCGCGACGCCGAGGGCAACCTGCACGTACTAAAGCCCACCTGCTACGTGTTTGAATTCGACCCCAACAGGGCGTTGGCGTTGGTCGCCGAATACGGCATTCGGCTCGGAACCGCGGGCGACCACGCGTCAACGCCGACCCTCGCCATCGGCGAACTGCTCAACTATCTGCCGATCTTCGCCTTCTCCGGCGGCACGATGCTCCGGCTCGAAGCCTCGGATGTGCTCGACTGGGCGACAGCCGGCATCGGCGCGACTGCGCTCGCGGCCCGCTGGAACTCGCCCCTGCTGGTGGAGGTCAACGAACACACCCTCGCTGCGGTGCTCAACTACCCGGACCTCATGGAGGCCCTCGACCAGGTCGAGGACTTCCGTGCGCTTGTGAATCACGCGGAGCAGGTGGTCACGTCTACGAAGATGCTGAAGAAGGCCAAGCGCGAGCAGGGCGGCAAAATTGATCCGGAGCAGACGAGCGCGCAGCGAGAGACAGCACGGCTGCGCAAGGAGATTCGGGAGAAGCTGCAGAAGTTCCTCGCCAAGATCCCGGTGTTCATGTACGTGACGGATTTTCGTGAGGAGGCGCTGAAGCACGTCATCGAGTCGCTCGACACGGCTCTGTTCGAGCGTGTCACCGGTCTGACCATCAAGGATTTCCGGCTGCTCAACCAGCTCGGCTTGTTCAACGCACAGAACATGAACGCCGCGATCTACCAGTTCCGGGCCTTCGAGAGGGCGAGCCTTCACTACGCCGAGGAACGTCCGGAGGAGCACGTCGAGCGGGTCGGTCTTTGGGACCGGACGATCAGCGAGGACGAACTCGGCCAGCGCGACGCTGTTCCGTCATAAGCGCTGACGCGTGTCGCTCCGAGCGGATACGCAGCAGCGGCGGGCTCGTGGACGACCATTCTCGAGGCGATCGGCACGCACGCGGACGTCAGTGACAGGTGGGGCGCGCGCCCGTCCCCTCCACGCGGCCCATGAATGAGCCTTCGCAAAGCCTGACGTATGAGGCCACCCGCGCCGCATCAGTAGCGGCCTGGCGGGTTGGCGCGGCGCGACATCCGCACTAGTACATCTGGTTCGCCCCTGCATTGATTGCGCCAGCCGACGCGCCCCAACGGTTCAGGCGTCGTTACATAATGAAGCCGGGCAAGTGCTGAGGGCACTGCGCGCCGACGGTGACGATCTTGCGCCGTGGGGCCAGATTCCGGGACGTCCAGAGCGCGCAGAACATGGATGCAAGTGTGTGCCGCCTCCGTCGTCTCGGTCGGATGGGCCTACGGCGGTCGTCG
>Ga0136611_10003165_pt1 | contig 11517 bp, 9 predicted proteins | sample AntDrymUQ2232306_2_FD_106645 | JGI IMG/M metagenome (GOLD analysis project Ga0136611, IMG submission 106645) | Polar desert sand microbial communities from Dry Valleys, Antarctica - metaG UQ223 (23.06) | ecosystem: Environmental > Terrestrial > Soil > Desert | place: Antarctica: Dry Valley... | reverse complement strand
GAAAATCTCTCCAAAAATCCGGTTCATCGTCGCCGCGATGTCGCGCGTCACTTCGACGTGCTGCTTCTGATCTCGCCCGACGGGGACGACGTTCGAATCGTAAAGGAGAATGTCCGCGGCCATTAGCACCGGGTAGGCAAAAAGCCCGTGCACCGGCACTTTGTCCTTGGCGAGATGGTCTTTGAACGCGTGGCAATTCTCGAGCATCGGCATCGGCGTGACGCATGAGAGCAGCCATGCAAGTTCGCAAACTGCCGGCACGTCGCTCTGCCGCCAGAGCGTTGCTTTCGAGGGATCGAGCCCACAGGCGAGGAAGTCGAGCGCAACGCCGCGCGAGTATTCCCGCAGCGCCACAGGATCGCGCACGGTCGTGAGCGCGTGATAATCCGCGATGAAATAGAAGGCCTCGCCACGCTCCTGCCACTCGATCGCCGGCCGCATCATCCCGAAGTAGTTGCCGAGGTGCGGCTGGCCGGTGGGCTTGATGCCGGAAAGGATGCGGGGCGTGGGCATAAAGAGTGAGCGCGGAGGGGGTGGGATTCGAACCCACGGAACCTTGCGGCTCTCCGGTTTTCAAGACCGGCGCGATCGACCACTCTGCCACCCCTCCAGAGGTCAGCGCTTAAGGTTCACGCGTTCGCGGAAACGTCAATCTTCGCCGCGCGCCGGCTCCGCGGGAAAGGTGGTGAGCCCAACTCAAGGGTGAAACTTTCTTCGTGCGTGCTGCATCTGCATTGGGTGCCACAGGCGAATAATGGGCTCATCGGCACTTCATCCACTCAAGCCGCTCTACTCCATCGCTCCATGCTTGCCAAACTTCTCAACCTCTTCGTCATCTCCATCGCATTGCACGCCAGCTCGCACGCAGCCACACTGGTGTCGGGGTCGTTGGCCGACTACATCGCGCTCGGAAGCGGCGGCGGCACGATCGGTCCGACTCGGTTCTCGGATTTCACCCTCTTGCCCGGCGAAGCTGGCGCGACCCAATTCGCCCCGGAGGACATCACGGTGAACCCGCTGAATACGGTCGGAATGCCCGGACTGCAGTTCGTGGTGGAGGATAGCGCGAGCGGTAACGACTTCTTTGGAATCCGGTTTTCCTATCGCGTCTCGGACAGCGCGGTGTTCGGCGCGAGCCTGGCTATCACTGACGCCGCTGCGACGGGAGAGAGTTCCGTCACGGTCGTCGAAGATCTCGCGGTGGCTTCGCAGCCAGACGCCGCGCTGATTGTTTTCCGAACCGCGCAAGACTCTGAGCTGAGCGATCAACTTTCCTTTACGGCGCTTCCATCCGTCACCGTCACGACGGGCATCACGCTCGATGGCGGCGGCAGCGGGCTGGCCTCGCTCGGCAGTGCCACGAGCCGGTTTGCGGTTCCGGAGCCGAGTGCGCTCGTTCTGGTGGCGCTCGCCTCGTCGAGCGTCCTCGCACTGCGCCGTCGCCGCCTTTGATTCACCCACCTGCCATCCGATACAACACCATGCTAAAACCATTCACCTATTTCGCCGCGGCGAACTTGTGCGCCTTCACGCTGCACGAGCCCGCACACGGCGCCAGTCACCGCGAAGCTCCGATCACGGCGCTCGATCACAAGGCCGACATCACAGATGTGTTCGCGTTCGTTAGTTACGGGCCGAATCAGGCGGCGAATACGCCACCGACTCACGTGACGATGATTCTTTGCGTCGATCCGCTCCTCGAGCCTGCGAATGGGCCGACCTGGTTCCCCTTCGACCGCGATATCCGCTACGAGATCAAGGTAGACAACAACAACGATGCGGTTGAAGACATCACCTTTCGCTTCCGCTTTTCGACTGAGCAGCGCCTCCCGAATCTGTTTCAGGCTTACGCCGGCTTCGAGAATGGAGCGAACGCTCCAGCAAACTCTCCGGCGCCAGTTGCTCCGGGGACTCCAGTCGTCCCGCCGCGCATCACGTCGTTCGATAGCGCAGGCCTCGGCCAGCTGCAGAGTTATAACGTTTCAATGATCCGCGGCGGCGTGGCTACGCAGCTAACGAATGCGGCAAACACTCCGTTTCACGCGGTTCCGACGAACGTCGGTCCGCGCACGATGGACTACGGTGCGCTCTTTAGCGCCGGGACTTATAACCTTGGAAACGGGTTCTCCGTTTTCGCGGGCACGGTTGATGACCCGTTCTGGATCGATCTCGGGGCGACATTCGACACCTTCAATCTGCGTTCCAGCGTCGCGCCGGGCGCGTTGACTCCGGCACAGGACGCTTCAAAAACAGAGAACTTCGCGAGTGATACTGTCTCCGGTTATGCAGTGAATGCGATCGCGATCGAGGTGCCAATTGCGATGCTCACGCGCACCGGGCAAGTCGAAGCCGCGGGCTCGACAGCTGCCACGATTGGCATCTGGGGAACGACCTCCCGACCCCGCGTGACGGTGCGCCGTTCACCGTTCCCGGCCGCGAGTTCAGGTAATCTGCGCCAAGTGCAGCGCATGGCGAACCCGCTGATCAACGAGTTGCTCGTGGGCATAGGCTCAAAGGATCGCTTCAGCATGGATCAGCCAGCGAACGACAGCCAGTTCGCCGCGTTCTTCCTCGATCCTTCCTTGGCCCGGGTGGTCAATGCTCTCACGAATGGCGCCGTTGCCATCCCTCCGCCGGACCGCAACGATCTCCTGCCGGTTGTCCAGTATCGTGCGCCGATCGCTGCCGCTGGCACTCCGACCGGACCGGTTGCGGATCTGCTGCGGCTCAATACGGGCGTGTCGGCGACGCCGCCAGCAAGCGCCAGCCGTTTGGGCCTCCTTGCAGGCGACGGGGCCGGGTTCCCAAATGGTCGGCGGCTCTTTGATGACGTGACGGACATCGCCTTGCGAGTGGTCGTCGGGGGAGTGCTCGCAGCTCCTTTTCCCGGCTATAATCCTGACCTCGGCGGAAAGCTCGGGGACGGCGTCAACATCAACGACACCGCTTACCGCACCTCGTTTCCTTATCTCGGCAATTGCCCGAGCGGCCGTGATCGCCGTCACCTCGATCCGGGTGAGCCTGGCGGTGGGCCGCAGTAATTCACGTCGCTCATCCCCTCCGTGCCTGCCGTGGTTAACCGCCACGGCAGGTGCTGTTTTAACCCTGCAACCTTTCCAATGAATCGTCCTCTCCTCCTCACTTTCGTGGCACTCGGGTGCGCATTTGCGAGCGCTGTGCAAGCCGCTGCGTCCCGGACTCCCGCACAAAACAAAATCGACGCGGCGCTGAAGGCCGTGAAGGCGCAGCCGAAAGATATCCGCGGACACAATGCTCTCGCCCTCGCATTTACGCGCAGGGCGCGGGAAACAAGTGATCCAGAGTTTTACGAGAAAGCGCAGGAATCGCTCAAGGAGTCGTTTAGCATTTCGCCGGGGAACCTCGAAGGGCAACGGACCGAAGTCTGGGTGCTGCTCGGAAAACACGAGTTCGCGCTCGCCCTGGAGAAAGCCCGCGCATTGAACAAAAAGCTGCCGGATGACACCTTCGTTTACGCGTTGCTCACGGACGCGGCGATCGAGATGGGTGAATATGAGGAAGCCGAGAAGGCGGCGCAGTGGAGCCTCGACATTCGGCCCGGTGAGATTCCTGCGCTGACGAGAACAGCCTATTTGCGAGAGCTGTTCGGCGACCTCGAAGGAGCGATCGAACTGATGCAGTCGGCATACGAGAAGACCGCGCCTGCCGAGACTGAAGATCGTGCGTGGATCCTGACTCAGGTTGCACATTTGCAGCAGCTTAACGGTAAGCTCGAAATTGCCGACGGTCTGTTGCAGGAGGCGCTAAAGCTCTTCCCAGACTACCACTACGCACTTGGCAATCTCGCCAAGGTGCGTGCTGCGCAGGCGCGGCCGGAGGAGGCGTTGGCTCTTCTGCGGAAATTCTACAAAGCGTCGCCGCACCCCGAAAACCTTTACGTCCTCGCTAAAGGGCTGGAAAGGGCCGGCCACGCCGAAGAAGCGAAAGCGGTGTTTGCGCAGTTCGAGAAAGAAGCGATGGAAGAGTCGGGCGGCGTTGATAACGCGAACCGCGAGCTAGTGTTCTATTTTGCGAACGACGCAGGTAAACCGAGTGAAGCGCTCCGGATCGCCGAGGGGGAGATTGCGCGGCGGCAGGACGTCCACACGTTGCATGCGCACGCGTGGGCGCTGCACGCTGCTGGGAAACCCAAGGAAGCTCGCGAGCAGATCGAAAAGGCGCTGAAAGTCGGCATCCGCGAGCCTGCAATGCTCTATCACGCAGGAGTGATCGCCGCGAAAGCGGACGAGCGGGAAAGTGCGGAGCGTTACCTCCAGGCTTCCTTGTCGCAGGCACCGAATTCCGAAGTCGCGCACCTTGCGAAGCAAGAACTCGCATGCTTAAAGGGCAACTGAAGCTTCCGGTTACTTGCTCAGCAGCACGATCGGCCCCTGAGGCGTTGGGGATCCGCCCTTATTTTCCACACTGACCGCGAACTTGTCCGCGGTCCCGATGTGGCGAGCAGGCTTGAAGGCGACGCGCAAGGACTCCCCGTCGCCACTGGGCATCACCCCGGCGCTTACGGGCGCCGGCGAGCGAGGGTCGATCACCCAAAGCTGGTAATCCTTGCCGATGACCGGGCGCGGCAGGTTCTCAACCGTCATAACCCCGCTCTGCCGCTCTGGGTCCCAGACCGCCACGGCGATCACGCGGGCATATGCATCGACCTGCGCTTTCAAAGTCGCGATCTTCACCTGCGAAAGCGCGTCGCGGGTTTGCAAGTTCTTGACCTGCTCTCGAAGGGTGTCGCGCTCGGCGAGAAGACCCTGCCGCGTAGTCTCCAGTAATGCCAGATTTTCACCAAAGCGGCGCTGCTCAGCCGTCAAGGCGTCAATCTTTTCGCTTAGCGCCCGCTCCTGCGCTTCGGTCGCTGTCAACTTCGCAACGAGCTCCGCGTTGCGTGCCTCGTCGGCCGCGTGCCGCGCGCGTAAGACGCTCCCGGCCTTCCGCATTTCCACGGTGTTGAGAGCGAGCAAACCCAGGCCAAGCACGACGCTCGCCGCGAGCGCCCAAGACCAGCCGTGGCGGCTCGATGCGCGAGTTTCACGCGGAAACGCGATCGGAGCTTCCGCACGGTTTTCCCCGAGCACACGGAAGAGCACCCCTGCGGGAGCCTCAGCTCGGGGAAGTGTCCGCACGAGAGCAGCCGCGGATTCCTGAAACTCATCCACGAGCACTTGCAGTTCGGAATCGCGCTGCATGGCGGCGCGAAACTGTCCCGCTTCGGGTTCGTCGAGCAACCCGAGGGCGTAAAGGCCTGCTTGCTCTTCGCGCGCCTCGTCCTTCATGCAGCTCCTTTCAGGCACTCTCTCAACCGGAGAAGTCCCCGCCGGATCCGTGCTTTGACCGTGCCGAGCGGTGCACCGAGGCGCTCGGCAATCTGCTCGTGAGTCAGCCCGCTGAAAAAGGCGAGTTCGACGGCCTCTTTCTGCTCGTCCGGGATTCCTGCCAGCGCCTGGCCCAGGTGCTCGCGCTCGTTGCGGCGATCGGCATCGACGGGCACAGCAGTATCCATGGTGACAAACGCGGATGGCTCGAAGCTGGCCTTTTCCAGAGTGCGCGAGCGGCGATCACGTGAGCGAATCCGATCAATCGCTTTATGGCGGACGATCATTACCGCCCACGTAAATGGGCTGCTGCGCGCCGCATCGTAGCTCTGTCCTTTGCGCCACATGTAGGTGAAGCCTTCCTGCAGCACGTCCTCGGCTTCTTTCGGGTCGTTCAGCATCTTCAGAGCAAGCGCGTAGAGCGAGTCGGACGTCCTCCGATAGAACTCCGCAAACGCAGCTTCATCCTGCTGCGCCGCGCGCGCGAGCAAGTCACAATCGACCTGACGTTCCGGATCGGCGAGGGAACTCATCTGCGGTGGAACGGAGCACTCCCTTGTGGCGTTCCCCGCAGGCGTTTTCGCTCGTTCACTGCTTCGCTCTATAGCGCCCCAAGGAGCTTCTGCAAGCGACGAGCACCTCCAATCATTCGCCTTCGCCGCGAGATTCCCGTAGGGGACATCCTCAGGATTATCCTGCTCAGTGCGCATTCTCATTGCTCCGGACAAATTCAAAGGCTCCCTTTCCGCGGTGGCCGCGGCAGAGGCGATCGCGCGCGGGGTGCGGACGGCATTGCCGGATGCGCAATTGACGCTCGCGCCAATTGCGGATGGTGGCGAAGGGTTCGCGGAAACCATGTGCGCGGCGCTGGGCGGCGCATGGATCGAGCGGATGGCCGCTGATCCGATTGGCCGGGCGGTGCGGTGCCGGTATGCGTGGGTGGAGGAGCGGAAGCTCGCGATCATCGAGATGGCAGAGGCGTCTGGCCTGTGGCGCCTGCAACCGGAGGAGCGTGCCCCGCTCGTGGCGAATACCTTCGGCACGGGTCAACTCCTTCGCGACGCCATCGAGCGAGGTGCGAAAACCATTCTTGTCGGGCTCGGCGGCAGCGCGACGACCGACGGCGGGATCGGCCTCGCCGCGGCGCTCGGCTACGAGATTCTTACCAGCGATGGCGACGATCTCGCTCCGACACCCGGTGCCCTGATCGCGCTGGTGCGCGTGGATAGCGCGAACGTGCCGGCGCTCCCCGAGATCATTGCCGCCTGCGACGTCCAGAATCCGTTGCTCGGCCAGCGCGGCACGGCGGCGGTTTTCAGTCCGCAAAAAGGCGCGGACGCAAAAACGAGTGTGCATCTCGAGGCGTCGCTGGCGCAGCTTGCGGAGATCGTGACGGAGTCTCTCGGGTGCGATTTTCGCGATGTGCCCGGTGCGGGCGCGGCGGGGGGGCTGGGCTTTGGGCTGATGAGCTTTTGCGGTGCGCAGCTGCGCTCCGGGTTCGAGGTGATGGCGGAGACGATCGGGTTGGCGGAAAAGATTGCTGCAGCCGACCTCGTGATCACCGGAGAAGGGCGAATCGACGGGCAAACCCTGGAAGGGAAAGGCCCCGCCGGGGTCGCTGAAATGGCTCGCCACCACGGTAAGCCGGTGCTCGCCCTGGGCGGCTCAGTCGCGAACGATCCCCGCGTTGACGCGCTCTTCGAGGCGGTGCTCGGGATTATCGATGAGCCGGTCGCACTCGAAACCGCGATGGCCCGCGCGGCCGAGTTTCTCGAGCGAGCGGCGGCGCGGGCAGCGCGGCTGATGCGGCTTGGCGAAAGATCCCGCATGTCGTGAAAAGCGGCGGTTGACGGTGATGACATTCTCGTCTCTCACGCATCGGCGCGACTTACCTGTTTCTCTGCGTGAGCCGTGGCCCACTTCTCTCCGCCTCCTATGAATCAACGTATCGCCCTCCTCTTTGCCGGCCAAGGCGCGCAACAAGTCGGGATGGGCTGCGATCTTGCGAAGAAGTATCCGCACGCCGGCGAACTCTTCGCTTTCGCGGATGCGATCCTCACGCGCTCGCTCAGCCGGATCACATTCGAAGGACCAGAAGAAGAGCTGACGCAGACGAAGAACTGTCAGCCCGCATTGTTCGTTCACGGACTCGCGTGTCTCGCCGCGCTGCATGCCGAAGCAGGGCAGTTTCCCGTGCAAGCGGCTGCTGGCCTCTCCCTCGGGGAGTTCACCGCACATGCCGCGGCGGGCACCTTTGACTTCGAAGCTGGGCTCCGGCTGGTCGCGCAGCGCGGCGAATTTATGCAGGAGGCTTGCGAGGGAAGCACCGGCGCAATGGCGGCAATGATCGGCGGAGATGAGAGTGCGGTCCGGGCGCTCGCTTCGGAAACAGACGTCGATGTCGCCAACCTGAACAGCCCGGGGCAGATCGTCATTTCCGGAGAGGCCGCGAAAGTCGCGCTGGCAGTCTCCCTCGCGAAGGAGCACGGCATTCGCGTCGCGAAGACCCTCAACGTGGCCGGCGCCTATCATTCGCGACTGATGAACAGCGCCTTCCTCAAGCTCGGCGAAGAGTTGCAGCGGACGCAATTGGCAACGCCGAGCTTTCCCGTGATCTGCAACGTCGACGCCGCCCCCGTCAGCGAGCCGGATGCGATTCGCTCGTCTCTGCAGGACCAGGTCACGGGGACGGTCCGCTGGACGGAGACGATCGAGTATTTGGTCGACGAGGCGAAGTGCGAACTCTTCATCGAGCTCGGGCCCGGCGGGGTGCTTGCAGGTCTGCTGAATCGGACGCGCAAGGGAACGCCCTGCGTGTCGATCTGCGATGTGCCCTCGCTCGAGGCGGCGCTGCCGGTGATCAAGGCCGCGTTGTGAGCTGAGGAAAAAGCCCTTGCGCATCCTCCGCGGCGCCACCAAGCTGCGCGCCCTTTTTGCCACCTGATCCCGCACCCTATCGCCCGCCTATATGTCCACTGAATTGATGACGGAACTTCTCGAAGCGGGCGTGCACTTTGGCCACCAGACGAAACGCTGGAATCCGAAGATGAAGCCATTCATTTTCGAGAAGCGCAACGCCATCTATATCATCGACCTCGGCCAGACGGTCCAGCAGCTCGAAGACGCGACGGCTTTCCTTGGGCAGATTGCGGCGCAGGGCGGGAAGGTGCTTTTCGTCGGCTGCAAGAAGCAGGCACAGGAAGCCGTCAAGGAAGCGGCGGAGACGTGCGGTCAGTATTATGTCAATCAGCGCTGGCTCGGCGGCACGCTGACGAACCTGAAGACAATTCGGAAGAGTGTCGCCCGGCTGAAGTATATCGAGGACATCGAGAACGCGCCGGACTATTCGAAGATGGGCAAGCAGGAGCTCGCCGCGCTCGGCCGCGAAGGCGTGAAGTTGCGACGGAACCTCGAAGGGGTGCGCGACATGGACAAGTTGCCCGACGCGATGATCATCATCGATACGATGCGAGAAGGGATCGCGGTCGCCGAAGCGAAGCGCCTGAACATTCCGACCGTCGCGATCGTTGACACCAACGCAGATCCGCTGCTCATCAATTACCCGATCGCGGGGAACGACGATGCCATCAGGGCGATCCGCATCATTCTCCAGAAGCTCGTCGATGCGATCGTCTCCGCGACCGCAGTGCACACCAAGAAAGACCAGGCCGCGATGGCCGGGGTCGGCGACTAGCGGTGCGGAGCGGTGATTGATGAGTGTTGATGGGCGATCTTCGCCCTCCGCTCAGCGCGCCATTTCATCCGGCATCTCTCGCCGATCAACTTTCATCCACCAACTTTCCCATGGCCGACATCGACGCTCAGCTCGTAAAAACTCTTCGCGAAAAGACGAACGCCGGCCTGATGGAGTGCAAGCGCGCCCTCAGCGAAACCGGTGGCGATCTGGAGGCGGCGGTCGATGTTTTGCGAAAGAAGGGGGCGGCGAGCGCTGCGAAGAAAGCGGATCGGGATGCGAAAGAAGGGGTGATCGCGCAGGGGATTTCCGCAGGCGCGAAAGTGGGCGTGCTGATCGAGGTGAATTGCGAAACCGATTTCGTCGCGAAGAACGAGCAATTCCGCGCTTTCTGCGATGAGCTCGCGAAGAAGATCGCTGCGGACCCGGGCGCCGACCTCGAGAGCGATCGCGTCGCGGCCGTCCAGAAGATCGGGGAGAATGTTCGCATTCGCCGGCACGAGCGGATCGAGGTGCAGGACAACGGTCTGGTCGCTGCCTACATTCACACGGGCGGAAAGGTTGGCGTGCTCGTGGAGGTGAGTGCCGATAAGGCTGACACCGGGACGAACGAAGACTTCAAACAACTGGTGCGCGACATCACGCTGCAAATCGCCGCGGCGAACCCGGTCTGCGTCAGCCGCGACCAAGTCCCGGAGACGCTGCTGGCGCGGGAGCGCGCGATTTACGCCGACCAAGTGCCTCCGGGGAAACCAGCGAGCATCGTCGAAAAGATCGTCGACGGGAAGATGGGCAAATTTTACAGCACGCACTGCCTTCTGGAGCAGGCGTTCATCAAGAACCCGGATCAGACGATCACGCAGCTGATCGAGGAGAAGAACAAGACGCTCGGAGAGAAGATCACCATTCGCCGGATCGTCCGCTATATGGTTGGCGAAGAGATCGCCGGGTAGGCGAGAGGCACAGTTGCGCTCAACGGGGCGGGGAGTGAAGTCGCAGGACGGGCGATGAAGAGCGGCACGCGTTACCCAGGGTCGAAATGACGCCCGCGAAACGAGGTTCTCGTGGGTTATCCCAGCGTTCCCCACGATGAATTCAAATAATCTGAAGCTCCTCGGCGTCGGCATTGCCGCGTTACTGATCGGATGGACGATCGGGTCACTGACGAAAGGCACCGCCCCTCAGCGTCCCGCGCAGGTGCAGACCGCTCGCAGTGCCGGTTCGGTTCCCGCCAATAGCGCCAGCTTCGTGGAAAGGGCAGCGCCAGACCCGCTCAAGGAGTCCTCCCCAGAGGAGAACGGCGGTGGAGATCCGGCGCATAGCTCGCTCGCGTCTGCTTTGCGGATTCCGAGCGACATGCGCCGTCAGCACGACCTCTTCGAAATGGTCAGCCGGATGAGCGTCAGTGAGATCCCGAGCGCGATCGAGATGGCGCGGCGTCTGACCGGACAGGAACGCGACCTCTTGCTCCCGATGCTCGCGGCGCGTTGGGCGGAAGCCGATCCGTTGGCAGCAGCGCAGTTTGCGCTCACCATGCCGGAACAACAGGTGCGGAACGCGGTGCTGCGCGGAGCGCTCGGCAGTTGGGCGCTCAACGATCCGTCCGCGGCAATCGCCTGGGTGAAACAGTTGCCGCCCAGCGCGCAGCGCACGAGTGCGATGTCGACTCTCGCGGGAACTCTCGCGCGGACCAGCCCTACCGCCGCCCTTCAGTTTCTGAACGCTTCCGGCGGTGAAGGACGATCGGATAACGCCTACTACACCGTGTTCACTGAATGGAGCGCTCGCGATGCCGCCGGCGCGGCTGCACAGGCGATGAGTTTGCCCAAAGGCCGCAATCGGGATCAGGCGATCCAGGCGACGATTCGCAATTGGGCGCAGCGCGATCCACAGGCGGCGATCGCGTGGGCGCAAGCGATTCCGGAAGCGGGCCAGCGGAACAGCACAATCAGCAGTGCGGTCGCGCTCTGGGCCGCGAGCGATGCGGCGGGCGCGAGCAGCTACGTGCAGGCGATGCCGCCCGGCGAGCAGAAGAATCGGACGGTCACCTCCGTGGTGCAGACGCTCGCGTGGGGCAGCAACGTGGATGCCGCCCGAGAGCTCGTCGACTCCATGCCGGCAGGCGTGACGCGGACACAGGCGATGCAAAATCTTGCGTCCCAGTGGGCAGGCAACGATCCGGTGGCTGCGGCCGAATACGCGCTCACGATGCCTGCGGGCGACGCTCGGAACAGTGCGCTCAGCAATATCGCGTCAAATTGGGCACGCAACGATGTTGCGGGTGCGCTCGGATGGGTCGAGCAACTGCCGGCCGGGGATGCGCGGCAAAACGCGTTGCGCAATGTCACGATGCAGTGGGCGCAGAACGATCCGCGGGCGGCCGGGGATTATTGGATCAAGAACGCGGCTGGAAAAGACAACGGAACGATCGGCCAGATCGCCAGCCAGTGGGCGCGGAACGATCCGCAAGCCGCGCTG
>Ga0136611_10003164_pt1 | contig 11523 bp, 13 predicted proteins | sample AntDrymUQ2232306_2_FD_106645 | JGI IMG/M metagenome (GOLD analysis project Ga0136611, IMG submission 106645) | Polar desert sand microbial communities from Dry Valleys, Antarctica - metaG UQ223 (23.06) | ecosystem: Environmental > Terrestrial > Soil > Desert | place: Antarctica: Dry Valley... | reverse complement strand
GATGCAGCGCGCGCATCTGATCGCGCCCGAGCGGGCCGCGCGGGATCATTCGCTCGACCGCCTTTTCGAGGATCCGTTCGGGAAAGCGGCCCTCGAGGATCATGCCGGCGGTGGTCTCCTTCAAGCCGCCGACGTAGCCGGTGTGCTTGTAGTAGATCTTCTTTTCGAGCTTGCGCCCGGTGAAGCGGACCTTGCCGGCGTTGACGACGACGACGTGGTCGCCGCAATCGACGTGCGGAGTGTAGCTCGGCTTATGCTTGCCGCGCAGAATGTTGGCGATGATCGACGCGACGCGCCCGACCACCAGTCCATCGGCATCGATCAGATGCCATTTCTTTTCCACGTCCGCCGGTTTGATCGACTTGGTGGTTTTCATCAGCGCCTTCATGGGCTGCGACCTCTCGTTGCGAAGAATGATGTTCGTTGCGTAAAATGATGAAGCGCCGCACCACGGACGCCACGAACCCGGGCTAATGATAATGAACCTGCGATTTGTCAAGCAAATGCGGGACTTTGCCGACGGGTATTATGTTACCGCATCGCTTTCCCGGCTGGGCTGGAAAGCGAATGTGCGCCCCAGGCGAAGGCGGCGACGAGCAGCGCGCCGACCGCCTGGTGGAGCACTGCCAGCGCGATGTTCATTCCGCTCATCACGGTCGCGATGCCGAGCAGGATCTGCGTGCCGATCGCGGCGTGGATCGCGATCGCGGCCAGGCGATCGAGCGGTTTGACGCGGCGCGCAACGACGAGCATCGCCGCCAGCGCGATCCAAGCCCACCAGCGATGGAGGAAGTGAAGCAAATACGGATCGTGGGTAAGCGCGAACAGCGTCCCACGCGAGACGTCAATCCCGTCGGGGATGAGGCGGTCGTTCATCAACGGCCAGTCGCTCGCGACATAGCCGGCGTCGAGGCCGGCGACCCACGCCCCGAGCAGAATTTGCACAAACAGGATCAGCGCGGCGCCGATTGCCAGTGAACCAAGCCGTGCGGGCCGGTCATCGCCGCTGGCGAGCCGGCGCAGGTCGAGCGCGGTCCAGATCAACCCCGCAAGGATGAGCAAGGCGGTCAGCAGATGCGCCGAAAGCCGGAAATGACTGACATCGGTCCGGTCGATCAGCCCGGACTGGACCATATACCAGCCAAGCGCGCCCTGGCTGGCCCCAAGCGCGAGCAAGGCGATGAGCCGCCACGCGTAACCGCGCGGGATCGCCTGCTTGATCGCGAACCACGCGAACGGGAGTGCAAACGCCAGTCCGACCATGCGTCCAAGCAGCCGATGCGCCCATTCCCAGAAATAGATCCACTGGAAGGCGGCGACGTCCATCCCGGCAGGGCCGTTGATCTCGCGGAATTCGGGGGTCGCCCGGTAAAGCTCGAACGCGCGCTGCCAGTCGCTTTGGCCGAGCGGGGGAATTGCCCCCGACAGCGGCTGCCATTCGGTGATGCTCAGTCCGCTTTCGGTGAGCCGGGTGATCCCGCCAACCACGACCATGACGAATACCAGCGCCGCGACCGCGAGCAGCCAGTGCGCCAGGGCCAGCGGGCGGGAGCGGGTCTCATCGCAATCAATCGAGGAAGCGGGCAGGATCCTGTCCATCGCGGTCGCCTAGGACGGTTTGCGACGACTTGCCAATATTTTGCAGTTTGCCGCGCGATGATATGTTGTAACTTCGCCAAAGAGACGATATATCCTCGGCCATGTCGCTTGCACTTTCCAACACTTCGCGCCTCGACCGCTTCGCGATCGGCCTCTCGGGACTGTGCCTGGTGCATTGCCTGGGCACGTCGGTGATGCTCGCCGCGCTGGCGAGCGCCGGGGGAATGCTGGGCGCGCACTGGATCCACGAAATCGGGCTGAGCCTGGCGATGATGATGGGCGCGATCGCGCTCGGCCGCGGGATCCTCGATCACGGTTTTGCAATGCCCAGCGCGGTCGGCGGGCTTGGGCTCGGCGTGATGGCGGGGGCGCTGACCCTGCCGCACAACGGCAGCGAAGCGCTCTACACGATGGTCGGGGTGGGGATCCTCGCGCTCGGTCATCGCCTCAACGGCATCGCCGCCGAATAATCAGTCCTCGCCCTCGACCACGGGCGATTCGGTACGATATTTTGGGGTTTCGGGAGGGCGCAGATAGTAAAGCGTGACCAGCGTCGAAATGGCGAGGCCCGCTTCCCACGACAGAAACACCAGCCCCGCGGCGAGTGCGCTCAACAATCCAAGCCACCAATAGCCGCGGTCGGGGCGTTTCACATATTCAGGGTCGAGCCGAGAATCGACCTGGGAGCGCCGCAGGCCGACCGTCCACTTGAACAGCCAGCTAAGTGTGACCGCCGCCATCGCGACCACCCAATATTGGCTGGCCGACTCGCGCGCTGCGGAGTCGGAGAAGTGCTCCGCCAACACTCGCGCAGGAAAGGCTATGAACCCGATCGTGGCAAGGAACACGGCGGTCGCGAGCAGGAACCAGTGGCCGGTGGTGCGGTAGATCGCACCCGAAAAATGATGGTGGACCCAGAACAGCCCGATAACGATCGATCCCAGCGCATAGCCGAGGTAGGCGGGCCACAGCGCGATCAGGTCGCCGCCCAGAAGCCCGCCGTCGCGCTCGACCGCTGGAAACGTGATGGCCACGACGGGCAAGGTGAAGGCGATTGCGAACACCCCGTCGGCAAAAGCCCCTCCATCCGCGCGGTGCCGCGAGTAGCGCCATCCCCGTCGTGGTCGTCGCGCCGCGCGGGCTCGTTTGGGTCACGTCTTACTTCTGTCATCCGCCCCTAACGCCACTGGTCGCCGCTTGTTCATCCGTATTCTCGCGCCTATCTCGGTACTGATGGGAAATCACGATCATCATCTTCACGACGGCGAGTCGCTGCGAGCCGCGGCGGCGCGACGCCTGACCGAGCGCGGCGAGCAGTGGACCGACATGCGCGCGGCGGTGTTCGAAGCGCTCGCCGGTTTCGACAAGCCCGCCTCCGCCTATGACATCGCCGAACAGGTATCGAAGGCGCGCGGCAAGCGCGTCGCCGCCAACAGCGTGTACCGGATTCTCGATTTGTTCGTCGGTACCAATCTTGCGCGGAGGGTCGAAAGCGCCAACGCCTATGTCGCCAACGCGCATCCCGGCTGCCTCCACGACTGCATTTTCCTGATCTGCGACAGCTGCGGCCAGGCGACCCACATCGACGATGACAAATTGTCGGGCGGAGTGCGCGATGCCGCGACCGACGCGGGTTTCAAGCAGGTTCGCCCGATGATCGAAGTGCGCGGGACCTGCGGCGATTGCAGGTAAGCAAGATCGGACTTCCAATCGACAGCCGCATCGCATCGGGTTAGAGGCTTGCCCATGTCCGAACGTCCGCTCACTCCATTGCTCGACCGGGTCAATTCTCCCGCCGACATCCGAGCCTTCCAGAAGGCCGAGCTTCCTCAGCTGGCGGATGAGCTTCGCGCGGAGATGATCTCGGCGGTATCGACGTCCGGAGGTCATCTGGGGTCGGGGCTGGGCGTGGTCGAGCTGACGGTGGCGATCCATCATGTGTTCGATACCCCGACCGATATCCTGATCTGGGACGTCGGGCATCAATGCTATCCGCACAAGATCGTCACCGGCCGCCGCGATCGCATCCGCACGCTTCGCCAGCCCGGCGGGTTGTCGGGATTCACCAAGCGCAGCGAGAGCGAATATGACCCGTTCGGGGCGGCGCACTCGTCGACTTCGATCTCGGCCGCGCTCGGGTTTGCGATCTCCAACCAGCTGGCGGGGCGGCCCGGGCGCGCGATCGCGGTGATCGGCGACGGCGCGATGAGCGCTGGCATGGCCTATGAGGCGATGAACAACGCCCATCTCGCTGGGAACCGGCTGGTCGTCATCCTTAACGACAACGACATGTCGATCGCGCCTCCGGTCGGAGGACTGTCGCATTATCTCGCGCGGCTGGTGTCGTCGGGGCGCTATCTCAAGACGCGTGAGATCGCGCGGCGGGTGTTCAAACATCTGCCCAAACCGGTCGAAAGCGTCGCCCGCAAGGCCGAGGAATTCGCACGTGGCTTCGCCACTGGCGGCACCTTGTTCGAGGAATTGGGCTTTTATTACGTCGGTCCGGTCGATGGGCACGACGTCCAGGGCCTCGTCGAAATCCTCGAGAATGTCCGCGACGCACCCGAGGGGCCGATCCTGGTCCATGCGGTCACCGTCAAGGGCAAGGGCTATGCTCCGGCCGAGGATGCCGCCGACAAATATCATGGCGTGGTCAAGTTCGACGTCGTGTCGGGCAAGCAGGACAAGGGCCCGGGCGGCGGCCCGCCGAGCTACACCGCGATCTTCGCCAAGGCTCTCGCCGACGAAGCACGCCGAGACGAACGAATCGTCGCGATCACCGCGGCGATGCCTTCAGGCACGGGTCTCGACAAGTTCCAGGATGAGTTTCCCGACCGCACCTTCGACGTCGGAATTGCCGAACAGCATGCGGTAACGTTCGCTGCCGGGCTGGCCGCGCAGGGTCACCGCCCGTTCTGTGCGATCTATTCGACCTTCCTCCAGCGGGCATATGACCAGGTGGTCCACGACGTCGCGATCCAGAACCTTCCCGTGCGGTTTGCGATGGACCGTGCCGGGCTGGTCGGGGCCGACGGCTGCACCCATGCCGGGTCGTTCGATCTCGCTTATTTGTGCACATTGCCCAATTTCGTGGTGATGGCGGCGGCCGACGAGGTCGAGTTGACGCATATGGTGCATACCATGGCGCTTCACGACAGCGGGCCGTCGGCGGTGCGCTATCCGCGCGGAAATGGGCGTGGGCTCGAGCTTCCCAGCGTCCCGCAACGGTTGGAAATCGGCAAGGGCCGGATCGTCAGGGAAGGCAAGACCGTCGCGATCCTGTCGCTCGGCACCCGGCTCGAGGAAGCCGAGAATGCGGCGGCGCTGCTCGAGGCCAGGGGTCTGTCGACGACGGTTGCCGACATGCGCTTTGCCAAGCCGCTCGACGAGGAACTGATTCGCCGCTTGCTGTCGACCCATGAGGTGGCGGTCACGGTCGAGGAAGCGTCGGTCGGCGGGTTCGGCGCGCATGTGCTAACGCTGGCATCGGACGAGGGACTGACCGACGCGGGACTGAAGATCCGCACGATGCGGCTGCCCGACATCTTCCAGGACCAGAACAGTCCCGACCAGCAGTACGACGAGGCCGGGCTCAACGCGCCGCACATCGTCGAGACCGTGCTCAAGGCATTGCGCCGCAACGATCTCGGCGTGGAGGCTGACGCCGGAGCGATCGCCTGACGCTCGGTCACTGGCTGGTGACCGGAGCGCTGACGATGCTCGGGCTGTTCTTCGCGACGATGCCGATCGCATCGCGGCGCCAGTCGCGGCTGGCGCGGAAGCGGCGACCGATCGACGCCGCCGGGTTCGAGCGAACGATGCTTGCCGCTGGGGTCACGCCAACCACCGCGCGGTTCCTGTGGGCGGGTCTCAAGCCCTTCTATCTTCCTCCGCTGACTCCGATGGCCGATGACCGGCTCGAAAGCGTGATCGTGATCGACCGGCCCGAGATCGAGGGGCTGGTGACGCGGTTCTGGATCGCGATGCGCGGGCACGACCGGCGCCCGGAGGCGGCACCGCTCGAAGCCGACCCAAGCATCGCCGAACTCGGCCGTTATTGCGACCTGCTCGCGGGGTGGTCGACCAGGGGCAGCGCATGAGCAACTGGCATATCTGGGGACGGCGCGCGCTGATCCTGCTCGCGTCGGCGCTCGTTTTCCTGTCGTTCCTGCCGCTGTGGGAGACCGACCGCTGGTGGATCCGGCAATGGGATTATCCGCGGCTCCAGGTCGCCGGGCTGTTGCTGGCGGTCGGCGCCGCATTGCTGTTCATGAACATCAAGCGCGGTCCCCGCTTGTGGGCGCTCGCGGCCGCGATGCTGGCGGCGCTGGGCTGGCAGGTTAGCCATTTCCTTGCCTATCTGCCGCTTTATTCCAAGGAGGTGGCGAGCGTCGAAACCTGCAGCGCCGAGCGCAGCCTGTCGCTGCTCAACGCCAACGTCCTGCTTACCAACCGCGAGTTTCCGCGGCTGCTGAAGCTCGTCGCCGAGCGCCGTCCGGACGTGCTGTTGCTGCTTGAGCCGGGAACACGGTGGGCCAAGGCGGTAGCTCCGCTGCGACGCGATTTTCCTTTCGTCCTGAGCGAGCCCGCGCCCAACACCTACGGCATGATCCTGATGTCGCGGCTGCCGATGGCGGGGCAAATCAATCATGTCCTCCAACCCGGCGTCCCTTCCGCCGAAGTCCGGCTGAAGCTTCGCGGCGGGCAGGAGGTCGTGCTCCATGCGCTCCATCCCGAGCCGCCATGGCCGGGCGACGACAGCGGCGAGCGCGATGCCGAACTGGTCGCGACCGGCCGCAAGGTGCGCGACAGCGGGCGCGCGGCGATCGTCATCGGCGATCTGAACGACGTCGCATGGTCGCGCACTTCGCGATTGTTCAAGCAAGTGGCGGGGATGGGCGATCCGCGCGTCGGGCGTGGTTTCTACCCGACCTTTACCGCGCGCTATCCGCTGCTGCGCTGGCCGCTCGACCATCTGTTCGTCAGTCCGCACTTCGAGATTGTCGAGATCGACCGGCTGGCCGACATCGGATCCGATCATTTTCCGATGTTCTTCCGAATATGCCTCACCGAACGCGCCGCGGCGCGCAAGGTCGACGATGAGGCTCCGGCGGCGGCCGAGGCCGAGGCGAGCAAACAATTGGTCGAAGGGGTCGCGGAGAAGCGCGCCAAAGACCGTGGTGAATAAGCTGCGCGCCGATGTGTTGCTCGTCGCGCAGGGGCTCGCCGAAAGCCGCACGCGGGCGCAGGCGCTGATCCTGAGCGGAAACGTGTTCGTGGATGAGCGGCGAGTGGCCAAGGCGGGCGACCAATTGCCCGAAGACGCGATGCTGACCGTCAAGGGCCGCGATCATCCGTGGGTATCGCGTGGCGGGGTCAAGCTCGATCACGGTCTGACGCATTTCGGGTTCGAGGTGACTGATGCGGTGGCGCTCGATGTCGGATCGTCGACCGGGGGGTTTACCGACGTCCTGCTGACCCGCGGCGCGGTCCGCGTCTATGCGATCGACGTTGGCACCAACCAACTTGCGTGGAAGCTGCGCAGCGATGAGCGCGTGATCGTCCACGAGCAGACCAATGCGCGAACATTGTCCGCCGAACTCGTCCCTGAGGCGGTCGATATCATCGTTTGCGATGCGAGTTTCATCGCGCTCCACAAGGTGCTCGACGCGGCGCTCGATCTGGCGAAACCGGGAGCGCGTCTGGTGGCGCTGGTCAAGCCGCAGTTCGAGGCCCGACGCGAGGAAATCGGCAAAGGGGGAGTGGTGCGCGACCCCGCGGTCCACGAGCGCGTGTGCGACGCGGCGGCGCAATGGGTCGCATCGCGCGGCTGGGCGGTTTTGGGGGTGGAGCCGAGCCCGATCACTGGACCCGAAGGCAATGTCGAATTTCTGCTCGGCGCGATCAAGGATGATGAAAGTGTCTGAAACAATGCGCGACGAGCGCGGGCTGTGGCGCAAGGCGGCGATCGCGGTGCCGATGATCGTGATCGTCGGCTCGCTGATCGGGATTGTCTCCAATAGCGGCGCCTCCGACGCCTGGTACGCGCCGCTCGTCAAACCGGACTTCCAGCCCCCGGGGTGGGCGTTCGGGGCGATCTGGACCGCGCTCTACACGATGATGGGGATCTCGCTCGCCACGATCCTCAATGAACCGGAATCGCCACTGCGGCGTCGGGCTTCGGCGCTGTTTGTCGCGCAGCTCGCGCTCAATTACGCCTGGTCGCCGATCTTCTTCGGTGGCGGGATGATCGACGCCGGACTGTTGATCATCTGCGCGATAATGGCGCTGCTGGTGATGACGATCGTCACCTCCTGGCGCATTCGCCCACTGGCGGGAGCATTGCTCCTTCCCTATCTGGCATGGTTGTGTCTAGCGGCCGCGCTCAATTTCGAGACCGGCCGCCTTAATCCCGGCGCCGACACGGCGCCGCTGGGGATCATTGGAGCTTGAAATGCAATCGCAGAACCGACTGTTCGACGACCTTGTCAAGATGATGAACGGCGCCGCGGGGACCGTCGCCGGGATGGCGCGCGAAGGCGAAGGATCGATGCGCGAGCGGATGCGCGAATGGATCGGCGGTCAGGATTTTGTCGCGCGCGATGAGTTCGAGGCGGTCAAGGCGATGGCTGTCGCAGCGCGCGACGAGAATGAGGCGCTCGGTAAGCGCATTGCGGCGCTCGAGGCTCGCGCCAAGGCCCCCAAGGCTCCGAAGGGCGGAGCCGCACTCTGACCGAGGTCCAGGAAAGCGACGAGCGCGACGACGGCGCGCCGATCGAAATCCTCGAACAATATTTCGAAGCGCGCGGCTGGGCGTGCGAACGATCGGGCGAAGGCGAAATCGTCGCCTCGGCAAACGGCAGCTGGGCGCAATATGAACTGCGCGGGGTGTGGCGGCCGGAGGATTTGGTGCTCCAGTTTCTCGCCTTTCCCGACGTCAAGGCGAGCACCGAAAAGCATGCCGCGATCTATGAGACGCTGGGGCTGATCAACGAGCAATTATGGCTGGGCCATTTCGAACTATGGTCGAGTTCGGGAATGATCGCGTTTCGTCATGCCGCATTGCTCGCGGAAAGCGACGGACTGTCGTTCGAGCAAGCGGAGGCGATTGCCGAGGCGGCGATGGAAGAATGCGAGCGCTTCTACCCGGTGTTTCAATTCGTGCTGTGGGGCGGCAAATCGCCAGCCGAGGCGATCGCCGCAGCACTGATCGACACGGCGGGCGAGGCGTGACGTCTTGACGCCGCGCTTTCCCATCCCCGCGTGGCTGGTCGGTTGCGGCAATATGGCGGGAGCGATGGTCGCCGGCTGGCGCGCGGCGGGGATCGATCTAACGGGCGTCAGCGCGATCCGACCGAGCGGGAAACTGGTCAAGGGGGTGCGAACTGTTGCCACTCTTCCGAGCAACGAGGTTCCGCGGTTCGTCATGCTTGGGGTCAAGCCGCAGAAGCTCGGCGAGATTACGCCGGGTCTGGCGCCGCACGTCGGCACGGAGACGATCCTGGTTTCGCTGCTTGCCGGGGTGTCCGCCGCGACGCTGCGAGCGCGTTTCCCAAGCGCGCGCGTGATCGTTCGCGTCATGCCCAATCTGCCGGTTGCCCAGCGCGAAGGTGTGACTGCGCTCTACAGTGAGGATGATGACGACCCAGCGCGCTCACTGGTCGAGGCGCTAATGGCGTCGCTCGGGCTTGCGCCATGGTGCGCCGACGAGGCGACCTTCTCGGCGATCGGCGCGGTAGCGGGATCTGGGCCGGCCTATGTCGCGCGTTTCGCTGACGCGCTGGCGCGCGGGGGGGCAGGGCTCGGGCTCGATCCCGGCCTCGCCACCGCGATCGCGGTGCGGACGCTGGTCGGCACTGCGGCGATGGCCAGTGCCACTGGCGAAGCGATGAGCAACATTGCGCGCCGCGTAGCCAGCCCCAATGGCACCACCGAGCAGGGTCTGGCGGTGCTCGATGCCGACGATGGTCTGGGTCCGCTGGTCGAGCGAATGCTGGCCGCGGCGATCCTGCGCGGGCACGAACTGGCCGCCGACGCCGCTTCGGCAGGGGAAGCGGGCGCAGTTGCTTCACCGACGCCGCTGTCCTAGTCGCGAAGTTGCCGACTTCAGGGGATAATATGGCCGAGACGCGCAGCTTCGATGATCGTGACGGGTGGATCTGGATCGACGGCAAGCTCGTCCCGTGGCGCGATGCCAACGTCCACATCCTGACCCATGCGCTGCATTACGCATCTTCGGTGTTCGAGGGCCAGCGCGCGTATCAGGGCACGATCTTTAAATTGACCGAACATAGCGAGCGGCTGCGCAATTCAGCAGCGCTACTCGGCTTCGAACTGCCGTGGAGCGTCGCGCAGATCGACGCGGCCTGCGTGGAAGTGCTCGCGGCGAACGACATGACCGACGCCTATATGCGCCCGGTCGCGTGGCGCGGGTCGGAGCAGATGGGGGTCAGCCCCAAGGGGACCGCGCCTCACCTCGCCATCGCCTGCTGGTATTGGGGCAAATATTTCGACGAGGAGAAGGCAGCCAAGGGCATTCGCCTCGACCTTGCCGCGTGGCGCCGCCCCGCGCCGGACACCGCGCCGGTGCACAGCAAGGCGGCGGGATTGTACATGATCGCGACGCTGTCGAAGCAGCATGCCGATGCGCGCGGGTTCGACGACGCGTTGATGCTCGACTGGCGCGGGCAAATCGCCGAAGCGACCGGAGCCAATGCATTTTTCGTGCGCGAGGGAAAGCTGTTCACGCCAACCCCCGATTGCTTTCTCGACGGGATCACCCGCCGCACGGTAATCGATCTCGCCCGCCGCCGCGGAGTGGAAGTGATTGAAAAAGCGATCCTCCCCAAGGAACTGGAGGGTTTCGAGCAATTCTTCCTCACCGGAACCGCGGCCGAGGTTACATCGGTGCAATCGGCGGGCCCGTGGAATTTCGAAATTGGCGAACTGTCGCGCCAATTGCAACGCGACTATGACGACCTGGTCAACGGGCGCGCGATCAACGCCTGAGCGCCCCCTTTCCTCCACCGGGCGAGCCGCTATAAGCCGCCCCGCGACCTGCGCTGCCTGATCCCCATCGGCGGCCACTGCTGGGGCGTCGCCAAGTGGTAAGGCACCGGCTTTTGATGCCGGCATTCGCAGGTTCGAATCCTGCCGCCCCAGCCAGTTTCACAGCCTGCGCGGCAGGTGGCGCAGATTCGAGTCCTTGCTGCCCCAGCCAGACCCGGGTTCGATGCGGTCAGGCGATCGAGCGTCCGATCAATTCCTTCATGATTTCCGACGTGCCGCCATAGATCCGCGCCACGCGAGCGTCGCGCCACAGGCGCGCGATCGGATATTCGTTCATGTAGCCCGCACCGCCGTGAAGCTGGAGCGCGGCGTCGCACGCGTCCCACTGCATTTCGCTATGCCACAGCTTTGCCGCGCTGGCCTCGGCGGGGGTGAGCCGGCCGGCGATATGGCGCGCAATCGCCCAGTCGAGATGCGCCCAGCCGACCTGGAGCCGGGCCTTCAGATCGGCGAGGGTGAAGCGGCTGTTCTGGAAATCGATCACGCGCTTGCCGAACGCCTTGCGCTCGCGGGTGAAGCTGACCGCTTCGTCGAACGCGCGCTGAGCCGAAGCCTGGCACTGCACCGCGATCGACAGCCGCTCCTGCGGCAATTGCTGCATCAGCGTCGCGAAGCCGCCATTCTCGGGGCCGAGCAGGCGGTCGGCGGGGAGCCTGACCGCATCGAAGAACAACTCGGAGGTGTCGTTGCCGTGGAGGCCGATCTTGTCGAGGTTGCGGCCGCGGCTGAAACCCGCGTCGCCGCGCTCGACCAGGAACAGCGACAAACCCTTCGCGCCACCTTCCTCGGTGGTGCGCGCCGCGACGATCACCAGGTCGGCGCTGGCCCCATTGGTGATGTAGGTCTTGGCACCCG
>Ga0136611_10003163_pt1 | contig 11523 bp, 9 predicted proteins | sample AntDrymUQ2232306_2_FD_106645 | JGI IMG/M metagenome (GOLD analysis project Ga0136611, IMG submission 106645) | Polar desert sand microbial communities from Dry Valleys, Antarctica - metaG UQ223 (23.06) | ecosystem: Environmental > Terrestrial > Soil > Desert | place: Antarctica: Dry Valley... | reverse complement strand
TCCGCCTGCGCCGCCTGCGCCGCACCGACACCCTGCGCGCGATGGTCCGCGAGACGGTGCTTTCCCCGCGCGACTTCATCTATCCATACTTCGTGACCCACGGGCGCGGCGTCCGCGACGAGGTCGGCTCGATGCCCGGCGTCTACCAGCTCTCGGTCGATGAGCTCGTGCGCGACGTCCGCACGCTGCCGGCGCTCGGCATCCCGGCCGTCCTGCTGTTCGGCCTGCCTGCCTTCAAGGATGCGCGCGGCAGCGAGGGGTACGCCCGGGATGGCATCGTCCAGCAGGCCGTCCGCGCGATCAAGGACGCCTCCCCCGAGACGATCGTGGTGACCGACGTCTGCCTCTGCGAGTACACCGACCACGGCCACTGCGGCCTCGTCGAGGGCGGAGAGGTGTTGAACGACCCGAGCCTCGACTTGCTCGCCGAGATGGCCGTCTCGCACGCCGAGGCCGGCGCCGAGATCGTCGCGCCCTCCGACATGATGGACGGGCGCGTCGGTGCGCTGCGCCGGGCGCTCGACGCGCACGGCTACCGCGACGCGTCGATCATGGCCTACTCGGCCAAGTTCGCCTCCGGCTTCTACGGGCCGTTCCGTGAGGCCGCCGACTCGACGCCCCAGTTCGGCGACCGCCGCGCCTACCAGATGGACCCGGCCAACGCGCGCGAGGCGATGCGCGAGATCGACCTGGACGTCGGCGAGGGCGCCGACTTCGTGATGGTGAAGCCGGCCCTGGCGTACCTGGACCTGATCCGCCGCGCCCGCGAGCGCGTCGATCTGCCGCTCGTCGCCTACAACGTGAGCGGCGAGTACGCGATGGTCAAGGCCGCCGCGCGTAACGGCTGGATCGACGAGCGGCGCATCGCGCTCGAGATCCTGACCGGCATCAAGCGGGCCGGCGCGGACCTCATCATCACCTATCATGCCAAGGAGGCGAGCGAGTGGCTACGCCAGTGAGCGGATCGGCGAGCGGGGGCCGCGCGGCCCCCGCAAAGGCAGCCGAGGCGAAGGCAGCCGAGTCCGAGGCGACCGGCAAGGAGACGACCGGCGCGGGTGCGGGCGTGCCCCAGCCGGCCGATTCGGCCGAGATGCGCCCCGCATCGGCCGCTCTTTACGAACGGGCCGTCAAGGTGATCCCCGGCGGCGTCAACAGCCCCGTGCGCGCCTTCAAGGCCGTCGGCGGCGGGCCGGTCTTCCTCCGCTCCGGCGCGGGCGCTCACGTCGAGGACGTCGACGGCAACCGCTACCTGGACTACCTCGGCTCCTGGGGACCGCTGATCCTCGGCCACGCCCACACGGCCGTCGTCGAGGCCGTGCGCGTCGCGGCCGGCGCCGGCACGAGCTTCGGCGCGCCGACCGAGCGCGAGGTCGTGCTGGCCGAGACCATCACCGACGCGCTGCCGTCGATGGAGCAGGTGCGGCTCGTGAGTTCCGGCACCGAGGCGTGCATGAGCGTCGTGCGGCTCGTCCGCGCCTTCACCGGCCGCTCGAAGATCCTCAAGTTCGACGGCTGCTACCACGGCCACGCCGACGGCCTGCTGGTGTCGGCCGGCTCGGGCGCGCTGACCCTCGGCACGCCGGACAGCCCGGGCGTCCCCGAGGGGATGGCTCGCGAGACGCTGAGCGTCCGCTACAACGACCTCGACGACGTCCGCGCCGCCTTCGAGAAGTACGGCGACGAGATCGCGGCGATCATCGTCGAGCCGATCGCCGCCAACATGGGCGTCATCCCGCCCGCGCCCGGCTTCCTGGCCGGCCTGCGCGAGATCACGCAGGGCCACGGCGCGCTGCTGATCTTCGACGAGGTGGTGAGCGGCTTCCGCGTCGGCATCGGCGGGGCGCAGGGTCTGTACGGGATCGCCCCTGACCTGACCACCCTGGGCAAGGTCGTCGGCGGCGGGCTGCCGCTCGGCGCGTACGGCGGGCGCCGCGACATCATGGAAGGGCTCGCCCCGCTCGGCCCGACCTACCAGGCCGGCACGCTCTCCGGGAACCCGGTCGCCACCGCCGCCGGCCTCGCCACGCTGACCGTGCTGGCCGAAACAAACCCGTACGCGGAGCTGGACGCGCGCGCCACGATGCTCGCGGACGGGCTGGCGGCCGGCGCGGCCGAGGCGGGGGTGCCGCTGCGCGTGTCACGAGTCGGCTCGATGCTGACGGGCTTCTTCACGGACGGCGAGGTCACGGACTACGCGACGGCCAAGCGCGCCGACGCCGCCCGCTACGGCCGCTACTTCCGCGCCATGCTGGACCGAGGCATCTACCTCGCCCCTTCCCAGTTCGAGGCGGCGTTCGTTTCGACGGCCCACACCGACGCCGACATCGAGTACACCCTCGCCGCCGCCCGCGAGGCCATCAGGGCGTAGACTCTGCCGGCTTCCATAGCATTCGTGACCAGATTCGCGCACTACCGGTCAGAAGGTAATGGAGCGCCGTCCACAAGGGTGTCATCCTGAGGCAGGCGGAGCCTGTCGAAGGATCTCGTCTCCGGTCTGGTGTCCGCACGAGCACCAATGATCCTCCGGTACGACCGAGATGATGGAAGAACTGAGTTCGTCGGGGCATGGGAAGGGCAGACGATCCTGGTCGTGACCGAGGGGACCGAGCGAGACGGCCTGCAAACCGTGGTCAACGTGATCGTGGAAAGGCCGTGGAGACGATGAAGCTGACGTACAGCGAGTACGTCGATGCGGCCTACGCCGAGGTGACTGGACCCATCCCGTCCGGTGGTGTCGATGCGACCGAGCGGCTGGACCAGGACCGCACCGTCGATCGCGATGCCGCGGGGTGCATCGTCGGCTACGAGTTCCTGAACGCTCGACGGCACGGCGTGCGCCTGGACGACCTGGAGCATCGCGCAGATCTGGCGCGGGCGTTCACTGAGGCGGGCATTCGCCAACGCACCTGGAGCGCCCCACTTGCCGAGCGGCGCCGTGTCAGGCCGCCGAGCCCAACCGGCTAGAATACCTGGCTCTTGCCTAAACGCAGCATGCGGGAATCGTAGGGAGGCGGTCATGAGCACCATGCCACGGGCACGGTACGTGGTCGATGACCGGGGCGTGCAGACGGCGGTGATCCTCGACATCGACGAGTATCGCCGCCTGCTCGACGACCTCGAAGAACTGGAATCGATCCGAGCGTACGACGTGGCGGTCGAGTCAAGGGGCGAAGCGATCCCGTTCGAGGACGCGATTCGAGAGATCGAGCGACGCGATTGATAGGCGGCCGATCCGTGCCGCTCGGTACCTGGATGGAGCGTACGGATCGATTGGTCGCCAGTGCCGACTGCCTCTCCAGTGGATGATCCGTGCGCGATCTCGATGCTCCGACGCGCTCAGAAGGAGTTGGCGGATCTGCCAAGTCCCGTTCGCGACCGTGTTCGTGACCGCATCCGGCAGCTTGCCGATGGCCCGCGATCCGGCGGCGCCGTGAAGCTGACGGGTCGCCCGGCATGGCGTTGCCGAGTGGGCGACTATCGCATCGTGTACGAGATCGACGACGACAAGCGACAGATCACTGTCGTCCATATCGGGCATCGCCGCGACGTGTATCGATGAGCAGAGACATCCGGCCGCGGAGAGCTACGCGGCTCGCCGCAACGAATAAACTCGCGTACAGTCCATCGGGTCCACGGTGGTCATACGGCGCCGCCCGCGAAACGTCTACCACGACGATGGCCTTGGCTGGGTGCGCGGCGTGACCGCCGGCAACGGCGACCTGGTCGCCTCGTATGTGACGGACGAATTCGGCATCGACATCGCTGGTGTTCGCCCCGCCCTTGGGGGAGCAAAGGTCTCGGCTCACGGGTAGAGAGAGAAGAGCCTTGCGCCATCCTCGCCTCGGAGCCGTCCATGCGCCGCCACTCGCCCGGCGCCATCGTCAGCGTCGCCTACCCGTCCGACCTCTCTTCAGCACGCCGAATGGAGCGCCACGCCCCGCTCCACGCCGCACCGTCGGCGCCTGTCCAGCGCCAGGAACATCGAAAATGGTGAAACGAACCCAATCCGCTCCTGGTCGTCCGCGTTCCGGTCACACCGCGTACCAAAAGAGACTACATCCGTACCACGAAACACGCGCCGTGTACCGCGCCGGACGCGTCCGGTTACGCCGCGCGCACGCCCATCCGGTACCACGCGGCGGCGGCCACGATGCGCCGGCCCTCGTCTCGCCCGCGCACTCGCTGCCGCGCCGCCCGCTCCGTCACCCCGCGCCGCGTCGGGTTGTGGGCGGGGCCGGCCGCGCCACTACAATCCGCCCAGCATTGCTATCCCCATCATCCCCGCCTCCGGATCGGCGCGTTCATCCCGCCGAGCGGAAAGGAATCGTGCGATGACCTCCGGCGAGCGTAGCTTCGGCCAGCGTATGTTCGGCGCGCGGGCGCGGTCCGTGACCCGCCGTGCCTTCCTCCGCCGCTCCGGCCTGCTCGGCCTCGGCGCCGCCTCCGGCCTGCTCTGGGCCTGCGCCCCGGCCGCCCCCGCCGCCAAGCCGACCGACCCGCCCAAGCCGACCACCGCCCCGGTCGCCGCGTCCCCGGCGGCGTCCCCGGCCACGGCCGCCTCACCGGCCGCCGCCAGCTCTCCGGCCTCCTCCGCGTCGCCGGCGGCCAGCCCCGCTTCGTCGCCGGCCGCCTCGCCCGCCGCCAGCCCCGGCGCCTCCCCATCCGCCAAGCCGGCCGGCCAGGCTCCGATGCAGCCCGCCGCCCCGGCCGTCAACGCCGTCGGCACCATCACCATCGCCCAGGGCGCCGACATCACCAGCCTCGATCCCCAGCAGACCCAGGGCTCCGCCCCGCGAGCGATGATCGCCGCCATGTTCGACCAGCTCGTCGCCCTCGACTGGGACTACAAGATCGTGCCCTGGGTCGCGACCTCCTGGGAAACCCCCGACGACCGCACCTGGGTCTTCAACCTCCGAAACGACGTCATGTTCCACAGCGGCGAGCCGCTCACCTCCGCCGCCGTCAAGTGGTCGATCGAGCGCTTCGTCGCCCCCGAAACCAAGAACATCTACGCCAGCACCCTCCAGTCGATCTCCTCGATCGAGCTGCCGAACGACTACACCGTCCGACTGACCACGAAAGACCCGTACCCCGGCCTGATCGACGCCATGGCCAGCTACCTCTATCTCTCGCCGCCCGAGACGATGAAGAGCATGGGCGACGAGTACTTCAAGAAGCCGGTCGGCAGCGGGCCGTTCAAGTTCGTCGAGTGGGTGCCCGGCGACCGCCTCGCCCAGGAGGCCGCCGCGCCGCACTTCTCCGGCGACCCCAGGATCAAGCAAGTCATCTGGAAGACGATCACCGAAGGCCCGGCCCGCGTCACCGCCGTCCGCACCGGCGCCGCCGACGTCATCAACCCCGTCTCGCCCCAAGAAGTGGCCCAGATCCAGCAGGGCGGCGCCCAGGTCGTGCAGGCCAAGGGGCAGGGGCTGATGTGCCTCGTCCTCAACCCCTCCGTCAAGCCGCTCGACGACGTCCGCGTCCGCCAGGCGCTCAACTTCGCCGTGGACAAGGACCAGATCATCCGGGTGCTGCTCGGCGGCATCGGCGAGCCGAGCACCGGCCCGCTCACCTATGCCCACGAGGGCTTCGACCCCACCCTCACCCAGCCGTACCCGTACAACCACGACCGCGCCAGGGCGCTCCTCGCCGAGGCCGGCTACCCCAACGGCTTCGACCTCCAGCTCGACACGCCGAGCGGTCGCTACTTGCAGGACAAGGCCATCGCCGAGGCGGTCGCGGGGCAGTGGAAGCGGATCGGCGTCAACGCCCAGGTCAACCCGCGCGAGTGGGGCGACTTCCTCAAAGAGGCCCAGCAAAAAACGTGGAGCTCGTTCCTGATCACCCAGGGCAGCGGCGGCACCCAGGTGCTGCTCTCGACCTGCTTCCACTCGACCGTCAAGGGCATCCCGTGGCTCGGCTACGACAAGCCCGCCGTCAACCAGATGATCGATACGGCCGGCAAGACGATGAACCCCCAGCAGCGGGTCCAGATGTACCAGGACGTGGTCAAGACGATCCGCGACGACGCGCCGTGGGTCTTCCTCCACAACCTGACCGACGTCTACGGCGTCGGCCCCAAGGTCCAGGACTGGAAGCCCGGCGGCGGCATGGTCCTCCTCCGCGGCACCTCCGTCACACCATAGTCAGATGCAGAGGAGCACGGCCAGAGTCAACGAGGCACGGGCGGGAGCGCCGTCAACGAACCTGTCATCCTGAGCGCAGCGAAGAATCTACGGAGTGACCGCCGTTATCCTCTCAGAGCCATCCCGCACTCAAGTCACGCCAGTTGGGGTTCTCGCCCTCGATCAGCGCGATCTTCCGTGCTCGCGTCCATCCCTTGATGTGTTTTTCCCTCGCGATGGCCTCGCGCACGTCGTTGGTTTCCTCGTAATGCGCGAGATAGGTGAGTCGATACCTCGCGCTGAATCCGGGCGTCGTGCCTCGCTTGTGCTGATACACGCGCCGCTCCAGATCGTTGGTCACGCCGACATACAAGACCCGAGCGGCGTTGGTCATGATGTACACGAAGTACTGGCGCACGGCTCTTGCTCGGGAGTTGACGACGGCACAGGGGCCGACGCGACGGCGAGTCCGTAGATCCTTGGCTGTGCGTGCCTTGAAATCCGAACGAAGCCGCTTCCGCTCCTGCTTGTGCGCCAGCTGCGCGGCGTAGGACAGGGTGGCCTGAATGTCATCCAAGGTGATCGGCTCGTACTCACAAGTGACCTCGTCCTGGCTCAACCCCGAGGCCAGCGCGCCGAGGATCGTGCTCGGCCAGATACGGGTGCCCTTGATGCAGGGCTTCCCATGGCAGATATCGGGGTCGCGGACGATGCGCTCGCGCCAGTCGATCATTGCCGTACCTCGATGTAGCGGGCGGTCGGATTGCTCAGTCTCGGAAGTATGGCAGGACGGTCCGGCCGAGGCGTTCGATGGCGACCAGTGGGTCCGGGCCGAGCGGCGGCCCGAAGCTCAAGTGGCGGACGCCCATGCCCACCAGCCCCTCCAGGCGCGGGATCAGGTCCGGGCCGGTGCCGACCAGCCCGATCTTCAGCATCTCGGGCGTCACGAGACTGCGCGCCCGCTCCGGATCGCGGTCGCGCTGGAGCGCCTGCTCGATCGGCACGAACGCCTCGCGCGGCACCCCGAGCCGCTCGTAGATCAGCGGCCCGAGCGCGTGCCCGTAGTAGGCGATCTTGTCGCGCAGCACGTCCTCGGCGGCCCGGGGGTCGTCGCCGATCGAGCACCAGACGCACGCTGCCAGGTCGAGGTCGTCGAGCGTCCGCCCGGCGCGTGCCGCGCCCGCCGCGACGTATCCCGCGACCGTCTCGTAGTGCTCGGGCGGGAACAACAGCGGCAGCCCGCCGTCCGCCAGCTCGCCGGTCGCTTCGAGCATCCGCGGCCCCAGCGCGCCGATGTAGATCGGGATCGGGCGGGTCGGGAAGCGCATGTACGCCTGGTCGGTCCAGCCGCGCAGGAAGCGGCCGTCGAACGACGCCCGCTCGCCGGACAGCAGGCGGCGCAGCACGGCCACGCTCTCCGTGACCGCCGCGAGGGGCCGCTCCTGCTCGATGCCGACCCACCCGAGGAAGTCGGCGGCCCCCGCCGACAACCCGAGCAGGAAGCGCCCGCCGGACAGCTCGTCGAGCGTCGCGGCGGCCATCGCGATTTCCGAGACGTGCATGGTGTACGGGTTGACGATGCACGTGCCGAGCCCGATGCGCTCGGTTGCCTGGGCCACCGCCGAGAGGACGACCCACGCGCTGCGCAGGAACAGGTCATCGCTGACCCAGAACTGATCGAAGCCGGCCGCCTCGGCGGCGCGTGCCAGTCGCGCGTACTCGCCGATCGGCAGGTCGTTGTTGAAGCGCACGCTGAACCGCACGCGTCAGTGCCTCGCGCCCCACTTGGCGCCCGCCGGGCCGCCCGCCGGTCGAGCTTCCGCCGGCGCGCCCGCGCCCCACTTGGCGCCGCTGCCGGCCGATGCGCGCGCGCCTGGCGCTCCGCCCGCACCAACGATAGCCTCGGCCTCGATCTCGACCAGCCGGCCGGCCACCAGGCGCGCCTCGAGCAGCGTGTTGGCCGGCCGGATCGCCGCGAACACCTCGCCGTGCGCGCGGGCCGCTGCCTCCCAGTTCGTGATGTCCGAGACGTACACCCGGGTGCGGACCACGTCCTCCAGGCGCGCCCCCGCTTGATCGAGTGCCGCCGCGATCTTGCCGAGCGCGTAGCACGCCTGCGAGTACGTGTCGTCGCCCACGGCGTTGCCGAGCTCGTCGCTGGCGGTCGTGCCGGACACGTGGACGTGGTTTCCGACGCGGACGGCCCGCGAGTAGCCGGCAATCGCCTCCCAGGGCGTCCCGGATGAGATGTTCAGTCGATCCACGAATCGCACCTTTCTTGGTCGATGAGCCACATATGCACGCACGGCGTACCCACGCACGTGCCACAGCACGATCGTGCGTCAGCCGACGTCGTGATCAGGGCGGACCGCGCCGGCCGGCTCCGTGCCGAGCAGGAAGTCGCGGATGGCCGCCTCGTAGACTGGTGGGTTGTCCGCGCCGATCGAGTGTCCGGCGTTCGGGACCACGACCAATCGGCAGTCCGGGATCTCCTGCACCATCCGCTCCGCCACCTCTTGCGAGAGCACCGGGCTCTCGGCGCCGCGCACCAGCAGCGTCGGGCAGCCGATGTCCTGGAGGCGCGGCCAGAGGTCGAGCGGCTTCCAGCGCTTCGGCGCCTGGAGGTCATACTTCGGCGTGAGCCTCCCGTTCGGCAGCCGCGTCAGCGAGTGCTCGGCGCGCTGCCGCAGCAGCTTCGGCGCGGCGTGTGGGCTCCGCTTCGCTTGCTCGGCGATGTAGAGGTCGGCCGAGTCGTACTCGGGCAGCCGGTCGGCCTCGCGCATGAACGCCATCAGTTCCAGCCGGAAGCGCGGCTCCATGTCCGAGATGACCAGCCGCTCGATCCGCTCGGGAAACTCGGCGGCGAGGTACATGCCGTTGTTGCCGCCCATCGACTGGCCCACGACCGAGAACCGTCGCCACCCAAGCGCGTCGGCCACCGCGAGCACGTCGCTCGCGAACGCCTCCGTCGAGTACGGATGGTCCGCCTCGGGCGATGGGCGGTCGCTCTCGCCGTGGCCGCGCTGGTCGAGCGCGACGACGTGGAATCGGTCGCGCCAGGCACGGAGGTTGTGGTCCCAGCTCCGGGCGTGGATCGCCATCCCGTGCAGCAGGATCACCGGCGGCGCGCCGACCGTGCCCCAGTCGAGCAGATGGAGCCGCAACCCGTCGCTCTCGACGTGCCGCTCCTCGGGCACGAGCGTCCCGCTCGGAGTATCCGCCGGCATCCCATCACCCCCGGTCGCGTCGGCTCCGATTCTACCGGACCGAGCGAGAAGGCGTTCGCGCCGTCGCCCATGAAGCTGCTCCAGGCGCCGCCATCGTCGGTCACCGCGATCGGCACCGCGATCGAGACGCCGGATGTCGTGCGGCCGAGAATATCCGAGGCGGGCCTGGCGTGCGGGCATCGAGCCCCGCTCGCGCCAGCCAGTTGCCCCTTCGTCGGCCGGCGATAGCACCGCCCGCCGCGCCGCCTCGAGATCGCGGCCCGAGTAGCTCACCGCGCGTCCGGCGGGACCGGCGGAGGGAGTGGTATCGTGCCCCGGCGGCCGTGTCGGGCCGCCCCAGGTGGGAGGGAACGGGATGAAGATCGAGCGCATCGAGTCGCTGCACGCGGATGCCGGCTGGCGGACCTTCGACTACCTCAAGGTCACCACCGACGACGGCCTGGTCGGCTGGAGCGAGTACAACGAGTCGTTCGGCGGCCTGGGCGTGTCGGCCACGATCGAGCGGCTGGCGCCGGCGCTGATCGGCAAAGATCCCCGCGCGTACGAGGCCCAGATCGCCCTCTTGCAGGCGCTGCGGCGCACGGCCATCAGCGGCATCGCCCAGCAGGCGATCGGGGCGATCGAGAACGCGCTGCTCGACGTCAAGGCGCGGGCGCTCGGCATCCCCGTCTACGAGCTGCTCGGCGGGCCGATCCGCGACCGCGTGCGGCTCTACTGGTCGCACTGCGCGACCTACCGCTGCGGGCGCGCCGAGATCATGCAGGTGCCGCCGGTCCGGACCCTGGACGACGTCGTGGCGGTCGGCAAGGAGGTCGTCGCGAAGGGCTACACCGCCCTCAAGACGAACATCCTGCTGCTCGGCGGCGACAACCCGCACGGCCACACGCCCGGCTTCGCGCGCGGCGAGAGCTTCCCCGAGCTGAACCCGGAGCGCTACGTCCTCGACGCGATCCGCGACCAGCTCGCGGCCTTCCGCGAGGGCGCCGGCGCCGACATGGACATCCTGGTCGATCTGAACTTCAACTACAAGACCGAGGGCTTCCTGAAGGTCGCGCGGGCGATGGAGCCGTTCGACCTGTTCTGGGTCGAGATGGACACGCGCAACCCGGACGCGCTGCGCTACATCCGCGAGGGCACCCGCAACTCGATCGCGTCCGGCGAGTGCCTGTTCGGCCGCCGCGAGTACCGCCCGTTCTTCGAGCGCGAAGCGGCCGACGTGTTCATCATCGACGTGCCGTGGAACGGGCTGGCCGAGTCGGTTAAGATCGCGGCGATGGCCGACGCCTACGAGATCAACGTCGCCCCGCACAACTTCTACAGCCACCTGGCGACCATGATGAGCGCGGCGTTCTCGGCGGTGGTCCCGAACCTCCGCATCATGGAGATCGACCCGGACATGGTGCCGTGGCAGGACGATCTGGTGACGGTCAAGCCGACCATCAAGGACGGCTACCTCCAGCTCCCCACCGGCCCCGGCTGGGGCACCGAAGTCGATGAGGCGGCCGTCCGCGCCCACCCCCCGAAGTCACGCTAGGCCTATGGTCCAAGGCAAGAGCTGAGTTTGGTGTTCGCTTGAGTGAGGCTACTGCGCGCGGCGAGGATCGGAGAGCCCGCTGCCCCGCCGCGCGCGTCGCGACGTGCATCTCGATCATCTTCCTGATGGTGGTACCCGGGTGCGGGCCGCCGTCACCCACCAGATCGCCATCGCCGCCGACGCCGCATCCGGCGACGGTCGCGGCGCTCAGAGCCGCCACGCCTCGAGTGCCATCACCGGCAGAGACGGATCTCTGCGGCGAGGTCTTGGAGTTCCTGATTGCTACCATGCGCGGGGATGACTACGCGGCCCGGACGTACCTCACCGCCAATTACTCGGCATCGATCAGCTCGGTTGCGCGGGCGCTCACAACTACGCCGATTCCGCGCGGGCTGCATTTTGGTCCTGGGCCGTGCTACGTGACGGGGAGCCGGGGCATCTCAGGCTTCATTCTCCACTTTCCCAACGGGTCGCAATCGGGCCAGCTTCATGTGCAGTTGGAAGGCGGCAGATGGAAGATCGACGGCATCGACGCCGCCACATAGGTCAGCATCGGGTTGCTCGCCACACGTCACATACGACCGCCTGACGGAAGATCAAGAGGCCAGTCGGCGGGGCTCAGTCGCCGCCACCACCC
>Ga0136611_10003162_pt1 | contig 11524 bp, 9 predicted proteins | sample AntDrymUQ2232306_2_FD_106645 | JGI IMG/M metagenome (GOLD analysis project Ga0136611, IMG submission 106645) | Polar desert sand microbial communities from Dry Valleys, Antarctica - metaG UQ223 (23.06) | ecosystem: Environmental > Terrestrial > Soil > Desert | place: Antarctica: Dry Valley... | reverse complement strand
AAACTCTTGCTCGGTTTAATCAAGCCCAGCGGCGGCGAAATCTCGATTTTCGGGCGCGGCCCGCGCGATGTCGCCGTGAAAAAGCGCATCGGCTTTTTGCCCGACGGCCCGTATTTTTACGACCACCTCAATTCCTACGAAGTCCTCGATTTCTACGCCAAATTATTCGGCTATTCCGACGCCGAGCGCAAAGAACGCATTCCGCGTTTACTGGATACCGTCGGCCTCAACCCAACCGACCGCAAGCGCGTGATTCGCACCTATTCCAAAGGCATGGTGCAGCGCGTCGGCCTGGCGCAGGCTTTAATCAACGACCCCGAACTGTTGTTTTTAGACGAGCCGACAACCGGCCTCGACCCGATTGGCGCGCGTGGAATGAAGGACGCGATTTTGGCCCAGCGCGACGCCGGGAAAACAGTTTTGGTGTGCTCGCATTTGCTGGCCGATGTGCAGGCGATCTGCGACCGCGTGGCGATTTTAAGCGAAGGCAAACTGGTGAAATTCGGTACTGTGCGCGAACTGGTCGGGCCAAGCCAGACTTTTGAAATTTACGCGCGCAATATGGATGCAGGCGCTGTTTCGCGCGCCATCGAAATTGGATATGCCGCCGAGCAAAACGATGGACACGCCTTGCTTCGCGCCGAAAGCGCCGAAAAGCTGGATGAAGTTTTGCGCTTCGTGCGCGACGCGGGCGGCCAGGTCATTGATGTCAAAGGGCATAGCGAAACGCTGGAAGACGTTTTCGTGCGTAGCGTGAAAAGCGACGGACGGTAAAAGGCTTTGAATCATCATTCGTAGGCGCGCAGTGCGCCCCGGGATATTCAACAGGAAATACTCATGAATTCTTCAATTGCAGCCGCAGAGGGAGTACTCCCTTCACGCCCCTCCGACCGCGTGGTGGTGTCTCCGCGCTGGCGAATGGGGCAAACCGTTGTTTCGATTCTCATTCTTTTGCTCGCGCTTTACTACAACACCAAAGGCTACAAAAGCCCTGTCGGAGAATCGGGCCTGGCCGATAAAGTCACGCCATTCGACCAAATCGGTTTCGTTTTGCTGCTGGCTTTGACGTGGCTCACAACGCCCGTTGCGGGTGTGATTGCGACCACCACTTTTCAGGAAGCAATTCGCCGCCGCTGGATGAGCGCGCTGTTTATTTTCGCTCTGGTGATGCTGGCTTTGTCCACGTTTTTCACCTGGATGCAGCCGGGCGAAGAAGAAAAATTCCTGCGCGACTTCGGCATGGGCTTCATCATCATCATCACGCTTTTGATGGCGATTTTTTTGGGCGTGGCTTTGGTTCCGCCCGAAATCGAGCGGCGCACGATTTTTACGATTTTATCCAAGCCGGTTGACCGCCTCGAATTTTTGATCGGCAAGTTTCTGGGCCTGGCTTTGACGCTTTTCGCCAACTTGTTTTTTTTGGCCTTGATGTTCATGATTTCTTACGCGTTGTTCTACCTGCGAGAAAAGCAATGGGATTTCGGCGCGGCCATGGCCGGCGGCGACGGCGCTCCCGGCCTGGCTTTTGATTTGGCGAATCTGGCGCGTGCGCTCATTCTGCAATACGGCCAACTGCTCATTATGGCGGCACTGGCTTTGATGCTTTCGCTGATCGTTTCCAATATCACCGCGATTGTCTTTTGTTTCGTGGCTTATTTCGGTGGCCAGGGCACGGCGTTTCTGGAACACATGGGCGGCGACCACGCCGCCGACCAAACCCAGGGCGGCTTGTCCGGCCCGGTTTTAGGCTTGGTGCGAACCTTAACTTTCGCTTTGCCGCGCCTCGACCGCTTCGATGTGCGCGAGCGATTGGTGACTGACATGCCGATTGCTTTTAATTACATTTGGAAAGCCTTTGGCTCCGGCCTGATTTATATCGCTGTTTTGCTGACGATTGCTTATCTGATTTTCAGCGACCGCGAGTTTTAATTGAAGGATAAGGGCTGAAGGATAAGGGATAAAATAATGGCTTCAACATTTATCCTTTATCCCTCAGCCCTTATCCCTTCGTAAAGGGAGTACTTGATGAAACGCTGGGGATTACTGGGATTGGCTTTGGTGTTTTTGGCGCTTTATAATGGCGCGCAGCCGGACTTGCTGAGATTCCGCACTATGAATATCAGCGCCACTCAAAGTCCGGAAATGGAAGCGAAGAGCGAACCGCAAAAACAACTCGTGCGCCAGCTTCGCAAAGAGCGATACGGCCCGTCGTTGGAGTGGCTCGACCGCGTGCTGAAGGCTTCGGGCAGTTCGGCTGAGGGCGAAAAAGAAGCAGGCGCGCCCAAACTCGACGGGCGCGTTTTGAGTTCTTTGATGGTCGCGGGCCTGGCGTCGGGTTTTAAAAGCCAGGTGGCGAATTTGTTGTGGATGAAGTCCGATGAATACTGGCACAAAGGCCTGCTCACGCGCCAGAACCCCCTGATGGAAATGGTCGTGACCCTCGATCCGCAGTTCATCGAAGCGTGGAGCACAGCGGGCTGGCACTGGGCTTACAACGTGTTTGCCGATATTCCTACCAACGCCGCCACCAAAAGCATCAAGCCGCCGGCGTTGCAGCAAAAAGTGATTCGCCAAAAACAGGAAAACGCCATCAAAACCGGCTTGGATTATCTGGTGCGCGGCGCCAACATGAACCCGGACACGTATCGTTTGTGGTTCGATTTGGCCCGCACGCGCGCGGAAAAAGCCGGTTATTATGACCAAGAAACCGTTGAATTTTACAAAATCGCGCGCTCGAAATCCGATGCCCGCACCATCGAGCAGGCCACAATGGTGGACGGCGTGGAAGTCATCAAAGAAGTGGAAGGCAAGATAGATGTCGTCGGCCACGCCATTGCCCACATCTACGAGCAAACCGACGTGGACAAAGCCCTCGATATGTGGGGCCGCGATTTAACCAGGGGAACCCCGCAAGAATTGGCTTTGCTTCACAAGGCGGGCGGATATTGGCGGCGCTACGGCTCCGATTATCCCGTCATCGCCCAGCTTTATTCCAGCGGCGACAATTTTATTAAAGAGCGCATTCGCCAGGTGATTCCCGAAGCCGAGCAAATTGTGGCCGCGCAGAAAATGCGCGAAATCATGCAAGCGCGCGCGAGTACTCCCACCGGCGCTTTTATCAGCATTTCCGCGCGCTATCTGCCGGCCTGGAAACTCCACAAGCAAGGGCGCACAGGGGAAGCGATCAAAACTTTAAGCGGCGTGATGAACGCGGACCCGCGCTATCACCTGACCGATCTGGCGACGATGGGCAAAATCTACGAACTGCGCGGCGACTCGCCCCAAATCATCGCCGGAGAATTGGAAGCGCAGCGCCAGATGGAAAAAGAAGCGACGCAAGATATCGGCCTCCATCTGCTTTCCAAGTTGTATGACGAGATGGCCAGGCAAGCCAAAACCGAGCGCGAAAAAATGGCGTTCATTCGCCTGGCCTATGAAACCAGCTTCCGCTCCAAAGAACGCTCTCAACTCGACTTTTTCGCGCTCCGCAAAACCCGCGGATACGAAGACAAATATGGCTTCACGCCGCCTCAGAAGATCGTGGAAGAAATCAAAAAATCGCGCAAATCCGGCGACACCAAAGCCGCGCCGAATGTGCCGCCAGGCGGCAATCCAAACTCGCAGCGCCAACCGCATAACCACGACGATCACGCCGGCGAGCCGCACCGGGAAGACGAAGGCGACGCCGAAACAAAAGAGTCCTGAAAACCAAAAAGAAAGAGCGCCGATTTGAAATCGGCTCTCTTTCTTTTTGTCGAATCAGCCTTGCCTTTGAAACAAAACAGCGGAAGACGGGACTCGAACCCGCGACCCTCAGCTTGGGAAGCTGATGCTCTACCAGCTGAGCTACTTCCGCGACTGGAAAGTGCAGTTTATACGCGCGCTCAAACGATGACAAATGAATAAAGTTGAAACCAATTCTAATCATTTACGCGCTTTAACAGCTTCGCTTTTCAAGCGCTTTTGCAAAAAGGCTAAAATCGCGCCTTCTTCCGGGCGCAGACCGCGCAGAGTTCCACCCAGTTCCCGCTCGGCTTTGTGCTGCAAAACTTCGAGCATCGTGCCATCCATGTAGCTGTCAATGACCGCCGGATGAACGTAACATTTGCGGCAAACCGAAGGCGTGTTCCCCAATCGCTCGGAAACATTTTCAATCGCGCGCAACACGTTTTTCTTGGCCTGAGTTTCGCTGTCGAATTTTTCAAATTCCTGCAAAGCAAGTGAAGCCAAAACCGTCCCGCTCCAGGTGCGAAAATCTTTGGCCGAAAAATCCTGGCCGCTGATTTCTTTCAGATATTCATTGACCTCACCTGAACCCGCGGAAACAATTTCGCCGTTTTCGTCCACGTATTGAAACAATTCCTGTCCGGGCAAATCCTGCAATTTAGCAATCACGCGCGCCAGACTTTCGTCCTGCAAATCAATTTCGTGATGCACGCCGCTTTTTCCCTTGAAATCGAAATGTACCCGCGCGCCTTTGATCTTCGCATGGCGATTTCGCATCGTGGTAAGGCCAAACGATTTGTTTTCGTTGGCGTATTGCTCGTTGCCCACGCGAATCATGGTTTTTTCCAAAAGCTGTACAATGGCCGCTAAAACTTTAGAGCGCGGCAAACCCTTTTGCTTTAAATCGCGCGTGGTGGCGCGCCGGATTCTTGGTAAGGCGCGCCCGAACGCGATCATCCTTTCATATTTATTTTCATCGCGCACCTCTCGCCACTTTTCGTGATAGCGATACTGCTTGCGCCCGCGCTCATCCATTCCCGTTGCTTGAATGTGGCCGTTTTCAAACGGACATATCCAGACTTCGTTGTACGCCGGCGGAATCGCCAACGTTTTGATGCGCGCCAAAAATTTCTCGTCACGGACGGTGTTGCCATCGGCATCTTTATAAACGAAACCTTTGCCCGCGCGCCTGCGCGCGATTCCGGGAAGCGCGTCATTGACGTAGCGAAGGCCAGCGGCTTTGGCCGACTCAATCGGGTCGGGCTTGCTTTCATAAACCGGCGCTTGCGCTATGCTTTGGTTTTTTGTTGGAATTTTCATGGGCGAAGCCGCGCGTAAGGCAATTCAAATGCCGCGTTGCCTGTATAAAGAGGGAGTACTTTGATGACATCGGAAATTCCATTCGACGCCTTGCGCGCGCAAGCGCAAAAACTTATTCCTAACCCGATTTTCGTCACCATCAGCGGCGCGCATTTGTATGGTTTCCCTTCGCCCGATTCCGATTTCGATTTGCGCGGCGCGCACGTCGGCGACACGCAAAACGTGTTCGGATTGTTTCCCGGCAGGCAAACGCTTGAACCCAAGATCGAAGTTGATGGTTTGGAAGTGGAAATCGTGTCGCATGAAATTGGCAAATACCTGCGGCTTTTGATGAAGCCAAACGGCTATGTTTTGGAGCAGATTTATTCGCCGCTCGTCGTCCTGAGTACTCCCTCCCACGATGAACTGAAGCATTTGGCGCGGGGCACGATTTGTCGCGGCTTGTATCACCATTATCGCGGCTTTCTCTTTTCGCTTCGCAAGCTGATTGAAAAAGAACCAGTGAGAAAAGTCAAGCGAATTTTGTATTTGTATCGCGTGCTTTTGACCGGCACTCACGTTTTGAAAACCGGAGTTCTCGAAGCGAATTTGCACAAACTCAACAAGAATTTCGGATTGGAATCCATTCCGCGTTTAATCGAATTTAAGCAATTGGAATGGGCGCTTTTGCCCGATGATCCGCAAAAATATTGGGACGAGCTGGCGATTCTGGAAGCGGAAATGACACGCGCTTTTGAAGAAAGCAGTTTGCCGGAATCGCCCTCCGGCTTGGAAAACTTGAGCGAATTTTTGGTTCAGTTGCGACGCGATCAAATCGGCAAAGAAGTGAATTGAGAAAGTGGCTGCTGTGATAAAATTGAAAGCGCGAAAACCCATTTTCGCCTTTCATTTCTCCCCTTTTCTCATGGCCAAAATCACCACCAAATATGTTTGTCAGGCGTGCGGTTTCGATGCGCCGCGCTGGATGGGCAAATGCCCGGAATGCGCCGCGTTCAATACTTTCGCCGAAGAAAAAGTCGCGGTCATTTCCAAGACTTCGAGCCTTCACGCGCGCAACCAGAGTACTCCCTCGGCGCGCATGGGGCCGCAATCTTTGTCGGATGTTGAGGCAAGTAAAGCCACTCGCATGTCAACCGGCATTTCCGAATTCGACCGCGTTTTAGGCGGTGGCGTAGTTCCCGGTTCTCTGGTTTTAATCGGCGGCGATCCCGGCATTGGAAAGAGTACTTTGCTGATTGAAGCCGCGACGCGTTTGGCGCAGTTGCAGGGTTCGGGCTTGTATGTTTCGGGCGAAGAAAGCGCCGAGCAAATCAAGCTGCGCGCCGATAGGCTAGGCTTGCAATCGGACAAATTATTGATTGCCGCTGAAACCGATTTGTTGGAAATCGAAAATTTCATCAGAAGCAAAAAACCGGCGTTCGCTGTGATTGATTCGATTCAAACCACGGCGCATTCCGGCCTCGATTCCGCGCCGGGAACTTTGACCCAGGTGCGCGAATCCGCTAATGTTTTGCAGCGCGTGGCTAAAGATGAAGGCGTGGCGGTTTTCCTTGTCGGTCATGTGAATAAAGAAGGAAACCTCGCCGGGCCGCGCGCTTTGGAGCATATCGTTGACGCGGTTTTGCAATTGGAAGGCGACGAGCACGGGCAATATCGCTTGCTGCGCGCGGCGAAGAATCGCTTTGGCTCCACCAACGAACTGGGCGTTTTCGAGATGACTGAAAGCGGCATGAAAAGCGTGGATAATCCTTCGCAGCTTTTCCTGTCCGAACGCCAAAACAACGCGCCCGGCAGCGTGGTTGTCGCAACGGTTGAAGGCGCGCGTCCCCTGCTCGTTGAAGTCCAGGCATTATGCGCGCCGAGCTATTTTTCTTCGCCGCGCCGCACTGTCACGGGCGCGGATTTCAATCGCGTTTTAGTTGTTTTGGCCGTGATTGAAAAACGCTTGAATTTGCGTTTGGGCGATATGGATGGTTACATCAACGTCGCCGGCGGCGTGCGCGTGACCGAGCCGGCGATGGATTTGGGAATCGCTTTGGCGATTGTTTCGAGCGTGCGCGATTTGCCGGTTCCCGCCGGCGCGGTTGTTTTTGGCGAGGTCGGTCTGGCGGGCGAGCTGCGCGCGGTTTCGCACGCCGAGCGGCGCGCCGTCGAAGCCACGCGTTTGGGTTTCGATCAGTGCGTGATGCCACAAAGCGCGACGGCTCGCTTGGGGCATTTGAAAGGCGATATTGAAATCAACGGCGCGAGCACTTTGCAAGCGGCGGTTGAAGCGGTTTTGCCCGGCGCGCTGCGCGGCGAAAGCGGTGGAGAAAAATCGTTCCGGCGTTCGCGCGACAAAACCGGGGGCGATTCTCAAAGCAGCACCCAAGCGGATTCCAAAAGCAAGTTTGGGCGCGCTTTGAATGCGGCCCGCGCGCCGCGCGAAGAAAGCGAAAATGGTTTCCGCGAAGAAGGCGAATTTTCCAATCCTTTTGAAATCGGCGATAGCGAATCTTAAACAATTGTGAAATAAAAATCTGAAATAAAAACGAAAAGCCACAATCGTAAACGCCGCATTGTGCTTTGGGTTAGAGTAGTACTCAAGTTCTGAAATCTCCTTGTTTTCGGGCTTTAATCCATGCAGGAGACAGTTTTCGTGTAGGCGTCCGGCCCGTCTTCGCGTCGCAAGTTCATGAATGTAAATCGCCTCATCTGGATCACCACCACCGTTTTATTCGCCGTCATAGGATTTTTGACCGGCTTATCGCTTGGCCAATTGTATCTCGCTCTTCTCGTTCCCGGCCTGAAAGCGCCGATGCACTGGCTGATCATCGCTACCTTGGCTGTCGCTACTTCGATTTTGTTGGCCCGGCTCGGCTCGTGGCTGGCCAATCGGTTTCTCATCAATTCGCTCAACCGAATGCAGGAAGTTTCCGCCGTGGATAGAGTTTTGGGCATTGTCGGCGTTTTGCTCGGCCTGCTTTTTGGTGCTTTGATTTCCTTTACTTTGCCCGGCGATCCGCTGTGGCTGCCGATCAAATTGTGCGTGATGGCGGTGTGCGCGATTTTCGGGATGGCGCTTTTGCAGGGAATGCGCGAAGAAATGCTCAATGTTTTTCCTCAACTGGAAACTGCTTCTTCCTCCGGCTCGCACTGCTCAGCCAAAATCCTCGATACCAACATCATCATTGACGGGCGCATGGCCGATATTTGCAAAACCGGTTTCATCGAAGGCCCTTTATACGTGCCTTCTTTTGTTTTAGACGAAGTGCAATATATCGCCGACTCCGCTGATGCGCTCAAGCGCGCACGAGGCCGTCGCGGGCTGGACGTGCTCAATTCAATGCGCGAATTGATGACGCCCAACCCGGCCAATCCCGAGCATCCCGAACCGATCATGCAAGTCATGCACGATTTTCCGGCCTCGGTGCGAAAAATCCCCACCGTCGATTCCAAGCTGGTGGCATTAGCCAAAGAACTCAAAGCCGCCATCGTGACCAACGATTTCAACCTCAATCGCGTGGCCGCTTTGCAGGGCGTTCAGGTTTTGAATATCAACGAACTGGTCGGCGCGCTGCGGCCCGTGGTTTTGCCGGGCGAAGAAATGACGATCATGATTTCGCGCGAAGGCAAAGAAGCCGGGCAGGGCATCGGCTATTTAGATGACGGCACGATGGTCGTCATCAGCGACGGCAGAAGGCACATCGGCCAAACCTGCAAAATCATCATCGGCAGCCTGATTCAAACCGCTGCCGGCAAAATGATTTTCGCGGAAATGAAAGCCGAGGCGAGGTCTGAAACCAGGGAAAACAGCGGCCCCAAAGGTTCGGGCGACGATCTTTTTGATGATGACAATGGCAACCAACGACCTTCTTCCGGCTACGGCGACGATGGCGGCAATCGTTCCCGCGGCGGGGTGCGGCGCCCGTACCGGACTTAATCAAAACAAAATTCTCGCGCCGATCTGCGGGCAGCCGCTTTTAAGCTGGACTTTGCGCGCCATAAATGAGGCCGCGCCGCGTCTGCGGAATATGGGCATCGAACTCACTCAAATTCTCATCGCCGCGCGCGAAGAAGAGCGCGAATCGCTTCATCCGTTCATCCCTCATCATTCTTCGTTCATCGTTCTGGTTCCCGGCGGCGAAACGCGCCAACAATCTGTGGCCAACGCCGCGCGAAAAGCCGACGCCGATTTTCTCCTCGTTCACGACGCCGCGCGCCCGTTGGTTTCGATTGATTTAATCGAGCGCGTGACCCAGGCCGCTCTTCAAAGCGGCGCTGCGATTGCGGCATTGCCGGCCAGCGACACCATCAAAATCGCGCGCAAAGAAGGCGGCGTCGCCGTTGTAGGGAGTACTCCCTCGCGCAGCGATGTGTGGCTGGCGCAGACGCCACAGATTTTCCGGCGCGAATTGTTTTTACGCGCATTGGAATACGCCGAGCGCGAAAATTTTCAAGGGACGGATTGCGCTTCATTAGTGGAAAATATCGGTGAAAACGTCGTTTTGGTTCGCGGCGAGATCGAAAATTTCAAAGTCACTTTTGCTGAAGATCTGGTGCGGGCGCAAACGATTTTGAAAGCGTGTTTAACAGCGCGCGAAAATGCGTTAAATTAAAGCTATCTTCTCATGAAAATGCGCGTTGGAATTGGTTATGACAGTCACCGCCTGATGGCCGGGCGCCCGCTTTTGCTGGGCGGAATTCTGGTGCCTTTCGAGAAAGGCTTGCTTGCCCATTCCGACGGCGATGTTTTGCTTCATGCCATCGGCGATGCGCTTTGCGGCGCAGCCGGGCTGCCCGACATCGGCCAGCTTTTTCCCGACACGGATGACCGCTGGAAAAACGCCGACAGCCGCGACCTCTTGAAACAAATCGCTTTGCGCGTGGATGAAGCCGGCTGGCAAATCGAGAATGTGGACGCAATTTTAATCGCCCAAAAACCGAAAATCTCACCTTATGTTGCGGCCATGCGCGAATGCATCGCGCAGGTTCTGGGCATAAGTACTCCCTCCATCAACGTGAGAGGCAAAACCGCCGAACACATGGGCGCGCTGGGAGCGGGCGAAGGCATGGCCGCCCACGCGGTTTGTCTTTTGCTCGCAAAGTCAATTTGACCAAACACAAGTGGGCTGCAAAACAGCTCGAAAAATATAAAAGCGAGGATTGCCGATGAACACTCAAAACGCATCTCAAGTAAGCGGAACGCACACCACAACAGTCGAAGTCAACGCGCACGGCGTGGAAGTCGTGCCGGCCTTTCGCCAATACATCGAAGACAAAATTAGCAGCCTGGAAAACATTTGGCCGCGCATTGACGACGCGCACATCAACTTGAATTGCGAACGCGGCGTGTGCAGTTCGGAAATCACTCTGGTTTCCGGCGGCATGATTACACGCGGCGAAATGCGCGCCGAAGACCCGCGCGTCGCATTCGACAGCTCGGTGGACAAGCTGGAAAAACAATTGCGCCGCTACAAGAAAAAAGCGCAAACGCGCGAGCGCCGCCATGACAATCGCAACGGTTTGGAATTGGAGCGCTCTTCAGTCGCCGAAATGAACGGCACACCGCACGAAGAGCGCGAAGAAGAACATTACGACACACACGTTCGCACCAAGCAGTTCGTGGTCAAGCCGATGTCGCCTGATGAAGCGGCCTTGCAAATGGATTTGCTGGGCCACAATTTTTACGTTTTCCGCGACGCTGAAAGCAACGATGTCAGCGTGGTTTACAAACGCCACAGCGGCGGCTACGGTTTGCTCGAACCCGTGTTGGGCTAAAATTTAAAAAGTTTTTGTAGGGGCATGGCACGCCATGTCCCTACTTTTTTGTACGTTACCAGTTCATGATTTCCGTCATCATCCTCCATCACAACAAAGCCAAATATTCCCACGCCTGTTTGCAATCGCTTTTGCATTCAAGCGCGCGGCCTTTGGAAATCATCAATGTTGATAACGGCTCACGCGACGGCACAAAGGGAGTACTCGACGAATGGGAAATCCAGGCGTGGGATGTGGGAATCGAAACGCAGCGCTTGAATTTCGAGGAAAACATCGGCGCGATTCGCGGGCGCAATGAAGCCATGAAAGTTGCGCGCGGCGAGTATTTCGTATTCCTGGATAACGACACCATTGTCGCTCAAAAAAATTGGCTTGAAGGCATGCAAAACTTTTTAGAAGCCGATTCCAAACGCGGCATCGTCGCGCCTAAACTGCTTTTTCCGTGGCCGCCATTCGACATCGAATGTTGCGGCGCGGCGATTTCTCCGCGCGGGCGCGTGCAGTATTTGGGGCGCGGGCAGGCGCGCGATTTCATGGCGTCGCCGCAAAAAATTCAGTGCGCGATTTCAGCCGCGTGGATGATGCCGCGAAGTGTTTATGAACTCGTCGGCGAATTGGATGAAATTTATTCGCCCGTGCAATACGAAGATTTGGATTATTGCTACGCCGCGCGCCAGTCCGGTTTTGAAGTTTGGACGCTGCCCAATGTGGAAGTTTT
>Ga0136611_10003161_pt1 | contig 11525 bp, 13 predicted proteins | sample AntDrymUQ2232306_2_FD_106645 | JGI IMG/M metagenome (GOLD analysis project Ga0136611, IMG submission 106645) | Polar desert sand microbial communities from Dry Valleys, Antarctica - metaG UQ223 (23.06) | ecosystem: Environmental > Terrestrial > Soil > Desert | place: Antarctica: Dry Valley... | reverse complement strand
TGTGATCCATCTCCACTCCGGTTGGCACCCTCGCGGGGGCCGGGTCGCTCAGGAGCGCGCAGCGCACCCGAGATGATCAGTCAGTCGTAGCCTTTCGAGCGGTCGAGCCGGTCGCTCCACGCGCTCGCGGATAGTCTAGCAGGGGCCACCGTCTTGCTCAGTGCCCCTGCCAGGCTGACGCGACGATCAGCCGCAGTCCGTCGCTGACCAGCGCGTGCCCCCCACACAGCACTGGAACGGCCGATGCGGAGGCCGCCTCGGTGAATTCCCGCAGCCAAGCCGTCCGAATACCTGCGTACGCACCGAAGTCGGACGCAAAGCGCTCCTCCTCGGGCGGCCACGCATCAGCCCTGGAGGACTCGGCCAGGCTCGCCATCACAACCCGCGTGTCGAGGATGACGGCGTCGCCCAGCCGCCCCAGCTCCTGCACGAGGTCCGCTGGAGAGGTCCGCCCCATGAGCGCCGCCAGGATCGACCTCGGCACCCCGCCACGCGCCGACCGCATGCCGCGCTCCTCCACGAAGCAGCGCACCCGGCAGGCGGTCTCGGTCTCGAGGTGCTGCCAGACCGATGCTGGGACCCGTCCCGCAACCACCAGCTCCGCCTCCCGATCGCGGATCACCTCGCCGAGGCGGGCGAGGTGCGGGACCTCGAGTGCGGCATCGCCCGGCAGCCGCGCCATCTCCAGGAAGCTGCGCACTGAACCGTCGAGCGCGCGCATTTCCGAGAGCCGCGTGGAAAGCCGCAGCAACGCCAGGTCCAGCGTGGTGTCAACGTCGAAGCGAGCCCATGCCGCCGCTCCGAGGTCCCGCGACGAAAACCCCGCCTCCTCGAGATGGCGCGGGGCCGCGTTGTCCGACTCGCACGCCTCGAGCGCCGCGAGCGCGCGCCCCAGGCCTTCGGGTGTGCCGGCGACCACGAAGGCATCGGCGCTGAAGCGGTTGTTCGACACGACCTCCCCGGGGATCGGCGACAGGAGGTCGTCGAGCACCTCGTCCGCCAGCAGCGGGAGCGCGCTGCCCCCCGCATAGCCTATGGCGTCCACGGCAGCGCCCGCCTCCATCGCCGTGCGTGCCCGCCCCGCGAACCAACGTCCCCAGTGAAAGGCTCCGGCTTCCGGCGCCTTCCAGGGAAGCGGGGCGACCGCGGCGCCCAGCCGACCGAGGCGCTGCGACAGCTCCGCGGCGAGCAGCCGGCGACCATCCGCGGCAACGGCCGAGTGCGATCCGAAGGGCTGCCCTTCCGCGGGGCTGGTGACCCAGATGAGCGGCGCGGGCCGCTCAGCCATCGGAGCCCGAGAGGCGATGGAGCTGCTCGAGGTGCATCAGATCGTGAACGCCCACGAACAGCAGCCAGTCGCCGCAGCGCAGCCGGCCGACGAGCGGGTGCTCAACCCGGCAGCGGTCCGTCTCATGTCCGGCGATGCGCGCCGCCGAGGCCCGCAACGAGTCCGTTGAGCCGTAGAGGAACCAGCGCAGGCGATCTCGCGAGGCGTCCGCGCGACCCGGCACCGATGGCCGCACGACCGGCGGATCGTCCTCCGGCCACTCCCCCGCGGCATCCAGCGCCGCCCACGAGACGAGGAAGCTGCGCGCCGCCGTCGTGTGCGCGAATGCCTGGGCTACGTTCCAGTCCTCCTCGCCTCCGGGAGCGCGCAGGAGCTCCTCCGACAGGCCGTCGAGCATCTCTTCGAGGGCGGTGCCGATCCCCTCCTGCTCGGCCAGGATTCGCGGCGCATCGCCGACGTGGATGCGCGCCCGGAGCTCGCGACGCAGCTGGCGCAAGCCGGAGAACGTGCCGTCGATCGCGCGCCAGCAGGCGACCGTGTCGGGCGCATCGGCCTCGAGCGTCACGAGCCAGGGTGCGTTGCTCACGAGGCGACCGGGCTGAGCACGGCCGCAAGGCGCATGTGTGTGCCTAGAGACGCTCGAAGCGCTCGACCGGAAGCACGAAGACCGTCGCTCCCCCGACCTCCACCTCGACCGGATAGGGCATGTAGAACTCGCCCGGCTCCATAATCGGCGGCATGGGGTTCACGAACTGCTTGCGTGAGTGGCAGTTGGCGCTTATGAGCTCCAGGACCGCGTCGACCTGCTCGTCCTCGACCCCGACCAGGATGGTCGCGTTGCCCTGCTTGAGAAAGCCGCCAGAGGAGTTGAAACGGGTCGCCCGGTACTCGCGCTCCAGGAGCGCATCAACCAGGGAGGCGGCGTCCTCGGTATGCACGATGGCGGTCACGAGCTTCATCGGGAGCTGGCTCCTTCCGGTTGGGGCGCTGGCCCGGATGGCCTGCGGCGATTATGACGCAGCCGACCCTACGCCAGCAGCGGCTCGACGATCGCCCGGATGGCGGTGTCCGCGTCGGTGACCGATCCGGCACCGTCAACGAGCTTGATCCGGTCGGGCTCCTCCGCCGCCAGGCGCATGTATCCGGCGCGAACCTGCTCGAAGAACGCGGCGCCCTCCGTGTCCTCGAACCGGTTCCAGTCCCCGTGCCGCTTGCGCGCCAGGCCGACCTCGACCGGCACGTCCAGCAGCAGAGTGAGATCCGGCCGCGTGCCGTATGTGGCGAACTCCTGGAGGCGGCGCATCTCGCCCATGTCGTTCCCATACCCGTCTCCCTGGTAGGCCAGGGAGGAGTCCGAATACCGCGCGGAGATTACCCATGCCCCGCGCTCCAGCGCCGGCAGGATCACGTGGCTCGTGTGCTGCGCGCGTGCCGCGGCATACAGGAGCGCGTCCGCACGCCGATCCAGGGCATCCGACACGCCGCGCAGGTGGAGGACGATGCGGCGCACCTCGTCGCCCAGCGGCGTGCCACCCGGCTCGTGGGTGAGGACCACGTCGACTCCGCGACCGCGGAGCCAGTCGGCAAGGTGTCGGGCGGCCGTCGTCTTCCCGCTGCCTTCCGGTCCCTCGAGGGTGATGAAGCGCCCGCGCGCGCTCAACCGGGCGAAAAGACGCTGGAGGCGACGAGGGCCAGGACGATGACGGCCAAGAGGATGAACATCACCACCCGGCCTCCCGAGCCTCTCATCGCCAGCTACCCCCTTCTTCCGGGATCAGCTCCACGCGTCGGTTCGGTTCGGAGCCACGGGATCGGCTCATCAATGCGTTGCGCTCGGCCATCTGGTGCTGGAGCCGGCGCACATATGCGTTCTGCGGCGTGAGCTCCACCGGCCGGCCCGACGCCTGGACCAGGCCGATCGCCTCCGCGGTCTCTCGCAGCGCCGCCTCCTGTGGATCGGCGCGCAGGTCGAAGAGGGAGGCGAGCATGTTCTCCATCTGGACCATGGTGTTCGTTTTGAGGACGTAGATCGGCACGCCGTTCGACTCGGCCTCGCGCAGGGCGGCGGGCTTACGCCGGTAGTAGTTGCGCAGCGTGACCACGGCATCGGCCTCCTCGAGATCGCGGGCGACGCCCACGGGCACGGCGAGCTCGCGCACCGCCTGCTCCAGGCGCTTGCGGCTGACGCCGAACGGGAAGACGCTCAGCGCGCGCTGCGATCCAGTGCGCTCGCCGCCTGGTCGACTGGCCCCGACCGGCCGATCAACCGATGGGCCCGCGTCCATGTCCGCGATGGCCTGCTCCAGCTCCCGTCGCGCCGGATCGGTGGACGTCGGGCCTGCGCCGCGAGGCCCGGAGAGCCGCTCTCCCGGCAGGGAGCGCTGCGCCCGGGGCCCCTGTTCGCCGCTCATTCCAGGGTTGCCGCCGGGCAGTGGGCGCAGGCCGCTGCGCTCGTATCGGCCACCCGGTCCGGCGCGGCCGCCGCGGCCGAATGCGCCGAACCCGCCCGTCGGCTCGATGGGTGCGAATGCCGGGGACGCCGTCTCGTTGATGCGGTAGTCGTACTTGGTGGCGGCCTTGACTTCGCCGTTCTCCGCGCGCGAGCGGGACTCCGGCGGGACCATGTGGCCGCGCAGGATGGCATCGACCGTCTCGGCCACGTTGCGGTGCACGATGACGTTGTCGCGCTCGACGATCTCCACCAGCACGTCGAATGTTGGTGGCGCCTTGCGCTCCAGCACCGTCTTCTGCGTTCCTCGGCGGCGCGCCTCTTCGTCCCCCAGGGTCACCGGCTGAATTCCGCCCACGAGGTCCGAGAGGGTAGGGTTCAGCATCAGGTTGTCGAGCGTGTTGCCGTGGGCCGTGCCGACGAGCTGCACGCCGCGCTCGGCGATGGTTCGCGCGGCCCCCGCCTCCAGCTCCGTCCCGATCTCGTCGATGACGATGACCTCGGGCATGTGGTTCTCCACCGCCTCGATCATCACCGAGTGCTGCTCGGTGGGTGTGCGCACCTGCATGCGGCGAGCGACGCCGATGCCGGGGTGGGGGATGTCGCCGTCGCCCGCGATCTCGTTGCTGGTGTCCACGACCACGACGCGCTTGCCGAGGTCATCGGCCAGGACGCGAGCGACCTCGCGCAGCATGGTCGTCTTGCCGACGCCCGGCCGGCCCAGGATGAGGATCGACTGCCCGCCCTCGACGATGTCGCGGATGATGTCGATGGTGCCGAAGACCGCGCGGCCGATGCGGCAGGTGAGCCCGATCACCTTGCCGGAGCGGTTACGGATGGCGCTGATCCGATGGAGCGTCCGCTCGATCCCCGCGCGGTTGTCGTCGCCGAAGACGCCGATGTGATCGATCACGTGGGCGATGTCGCCATCGGCGATCTCGCGCTCGAGAAGGTTCTCCTCGCCGTGCGTGAAGCGTGCCTGCGGCCTGCGGCCGAGGTCCATCACCACCTCCAGGAGGTCCTGGCGGCTGGCGAAGGAGCGCAGGCGCTCGCAGATCTCAGGCGGAAGCGCGTCCATCAGCGCGTCCAGGTCATCGGTCATTTCGCGGCGTGCCACGTCTGGGGTCACTCCTGCCTGCTCACGGAATCGCCGGCACAAACGCCGGCTGGCGAACTCGCGCCGCGACCTCCCGGACGAGAAGTGTCACCCGGCCGATCGGCTCGAGGCCCGCAGCCTCTGCAGCGCGCGTGCCCGCCGACTCATATGTTCGCACCGGAGAGAGGATGCCTGCAGCGATTGCGTCGCTTCCCATGCGTCCCAGGACGGCCCGCAGAAATGCCGCACCGTCGGCCCCGTCGCGAACGAGGAAGCGCAGGTAGTGCGGGCCCGAGCGACACGCTCCGTGCTGAGCGAACCCGCCGACGCGCTGGTCCACTGGGAGCAGCCATGCCTCCACTTCGCTGAAGTGCAGCAGGGGGTTGAGGCTCGAGCGCGGGACGATCGCCTCGTGGCCCACCGCCTCCCAGTCGGCCGCGTCGTAGGCTTCGATGCGCGCAATGGCGGGTGGGGTGGCATGTGTCCACAGGTCGAAGACGTGCCACGCATCGGGAGCGCCCGCGGACTGCAGCTTGGGAAGGTCCGAGGCCCCGGAGCCCGACCTGGTGCCGCCGCCGCCCCCGCGTCCCCTGGCCGGGACGAGTGAGCGGAGCCACGAGCGCGCGTTGCGCGCCGGCCCGGGCGGTCGCCACCAGATCTCCTCCTGCGAATAGGCCATGAAGCCAGCCTGTCCGAAAAGCTCCAGGTTCTCGCGCACATCGGCGCAGGCGGCGTGGATGCGCGTCACGTTGCGTCCGGCGCTCGCCTCCACGAGAGCGCCCAGGAGCTGATACCGGATCTCCGCGGCCCATGGGTCGTCCTCCGCGTCGAGCTCGGTGATGACCCAGTCGTCGCGGTGGGGCTCCTCGATGGCACGGCAGGATCCGACCAGCCGGCCGTCGACCTCCGCCACCAGGTGGACCGATGGCGCCCGCAGCGGCAGCCACGAGGGGATGAACGCCGAGAGCCGGATGGGAGGCGCCTGCGGCGTCGGCGCGGGCACGCCGAGGCTCCTGCGGTGCGCGTCCAGTGACGCGTGCACGCTCGCGGAGAGCTCCGCGACCGACTGGCGATCGCTCAGCCGCGCATTGCGGATTGTATGTTCGGAGCCGATCACGCGGGGCGCCGGGCCCGGTCCCCGATGAGCGTGACGAGGAGCCGATGCAGCCGTCGGTCGCCGGTCAGCTCGGGATGGAACGCGGTCGCCAGCACGCGACCCTGCCGCACGGCGACCGGGTTGTCCTCGGCGTCGGTCGCCAGCACCTCGGCCTGCGGCCCGACCGCGGTCACCATCGGCGCACGGATGAACACCGCGTGCAGGGGCGCCTCGCCCAGCGCCGGGACAGCGAGATCGGTCTCAAAGCTGTCGAGCTGGCGGCCGTAGCCGTTGCGCCGCACCTCAACGTCCAGGAGCGCGAAGACCGGCTCATCGCCGTCGGAGTTGCGGTCAGCGAGCAGGATCATGCCCGCGCACGTCCCGAGCAGCGCCGCGCCAGTGCGCGCGAGGGACAGGATCGGTTCGCGTAGTCCGTACTCGTCGATGAGGCTGCGCATGGTCGTCGACTCGCCGCCCGGCAGGATCAACGCGTCGAGTCCCACCAGGTCACGTGGCAGACGCACCTCCACCGGCTCGGCGCCGACATCGCGGATCGCCGCAACGTGCTCGCGCACCGCGCCCTGGAGCGCGAGCACACCGACCCTCGGCCGTTGCGTGCCGTCCGCGCCGCTCACTCCGTGACCGGCCTTACCAGCCGCGTGTGGCGAGCCGCTCCTCCGGCGGGATCTCGCCAACGGAGGTGCCGCGCATCGGCTCGCCCAGGCCGGCGCTCACCTCGGCCAGGATTTCGGGATTGTCGAACTGCGTGGTGGCCTTCACGATCGCCCGCGCGTAACGCTCGGGATTCTCGCTCTTGAAGATCCCGGAGCCCACGAATACCGACTGCGCGCCCAGCTGGCGCATGAGGCTGGCGTCGGCAGGAGTTGCCACGCCGCCGGCGCTGAAGTTCGGCACGGGCAGCTCCCCGAGCTCGGCGGTCTGCTTGACGATGTCGTACGGAGCGCGCAGCTCCTTCGCCGCGGCAAAGAGCTCATCGGTCCGCATTGCCTGGAGCTGGCGGATGCCCTTCTGAACGGCTCGCATGTGACGCACGGCCTCCACGATGTCGCCGGTGCCGGCCTCACCCTTGGTGCGGATCATCGCCGCCCCCTCACCGATGCGGCGCAGTGCCTCTCCGAGGTCCCGGCAGCCGCAGACGAAGGGCACGCGGAAGGCGTGCTTGTCGATGTGGTGCTCCTCGTCCGCCGGTGTGAGCACCTCGGACTCATCGATGTAGTCGACCTCCAGTGACTGGAGGATCTGGGCTTCGGCGAAGTGGCCGATGCGGCACTTGGCCATCACCGGGATGGTCACCGCGCCCTTGATCTCCTCGATCAGCTTGGGATCGCTCATGCGGGCCACGCCGCCGAACTTGCGGATATCCGATGGAACGCGTTCGAGCGCCATGACGGCCACGGCCCCCGCCTCCTCCGCGATGCGCGCATGGTCGGCGGTCACCACGTCCATGATCACGCCGCCGGAGAGCATCCTGGCGAGCCCGACTTTGGTGGCCCATGTGCTGCGTTCGATGGTGGTCATTCGACCATCCATTCTACTCGTGGAGGCGTATACCGACGATCTCTCGGCTATGATCGCGCCGAGGAGCCTTCGATGATCAACGCAGCCGTCCTGGTGCTCAATCAGAACTACGAACCGCTCAACGTCTGTGACATCAGGCGCGCCTTCCGGCTGCTCGGGGCTTCCAAGGCCGAGCTCCTCGCCGGCAACCACCAGGTCATACACACGCCGACCCTCGCCATCCCGGCGCCGTCGGTGATTCGCCTGCAGTACCACATCAAGCGGCCGCAGCCGCGCGTGAAGCTGAGCCGCCGCGAGGTCTTCACCCGTGATCGCCATACCTGCCAGTACTGCGGTGACGTCAGCCGCGACTTGACCATCGACCACGTCATGCCCAAGCATCGCGGCGGACGGCACGAATGGGAGAACCTCGTTGCCGCCTGTCGCGCCTGCAACCATCGCAAGGGCGGCAAGACGGTGGTGGAGGCGCGCATGAAGCTCCTGCATGAGCCGCGCGCGCCCCGCGCCGACCTGCGGTACCTGTTCGGCAACTACCTCTCCGACGAGCGAAACGACGCGTGGCGCAGCTACCTGTTCCTGGGCGAAGCGTCCGCGACCCCGGCCTGAAGGACGGCGCCGCCCACACGATCGACCCGCTGCCGAACGCGCCGCGGGTCGCTCTCCGGACCCTCATGGAATCCGGCCACGAGGCCGTCCTGGTCGGTGGCTGTGTCCGCGACCTGCTTCTCGGGCGCGGGAACGAGGACGGGGACTGGGACCTTGCGACCTCCGCCCCGCCGGATACGGTCAGCGCCCTCTTCGCAGGGTCCCGCTGGGAGAATCGGTTCGGCACCGTGACCCTGCCGGGTACGCCGCTCGTCGAGATCACCTCCTACCGCAGCGAAGCCGGCTACCGCGATCGGCGCCGGCCCGACACCGTCAGCTTCGGGACCTCGCTGGCGGGCGACCTCGAGAGGCGCGACTTCACCATCAACGCGATTGCCTGGCGTCCGGTGGACCTCGCTTCGGGAGTCGGGACCCTCGTGGATCCACAGGGAGGCATGTCCGACCTGCGCGACGGGGTCATCCGGGCGGTCGGCGACCCCGAGGAGAGGTTCGCCGAGGATGCGCTGCGACTGCTCCGGGCGGTCCGTTTCAGCCTGCGGTTCGGTTTCATGATGCATCCCGCCACGGAAGACGCTCTGCGGTCTGCCGCGCCCTCCGTTGCGGCGCTCTCGGGCGAGCGCGTCCGCGACGAGCTGCTGCGGCTCTACGTCGATCCTTCGGTACGCCCATCGCAGGCTCTCGAGCGCTGGGAGGAGCTCGGCCTGCTGACCGTCCTGCTCCCGGAGGTCGCGGCGCTGCGCGGCGTCCCGCAGGGGAAGAGGCTCCCCGGCGACGCCCTGGACCACTCGTTGCGGACCGCCGACGCGCTCCCCCCGCGAGACCCTGTGCTGCGGATCGCGGGCCTGCTGCATGACCTGGGCAAGGCGACCACGCTGGCGGACGGCCGCTTCATCGGCCATGAGACGGTCGGTGCGACGCTGGCCGCGGGCGTCATGCGTCGCCTGCGGTTCTCCGGCGACGAGGTCGAGCGGGTGGAGCTCCTGGTGCGGCAGCACATGTTCGACTACCGCCCGTCGTGGACCGACGCCGCCGTTCGACGTTTGGTCGCTCGCGTCGGCCTTGACCGCCTCGACGAGCTGTTCGCGCTGCGCGAGGCGGACAACGTCGCCTCGGGCACCGGGGGGATGTCCGAGGGCAGGCTCGATGAGCTGCGCGGACGGATCGAACGGCAGCGGGACGCGCCGCTCGTTCCGCGCCAGCTGGCTGTCGACGGGCACGACCTGCAGCGCGAGCTCGGCCTTCTCCCCGGGCCGGAGGTTGGCCGCATCCTCGCGCGACTCATGGAGGCCGTGCTCGAGGATCCCACGCGGAACGAGCGATCCGCGCTGCTGGAGATTGCTCGCCAGACGCGGACCGCAGATGACGCGCCTGACTGACATGCGAGAGGGCGCTGCTACAATCGGCAGCCCGGATCACGAGTCCCCGGAGTGCCCATCGACAGTGCCCATCGACTTCGACACCAGCGGAGGGACCGCGCACCGATGACCGCCAGCGTGCGTCGGGCCGTGCGGCTCGAGCACCGGCTCACAAAACCCACAGCATCGCTTGCCGATCTTGAAGCCGCGGTGGCCCTGGTCATCGAGTCCGAGCTCGCCGCGCTGACGGTGAGCCCGTGGCTTGTCAAGGCCGCCAGGCGCGCCCTCGCGCAGTCGCGGGTGACCATCGGCACGGTGGTCGGCTACCCGTATGGGGCGATGCTCACCAGCGTCAAGGTCTATGAGGCCTCCGCGGCGCTCGATCAGGGAGCGACTCAGATCGACTTCGTGCTGAACGGCGGCGCACTGGTCTCCGAGGACGACCAGGCCGTGTTCGCCGACATGGTTGCCGTGGTGGACATGGCGCATTCCGCGCTCGCCGCGGCCGGGGTGATCCTCCCTCCCGCTTCCTTGACCGAGGAGCTCGTACGGCGGGCCTGCCGGCTCGCCGAGCGCGCCGGCGCCGATTACGTGGTGACCGGCGTCGGACGCGGAGGCGCCCGCGACACACTCGTCCGGACGCGCCTCCTCCGGGACAGCGTAGGCCCACGCATCGGCGTCAAGGCCTCCGGTCGCTTCACCAGCGCAGAGGAGCTCGATGATGCGGTCCGCGCCGGAGCCACGCGCGTCTCCACGGAGCTCACCACCGCGCTTGCCGCATTGGCCGCCGAGCGGGTGGCGCCCGTCGGCGCTGCCACCTAGCCGGATCGCGGAGGACCCATTGAAGATCCTGGTGGTGGGTGGTGCGGGCTACGTTGGCTCGACCAGCGTGGAGAGTTTCCTGGAGGCGCGCCACGAGGTGGTCATCTACGACAGCCTGACGAGCGGCCATGTCAAGGCCGTCCCGGCCGGCGCGCAGCTCGTGGTGGGCGACATACGAGACGGCGAGATGCTCGACCGCGTGCTCTCCGATGGCGTCGACGCGGTGCTGCACTGCGCGGCGCGCTCGCTGGTCGGCGAGTCCATGGCGGACCCCGGGCTCTACTACCGCACCAACGTGTCCGGCGGCGTGGCGCTGCTCGAGTCCATGAACCGCACGGGCGTCAAGCGGCTCGTCTTCAGCTCGACTGCCGCCGTCTACGGCGAGCCGCGCCGCGTGCCGATCGCGGAGGCGGACCGTACTCAGCCGATCAACCCTTACGGCGAGACGAAGCTCGCGTTCGAGGGCGCCATGCGCTGGTTCTGCGCGGCCCATGACTTCCGCGGGATCTCGCTGCGCTACTTCAACGTCGCCGGTGCCACGGAGCTCAACGGGGAGGACCACCAGCCCGAGACGCACCTCACGCCGCTCGTCCTGCGCGTTGCCGCCGGCGATGCGAGCCACGTCCAGATCTACGGCCAGGACTACCCCACCCCCGACGGCACCTGCATCCGCGACTTCATTCACGTCCGGGACCTTGGCAACGCGCACCTGCTCGCGCTCGAGGCCACCGGCGAGGGGGATCCGTCGCTCGAGGTCTACAACCTGGGATCGGCGGCAGGCTTCAGCGTTCGGGAGGTGGTGGAGGCCGCGCGCCGGGTCACCGGCCGGGCGATCCCCGCGCGCGTGGTCAAGCGGCGCCTGGGCGACCCGCCGGTCCTGGTCGCGTCCTCGCGTCGTGCGCGTCGCGAGCTTGGATGGCAGCCTCGTCACTCGCAGCTCGACCAGATGCTCGCCGACGCGTGGGCCTGGCGCGAGAAGCACCCCACCGGCTACGCGGACGGCGGCTCGGGCGACGGTGCTGCCCACGCCCTTGCCGAAGGCCGCGTGGCGGCCACCGCCGGCTGACCCTCAGCTAGGGCAGGGCGGCGCAGCGAGAGCACCGGCCGTAGAAGTCCATGCGGGCGTCGTCGATAGTGAAGCCCAGGTCCAGGGAGACGCGTTCGGCAACCGGCTCGATGTAGCCCTCGTCGATTTCCTCCACGCGGCCGCATCGGTCACACGCGAGGTGGTGATGGTGCTCCGGCCGGCAGGCGACGTAGCCGTAGACGTGTCC
>Ga0136611_10003160_pt1 | contig 11525 bp, 11 predicted proteins | sample AntDrymUQ2232306_2_FD_106645 | JGI IMG/M metagenome (GOLD analysis project Ga0136611, IMG submission 106645) | Polar desert sand microbial communities from Dry Valleys, Antarctica - metaG UQ223 (23.06) | ecosystem: Environmental > Terrestrial > Soil > Desert | place: Antarctica: Dry Valley... | reverse complement strand
CGGCCAGCTGGTCAAGACCGGGCCGGTGCTGGCCGCCACCTTCACCATGGATGGCGCGCTGAAGAGTGCGTTCCGGCACGTGCGCGAGGGCAAGCCCGAATATTTCACGGCGGATGGCCGTTCACTCAAGCGGCCGTTTATCCGCATGCCGATTCCCTATGCGCGCCTGACCTCCGGGTTCGGGGGCCGCCGGCACCCGGTGCTGGGGCGGTTCCGCATGCACAAGGGCGTGGACTACGGCGCCGGTACCGGAACCCCGATCCAGGCCGCCGGCGATGCGCGCGTTGCATTTGTCGGCTGGAAGGGCGGCTATGGCCGCGCGGTCATCCTCAACCATGGCAACGGCCGCGAGACGCTTTACGGGCACATGTCGCGCTTCGCCAAGGCAAAGCCCGGGCAACGCGTCGAACAAGGCACCGTGATCGGGTATGTGGGCAGTTCGGGGATGTCCACCGGGCCGCACCTGCACTACGAATTCCGGGTCAACGGCGTGCACCAGAACCCGCTCAAGATCACCCTCCCGCCGCCGGAACCACTGGCTGGCAACGCACTGGTGGCCTTCAAGAGCGAAACCCGGCGCGCCCTGGACAAGATCCGCGAGGTCGAGAACGTGATCTATGTTCCCGGCGACGACACCCGCGTGGCCAGCGCAACCTCCCCGGAACCGCGCGCTTCGTCCAAGCACAAGAAGAAGGGCTGATCCACCGCATCGGTGCTTCCGCCCCCGCTGCTTCAGCACATGGGCGCAAAGTGCTTGCGATGCAATACTTCGCTGCATGTCACATCTTTATCTTGGCTTGATCTCCGGCACCAGCGCCGACGGTATCGATACCGCGCTGGTCCGCTTCAGCGATCACGGCGCGCACGCGACTCCACGCCTGGTATTCGGACGCACCTATCCGTGGGAGCCCACGTTACGCGCGCGCCTTGTTGAACTCGGCCAACAGGCGGCCACGCTTACCCTGGACGATGTCGGTGAACTGGACGTCCGGGTTGGGCGCGCGTTTGCACAGGCGGCGCGCTCGGCGATGGATGCAGCTGGACTGATAGCGGGCGATGTAGACGCCATCGGCTCGCACGGGCAGACCCTGCGCCATCGCCCCCACGGCGAAATTCCGTTTACGTTGCAGCTGGGAGACCCGGCCACCATCGCCGAGCGCTGCGGCGTGCGCGTGGTGGCGGAGTTCCGTCGCCGCGATGTCGCCGCCGGCGGGCATGGCGCGCCATTGGTGCCCGCCTTCCATGCCGCGACGCTGCGCTCCGATGCGGAAGACCGCGCCGTGCTGAACCTGGGCGGCATTGCCAACGTCACGATCCTGCCCCGCACCGGCGATGTGCGCGGGTTTGACACCGGCCCGGCGAATGGCCTGATGGACGCGTGGTGCCTGCGCCATACCGGGCAGGAATTTGACGCAGGCGGCGCATTCGCAAGCCAGGGACGGATCGACCACGCGCTGCTGACTCGCTTGCTGGATGACCCCTGGTTTACCAAGGCGCCGCCCAAGTCCACCGGTCGCGACCAGTTCCATTTGCACTGGGTGGAATCGAAGTTGGCCGGCAACGAGTCCCCGGCGGACGTACAGGCCACGCTGCTTGCCCTGAGCGTGCGCACCATCACCGATGCCCTGCTGGCCGCCCAGCCGGGAACGCGGCGATTGATTGCTTGTGGCGGCGGGGTGCACAACCCGGCATTGATGGCGGCACTGGCCAGCGCATTGCCAGGCATCGTGGTGGAGCCCAGCGGGGCCCACGGGTTGGATCCGGATTTCGTCGAGGCGATGGCGTTCGCCTGGCTGGCGCGGGAAACCCTCGCCGGACGGCCGGGCAACCTGCCCGCGGTGACCGGCGCCGCCGGCCCTCGCATCCTGGGCGCGCTCTATCCGGCCTGAGTCACTCGCCGCGGATCAGCTTGCCGATCTTGCCGAAGGCGCCATCCGGTACCTTCTTGATTTCCTCGATCGCCTCTTTCAGCGCAACCTGTTCCCGGGTGTTGAGCAACTGCTTGCGGACCCGGTCCTCGACGGCGTCGATGCCAATCGTCAACGCCTCCGACACAACCGCATCGACTTCACAGCCTTGCAGCTGGGCGAGCCGCTGCAGCCGCTCGAGAAGCTTGGGACGCAAGCCCTGGATGGTCAGTTCTGACATGGCGGATTTCCGCGCGGGGGGACACGGTCCTATCTACCCCGTCGGGCGCTCCGGAGCAAGCGCGGCAGGCTCGCCTGGGCGCGCCGCCGGCTTGCGGCGGACCAGCAGGATGCACAGCAACAAGGCCGGTATGCCGGCCAACGCGGTGCCAAGGAAGAACAGCGCGTACCCGTCGAACAGGCTGCGCCCTACCGACAGCTGCTCCACCGCCACGCCCGAAAACCCCTTCAGCACCTTGCCCAGCAGCGCATAGAACGAGCTCAGCAACGCGTACTGGGTGGCCGTGTAACCGATGCTGGTGAGACTGGACATGTAGGTGACCAGCGCCGTGCCGGCAAACCCGGTGGAAAACCCGTCGATGGCCATGGCCGTCATGAACACGCCGTGGTCGGCCCCGCTGTAAGCCACCCAGGCAAACGCCGCGTTGGAGCCGGGCCCCAGCACCGCGCCCGCCAGCAGCGTGGGTACAAACCCGAAGCGCACCGCGGACAGGCCTGCCGCCGCGATCCCCAGGATCGTCGACACCAGCCCCAGGCTTGCGCGCACCTCGCCCACGAATGCCTTGCTGAAGCCGATGTCGGCGTAGAACGGATTGGCCATGGGCCCCATCACGAAATCCGGCAGCCGATACAGGCTGATCGCGGCCAGCATCAGCAAAGCCCACTTGCCATGTGTCTTGAAGAACGAGATGAACGGCCCGGCGACCGCATCGAAGAAACCGGTGGCCGACAACAAGGGCGCGTGCCCGGCGACCTCCGGCAGCCTCGAAGACGCAGGCTCGCGCGCCATGAAGACCGCGAACATGCCAATGCCCATCAGCGCCACCATCACCCAGTACGACGGGGCCCAGCCGATGCTTGCAGCCAGGATCAGGATCAGCGCGTCGGTGACCAGCAGCGCGCCGCGGTATCCCATCTGATTGCCCGCGGTGAGCAGGCCAAGTTCTTCGCCGCTCTCCGAGATCTCGATGCGCCACGCGTCGATGACGATGTCCTGCGTCGCCGATGCGAACGCCGCCACCAGCGCCATCACACCGAACGTCACCAGGCCGCCCTCCGGCTTGACGATGGCCATGCCCGCCAGCCCCGCCATCACCACCAGCTGCGACAGCAGCATCCAGCCGCGGCGGTGGCCCAGCCGGCCGAGGATGGGCACGTCGGTCTTGTCCAGGATGGGCGCCCACAGGAACTTCAGCGAATAGGCCAGGCCCACCCACGACAGGAAGCCGATGGCCGAAAGTTCACTGCCGCCTTCGCGCATCCAGTAGCCCATGGTGTTGCCGACCAGGTACAGCGGCAGGCCGGACGCAAAGCCCAGCAGCAGCATGGTCAACACCTTGGGCTGGCGCAGGGCGCGCAGCACGTCGCGGGCTGTGGTCTTGGGTTTCGCGGGGACGGCGTCGGCGGACATCGATATTCCTGTGGGAGCGCCGCAAGGCGCAATGGTGTTTCGTGAGGTTAAGTCGCGCCTGTCGACAAGCCTAGACGGCGTACTCCACCAGGCATGGCGCGTGGTCGGAAAACCTCGGTGCCGGAAAAATGCTGGCACCGGTGATGCGTTCGGCAAGCCCGGGAGTGACCAGCTGGTAGTCGATCCGCCAGCCAACGTTGTTGGCGCGCGCGGCGCCGCGCTGCGACCACCACGAATATTCAACTGCATCCGGCTTCGCCACCCGGAACCCGTCGCGCCATCCGTGTGCTGGCCGGGCGATGAGGCCGTCGTGGCAGTCATCCGCAATCATGCTGCTGAGCCAGGCGCGTTCATGCGCAAGGCAACCGGAATTCTTCTGGTTACCGGCCCAGTTGGTGATGTCATTCCTGGCGCGCACGATGTTCCAGTCCCCGCACAGGATGTAGTCCCGGCCGCTGGCCAGCCACTGGTCCATGATGGGCCTGAGCCACGCAATCACCTCCTGCTTGAAGCCTTGGCGCACTTCGCCGGAGCTCCCGGACGGAATGTAGAACGAGACCACGCTGAGGTTGCCATAACGCGCTTCGATGTAGCGCCCTTCGTCGTCGAACGGTGCCCAGCCAAGCTGGGTGCGCAGGTCGTCGGGTTCGCGCCGGCTGTAGATCGCAACGCCGCTGTAGCCCTTGCGCGTGCTCGCATCCTTGAACCACGCCTGATAACCGTCCGGGCGGAACACGGCGTCGCCGAGCTGGTGCTCCTGCGCCTTGGTCTCCTGCACGCACAGCACGTCGATGTCCTGCCCCGCGAACCAGTCGAAGAAGCCCTTGCTGGCCGCCGACCGCAGGCCGTTGGCATTGAAGCTGAGGATGCGCATGCAGGCATGGTCTTGGGCAATGGCGGAGCGTAGCCGATGGGCGCTGCATCGCGACAGCCCCGGCGCCGCTGGGCACGTGGGAGAATCGAAGCATGAATGCGCCCGCCAGCGACTACCGCGCCCGGTTCCTGCAGCTCGCCCTGCGCGTTGAAGCGCTGCGCTTTGGCCAGTTCACGCTCAAGTCGGGGCGCGTCAGCCCGTATTTTTTCAACGCCGGGCATTTCGATTCCGGCACGGCGCTGGCAGGCCTTGCAGCGTGCTATGCGGACGCCCTGGATGCTGCGGCGCTGACTGGCGCATGTCGGGATTTCGACATGCTGTTCGGCCCCGCCTACAAGGGTATTCCGCTGGCATCCGCGCTGGCGTGCGAATACGCACGCCGTGGCCGCGAGCTACCGATGGCGTTCAACCGCAAGGAGGCCAAGGCGCATGGCGAGGGCGGTAGCCTGATGGGCGCGCCGATGGCCGGCAGGCGGGTGTTGATTGTCGATGACGTGATCACCGCCGGCACCGCGATCCGTGAGGCGCTGGCGATCATCCGCGACGCAGGTGGCATCCCGGCCGGCATCGTGATTGCGCTTGACCGGCAGGAGCGGCTGGGCGATGACGTGGCGGTCTCGGCCGCGCACGCCGTCTCTGACGAGCACGGCATCCCGGTGATTGCCGTGGCAGGGCTCGACGACCTGCTTGAATTCGTCGGTGAAAACGCGGAACTTGTGGGGCAGCGCGCCAACTTGCTGGCCTACCGGGCGCGCCATGGCTGCAGTTGACTGCAGGTTGGCGGGCCGCGGGTTGCATGAGGATTCACTGCCATGATTGCCAGGCCTTCGTTGCGCTGCACCGCCGTTGCCGTTGCCTTGGCGCTGTCCTTTGCAGGCAGCGCCACTGCACAAACCAACAAGCCTGCCAACCAGAAAAAGCTGTATTGCTGGAACGAAGGTGGCCGCAAGGTGTGCGGGGACGCCATCCCGGCGGAAGCCTCCGACGCGGCGCGCACGGAAATCAGCCAGCGCAGCGGGTTGCGCACCGGGCAGGTGGCGCGCGCGCTGACCGGTGCGGAACGCGCCGCCGCGGTGGTGACGGCCGAAGCCGCGCGCAAACAGGATGAGGTTGCGGCCATGCGCGTGCGCCGGGACCTGGCCATGGTGGAGTCCTACGTCACCGAGGCCGACCTGCTACGCGCTTATGGCGAACGCACCGAGCTGCTGGATGAAACGCTCAAGGCCAGCACGATGGGCGTCACCAACCTGCACATGAGCCTGCTAAGCCTGCTGCGCCAGGCCGGCGATACCGAGCTCACCGGCAAACCGGTGCCCAACAAGCTGGCGGATGCGATCCACGAGCAGCATCGGGAGATGCGCCGCCAGAAGCAGATCCTGGCCGCGCAGCGCCGCGACCGTGCCGAACTTGAAGCCGAGTTGGCCGATGCCGTGCGGCGCTACCGCGCGCTGAAGACGCCGCCGCCGCGAGCCGGCGCTGCGGCGGGCTGAGCACCGGCTACTAAGGCAGCCTCAGAACGGCCCGCTCGAAAGGCGCACTCGCAAAAAAGGCAGGCTCCTAGAAAGGCGAGCTCTCAGGAAGGCGAGCTCTCAAAGGCGAGCTCTCAGAAAGGCAACACCAGGTCCGGCTGCAGGGCCAGCAACTGCGCGCGGAAATTCTGCTGGATCCGCACCATTGCATTGGTGCTGTCCGCATCGAACCGCATGACCAGCACCGACGTGGTGTTGGACGCGCGCACCAGGCCCCACCCGTCCGGCCAGTCCACGCGCAGGCCGTCGATGGTGGAAAGCCGCGCCCCTTCCTCGAACCTGGCGGCCGCGCGGAAGCGCTCGACGAAGGCGTGCGGGTCTCCCCCTGGCGCGTCTACCTTGATCTCCGGCGTTGAAATGCCATCGGGCAGCGCGTCGAAGACGGCGTCGGGCGATTGCCCGCTCGCGTCGAGGATTTCCAGGAGGCGGGCCGCGGCGTAGATACCGTCGTCGAACCCGTACCAGCGCTCCGCGAAGAAGAAGTGCCCGCTCATTTCGCCGGCAAGTTCCGCTTCGGTTTCGCGCATCTTGGCCTTGATCAGCGAATGTCCGGTCTTCCACATCAGCGGGCTGCCGCCGTGGCGCAGGATGTGCGCGGGCAGGCGGCCGGTGCACTTCACGTCGTACACGATCACCGCGCCCGGATTGCGCTGTAGGACATCCGCGGCGAACAGCATCAGCAGGCGGTCCGGGAAGATGTTCTTGCCGGCCCGGGTGACCACCCCAAGGCGGTCGCCGTCGCCGTCGAAGGCGATGCCCAGGTCAGCATCCAGCCGCGCCACCATCTGGATGAGCGCCTCCAGGTTGTGCGCATCGCTGGGGTCGGGGTGGTGATTGGGGAATGTCCCGTCGATCTCGCAGAACAGCGGGGTGACTTCCGCGCCGATCGCTTCCAGCACGCGCGGCCCCAGCACGCCTGCAACGCCGTTGCCGGCATCCACCACCACCTTGAGGCGCTGGCCGATCTGGATATCACCGGCGATGCGGTCCACGTAGGCGTCGCCGATGTCGCGTTCGCTCAGGGCGCCCAGCGTTTTGGCCTCGATCAGGCGATCCTCGGCGATCCGCGCATACAGGTCGGTGATCGCCGTGCCGGACAGGGTCTCGCCGCCGATCACGATCTTGAACCCGTTGTAGTCAGGCGGGTTATGGCTGCCGGTGACCGCCACGCCGCAACCCGTGCGCAGGTGGTAGCAGCCAAAATAGACCACGGGCGTTGGGGCCAGCCCGATGTCGATGACGTTGCGGCCCGCCTTGCGCAAACCGGCCACCAGCCCCTGCACCATGTCGGGACCGGACAGGCGGCCATCGCGGCCCACCACGATGTCGTCCAGGCCCTTGTCGGCCATCAGCGAACCCACCGCCTGGCCGATCAGTTCCGCCACCCCGATGTCCAGCGTCTGCCCGACCACGCCACGAATGTCGTAGGCGCGGAAGATGCTGCGATCAATGGCCACCGCTTGCGGAGCGGCGCGCGTTTCGCCCACCTCGCGCGGCGCGCTATAGGCCCGCGGTGGCTGGCTGCGCTGCAGGTCCGCAAGCGTCTGCACGACTTCACCTTCTTCCGCCTGCGCGGCTCCTGCGAGCATCCGCGGGCGCACGCCAAACCACAGCCAGCCCGCGCCCAGCAGCAGCAAGGCGCCTGCCATCAGCGCCGCCAGGCTCCCCAGCCCGAACGGAGCGACGGACGCATCGGGCAAGGCAGCGGCGATGCGCAGGTCGCTGCCAGGTACCTTGGCAGCAAGCGCTTCCGCAAAGCTTGCAAGACCGGTGTCGCCACGCTCCAGCAACGTGCGCTCGCCCTGGCGCAGTGCCAGGTAAGCTCCATCAGGCAGGGTTGCCGCCTCGATGCCCGCCGTGAGCCGCGCCAAAGGCAATTCCACGTAGGCCACGACCGGCCCTTGCGCATCGGTGGCTGGCGCGGCCAGGGCAAGGCGCTGCTCGCTGGCGCTCCCGACCACCCGCGCCACGGCCTTGCCTGCTACCAGGGCCGCCTCGCTCACTGCCAGGCTGCCGTATCCGCTCGCCGGCAGGGCGCTGTAAAGCACTTCCAGGTCTGCGGGCCACACTTCGACGCGCTTCAGCTGCGGCCATTGCACGGCGATGGCGCGCGCGGTGGCGGCGCGGTTGCCTGAATCCAGCGCCTTGCGAACCCGGGGCGCGGCAAGGCTCGCTGCCAGCAACCGGGTCTCGTCGCCCAGCGTGCGCTGGGTGATGGCGCTGGCTTCATCGCGCGCACCCTGCACCCCCACGGCGCGGGACTCGTCACGCATCTGCATGGCCCCGCCCACCAGCAACCAGCCCGCCAGCAGGGTGAGGACCGCCACCATCCCGGGCAGCACGCGCCGCAGTTGGGACGGGTCAAGTCTCGACACGCGCTTGGTTTCATCGTTCATCAGGTTCCCCGTTAGCGCACGCCGGTGTGACCGAAGCCACCCGCGCCACGCGCGCTCTGGTCGAAAGTATCCACCACCTGCAGGGCCGCGCGCATGATGGGCAGCAAGACCAGCTGGGCAATGCGGTCGCCGGGCTGGATGGTGTACGCGGCAACGCCGCGGTTCCAGACGCTGATCAACAGCGGACCCTGGTAGTCCGCATCGATCAGGCCGGTGCCGTTGCCCAGCACGATGCCATGCGTGTGGCCCAGGCCAGAGCGCGGCAGGATCACCGCGCACAGCGCCGGGTTTGCGATGTGGATGGCAAGGCCGGACGGCACAAGCGCGGCGTCGCGAGGTGGAAGCGTCAATGGTGCATCCAGCGCCGCGCGCAGGTCCAGGCCGGCGCTGTGCTCGGTGGCGTAGGCAGGCAGTTCCCATTCTTCGCCGAAGCGCGAGTCCAGCGTCCGGACCTGCAGCACGTGGTGCATCAGGCCATCCGCTCGGTGATCACGTCCAGCAACCAGCCTGCCAGGTCGGTCTTTGGCGCCGGGCCCAATGCGCGCCGGAAACCCCCGGCGCCAATCACAACCAGGGCGTTGTCGTCGCCTTCAAAGCCGCTGCCTTCCACGCCAACCCGGTTGGCGCAGATCAGGTCAACGCGCTTGCGTTCGAGTTTGCCGCGCGCGTAGACCTCCACATCGGTGGTCTCCGCCGCGAAACCCACCACCAGCCGGGGCCGCAGTGCGTGCGCGGCTACTTCGGCCAGGATGTCGCGGGTGCGTGCCAGGGTGAGCGTCATCGTGTCCTGACCCGGCGCTTTCCTGAGCTTGTCGGACGCAACCGTCATCGGGGTGAAATCCGCCACGGCGGCGGCGCCGATATAGGCATCGCAAGGCAGGCCCGCGAGCACCGCATCGAACATCCCGGCCGCGCTGCGCACGTCGACGCGCTGCACGTTCGCTGGCGTCGGCAAGTGCACCGGGCCCGCCACCAGCAGCACCTCGGCGCCGCGACCGGCGGCAACACTGGCAATCGCGAAGCCCATCTTGCCGCTGCTGCGGTTGCCGATGAAGCGCACCGGATCGATGTCCTCGAAGGTCGGGCCGGCGCTGACCAGCAGCCGGCGGCCTGCAAGCGAGGCGTTCAAGCAGCGCCCGCCAGCGCCGCGACGATGTCATCGGGTTCGGACATCCGGCCGGGCCCGGATTCTCCCTCCGCCAGCGGCCCGTCGTCGGGGCCCACGACGCGCACGCCGCGGCTGCGCAGGACTGCAACATTGGCCTGGGTGGCGGGATGCCGCCACATCACATGATTCATCGCGGGGGCAATGGTCAGTGGCGCTTCGGTTGCCAGGCACAGGGTCGACACCAGGTCATCCGCCAGGCCATGCGCCAGCTTGGCCAGGGTGTTGGCGCTGGCCGGCGCGATGACCACCTGTTGCGCCCAGCGCGCCAGTTCGAGGTGGCCCATCGCAGCCTCGGCCTGCGCATCCCACAACGAGGTGCGCACGGGGCGGTGCGACAAGGCCTGGAATGTCTGGGCACCGACGAAGCGCTGGGCATTTTCGGTCATTGCGACTTGCACCTGGGCGCCCGCAGCGCGCAGCCGCCGCACCAGCTCCGCGGCCTTGTACGCCGCTATGCCGCCGCACACGCAGAGCAAGATGCGTTGGTCGTGCAGCGCGCTCGCCACGTCAGGCAATTCCCATCCGGACACCGGCAGACAGCTTACCCGAGGCAGGGCAACCGCCCGATGTCCACGCGCGCGCGGCCTGCCCACACTGCCGCCATGCACATCCGCGACTGGCCCGCAAACGAACGACCCCGCGAGAAGCTCCTGGCAAGCGGCGCCGGCGCGCTGTCCGATGCCGAACTGCTCGCCATCTTCCTCGGCTCCGGCACCGCTGGCCGCGACGCGGTGGCCACGGCGCGCGCGTTGCTAGTGGAACACGGGCCGTTGCGTGCACTGCTGGACCGGCCCGCCAAGGCGCTGACCCGGCTGCATGGCATTGGCAGCGCGCGCGCGTGCGCGCTGGCGGCCGCGCTGGAATTGGGCCATCGCCATCTGGCTGCAAACCTGGAGCGGGGTGAGGCGCTGTCCGACCCTGCGGCCGCGGGACGCTATTTCTCCCAGCGGTTGCGCGGATCAAGCACCGAGGTGTTCGCGGCGTTGTTCCTGGATACGCGGCATCGCGCGCTGGGGTTCGAGGAACTGTTCCGCGGCAGCATCGACGGCGCCGAAGTGCATCCACGGGTATTGGTGGAACGCGCGCTGGCCCAAGGCGCGGCCGCGGTGATCGTTGGCCACAACCATCCCAGCGGCAATCCGGAGCCCAGCACTGCCGACCGCGCGGTGACAGCCCGCCTGAAGCAGGCGCTGGCGTTGGTGGACGTGCGCCTGCTCGACCACTTCATCGTCGGGGATGGCGCCCCGCTGTCGATGGCGGCGCGGGGCCTCGTATAAGTCTTCAGCGTGAGTCTTCAATCCGGGCGTTTGCACCGCCTCGCGTACAATCGCCAGCCGTTGAACCGCATGCATGATCCTTCGTGAAAGCCCAGCACCGCGCCCTGGTCGAACAGGGCCTCGCCGCCCTGCGTGCCGCCGGCACGTTGCCCGATGACCTGGCATCGCCCGACTTCTCCGTCGAGCGACCCAAAGAGCGCGCGCACGGCGATTTTTCGACGAACGCAGCGATGCTCCTGGCCAAAACCGCCAAGGCCAACCCGCGCGCGCTGGCGCAGCACTTGCTCGACGCGTTGCCCGCGTCAGGCGCCGTTGCGAGCGTGACCATTGCGGGGCCAGGCTTCCTCAATTTCCATCTCACCCCGGCCGCATGGCAGCAGCAGGTGCGCTACGTCCACGCCGCAGGCGAGGCCTTCGGGCGCAATGCGTCGGCCGGCGGCAAGACCGCGGGCGTCGAGTATGTTTCCGCCAATCCCACCGGGCCGTTGCACGTGGGGCACGGCCGCGCCGGCGTGATTGGCGACTGCATCGCGCGGGTGATGGCCGCCAACGGCTGGAACGTGAAGCGCGAGTACTACTACAACGACGCCGGCGTGCAGATCGAAAACCTTGCACGGTCCACCCAGGCGCGCGCCAGGGGCCTGAAACCGGGCGATGACGCGTGGCCGGCGGATGCCTACAACGGCGACTACATCGGCGATGTCGCCAGCGCGTACCTGCGCG
>Ga0136611_10003159_pt1 | contig 11526 bp, 11 predicted proteins | sample AntDrymUQ2232306_2_FD_106645 | JGI IMG/M metagenome (GOLD analysis project Ga0136611, IMG submission 106645) | Polar desert sand microbial communities from Dry Valleys, Antarctica - metaG UQ223 (23.06) | ecosystem: Environmental > Terrestrial > Soil > Desert | place: Antarctica: Dry Valley... | reverse complement strand
GATTCGCACGGCTTACCCAAAAATCAGACAGATAAATTTTAAGGCGAACGGGCAGATGATCGGCACATCATCGAATCGCCCATATCAGATGAATTGGCAGCCGACACAGGCGGGAAACTTCGCGCTGACAGCGGAAGCGGTGTTATCAAATGGGACTATCGTCACCACGCCGTCGGTCAATGTCGCGGTCGGCGCATCACAACTGGAAGTTCTCTACGACACACTCGGTAACGCGACGGACGGTTGGGGTTGGGCTGGTCAGGGTGAATATATTGATACAGTTGCTAGCGCAATTTCAGTAAATTATATTGTCGTCACGCAATATATTGGAACACTTTCCACTCCAAAAAGACTTCGAGGTTTTGAAATTGCTGGTCGAGCATACAATTCAAGAAATAATCAATTTATTCCCCTAAGTAACTTTCTGGGATATATGTGGTTGGGCATTTGGCGTTCAGATGTTGGAACATTTTTGCAACAACCTGTTGCCCCAACATCGGTTGGCGTTTCAGGTGGCTCGCTAACATCAATAAATTTGGGAACTCCGACTACTGGAAGTTACACTATATCCGTTGGAGTGTCTGGAAGCGAAGCCATTTATGTTTTCGGGTGGGATAATCTTGATGTTGTGTTACCAGTAAATGTGGAATTGGAAATGTCAGTCCAATTTGTAGAAGCGGCGGCTTTAGGTGACACAGCAGGTATTAGCGGTTCTTCTCGCCCAGGTCCTAATATGCGTATTGCCAGTAGTGATTTTGGAAATGCAATCGTTGGGCAACCAATGGCAGCAAGAATTAAAGTGTCGAATTGATATGCTAAGAATTCTAATCAAAACGCAACATAACAATTAATTGACGTGAGGGCGAAACAGCGACTTTCTTATCACGTTGTATTGTTTCCCTTAACTTGTGTGTTGGCGGTTTCGCCCCACGTCAATTCAAACGTTCGGTGCTTTTCTGTTTCCCTAAACGGCGCGAAAATGTTGTTTGACAAAATCGGGCTTGCGTAACTACAATGTGCTTATGAGGACTCGAATCGTAAAAATTGGTAATTCTCTTGGTGTTCGCATTCCGAAAGTGCTGCTTGAACAAAGTCGGCTCGCGGAAGAAGTCGAGATTGAAGCCTTTGACCGTCAGATCGTAATTCGCGCGGTACGCGAACCGCGAGACGACTGGGACGCAGCTTTTCAAGCGATGGCGCAAAATGGCGACGATAAATTGCTTGACGCGGAAGAAACGCAAAACTTGAGCAGTTGGGACGAAACCGAATGGCAATGGTAAAGAGATTTGAAGTTTATCTTGTCAGACTTGACCCGACTCAGGGGAGCGAAATTCAAAAAACGCGACCTTGTGCGGTTATTTCGCCCGACCAGATGAACCGCTATATTCAAACCGTTATTGCTGCGCCGATGACGACCAAAGGCGGAAAATATCCGACGCGAGTTGAGTGCGAATTCGGCGGCAAGCAAGGTCAAATAGTGTTAGACCAAATTCGCACGGTTGACAAGAAGCGGCTTGTCAAAAAGTTAGGCGAGCTAGAGGGGAAAACGCAAGAGGAAGTTTTGCGTGTATTAGCCGAGATGTTCGCTAAATAATGCCGCACCGAATAAATCAATGAACGTGAGGGCGAAACAGCGACTTTCTTATTACGTTGTATTGTTTCCCTTAACTTGTGTGTTGGCGGTTTCGCCCCACGTCAATTCAATCGTTCGACGGCTTCCCTTGTAGTCAAAATTTGTTTCTGCTAAAAGTTGAGCCGATGATTCAAATTATTCTCCAGGCGGCGGAAAGAATGGAAAGATTTCCGCATCTGCGAAGAGTCATTAAAAATCAAATCAATGAAAATATCATTTAGTTTACGCTCGCTAATTTTTATTGCTGTTTGTTTCACGGCGACAATTTACGGACAACAGGTTTCAATCAAACCGTTTTCAATCAGCCGTTCCGACATTATCGACGATTTGAGGTCGGCTAAAAAAGTCAATCCGAACCTCAACGCGGATGAATTAGTAAAAATTGCTAATTTATTGTTGGAAAAACAAGGACTGAATTTTATTTTCGCTTTCGATTCAAATACTTGTCAGAAAATAGAACAGGCGAAAAAGAATCGGAAAGACCAAAGCGCGCCTTTGAATTTGCGTGCCGCTCTGAAATCTTCGAGCGGAGAAACGGCAAGTTTGCTTTTGCCCGAAGCCGTTTTCGATAAAAGAAACTGCTCGGCGTGTTATGTCTCTTTGCCGCTGCTCGAAATTACGGGAAAAGATTTTGTCACAATCATCGAAAGGAAAAATCTGAAATTTTATTTACCGCCAAATTTCATCATTAACGAAATGTCTCTGGTTGACAGCAAGGATTTAACGACCGTCAAAACAAATTGGAAAGTCCCTTTTCGCGCGACGCCGCTTTCAATCTCCGACGACGGGAACATTCTCTATCTCGGTTTTGCCGACAGCGAATTAAAAGATATAGCTTTAATGATTTACGGCGAAGGCACGTTTCAATTCTGCGTCAGAAAAGAAATTAATTTTGGGAAAAAAGGAGTTTTGCTCGACGCTTTTCCAAAAAACGCGAATAATCCGAATCTCGCCTTTATCAAATTTATCGACGGAGATACGAGTCAGATTGTCAGATTTTCTAAAAATTGTGGTGACTAAACTCTTAAATAATCACCGCGCCCAATTTTAACTGCGAGTTTGATTCTTTTATGATTTTGCATTTCCTGTAGGGAATTTATAATTTTGTTTGCGCCAGCGTTTCGGCTTTTTTCGACGTATAATCTTCGCCCGGATTAACGAAAAGATTTTGCTCAAAACGATATTGCTTGTCGTAAAGTTGTTTGTAACGACCGTTCATCGCAATTAGTTCTTCGTGCGTTCCGCGTTCGCGGATTTCGCCCGCTTCGACAACCAGAATTTGGTCAGCCGAACGAATTGTCGAAAGCCGATGAGCGATAACGAACGTCGTTCTTCCCTGCCGCAGACGATTTAAGCCCTCCTGAATCAACGCTTCGCTTTCCGAATCGAGCGAAGAGGTCGCTTCGTCGAGAATCAAAATTCGCGGATTGGCTAATAAAGCCCGCGCAATCGCAATTCGCTGCCGCTGCCCGCCGGAAAGTTTAACGCCGCGCTCGCCGACGATGGTGCTGTATGCGTCCGGGAATTTTTCGATAAATTCATCGGCGTTGGCGATGCGGCAGACTTCTTTTATTTCATCGAAACCCGCTTCGGGATTTGAAAAACGAATGTTATCTAAAACCGTGCCGTCAAACAGAAAATTATCCTGCAAAACCACGCCGAGATGCCGCCGGTATTCGCGCAGTTTGACGCTTTGCAAATCTTTTCCGTCAATTTTGATTTTTCCTTTGTTCGGCTGAATAAAATTTAAAACCAGACTCAAAATCGTTGATTTTCCCGAACCGCTCGAGCCGACCAGCGCGGTCGTCGCGCCGGCTTCCGAGTGAAACGAAACGCCTTTCAAAACCGGAACGTCTTTTTCGTATTCAAAATAAACGTCTTCAAAATCTATCGTTCCGTTTACTTTCGGCAAAGATTGGCGATTAACGTCTTCCTCGTCTTCGGTGTCCATTTCCATTACTTCGCGGATTCTGTCCAAGCCGGCGAAGGCCTCGGTTATCTGCGTTCCGATCGAAGTCAATTCGATAATCGGCAGACCGAGCAGAAAAGTAAAGGAAATATACATCAGAAGATCGCCGAGCGACATCGTTTCGGCTTGCACGGCGCTGCCGCCGATTAAAATTATCACGACGCTGATTGCTCCGATAACAATTGAAGAAAACGCGGAAATCGCCGAAACTCCGGTCACGGATTTGGCTATATTGCGAAAAAGCCGATGTGCGCCCCGCGTAAATGAAAGCTCTTCACGTTTTTCCGCCGTGTATGCTTTGACGATCCGAATGCCGCCCAAACTTTCTCCTAAACGTCCCGTAACTTCGGCGTTTATCACGTTTCTCTCGCGGAAAATCGGGCGCAATTTTTTGAAGGCGTAAGCCAGAACTCCGCCAAAAGCGGCGAGAACGACAATCGTCGCGGCGGTTAACTTCCAATTGATATAAAACAAAACTCCGAGCGAGATGACCGCCGTCACGATACTTCCTAAAATCTGCCCCAAACCAGTGCCGACCAAATTGCGAATTCCTTCGGCGTCGTTCATAATGCGCGAAATCAATTGTCCGCTCTGCGTCGAATCGAAATATGAAATCGGCAGACGTTCGATTCTCTGCTGGACTCTTTTTCGCATATCGGTAATTGCCCGCTGCGCCGCCACGCCGAGAATCTGCGACAATGCAAAAGACGTAATGGCTTGGACAAACGACGATATTCCAATCGCCAGCGCAATCCATTTGAGCAATTCGTAACGCTTATTGAGGAAAATTTCATCGCCGATAAATTTGGTCGAAGCCGGTAAAACCAATCCCGCCAGACGGCTGACAAGCATCAGCAAACTCCCGATAAACAGTCGCCAGCGCGCGTGCCAAATCAGGGTTTTCGCTTCCTGCCACGCGCTCGAATAATTTATTTTCTTTTTCTTTTCAGCCATTTAATTGTAATTTGCGCGTTGGAAAGCTAAATGTCAAATTTGTTAAAATAATTTTACAATAGTGCTTTGTAACCGAAGTTTTTATTTATCGCGGCGGCGTTTGGTATGTTTCCCAAAGCAAAACCGGCTCGGTGAGAGTTGAAAACATCGGTTTGGCAACCGACACGCCGCAGCCCGGAGATTATGACGGCGACGGCAAAACCGACATCGCGGTTTTTCGTCAAAGTAATACTAAATGGTATGTTATCCAAAGCTCTAATCGGCTGTATAGAGAGGTTGAATTCGGAATGACCGGGGACATTCCGGTTTCTTCCATTTACCAGTATTAGATGAAACTCCGGTATAAAAAAGCGAAAAAAAGCGAAGCGGTAAAATGTCACATTTTACCGCTTCGCTTTTTTATACACAATCAATTCCGCTTTTACCAAAATACGTTTCATTTATTAAAAATCAGCGCGGCGGATTGACGTGAAACGTGCAGAAATCTTTCGGTTCTTTGCCTTCACGGAAAGTTTTCGGTTCTTTTTCCGGGCAGTTTGAAGTTGAGCGCATTCCGGTCAGCGGGCAAATCATTATCGTAATCTTATGCTCAATTTCTTCGGATTTCGGGTAAATATTTGTATTAGCGGAATTCGACGGATCGTCCTTCGGATTATCCTGCGCGTCCTGCCAGGTTGTAAAAGGCGTGCTGGAAGGAGTCGGTTTAGCTACGGCGGTTTCGTCCGGGTTTTCTTCGACGGTCGGCAGTAAAACTTTGTTCGGCACGGTTCCCGAAACGAAAAGTTCGACGCGGCGAAATTCAGGCGGAACTTCCGTTACGTAAATAGCTTTTGATTCTAAATCTTCGGGTGAAATTACGGAATCAGTATTTGTATTTGTATTTGTATTTGTATTAGCGTTGACAGATTTCTTGATAACAGTTTGCTGCGCTTTTAAAAGGTCGGCTTGCGCGTTGTCTAACTCACGAATCAGTTTGCCGTTGCGCGAATCAATTTCGGCTTTGTGAACCGTGACCGGCATTGCCCAATCGCCGTTCCATTCGGGATTTCGATTGAGAGCTTCGCGCATAAAATCAGCCCAAATCGGCATTGCCGAATCAGAGCCTTTCATTCCGAGGTCGTCGCCGTCATCAAATCCGACGTAAACGACGCAGACGATTTCCGGCGTGAAACCGGCAAACCAGCCGTCGCGCGAAGTTCCGGTTTTTCCGGCGAATCCCTGTTTGCCTTCGACATTCTTAAAACCCCACGCCTGTGCTTCGGCAGCAGTTCCCCGATTGATTACGTCCTTCATTATGTCGTCCATAATGTATGCGACGTCCGAACGCAAAACCGTTTTCTTTTCGACGTTCGGAGCGACGACTGTTTTGCCGCCGCCGGTCGTGACGCGGCTAATCGGCATCGGCGTAACTTTTTCGCCCAGATTCGCAAAAATCGTGTAGCCGGTCGCAATCTGCAAAGGTGTCGCTTCGGCTGTTCCGAGCGCCATCGAAGGATAGGCTTTTTCGACTTTCGGCAAACCGGCTTTGTTGGCGAGATTCATCACTTTACCGATATTTAGCTGCATTCCCAAATCAACCGTTATCACGTTTTTGCTTTTCACGAGAGCATCGCGCAGCGTTATTTCCTTGTTTGAAAAAACGTCGCCGTAATTATTCGGCGCGTAAGTATCCGAGCCGAATGTGAAAACTTTTTTCTCGTCTTTGAATATGCTGGCGGCGGTAAAGACCGATGAATTTCCCTCGTAAGCCGAATTTATCGCCGTCGCGTAAACGAACGGTTTGAAAACCGAACCGGGCTGGCGCATCGCGTCGGTCGCGCGGTTAAATTGATTTTCCAAAAAATTTCGTCCGCCGACCATTGCCACAATCTCGCCGGTTTTCGGGCGAATGGCGACGAGCGCGGCGTTCAAACTTCCCTTCTCTTTTTTCGGAAAATATTTGTCGAGCTTTTCCAGTCTTTTATTGACGATTTCATAAGCGATGCGCTGCAAATCCGGGTCAATCGTCGTGTAAACGCGCAGATGTTTTACGGCTTCCGCATCGTTGATAACCTTCGGCAATTCTTCAATCGCGTATTGGGAAAAATACGGCATTCCCTGCAAATCGCGGCGATTTGAAATCTGATGCAGTTCGAGCTTTGTTTTTTTAGCCTGTTCTGATTCCTGAAAAGAAATATTGCCGGTTTCGGTCATCGAATCCAGAACCTGATTGCGGCGTTCCGTTACTTTTTCAAGATTTTTATACGGATTATAGCGATTCGGGCTGCGAATAATGCCGGCGAAAAAAGCCGTCTCCGGCAAAGAAAGCTGCGAAACGTCTTTGCCGAAATAAACGTTCGCCGCTTCGCCCACGCCATAAATCGAAACGCCCGCCTGTTGTCCGAGATAAATCTGATTGACATAAAGCGTAAAAATTTCTTCTTTCGTTAGTCGCGTTTCCAGAATCACCGACATAAACGCTTCCTTTATTTTGCGCGTCAACGTCTGCTCGCGGTTGAGCCAGAGATTTTTCACCAATTGCTGCGTAATCGAAGAACCGCCTTGATTGGCAATCGGCGAATTATCTTCTTCGTGTTCGTATCGCCGCCAGAGCGCGCGTGCGATACCGCGAAAATTAACGCCGTAATGCTCGAAAAAAGCGCGGTCTTCAGTGACGGTAATAGATTTGATGAGATGCGGCGGCAAATCATTAAAAGTAACGGCTTTGCGTCTGCCGTCGCCTTCTTCGGCAATCGAGCTTAAAATTTTCGGTTCGATTTGCGCTTTGTCAACCGCTTTTTCAGTCGCTTTATCAATTATCGTTTTGACGGTTTTGCCGCTTTTATCGAATTTGACGGAAAGCGCCGGAAAAACTTTTACGTCGTCAATCGTTCCGGTGATTCCGGGTTCGATCTCAATTGCGTTTTCGCCCGTTTGATAACGACTGCGCGAAATATCAGCCTGACTATTCTTTTCGATATATCCGGCTGTTTTCAGGTAATCGGTCAAATCGGCGAGCGTGATGCTTTCACCGGACTTCAAGGTTTTCGGCGCGGAGTAAATTCCTGCCGATTGCGTGTAAACCTGTCCGCTCAAAAGCCGCCGGTCAATCCTCTCGGAATATTCAAACCAAAAATAAGTAAATGTTAAAAACGCTCCCAATATAAAAAGCGCGTAAAGTGAAATACTCAGCGGATTGAAAAAAAATCTCAGGACGCGGCGATAAAGCGGGGGCGGCGGCTTTTGAAAAGCATTTACCCGATTTTTCTCGAGCCAATACTTTGGAGGCAGTTTCGGTTTTTTACTTTTAATTAAAACTTGGTTTGGCATTTTCAGGTTGTTCGATTAAATTTAGTGAGAAAAAGAGTGATGATAGTTGCCCCAATCAAATCTTATAAGTTTTCGCGGCTTGCTGTCTAGTTTTTTTAAATTCAAGATTCAAGATTTAAGATTCAAAATTCAAAATCTATTATCCTAAAATCAAATTTCTAAAGTTGAGTCAATCGGTTTTAAATCTTAAATCTTAAATCTTAAATCTTAAATCTTGAATCTTGAATCTTGAATCTTGAATCTTGAATTCCAAAGATGAATCTTTTTTCGACACTTTCCAAAATTACGCGCCGACGGCTTTTGTTCGCAACTTTAGCGATATTCTCGATGCTCGTCTTCGGTGCAGTCGGTTTTCGTTATCTTGAAGGTTGGAATTGGTTGGACAGTTTTTATATGGCGACCGAAACAGTGACGACGGTCGGTTACGGCGACATTCCGCCAAAAACTCCTGCCGGAAAAACTTTTGCAATCGTTTTTATGCTTTTGGGCGCGGGAACAGTGCTTTACGCTTTAACGGTTTTAGCGCAATTGGTGATTCAATCGGAAATCGTCGAAGCGTTGGGTTTCAGACGAAAAACAAGAGAAATGGACAAATTAAAAAATCATTATATCGTTTGCGGCGCAGGTCGCGTCGGTCGCCGCATCATCCGCAATTTGCAGAAGGAAAATCTTCCGTTCGTCGTTATTGAACGCGACCAAAAAAAAGTTGCCGAATTTGAAAACGATGGTTCTCACGTTCTGATTGCCGACGCGACGCTCGAAGAAAATCTGATTCAAGCCGGAGTCAAACGCGCCAGAGGTTTGGCAACCTGTCTGGCGGACGACGCGGCAAACGTTTACGTCGTTCTCACGGCTCGCGGATTGAACGAAAATATGCACATCGTCGCCCGCGCGGTCGAAGAACAAGCCGAACCGAAATTGGTTCGCGCCGGAGCGAACCGCGTCGTTGCGCCGATAATTATCGGTGGTCAATCAATGGCTCGCGCACTGCTCAAACCGGCGATTGCGGATTTTATGGATTCGATTGTCGCCGAAACGCTCGATTTGGTTTTTGAAGAAGTCGTCATCGAATCCGATTCGCCGTATGCCAACAAAAAATTGCGCGAAACCAACATCAGCCGCGAACTGAATTTAATCGTCGTCGCCATCCGGCGCAAAAACGGCGAACTATTTTTTCACCCAATCGGCGAATCCATTATTGAAGAAAGCGATTTGCTAATCGTCGTCGGCAAGGCGGATTCGATGCAGAAACTCGTCGAAGCCAATAAATGAGATGAGGAGATGAGGAGATGAGGAGATAGGGAGACAGGGAGATGAGGAGATTTTCGTTTTGTAACCTGAATTTGAAATCTCAAGTTTCGATGACCAAACGCTTTTCACCTTTTCACCTTTTCACCTTTTCACCTTTTCTCCTCTTCTCCTCTTCTCCTCTTCTCCTCATCTTTCTGTATAATCTGCTTATGAAAATCTTAGTAACCGGCGGAAGCGGTTTTTTAGGAACGCACGTTAAAGAATATTTCGGCGCGGATGAATTTTCGCGTCGCTCTAATTTAGATTTATTAAATTTACAGGACGCGCAAATCGTTCAGGATTGCGATGTCGTGATTCATCTGGCGGCGCAGTTGGACAAATCGCCCGACGCTGCCGAAGAAGTTTTTCTGACAAATGTCGAAGGCACAATCAATCTGCTGCGCTCGATGAGGCAGGATTCGGTGTTTATTTTCGCTTCGACCAAAGACGTTTACGGCGTATTTGCCGATAATTATCGCGAAGTTCCCGAAAGTTGTCCGACTTTGTATTGCGGACAATCCGCGCTCGAATGGTCAAAATTGATCGCCGAAAGATACGTCGAATTTTACGCGCATCAAAATGGGTTTCGCGCCTGCACTTTTCGCCTTTCAACCGTTTACGCACCGAATTCCCAAGGCAACACGCCGAATTTTGTTACTCATTATGCAAACGCCTTAAATTTCGGCGAATCTCTGCGGCTTCCGGGCGGCGGCAGTCCGAAGCGCGATTTTCTCCACGTCGAAGATTTATCCCGCGCCTGCGAAGCGTTTGTTGATTCGGTAATTCGGCACGGACTTTATAATTTGGGCGGCGGACGCGAAAATGCTTTAACCTTGCGCAAACTGGTCGAAAAAATGGAAGAAGTTTCCGGGCTTCAAGCCGTCATTGAGGAAGAAAATCCAACGCCCGCGCCTGCGCCATTGAATTATATTACTGATTTGTCGCTCGTAATGCAGGAACTCGACTGGAAACCGGAAATCTCGCTCGAAGACGGCTTGAAAACATTGTTCATTTAACATTTATCATTTAACAAATAAAACTCGACGTTAAATGATGAATGATAAATGCTGAATGATAAATGATAAATGAAAATTCTGGTTCGCGGAACAAATTGGGTCGGCGACGCGGTGATGACGATTCCCGCTTTGCGAGAATTGCGCCGTATTTTCCCAAATGCGGAAATCACTCTTTACACGCGCAGTTGGGCGCGGGGAATTTTTCAGGATGCCGAATTTTTGGACGAAATTCTTGTTTTTGATAAAACAAAATCAAAGATTAAAGACGCTTTCAGTCAATCGAACTTATTAAAGGATGGAAATTACGATTTAGCCGTTTTGCTGCCGAATTCGTTTGAATCGGCTTTAATTGCAAAACTGGCTTCCATTCCGCAAAGATTCGGTTATGCCAAAGAAGGAAGAGGTTTTCTGCTGACCGGCGCAATCGGGATTCCCGTCTGGAAAAATCTACGTCACGAAGTTTACTATTACTTAAACTTAATTGCCGAAATTGAAAAATCCTTTTTCAAAACGCAGACGGTTTTGCAAAACGAGCCGCGTTTTGATTTGGCAGTTTCGGCTCAACGCCGCGCCGAAGCGCGAAAAATATTAGAAGAAAACGGCGTTGATTTGACTCGAAAAATCGTTGCGCTCGGCGTCGGCTCGACAAATTCGCGGGCGAAACGCTGGCAAACGGAAAGTTACGCCGAATTAAACGATTTGCTGCAAACCGAACTGAATGCAAATGTCGTTCTCGTCGGCGCAAAAGACGAAGCGGACGTTTCAACGGAAGTTTACGAAAAATCAAAAAGGAAACCTTACGTTTTGACCGGAAAAACAAATCTTGCCGAAATTGTCGCAATTCTAAGCGAGATTAATTTGCTCGTTTCCAACGATATGGGACTCGCGCATATTGCGCCCGCCATCGGCACAAAAACGCTCGTCATCTTCGGTCCGACCAACGAAAAAACCACCCGACCTTTTCCCGAAATCGCCGAAATCGTTCGCAAAACGGTTGAATGCTCGCCATGTATGCTGCGCGATTGCCCGATTGACCATCGCTGTATGACGCGCATTTCGCCGCAGGAAGTTTTTGAGAGAGCGGCTATAATCCTGAATCATTAACTCAACTTACGCAGAACTAAATTTTCGTGCCGGTCGCCAACGGCGACTAACATTATAGCCCAGCGAGAATCGATGGGTTACGTTAAACGAACGCTGCCGCTCGCGGAAGGCGAGCAACAATCAAGCGGGTAATTGTTCGTCGCCTTCCGCGACGGAATATTTTTTTACTGCCGACCCAGCGATCCTCGCTGGGCTATAATGTCGGTCGCCGTTGGCGACAAAAACCAAAATCGCGTAAGGTGAGTCACTAG
>Ga0136611_10003158_pt1 | contig 11527 bp, 10 predicted proteins | sample AntDrymUQ2232306_2_FD_106645 | JGI IMG/M metagenome (GOLD analysis project Ga0136611, IMG submission 106645) | Polar desert sand microbial communities from Dry Valleys, Antarctica - metaG UQ223 (23.06) | ecosystem: Environmental > Terrestrial > Soil > Desert | place: Antarctica: Dry Valley... | reverse complement strand
TGCGCTCGCCGGCGGGCTGCTGCTGCTCGCCCGGCGGCGGCGGGGTCGGCGGGCGGTGCGCGTCGCCGTCGCCCGCACGGGGCAGGAGTTCAGGCGTCTCCTGCCGCGCCTGCTCGTCGGGATCATCGGGGCGGGCTTCGTCGCCCGCCTACTGCCGGGAGAGGCGGTGCTGGCGCTTCTCGGCCCCGAATCGGGCTGGACCGGCGTCGCTCTGGCCGCGCTCGCGGGCGCGCTGACCCCCGGCGGGCCGGTCGTCGGCTTCGCGCTCGGGGCGGCCGCCGCCAAGGCCGGCGCCGGTCTGCCCCAGCTGATGGCCTTCGTCACGGGCTGGTCGCTCTACACGCTGAACCGCGTGCTGGTGTGGGAGGTGCCGACCATGCCGGGCTGGTTCGTGCGCCTGCGCGTGCTCGTCTCGCTGCCCTTCCCCTTCATCGCCGCCGCGCTCGCGGAGCTCACCGGCCGCTGAAGAGGGGCGTCACGTCGCCTTACGTTCGGCCAGGAACGCGCCCATCCGCTCCAGCGCGCGGGCGATGTCGCCTTGCGAGGCGGCGTAGGAGAGGCGGATGTAACCCTCGCCGTGAACGCCGAAATCCGGCCCGCCGATGGTCGCGACACCCGCCTCCTCCAGCAGGGCGGAGGCCAGCGCCTTGGCCCGCCATCCCGTCTGCGAAACGTTCGGATAGGCGTAGAACGCCCCCTTCGGCGTGGCGCAGGTGACGCCCGGCAGGCGGTTCAGCCCCTCGACGACGAGGCGCCGGCGGCGGTCGAACTCCGCCATCATGGCATCCACCGCGTCCTGCGGCCCGGTCAGCGCCTCCAGCGCCGCCCATTGCGCCGGCGCGTTGACGCAGGAGTAGGAGTTGACCGCGAGCTTGCGGGCCGAGTCGAGGAGCCGGCCCGGCCAGACCGAGTAGCCGAGTCGCCAGCCCGTCATGGCGTAGGTCTTCGACCAGCCGTTGAGCAGGATGGTTCGGTCGCGGATCTCCGGGTAGGCGAGCAGGCAGGCATGCGCCTCGCCGTCGTAGATCATGCGGTCGTAGATTTCGTCCGAGAGGATCGCCACGTCCGGGTGGCGCGCGAGGCCCGCTGCGAGCCGGTCGACCTCCGCCTTTGGCGTGACGCCGCCCGTCGGGTTCGCCGGCGAGTTGACGATGACGAGCCGCGTCCGGGGCGTGATGAGCGACAGCAGCTCTTCCGCCCGAAAGGCGAAGCCGTTCTCCTCGCGCACCGGCACGGGGATCGGCGTCGCGCCGGTGAACTCGATCATCGAGCGGTAGATCGGGAAGCCGGGGTCCGGGTAGAGGATCTCGGCGCCGGGCTCGCCGAACATCAGGATCGCCATGAACATCGTGACCTTGCCGCCGGGCACGATCAGCACCTCGTCCGGCGACACGCCGACCCCGAAGCGGGCGTGCAGGTCGCTCGCCACCGCCTCGCGCAGCGGCCTGATGCCCGTTGCCGGCGTGTAGCCGTGCTGCCCGTCGCGCAACGCCTTGACCGCCGCCTCGACGATGTGGGGCGGGGTCGGGAAGTCCGGCTGGCCTATGCCGAGGTTGATGACGTCTCGGCCCGCCGCCTGCAGCTCGATGGCGCGCGCGAGCACGGCGAAGGCGTTTTCCTCGCCGATTCGATCGAAGCTGTTCACAACCTGCAGCATGCCCCGCTCCGTTCATCCAGCGCTCATGCTCGACTAGGCAATCAGGGTCGCGTTGACAAACGCGGGTCTCGCGCTTGCAGGGCGCGGCGCCGACGCCCATAACAGAATTGGTGCGGTGCAACATGAGACGGCCTGGTCGGCTTCCGGGGCGTTGCTGCGCTGCGTCGAACCATTCCCGCGTCCGCGGGTTCATAAACTGGCGCAACGGGATAAGGGTCGTCTGACATGAGTGGCGTCGAGGACTTTGGCGAAGAAAAGCGTCTGGTCGAGGTGCAGGGCTTGCTCGAGGAGCAGGTCGAGGCCGACATCAAGGATCACGTCGAGCATCCCGACCGGCGCGACGGCATGAAGCGTGACCGCGCCGCCGACGAGGCGTCGATGGCCGGCGGCCCGCAGCGCTCGGCCTTTCTCCACCCCGACGCGCAGCGCCCGCTGCCGCAGACCCTCGGGCCGGCGCCGGTGTCGAAGCTGTTCCAGAGCTGGTTCGTCGGCGGCTTCGAATGCTCGACCCATCGCGGGCGCGACGGGCGCAGGCTCGACCTGCTCGCCTCGACGCGGCACGACGCCAACGCGGCCAACGATTATCGCATGATGGCCGAGCACGGTCTCACCACCGCGCGCGACGGCCTGCGCTGGCATGCGATCGAGACCTCGCCGGGCCGTTACGACTGGTCGAGCGTTCTGCCGATGCTCCACGCAGCGCGCGACACCGACACCCAGGTGATCTGGGACGTGCTGCATTACGGCTGGCCGGACGATCTCGACATCTGGTCGCCCGAGTTAATCACCCGCTTCGGCGCGTTCGCCGGCGCGGCGGCTCGGGTCATCAGGAACGAGAGCGATGCCGTTCCCTTCTACACCCCGGTCAACGAGATCTCCTTCTGGTCCTGGGCCGGCGGCGACGTCGCCTACATGGACCCCATGGCCTCGGACCGCGGCCCCGAGCTGAAGGAGATCCTGGTGCGAGCGGCGATCGCCGCCGTCGAGGCCATTCTCGCGGTCGATCCGCGCGCCCGCTTCGTCTACGCCGAGCCCGCCATCACGGTGCATCCGAAGTCCGACAGCCTCGCTGACCGGCGGGCGGCGCGCGACTACACGAGCTACCAATACGAGGCCTGGGACTGGATCGCCGGGCGCGAGCGGCCCTGGCTCGGCGGCCGGCCCGAGTATCTCGATATCGTCGGCATCAATTACTACGCCCATAACCAGTGGATCGACGGCGGCACCTGGATCGAGGTCGACCATCCGCGCTACACGCCCTTCCACAAGCTGCTCGGCGACATCCACGCCCGCTACGGGCGGCCGATGTTCATCTCCGAGACCGGCATCGAGGCTGACCAGCGTGCCGTGTGGCTGCGCTTCCTGGCCGGCGAGGTCGCCAAGGCTCGGCAGTTGGGTGTGCCGGTCGAGGGCATCTGCCTCTATCCCGTGACGGATTATCCCGGCTGGCTCGACGACCGCCAATGCCCGACGGGCCTGCTCGGCTACGTCGACGAGGTTGGCGCCCGGCCGGTGTACGAGCCGCTGGCGCAGGAGATGGCGCTCCAGCAGCGCATGGTGCTGGAGGCGGCGCAGCTTCGGCGGGGGTGAGCGCGATCCCTCTCCCCTTGGGGGAGAGGGACGCGCGCGGCAAGCGTTGCCGCCCGCCCGCCCGACCGGCTAGACTCCCCTTCAACGCGCCTCCGATAACGGCGCAAGGAGGACACCATGGCCGACGCCCCCCGCCCGCGCATGACGCCGGATAAGCTGCGTTCGAAGGCCTGGTTCGACAACCCCGGCAACCCGGACATGACGGCGCTCTACCTCGAGCGCTACCTCAACGACGGCTTCACGCGCGACGAGCTGCAGTCGGGCAAGCCGATCATCGGCATCGCCCAGACCGGCTCGGACCTCTCCCCCTGCAACCGCCACCACCTACGGCTCGCCCAGCGCGTGCGCGAGGGCATCCGGGAGGCGGGCGGCATCGCCATCGAGTTCCCCGTCCACCCGATCCAGGAAACGGGCAAGCGCCCGACCGCCTCGCTTGACCGGAATCTGGCCTATCTCGGCCTCGTTGAGGTGCTCTACGGCTACCCGCTCGACGGCGTCGTGCTCACCATCGGCTGCGACAAGACGACCCCGGCCTGCCTTATGGCCGCGGCCACCGTCGACCTGCCGGCCATCGCGCTCTCGGTCGGGCCGATGCTCAACGGCTGGTTCCGCGGCGAGCGCACCGGCTCCGGCACGATCGTGTGGAAGGCGCGCCAGATGATGGCGGCCGGCGAGATCAACTACGAGCAGTTCCTGGAGCTCGTCGCCTCCTCCGCCCCGTCGACCGGCTATTGCAACACGATGGGCACGGCCACGACGATGAACTCGCTCGCCGAGGCGCTGGGCATGACCCTGCCCGGCAACGCCGCCATCCCCGCGCCCCTCTCGGCGCGCGGGCAGATGGCCTACCTCACCGGCAAGCGCATCGTCGACATGGTGTGGGAGGATCTGAAGCCCACCGACATCCTGACGCGCGAGGCGTTCGAGAACGCCATCGTCGTCAACTCGGCCATCGGCGGCTCCACCAACGCGCCGATCCATCTCGTCTCGATCGCCCGCCACGTCGACGTGCCCTTGAACATCGAGGATTGGCAGACGATCGGCCTCGACGTGCCGCTGCTGGTCAACCTCCAGCCGGCCGGCGAGTATCTCGGCGAGGATTACTACCGGGCCGGCGGCGTGCCGGCGGTCATCGGCCAGCTCATCGACCAGGGCCTCATCGCTGAGGGCGCGATGACCGCCAACGGCCGCACGATCGGCGACAACAACCGCCACGCCAAGATCGAGAACGAGGAGGTCATCCGCCCCTTCCACCGGCCGCTGAAGGCCCGCGCCGGCTTCCTCGTCCTGAAGGGCAACCTGTTCGACTCTGCGATCATGAAGACGAGCGTGATCTCGCCCGAGTTCCGCGAGCGCTACCTCGCCAACCCCGACGACCTCGAAGCCTTCGAGGGTCGCGCGATCGTGTTCGACGGCCCCGAGGACTACCACCACCGCATCGACGATCCCGCGCTCGCCATCGACGAGCATTGCGTGCTGTTCATCCGCGGCGCGGGGCCGATAGGCTATCCCGGCGCGGCCGAGGTCGTGAACATGCGCCCGCCGGACTACCTCATCAAGCGGGGCGTCAGCGCGCTCGCCTGCATCGGCGACGGGCGCCAGAGCGGCACCTCCGGCTCGCCCTCGATCCTGAACGCCTCGCCCGAGGCGGCGGCCGGCGGCGGCCTCGCGCTGCTTCGCACGGATGACCGCGTGCGCATCGACCTGAGGCGCGGCGAGGCGAACATCCTGATCTCGGAGGGTGAGCTCACTGAGCGCCGCGCCGCCCTCCAGGCCAACGGCTACGCCTATCCCGACCACCAGACGCCCTGGCAGGAGATCCAGCGCGGCATGGTGGACCAGCTCGACAAGGGCATGGTCCTCAAGCCGGCGGTGAAGTACCAGCGCATCGCCCGCGAGATGGGCATCCCGCGGGATAATCACTGACCCCACGTCCCTCTCCTCGGGGGGTAGGGTGCCCCGCGGAGCGGGGCGGGAGAGGACCATCTGGGTCACCTGCTACGGCGCAGGACATGGCCTTCCCTCTCCCACACGGGAGAGGGGTCCCTCGCGCCTGATCCTGCACAGTTACAGGTCGCCCGGACCGCCCTATCCCAGCCTGCTGCGCAGGCCACCCTCTGCCCCGGGGGGAGAGGGACCAGGAGCGTCCCATGCCCGACACCACCGCTCGCCGAGCCGCCTTCCGCCGCCTCCACGAGGCCGGCTGCTTCGTCGTGCCGAACCCCTGGGACATCGGCACGGCGCGCACTCTCGCGCATCTCGGCTTCCCAGCGCTCGCGACGACGAGCGCCGGCTTCGCCTTCTCGCGCGGCCTGCCCGACACCGACTGGGCCGTGCCTCGCGACGCGATGCTGGCCCACATCGCCGAGATCGTGGACGCCACCGACCTGCCCGTGACGGCCGATTTCGAGTCCGGCTACGCCCATGCGCCGCAGGACGTGGCCGCCAACGTCCGGCTCTGCCTCGCTACGGGCGTCGCCGGCCTCTCCATCGAGGACGCGACGGGGGACGAGGCGGCGCCCCTCTATGACATCGCCCTCGCCGCCGACCGGATCCGCGCCGCGCGCGGGGCGGTCGACGCCGACGACGGCGGCGCGCTGCTGACCGCCCGCGCCGAATGCTACCTCGTCGGCCACCCCGACCCGCTTCCCGAGGCGCTGCGTCGCATCGCGGCCTACGCGCGGGCCGGCGCGGACGCGCTCTACGTGCCTGGCGTGCGCACGCGCGAGGAGATCTCGGCCATCGTCGCGGCTGCGGATGGCACGCCCGTCAACGTGCTGATGTCGTCCCACACGGGCCTCACCGTGGCTGACCTCGCCTCGATGGGGGTTCGCCGCGTCAGCCTCGGTTCGGCCCTGGCCCGCGCGGCCTTCGGCGCGTTCGAGCGGGCCTCGCGCGGCATCGCCGAGCGGGGCAGCTTCGAGGGCCTCGACGGCGCGCCGCCCTTCGCCGAGGTCAACAGCTTCTTCCACGACGACCTCGTCAGGAGATCGGGACGATGACGGACGCCGCCACCGACGGCCACCTCGTGGACGCCGCGCCCGCCCGGCGTCCCGAGCGCATCGCGCTCACCGGGCGCCACGTGGCCCTGCGCCCGCTCGACCCCGAGGCGGACGGCGCACGCCTCTACCCAGCCCTGCACGGCCCGGAGCGCGAGGCGCTGTGGCGCTACCTCTCGCCGAGCCCCTTCGAGAGCGAGGCGGGTTTTCTCGACTATCTGCGCGGCCTCGGCGCCACGCCCGACCCCTTCGCCTACGCGATCGCCGATCCCGCGAGCGGCGAGCCCCTGGGCTGGCTTTGCCTCATGCGGATCGAGCCGGCGCAGCGCGTCGTCGAGGTCGGCAACATCCTGTTCGCGCCCCGGCTCCAGCGCAGCCCGGCCGCGACCGAGGCCGTCTTCCTCATCGCGGCCCATGCCTTCGAGACGCTCGGCTACCGCCGCCTGGAGTGGAAGTGCGACGACCTGAACGAGCCCTCGAAGCGCGCCGCCCTGCGCCTCGGCTTCACTTATGAGGGCCTGTTCCGCCAGCACATGATCGTGAAGGGCCGCTCGCGCGACACCGCCTGGTTCTCGATGCTTGAGGCCGAGTGGCCCCGGCGCAAGCTGGCCTTCGAAGCATGGCTCGCGCCGGAGAATTTCGACGCGGCGGGACGTCAACGCCGCTCGCTCGCCGACGTGCGCGAGGAAGGCCTCAGCGCGGCAGCAGCGCCCAGGTGATCGTCACCGAGGCGGTGACGGTCTGCACGCCGACCGCCGCCGCCGCGGGCTCGGACGGAGCGCCGGGCGAGAGCGCCTCGGGAATGCGGGGCGCTTCGGCACGGGTCCGCCGGCCGCGATCGCGCACCGGGACCGGGTCGGACGCTTGCGAGGTGGCCCCTTGCGAGGTGGCCCCTTGCAAGGTGGCCCTCGGCAAGTCGGCTTCCTGCGAGCCAGCCCCTTGCAGGCGTTCCTGCGCCCTCAACTGAGCCGGCGTGCGCGCCTGCGACAGGCGTCCCGACGCTGCGACCGGGTCGGCGACGCGCGGCGCGCCGGCCTCCGGTGGCTGGCTCTCGCGCGCCTGCGCCGCGGCCGGCTCCGCCTTGGCCTCGCCGGCGGCCGCTCCCTCGGCCGCCCCCGGCGAGACCCGCACGCCGCTCTCCTCGATGCGCACGACCCGGCCGAGGCTGAGGCCGGCGGCGGCCGACAGGGTCTCCGCCTTGCGCCGCGCGTTGGCGACCGCCCCCTCGCGCGCGCTGGCGAGCGAGGCCGACTCGTCAGCGAGCCCGAAGGCGACGCCGTCGAACAGGTTGGCCCCGTTCGAGAGCAGCGCGTCGACCACCGCGCCGACGCGGGTGAGATCGCGCACCGTGACCGCCATGCGGTTGACGACGCGGTAGCCGGCGGCCCCCCGCCCGCGCCGCCCGCCGTCGCGAGCGAGCGGCTCGATCTGGAACTGGGCCGTGCGCACGTCGCCTGCGCCGAGGCCAAGCGCCTGCACCGCGCCCGCCATGTCGGCGACCGCCTGCGCGTTCGGGCCGAGCGCCGCCACGACGCTGCGCGCCTCGGTGGCGATGCCGCCCGTCACCGTCGCGATGTCCGGGGTGACGCGCACGCTTGCGGTCCCGGTGAGCGTCATGGCCGCCTCGGCCGCGGGCTGGGCGGCGAGCGGGCCCGGCGCGAGGAGGAGCAGGGCGGCCAGCGCCGGCGCGAGGGCGGCTGGCCGAGGGCGGGGCGTCGAGGTCACGAGCGGTCTCCGGGACACGGCACCGGCCTTAACCCGTCTCCCGCGCCGGGTCACGCCGGGGCCGATGAGCCCCCCGCCACCCCCACGAACCCGGCCAGTGGGATGCCGTGGTCACGACACCCTTGACCGCGCCCGTCCGCCTGGCGTGACATGCGGTCCGGCGCTGCTCGAGCGCGGCTGGGGAGGGCGACGAATGGCCGGACGGCTCGGCGGAAGGACCGCCCTCGTGACCGCGGCGGGGCAGGGGATCGGGCGGGCCATCGCCGCGGCCTTCGTCGCGGAGGGCGCGCGCGTCGTCGCGACCGACATCGACCCGCGCAAGCTCGATGGCCTCGAAGGCGCGCAGCGGGAGGTGCTCGACGTGCGCTCGACGGTGGCGGTGACGGCGCTCGCCGATGCGACGGGTCCGGTCGACATCCTCGTCAACGCAGCCGGCTTCGTGCATCACGGCACGATCCTGGAATGTCCCGAGGAGGATTGGGACATGTCCTTCGACCTTAACGTGAAGTCGATGCACCGCACGATCCTCGCCTTCCTGCCCGGCATGCTGGAGCTCGGCCGCGGCTCCATCGTCAACATCGCGTCCGGCGCTAGCTCGGTGCGCGGCATCCCAAACCGCTACGCATACGGCGCGACCAAGGCGGCGGTGATAGGGCTCACCAAGGCCGTCGCCGCCGACTTCATCCGCCGCGGCGTGCGCGCGAATGCAATCTGCCCCGGCACCATCGAATCGCCTTCGCTCGACGAGAGGATAGAGGCGCAGGCGCGTGCAAGCGGCGCGGGCGTGGAGGCCGTGCGGCAGGCCTTCGTCGATCGCCAGCCGATGGGCCGTCTCGGCACGCCCGAGGAGGTCGCACACCTCGCCGTCTACCTCGCCTCCAGCGAGTCGAGCTACACGACGGGTCAGATCCACCTCGCCGACGGCGGCTTCGCCCTGTGACGGCCGTCGTCGTGGGAAGCGGAGTCGCTCAGCGCGCCTGACGGGCGATGATGCGGTCCTTGATCCCGCCGTAGACCCCGTCCGGGATGATGTTCTTCTGCGTGAGCTCGTCCTTGCCGCGGTAGGGCCGGCCCTTGATGATGGCGTCGGCCCGCGCATCGCCGATGCCGGCGAGCTGCTTCAGCTCGTCCTTCGAGGCGGCGTTGATGTCGATGAGCGCCTGCCCGGCGGCCGGGGCCGCCGGACTCGCGGCGGACGGGCGCGGCAGGGGCGTCGTGGCCGGACCGGATGGGGCGGGGGCCTGCGCGGATGCGGCGACGGTCAGAGCGACCAGGACGCCAAGGGTCAGGAATGCGCGCATGATCGAAGCTCCTTGGCCGGCGCGTCCCACGCGGGACCACGCCGGACATCGATGCAACGACGCCGGCGCGGCGCGGTTCCCGCGGCGTGCGCCGGCAGGGTAGGGTCCACCCGCACGATCGCCGCGCAAGGGGCGCTGCGCCGACATCCAAGGGAGACGAGCGTCATGCATATCCTGGTCATCGGCGCGGCCGGCATGGTCGGGCGCAAGGTCGTCGAGCGCCTCGCCCGCGACGGCGGGCTCGCTGGACGGGCGGTCGCCCTCGTGACGCTGCACGACGTGGTCGAGGCGGCCCCACCCGCCGGTGCGCCCTTCACGGTCCGTGCGCTCGCCTCCGACCTCTCGGCGCCCGGCGAGGCCGCCCGGCTGGTCGCGACGCGGCCGGACCTCATCGTCCACCTCGCGGCGATCGTGTCCGGCGAGGCCGAGGCCGACTTCGAGAAGGGCTACCGCATCAACCTCGACGGCACGCGCTTCCTGTTCGATGCGATCCGCGCGGTCGCCGACGGCTACCGCCCGCGCCTCGTCTTCACCTCGTCGATCGCGGTGTTCGGCGCGCCCTATCCGGAGCCGATCCCCGACGAGTTCCACCTCACGCCCCTCACCAGCTACGGCACCCAGAAAGCGATCGGCGAACTGCTGCTGGCCGACTACACCCGCCGCGGCGTCTTCGACGGCGTCGGGCTTCGCCTGCCGACGATCTGCGTGCGGCCGGGCTCGCCGAACAAGGCCGCCTCGGGCTTCTTCTCCAACATCATCCGCGAGCCGCTCGCCGGCCTCGAGGCCGTGCTCCCCGTGCCCGAGAGCGTGCGCCACTGGCACGCCTCGCCCCGCTCGGCGGTCGGCTTCATCCTGCACGCGGCGACGATGGACACAGGCGTCATCGGCCCGAGGCGCAGCTTGAGCATGCCCGGCGTGTCGGTGACGGTGGCCGAGCAGATCGCGGCGCTGGCCCACGTCGCCGGACCCGGAGTGGTCGCCCGCATCCGCCGCGAGCCGGACCCTGCGATCGAGCGCATGGTCGAGGGCTGGCCGCGCGCCTTCGAGGCGAAGCGAGCGCGCGAGCTCGGCTTCACGGCCGAGGCGAGCTTCGAGGAAATCATCAGGGCCCATGTCGAGGACGAGCTCGGCGGCCGCATCGCGGCGTGAGGAGCAACCACTTAAGTCGCACCGAACTTTTCAGAACGAAGCTCATCCCTCCCCTGGAAGGGGAGGGCAGGGTGGGGTCGCTCGGCGAAGCCGAGGCTTTCGCCAACCACGAGGGGCGCCGCCGCCCACCGTACCCGACCTCGCCTCCGCTCGGCCACCCTCCCCTCGTAGGGGAGGGATCGTAGGACCAGCGCCCGCAATAAGGAGACCAGCCATGCGCCTGCACAACAAGGTCGCCCTCGTCACCGGCGCCGCGTCCGGCTTCGGCGAGGGCATCGCGCAGATGTTCGCTCGCGAGGGCGCGCGCGTCGCGCTGCTCGACCTGAACGGGGAGGGCGCGCAGCGTGCCGCGGCCAGCATCGGCGGCGAGGCGATCGGCCTTTCCGGCGACGTCTCGCGCGGGCCCGACGTGGAGGCGGCGGTGGCCCGCACGGTGGAGGCGTTCGGGCGCTTCGACATCCTGGTCAACAACGCCGGCGTCTCGCACCGCAACAAGCCGATGCTCGACGTCACGGAGGAGGAGTTCGACCGCGTCTACGCCGTCAACGTGAAGTCGATCTACCTGACTGCGATGGCCGCCGTGCCCCGCATGCGTGCGCAGGGGGGCGGGGTGATCCTGAACATCGGCTCGACGGCCGGCATCCGCCCGCGCCCAGGCCTCACCTGGTACAACGGCTCGAAGGGTGCGGTGAACCTGCTGTCGCGCTCGATGGCCGTCGAACTCGCCCCCGACCGTATCCGCGTCAACGCGCTCGCCCCCGTCGCCGGCGACACGCCGCTGCTGGCGACCTTCATGGGCGAGGACACTCCCGAGCGCCGCGCCGCCTTCGTCGCCACCATCCCGCTCGGCCGCTTCTCGAAACCCTCCGACATCGCCGGCGCCTGCACCTATCTCGCTTCCGACGAGGCCGAGTTCATCACCGGCGTGGTGCTGGAGGTCGACGGCGGGCGCACGATCTGACGGCTCCGGGGGAACGAGTCTGTCGCCCGCCGCGACCGGGCTCCGGCAGCTCTCACGCGCTTTCGGCCCCGCGCTCGCTGGCGAGCCGGGGGTGCGGGTGGTGTCGGTCTCCCCGGTGAGGGGAGCGGGGCGCGCCGTGGGCGCG
>Ga0136611_10003157_pt1 | contig 11529 bp, 11 predicted proteins | sample AntDrymUQ2232306_2_FD_106645 | JGI IMG/M metagenome (GOLD analysis project Ga0136611, IMG submission 106645) | Polar desert sand microbial communities from Dry Valleys, Antarctica - metaG UQ223 (23.06) | ecosystem: Environmental > Terrestrial > Soil > Desert | place: Antarctica: Dry Valley... | reverse complement strand
TTGATCCACCAGGCGACGCCAGCGGCAATGAGCACGAGCGATACCAGAAAGATGAGTGCAGCGGTGGCGAGCCCGTCGGACATTGATGCGCTGGATGAAGGCCGGCGCGTACTGACGCTGTGCAGCTGTCGCACGCACGGACGCGGACTGACGTGAACTGCGGATACGGCGCGCGGTCATCGTGGATGTGCCGGACACAAGCGCAAATTCCATTCCGCCCGCCAATCGCGCCAAGGTTGTGATCGGCGACGTCATCTGTTCGTTTTCGCTGATGCGCAGCAGTGGCAAATGCCGCCGCAGGCTTGCGACAGCGCCCGAATTCACGTGCGTTGCGTCACACTCAGCGCTAAGGTCTCCAAGCGATCAACGTGCTCGCTCCGCTCTCCGCTCGCCATCGGCAGTGGCCGGCGCACTCGTTCGGCTGCACTGGCCACTGGTGACCCGGTGAACGTCGCGCCCGTGGTGCCGGTGAGCATGACGTCGAGATAGTCCCCGATGACGCCGGCGTCCGCCGGCACGATCACCGTCTTGAAGTCGCGCGTCCGGCCCTGCAGCAAGGTGCCGTCGCGGGCGATCTTCTCGATCAGCACCTGCGTGCGCTCGCCGAGCCGCACCAGGTTCCGCTCGCGAGAGATGCCGCGCACCGTGTCCATGAGCCGCGTGAAGCGTTCCGAGACGACGTCCGCGGGAATCGCCCACTCTGCAGGCATGCGCGTCGCCGGCGTCCCTTCGCGCATGGAGAACTTGAACATGAAGGCGTCGTCGAAACGCACCTCGCGGCACAGCGAGAGTGTCTCCCCGAACTCGGCGTCGGTTTCGCCGGGGAAGCCCACGATGATGTCTGTCGTGATCGCGAGACCGGGGATGGCCGCGCGTAACCGCGCGACCGACGCGAGGTAATCCTCGCGCGTGTAGCGCCGCAGCATGCGCTTGAGCATGCTGTTCGCGCCGCTCTGCATGGGCAGGTGCACGTGCTCACACGACGCCGGCACTTCGGCCAGCGCCGCGATCACGCGATCACTGAAGTCGTTCGGATGCGGCGACGTGTACCGCAGCCTGCGCACGCCATCGACGTGCCCGACCGCACGCAGCAGGTCGGCGAAATCATGCGTGCCGTCGTTGTACGAGTTGACGGTCTGGCCGAGCAATACGATCTCCGACAGGCCGGCGGCCACGATCTCGTGCGCTTCTCGTACGACTTCCTGCAGCTTCCGGCTGCGCTCCGGCCCGCGCGTGTACGGCACGATGCAATACGTGCAGCGATAATCGCAGCCGCGCTGCACCGGCACCCACGCCTTCACGCCCTCGAAGCGTCGCGCCGTCACATCCTCGTAGTGCTCCTCGAGGTCAAAGTCCGTGGCGCTGAATCGCTCGCCGCGGCGCGCGCCATCGAGCAGTTCCGGCAGGGCGCGATAGCCGTCAGGACCCACTACCAGCGACACATGCTTCGCCTGCTCCAGCAGGCGCGGGCCAAGTCGTTGTGCCATGCAACCGGTCACGCCGACAATGGTATTCGCCTTCATGTGGCGCTTGAGCTCACCGAGGCGGCCGATCACGCGTGTCTCCGCGTTCTCGCGAATCGCACACGTGTTCACGAGAATGACGTCGGCGCCGTCAGGTCCGTCTACCGGCTGGTAGCCACTTGCCACCAGCTTGCCATACATCAACTCCGAATCGGCCACGTTCATCTGACAGCCGTAGGTCTCGATGTAGACGGTCGGTTTCGTCACGGGCCGCCCGGCCGGATCTGCACGCCGAGGCCGACGAGCCACGCCGATTCCTTCGCGCCGCCCCCACCCAGCGTCCGGTTGGCGCGTTGCAGCGAGAAGTCGAGCGAGACGAGATCGCGCGCGAGTGGCACGCCGAAGCCCGTCGTGATGCGCGACTCGCGCACGGTCTGCGCGTTGAGGCCGAAAGGCAACGTGTTGTTCGCGTACCCGACGCGAAGCTGCAGCGACGAACCGAGCAGGCGCGGCCCACCCACCTCGGCGCCGGCATGCCAGTTCATCACGTCGTGCGCCTGCACGAGCGACGAACCGAGGCCCTGCATGGAGGTCCAGTCCTGCCGCTCGATGCCGACGGCGAAGATCGAACCCGGCAGGCCGTCGTAGCGGAGGGACGCACCGAGGCGATTCGGCACGTCGGCACGCGACCGCACACTGTCGCGAACGCGGGACTCGATGCCGCCGCCTGCGCGATACGAGGCGGACGCCGACAAGCCCTTCACGAGCAGCAACTCGCCGCCAACCGATACGCCGTTGCCGAAGTACGTGACGCGCGACGAGTCGAGCACGCTGCCGAATGCCGTCGTATCGGGGAACGTCCGGGAGATGGCCACCACATTGTCGCCGGTGAACAAGTGTCCGGCCACCCCAACGCTGAGCCGCGGGTTGACGCGCCAGCCGACCGCACCGCGGAGATCGGCGATGGAGCCGCGCACGTCGCTGCGATCGTCCGTGATGAGCGTGGTGCCGCCGATCGTCACGGCGCCCTTCGTGACGGTGGTGTAGCTGCGATCGAGGAACGTCGCGGCGCTGAGCGCGACGCCGATGCCATGGCGCGCGGGGAACGCCACCATCAGCAGCGGCACGCGCTGCGCCGTCGTGCGCTCCTTCACCGCTCCGAAACGCAGGGTGCGGAACTCCGGCTCAGTCTGCGCCGCAATCAGCGTGCGACCAAGACCACCGATCGAGGCAGGATTGCGCGGGCTGACGGCGTCGAACTCCCCGAATGAACCGGCCGTACCCGCGGCGCGCGTGCTGACACCACCGACGGGATATCCGAATCCGAGCCCGCTGATCGTACCCTGTGCGGCCCCATCGACCGGCGCCACCGCCGACATCGCGATCGCGGCGAGCGCATACGCGAGCGCCGGGACGCGCACACCCGTGCGATGCGCCGGCGTCGTCTGGCGCATGCTCATGGGAGCGCCCCCTCGACGCGGGGCAGGTAGGTGATGCGTAGTCTCGGACGCAATGATGCGACCGCAGCCTCGCTCGAGAAGAAGCGCAACTCCGCCGGCTGCGCGCCCTCCCCGCTGATACGGAAGGCGAGTGCGCGCGGCACGTTGCTCGCGAGCGCGCGCCACGAGCGCACCAGGTTGAGCACGTTCACGACGCGCTGCCCGCTGTCACGCGGCACGAGACGCGTCGTGTCGAGTGACGCGAACGCGCCTTCTGCCGCCAGGTCGAGGATGCGTCGCACGTCGGTGACCGCGTCGCTCGACGTCGGGATCAACGGCACGATGCTCACGGAATCGGCGGAGTTGCCGAATGCCGACGGGCGCTGCGTGAGCAGCAGTTCGGCGCGCACGATGGTGCCGGAGTCGCTCACGCTTGCCGGCACGACGAAGCGCAGATAGGTGCGATACGCCGGCATGCCACCCACCACGAGCGTGTTCGACGCCGGCACGTCCGAGCCGCGTTCGATGATCGTGTACGCCTGGTACGCGAGCGCCGCATCATCGGTGACACCGCTGATCGTGGTCGCCGTGCTGATGTTGACCGGCGTGTACGTCGTGTCGTTCGACGGATCGAACGTGACGCGCGGTGCGCCGCTCCCGAGCTCGAAGGCGCGAAGCCGCAGCTGGCCGCTGCCATTCGTGAGGGCGAGTCCGAGGCGCAGTCTGGACTTCGACCTCACCTTCGCCGCAACCAGCGTCCTGCTCAGCGGCACACGCAGTGAATCGCGCGTAGACGACGGCGTGAAGGTGAGGGATCCCAACAGACGATCGGCCCGGAACAGGCTCCGCACCACCGACGTCACGGAGTCATTCGCAGTGGTGTCGACGTCGTAGACCTGAATCGTGACGGGCGTCGTGCCGCGACGGCCGGTGCTGTCGAGGGCAAGACGCAGGTAGACGGAGTCGATCACCGTAATGGACAGCGTGTCGGCTCCGTTGTTCGGACGGAACGCGGTGGGCAGCACGTCGTAGCGCAACACGCCACGGGTGACGACGGTGTCGGGACGATTCGCCAGCAAGAGCGTGCTGGAGAGGCCGAGCGTGGGGAATCCGGCGACCGCGGTGTCGAGCGTCACGGCCTCGATGATCGTGTCGCGGAACGCCGTCTGCCGCACCGGACAGAGTGACGGACAGGCAGCGCCGCCGTCATACGATTCCGTGCAGCCGGCGATGGTGCCGGCCGCGAGGACGATGGCAAGCAACGAGAGACGAACGGACTGCAAGGAGAAGCGCTCAGGCATTCTGGAGCGAAGAAGGCGTAAAGGGAGCGGGCAGCAAATCAGCGAGCGACCAGCGCGCAACAGTGCCTGCAGGCGTGATCGCCACGATCTCGAGGGATGGAGCAAACTCGACCAGCGCCTGTCGGCATATGCCACAGGGAGGCGTCGGTTCCATGGCAGCGGAGGTGATGACGATGCGAACGAAGCGACGGGCGCCGGCAGCCACTGCCGCGCCGAGCGCCACGCGCTCTGCGCAGGTGCCGGCCGGATACGACGCATTTTCGACGTTGCAGCCCGAAAACACCTGCCCGGCGTCAGTCTCGAGCGCTGCTCCCACGGGATACCCGGAGTACGGGCACCACGCATTGGCCCGGGCCGCGTCTGCAGTCGCCCGGAGCGCGGCGAGTGCAATTCCGGATAGCACAGGCGAGGGTGACCCGGATCCGCTGGCGCCCGCGGTCATCGCACTGCCTGCGGGAGGAACGAGCTGCCGCGACCGCGCCAGGCGAGGCCGAGCCAGTCAGCCACCGATGCCCCGAGATCGGAGAAGGTGTCGCGACTGCCCAGCGCACCGGGAACGACACGAGGTCCGGCCGCCAGGACCGGCACGCGCTCGCGCGCGTGGTCTGTCGAGGGGGTGGTCGGGTCATTGCCGTGATCGGCGGTCAGGAATAGCAGGTCGTCCTCCCGGAGGGCAGCAAGCAGGCTCGGCAATGCGGCGTCGAACGCCTCGAGCGCGCCCCGAAAACCGGGGGCATCGTTGCGGTGCCCGTACAGCTGGTCGAAGTCTACCAAGTTGGCGAAGCAGAACCCACGGGACGGGCCACGAAGCCACGCCAGAATCGCCTCGATCCCCTCGGCGTTGCTCGCGGTGTGCCTGGCCGTGATCCCCCGCCCGGCGAACAGGTCGTCCACCTTCCCCACCCCGGCGCTCGGAATCCCGGCGTCGGACAGCTCGTCGAGCAGGGTGCGCCCCGGCGGCTCGATGGAGTAGTCGCGGCGATTCGCCGTTCGCGTCCAGGCGCCGGTGCTGCCCAGGAACGGGCGCGCGATCACGCGGGATACGTCGTGCGGGGCGACCAGCATGTCGCGTGCGATCGCGCATGCGCGATACAGCTCGTCCAGCGGAACGACCTGCTCGTGCGCCGCGATCTGGAAGACGGAATCGGCGGAGGTGTACACGATCCACGCGCCGGTCCGCACATGTTCGTCGGCGAACTCGCCGATCACTGCCGTCCCGCTCGCGACGCTGTTCGCAATGACGGGACGTCCGGTAGCTGCCGCAAACGCATCGATGACGTCGCGCGGAAAACCATTCGGGTACGTGGGAAACGCCTGCGAGAGATGCAGGCCCGCAATCTCCCAGTGTCCCGTCGTCGAGTCCTTGCCGGCGGAGCGCGGGATCATGTCGCCCCATGCGCCGTGCGCATCAACGCGCGCGCGCACGCCATCGACCGGCAGGATGTTGCCGAGTCCGAGCGCCTCGAGATGCGGGAGCCGCAGGCCACCGACGCTGCGTGCGACATTCGCCAGCGTGTTGCTCCCGGTGTCGCCGTATGCCGCACTATCCGGCGCCTCGCCACAACCGACACCGTCCAGCACGACGATGAGCGCGCGGCGCGCCGCGACGCCGTCAGCGATCGCCATGCGCGTCCTCGAGGAAAACGCGCGGCGCGCGCAATGCGAGCCCCACCAGCAGCTCGTACGGCGAGAGGGAACCCGATGCGGTTGCCGCATCGGTGGTCAGGCACTCGTCTCCCTCGCGGCCGATCAGCGTGGCCACGTCACCGACTTCGCATGGCGCGTCCGTGACGTCGATCATCGTCATGTCCATCGACACGACACCCGCGACCGGCACGTGCGTGCCGTTGAGCAGCACCCGCCCGCAATTCGAGAACGCCCGACGGTACCCGTCCCCATGTCCGACCGCGAGCGTGGCGATGCGCTGCTCGCGCGTCGCGGTATAGGTACCGCCATAGCTCACGGTCTCGCCGGCGAGCACCGTACGCACGTCGATCACGCGCGCGCGCAGATGCACGACCTGCTCCAGCGGAAACCGGTCGGCAACGAATGCGCCGTAGAGGCCGATGCCGGGTCGCGCGAGCGAGCCCGGTGACGATTTTCCGGCCGCGAGGCGCGAGGAAATGCCCGCGCTGTTGTCGCGATGTTCGAGTACGGTGGGCGGCAGCACCGAACGCAGAGCGCGCAGCGCCTCATCGAAGCGTGCATCCTGCGAGACGCGCGTGCCGTCCGGCGCCTCGGCGGAATGAAAGTGCGTGAACACTCCCTCGGGTGTGTGCTCGGCGAGACACTCACGCAAGGACGACGCGGTGTCCCAGCGGATGCCGGCACGTGACATCCCGGTGTCGATCGCCAGGTGCCATGCGCCACCTTTCATCGCGTTCCATGCGCGGATGTCCTGCGCCCGATGCAGCGACGGTCGAATGCCCAGCGACTTTGCATCATGCAGCTCCTCGGGCACGAGTGGCGTGCAGCACAGGATGCGCGCATCGATGCCGGCCTCGCGCAGTGCGCGCGCCTCCACGAGCGTCGCGACACCGAGCGCCCAGATCGTATCCGGCGCACCGACGAGCGCGCGCGCTACGGCCACGGCGCCGACACCATAGCCATCGGCCTTCACCATGGCGACCAACGGCACACCGGCCGCGCGGCGCAGCGCCGCGGCGTTGCGACGAACGGCGCCCAGGTCCACCTCGACCCACGCGCGACGCATTCGTGCGTCGTCGGCACGCGGCCGAGCGCCCGACGCGGCAGGATATATTGAGGTCATCTCGAGCGGATTTGCGAACCGGTTGCGCGCTGCGCCATCGGCAATCCTAAGCAGGCCACGGCATACGGGGCAACGATGGACAGTGAAGGATCACCGGCACCGGCTCCGGCAACGCTCGATGAGGCGCTGGCGCTCATGCGTGACCTGCGCGCGCGCTGCGAATGGGACCGGGCGCAGACGCATGCGTCCCTGCGCCCCTACCTCATCGAGGAAGCGCACGAGGTAGACGAGGCCATCGCGCTGGGCCACGATGGGACCCTCCGCGATGAGCTGGGTGACTTGCTCCTCCAGGTCCTCTTTCACGCAGTCGTGGCCGAGGAGCGCGGCGCGTTCTCGATGGCGGACGTGGCCGGCGCACTCGTGTCGAAGATGCAGGCCCGTCACCCGCATCTCTACGGTGACGGGGAGCGACGTCCGTGGGAATCGATGAAGGCCGAGACGGCACGGCGCAGCTCACTCGAGGAGGGGCTGCCGGTCGGCTTGCCGTCGTTGCACCGGGCGCACCGGCTGCAGGACCGCGCGGCCGGCGTGGGATTCGACTGGCCGGATGCGAACGGGCCACTGGACAAGGTGCGCGAGGAAGTGGCCGAGACCGCCGCGCACATTACCGCCGACGGCAAAGTCAGTGATGCGGCGGCATTCGAGTCGGAGCTCGGTGATCTGCTGTTCGCGGTGGTGAATCTTGCCCGCAAGACCGGCGTGCACCCAGCGCTCGCACTCGATGCCGCGAACAGCAAGTTCGTGCGACGTTACGGTGCGATGGAGGCAATCGCAAAAGCGCGCGGGCTCGACTTCGGTGGGCTCTCGCTGGAGGAGCAGGACGTCCTGTGGGACGCGGTGAAGGCCGGGGAGCGTGGGGAGCCTTAAGGGTGCAGACGCCCCATCATGCGCGGGAACGGGATCACCTCGCGAATGTGCTCGATTCCGCAGATCCACGCGATCGTGCGCTCGAGGCCCAGCCCGAAACCGCTGTGCGTGAAGGTGCCGTACTTGCGCAGGTCGAGATACCAGCCGTACGCGTCGAGCGGCAGTTTCTCTTCCGTGAGGCGGTGGAGAATCTTGTCGTAGTCGTCCTCGCGCTGTGAGCCGCCGATGATCTCGCCGCGGCCTTCCGGCGCGAGCAGGTCTGCGCAGCGCACGGTGCGCGGGTCGGCTGGATTCTCCTTCATGTAGAACGCCTTCGCTTCCTTCGGATAATTCACGACGAAGACGGGGCGCTGATACTCGTCGACGATGAGCGTCTCGTCCGGCGCACCGAGGTCGTCGCCCCATTTAATGTCGCTGCCCTTCGACTGCGCCAGCTTGACGGCATCGCCGTAGTCGAGGCGAACGAATGGCTGCGACACGCAATCGAGCTTGCTGGTGTCGCGCTCCAGGATCTTGAGCTCCTCGCCACGCCGCTCCAGCACACGCGCGACGAGATAGCGCACGAACTCCTCTTGCAGGTCCATGTTGTCGTCCTGATCGTACCATGCCATCTCAGGCTCGATCATCCAGAATTCCGTGAGATGGCGGCGCGTCTTCGACTTCTCCGCGCGGAACGTCGGGCCGAATGTGTAGATGCGGCCCAGCGATGCGGCGAGCGCCTCACCGTAGAGCTGACCGGTCTGCGCGAGATAGGCGATGCCCTCCTCGAAGTACTCCGTGCTGAACAGGCCCGCGCGTTCGCCGATGGCCGCAGTGAGAATCGGCGTGTCGCAGCGGGTGAAATCACGCGCGTAGAAGAAATCGTGCACAGCCTGCTCGAGTTCGTGGCGCACGCGCATGATTGCGGCCTGGCGCGGGGAGCGGAGCCAGAAGTGACGGTGGTCGAGCAGGAAGTCGACCCCATGCTCCTTCGGCTGAATGGGGTAGTCGAGCGGGCTCGTGCCGATGATCTCGAGTGACGTCACGCCCATCTCGTAGCCACCCGGTGCACGCGCCTCCGCGCGCACTTCGCCCGTGAGCGCCACCGATGCTTCCGTGCTCAACGCGGCGAACGCTTCCCACGACTCGGCCGGCACCTGCGACTTCACCAGCACCGCCTGCATGATGCCGGAGCCGTCGCGCGCGACGACGAACGCGACCTTGCCGGACGAGCGGAGATGCGCGACCCAACCGCGCACGGTGACGACGGTGCCGACGTGAGCGGAGAGATCGGCGATTCGGACGGACGAGGTGCGCATTGGGGGCGGGAGCGGCGGGAGAGGTTCAGCGAGCGTGCAAGGTATGGATGCTCCGGAGCGACTTCAACCGGATGACCCGCGTACGCTTTGCACCGCAAAGTACTTGACACCGGCCCCGTCTCGACCTATCAATGAGTCATGGCCGTCTCCCCTCGACACACCGGATCCCGCACGCGGGGCTCTACCCCGCCCCTCGCGCTGCATGAGCGCGCGGAAGCGGATCTTGCCTTCGTTCGCGCCACCGTCGAACGCAGCGCGTACTTCTCTGCCGTGCCCGGCGCCGCCGGCATCGCCATGGGTGTCACCGCGCTCGGCGCCGCGTGGCTCGCCGCGGCCCAGCCCACTGTACATCGCTGGCTGTTCGTGTGGATGGTGGAGGCAGCGTTGGCCGGCGCCATCGGGGCGATCGGCATCGTGCGGAAGGCGCGGCAGCGCGGCGTCACACTCGACGGCGCGCCCGGTCGGCGCTTCGGGCTCGGGTTGGTTCCGCCCATCATTGCCGGTGCGGCGCTCACCTTCGGCTGCGTGCAGGCGAACGCGTGGACTCTGCTCCCGGCCGTCTGGATGCTCTGCTACGGTATCGGGGTGCTGGCCGCCGGCAGCGTCTCGTTCGCGCGCGCGGTGCCGCTCCTCGGCGCCTGGTTTGTCCTCCTCGGCAGCGTCGCGATCGCGTCGCCCGCCGCCTGGGGCGATCTCTATCTCGCGCTGGGATTCGGCGTCGGCCACATCGCCGCCGGCGCCGTCATCATGCGCGATCACGGGGGCTGAACATGTCCGCAAAACCACGGCGCAAGATCGCCGACGCCGAGCTGCCGGCGCCGCGCGCGGCGCGTACGCTGGAAGCCGTCGCCGGTGAGGCCGCCGGCAACGTCCCCTCGCTCGACGGGGTGATCCACGAGCGCTCGCGGCTCGCGATCGTCTCGGCGCTCGCCACGGGCGAGTCGCGCAGCCATACGGAGCTGCGCGAGCTGCTCGGGCTCACCGACGGCAACCTCAGCGTGCACGCGCGGAAACTCGAAGAGGCGGGCTACATCACGTGCACGAAGGAGTTCGCCGGCCGCACGCCTCGCACCACCTATCGCCTGGCCGCGCCGGGACGGCGCGCATTCGACCGTTACCTCGCCCATCTCGAGCAGCTCATCGCCGTGATGAAGCAGCGCCCGTAGCACGGGAGACATCATGCCTACGTTATCTGCTGCGGCGCAGGCGCTTGCATTCGTCGGAGCGCTGGGGCTCGTGCTGTGCGGGCTCGGCGCAGCCCTGCTCTTCACGCTGATCGGGCGCCGCGTGCCCGCACAGCGCTCGCTCGCGGCCGCCCTGCTGGTGTCGGTGTCGTATACCCTGCTGCTGTTCGCAGTCGGCGCCGCAAGCAAGCCACGCCTCATCGCGCACGGCGACGTCAAGCCGTTCTGCGAGATCGACTGTCACGTCGTGTATGGCATCACGAGCGCGTACGACAGCGCGAACAATGTCGTGCTCACCGTGCGCGAACAGTTCGATGGCGCGAGCGTATCGCGTTCGCGTGGCGATGCACCGATGCATCCGGGCACGCGCCGCTTCGCCCTCGTGGACACGAGCGGCCGCGCGTGGCGCCCGACGCGCGTGCACATGCTCGACAGCGCGCCACTGTTCGCGAGCATGCGGCCGGGCGAATCGCGTCGTGCGCGCCTCTCGTTCAGCGTGCCGCCGGATGCCGCCATCGCGGGCCTGCTGGTGGAAGACGACAACCCGATCTCGCCGCTGCTGATCGGGCACGAACGCAGCCCGTTGCACCGCAAGACATTGCTGGTGCTGCCGCGCGGCGCTACGCGCGTTCGAGCAGCGCGCGCACCTTCCGCACCAGAGCATCGGGGGTAAACGGCTTCCCGATGAACGTGTGCGCTTCATCCTCCGGGAGCTCCTCACCGGCGGGGTAGCCGGACATGAACAGCACCGGGACTCGTATGCCGCGCTTCGCGATTTCGTCGGCCAGCGCACGGCCACCCAGACGCGGCATCACGACATCGCTGAGAATCAGGTCGGGCGGTTCGGCTGCAGTGCTCAGCGCGTTGAGCGCTTCGACGCCGTCGCTGGCCACCTGCACATTGTAGCCACGCCGCGTGAGGATCTCCGCGACCAGCCGCCGCAGGCCGGGTTCGTCTTCCACGACCAGTACGCGAGCAGCCTGACCATCCGGTGACGCTGCGCTCGCGCCATTCACCGCCGCGCCAGCACCCGCCGTGTGCATCGGCATCAGCACCTGCACCGTGGTGCCGGCGCCCAGCGTGCTGTTCACGAAGACGTGCCCGCCGCCCTGCGTGACGATGCCGTAGACCGTGGACAGACCGAGGCCGGTACCTTCGCCCACACGCTTCGTGGTGAAAAACGGCTCGAAGATGCGCGCCATCGTCT
>Ga0136611_10003156_pt1 | contig 11533 bp, 13 predicted proteins | sample AntDrymUQ2232306_2_FD_106645 | JGI IMG/M metagenome (GOLD analysis project Ga0136611, IMG submission 106645) | Polar desert sand microbial communities from Dry Valleys, Antarctica - metaG UQ223 (23.06) | ecosystem: Environmental > Terrestrial > Soil > Desert | place: Antarctica: Dry Valley... | reverse complement strand
GGTTGCGGTCAGACATGGGGTAGCCTCCGGATGGTTAGGTGTCAGCCTTGACAGCCAACCGAAGGCCGCGATATGCTCAATGTCGCTTACACAGAGAGCGGTCGTCGGGAACCTACGGGTGCCTGTCGGCCGTTTTTGTTTGGGTCGCTTTTACTATAGCCTCCCGCCCCTGTTCGGCAAAATACCACAGGAGCTGACGTGGAATCTCCCCTTTGATTGCTCATGGTAGCAGGTAGTTTATTGTGCGGCTACAGCGTGCCTGAAAGTCAATCTTTCCAAGGGATGTGATGGTGCCCGCCGGTCGTGGTTTTAGTCTGCTTTCCGATTCCCTTGCGAACGCTGGAAGAGGTTGGTTTCGGCCCGCATGAGCTGGCCAAGTCGGCGTTCCACCCAGGGAGCGAGTTCGGTGTCGTCCGCTCGACGCGCTTCCAGCATCGTGATCACGCTCTTGGGTAGTTCGACTGCCGTGCCATCCGCCAAGTGGCGTTCCAGGCGTGCTGCGAGCGCCTCGTTGGGTTGCGTACCGATCAGTGCAACGTACCATCCCAGGTAGGCAACATCTCCGATCAGTTGACCGATTTGTAACCGGAAGACGGATACCTCGGTTCCTTCTGGAGCGCGGTGCAGATCGCGGCGGCTGCGTTCGTAGGCCCGCTTCGCGTCCTCCGATGCTCGGTCTCCGTCGTAGCGGGCGGCGCGTCGGTAGGTGTTGTGAACTGGCTCCTGACCCGGTTCTGGTCGGGGTCGCTCGCGCATGCGTCTCCTTGGTCGGTTACTGGCTGTTGTGAATCAGCTCCGGACCGTTGGAGCGCAGCTGATTGAGTTTGGGATTCGCCTCCTGCATTAGCATGGCTTCGGCGGGATACGGCACATAGAAGCGCTCCAACTGACGCGGGTCGGTGACCTGGGTCGAGAGCCACTCTTCCTCGTCCTCGGGTCGCAGGATCACTGGCATGCGGTCATGCACATTGGCGAGGAGTGTGTTGGGCTGGGTCGTCAGAATCGTGTAGGAGCCGCTCTCCTCGCCATCGTCAGCCTGGCTGCGGTCGTAGAGACCGGCGAAGGCGAAGATGGTTGTCTCACGGAGCGAGAAGTAGAAGGGTTGCTTCCTGTCCTCCTCACGTCGCCACTCGTAGAAGCCGCTGGCTGGCACCAGGCAGCGCCGCGAGCCGATCAGGTTCCGGAAACTCGCCTTCTCGGCGACGGTCTCCGAGCGCGCGTTGAAGAGGTTGGGAGCCTTCGTCCCTGGCTTGGGCTTCCAGCGTGGAATCAGTCCCCAGCGCATCGACTCCAGGCCACGCTCCCCCGTCTCGTTCTGCGTCACCACCGGCAGCGTCTGGGTCGGTTTGATGTTGTAACTCCAGTGCATCTGCGGTAGCGGTTGCGTGAGCTTGAAGCGCTCCGCGAGTGCCACCTGTTCCGCGAGCACGTATCGTCCGCACATGATTCCCTCCTTCCGGCTTAATAATCGGGTTGCACCTCGCACTCACGGGCGTAGAGGATCGTCTTGGTCTCGTCGGCGGTGAGCGGGACTTCCTCGGACTGGCCGTAGACGAACAGGCTGTAGCCGCCGCGCAGCCCGTCCTCCTCGATATAGGCGAAGCCGTCGATGCGGCCGCCGACGTAGCCTGGTTCCTCCAGGGTCTCAAGCAGACTGATGTCTGGCTCGACTCGTTCCAGCTGGACGCCAAAGAGGGAACGCCCCTCCTCCCGGTCGCTATCCGAGACGAGATAGCCGCGGCCGAAGCCGTCCTCGACGAGCAGGTAGCGCTCTCCGGTCAGGTCGTTTGGCCCGATGTCGGGATAGATCCTTGCGATCATGGTCACCTCCTCTCGGTTAGTGGTTGGTGTGGATTCCGGTAAACGATTTAGGCGACGGCGATCACGTCCTGGAGCAGACGGGCTTCCCGTACGCCCTTCAACTTGATCTTCGCGATCGGTAGCTGCACGGCTGGAAAGATCGTCCCCCTGCCGGACGTGCCGTTGGCGCTGGCCACCGCCAGGGCTCTGCGCCGTTGTTTCTCCTCGCGTTCCCAATCGCCGAAGAGATCGGACTGATTCAGGTTCACGGGTGCGAGGTCGCCAGCGATCACCCCGCAGTTGCGGTAGAGCCGATTGGGCCTGAAGTGGCGGGCGAAGACGCGCCGCGCAGTCTCCAGCAGCGCCGGGTAGGCGTCGGTGTGGCGCGGCAGTTTGATCGTCTCTCCGGCGAAGGATTGATCTTTCTGTCCCAGGAAGACGGTCAGGCGCTTGGTTTGCAGGCTGCGTCCGGCAAGGGTCGCCGCGAGTCGGAAGGTGTGGAAGGAGAGCATCGCCCAGATACGACGCTTCTCTCCGGTCACGCGGCCAAGTGAGCTCGTCTTCGCAACCTGCTTGGGTGCTGGGGCACTCATTTGGAGCGGTAGAACCGCCTGCCCGTTCAGTTCCCACCAGAGCTGTTCGCCAGGCTTATCGAGTAGTCGCGTAATCTGGCTTCGATCGGCACGCGCGAAATCGCCGGCCGAGTCGATCGCGAACTTATGGAGCAGTGCTGCGCGATTCGAACCGATCCCCGGGATCTCCTCGACCGCGCAGGTGTCGAGGAAGGCCTCGATGCCTCTGGCATCGACGACGGTCAGCCCGTAGGGCTTGTACTTCTCCGAGGCGAGTTTGGCGAGCGTCTTGGTCGTCGCGACACCGACCGACACTGGCAGGCCGGTCATGGCGCGCACCTTCTCCTGCAATAGCGACCCGATCTCTCCATAGCCACGGCGGTGGTAGCCGCGCAGACCATTCAGCGAGAGGTAGGCCTCATCGATCGAGTAGGGCTCGACCTCGGGCGAGATGTCGTCGAGCACGCGATAGAGTCGTCGGCTCATCTGGCCGTAGTAGCAGAAGTCGGGTTGCAGCCAGATCCCGTCCGGGCAGAGCTTACGGGCGTCCCAGACCGGCGTGCCGGTCTTGATCCCGAGCGCCTTGGCCTCGTAGGACTTCGCGACGATACAGGCGTCCTGGTTCGAGAGGACGCCGACGATCTTGCCGTGCAGCTCGGGCCGCCGCAGGCGCTCGCAGGAGACGTAGAAGCAGTCGGCATCGACGTGGACGATCGCATTGGGCCAGCGCTGGATGAAGTCGCTCATCGGTGGGGTGTTAGGGGTGTCTTGCTGGGAGCAGATCGCGCAGGATGGCCGTTGCAACGCCGTAGATCAGGAGTTCCTCATGCGGCCGGTCGTCGGGGACATCGGGGTGCGCGGCCCGCAGATAGGGTTTCCCCTGACGGTCTTTGCGGTAAAAGCGCAGCAGCTGACGATCATCGACCCGTGCCCAGACGATCTCCCCCACTCGCGGCGTCTGCCCTGGTCTGATGAGGACAAAGTCGCCGGCCAGGATGCTGGCTCCGATCATCGCCTCCCCGCTCATGCGTACTGGGAAGAGGTCGGGTGATGCGAAGATGTGGCGCTCTAGATCGAACTCGTCCCCCTCGAATTCTTCCGCAGGCGAGGCAAAGCCGGTGGTGCGGAACATGATGTCTGTTTATATCGTATGTACAGATACTAGCATCTGTACATATTATGACAAGTAGTATTTATCCACAGGCCGCTATTCGGGATGTTGTGCCGGGTGATCGATGACCAGCACCGCATGGTTGGGCACAAGAAAGCCCCTCACGTGCCCGTAGCGGGCTGGTAAGGGGCTGTCAAGTAGTCTGATATGGATGTTGGAACTTCACCCCGTTCTAGGCGCTGTTAACCGTTGGCAGAACGTGAACGCCTGCCATGCTGTTTCATACTTGGGGACAGGGTTTAGGTTGTGACTTCATGCAGGAGTCGGTCGGGGTTCCAGATACGCTCGGCGATGGCGCGGTAGAGGTCCTGGCGAATCTCGATGTCTTCCGATCGAAACTGCTCGTGCGCCCGGAAAGACAGGCCGCTGCGGTTCACGAACTCCACGAAACTCGGGTTGTGGGTGTAGCACTGCGGGTGAAGCGATCGTGCGAGTAGGCTCTGCGAGAGGTAATGTGGCAACTTCTTCTCGTAGGACAGATCACCGAAACTCGCGTTGAAGCTCTTCGGGAGCAGGAGTAATCCACCGAGTCGGTTTCGACGGTCTCGGAACGTGTTGGGGTCACTGAACTCGTCCGCGTGCCGCTCGGGCTTATTTGCCCAGATGTGCTCCACCTCGTAGCGCTGCCCAGGCACGTCGTTCACGTATTTTAGGTAGCTGGATGGCTCTCCCGACTCCTGGTCAACGTAGTCGGTTAGACGAGCGAGAATCAGGTGCAGCGGCGAGCGGTTTTGCGAGTGCAGTCCAAGCCAACTCACCGGTGTGAGGCCGTTCTCTTCCTGGGCCACTTCGGTGTCGTAGAGTTCGCGCAGCTTGTGAGCGAGTTCCTCCGCGCTCAATCCGCGCAACTGCCGCGTCGCCATGAACATCCCGTAGTACATCGAGGAGTACGTGTTGCGATGGCTGGTCAGGACGCGTCGTGAGAGCAGAATGTCCAAGTACATCGCGACCAGGCGCTGCTTGAGGAGGGTTTCTTCCTCCGAGTCGCTCGGAGATAAGGGTGCCAACAGGAGCATGTACTGGAGCGTGAAGCCCTGTTTAGCGTTATAGAGGACATGTTCCAGGCTAGGGATGAGGCCACGTGACGCCTCCATCAGACGTATGTATTGGCGTGAAAAGAAGTCAAACTCACGCTGGATGAAGGTGTAGAAGTCGTCACTTTCTCTCAAGACCAGACGATCTTGTCCCCGGCTGTCGCTGTGGTCCCGGACCCAGCGGTGAAACTCGGTACCGATCCGATCGAAGTCCCCCGGCTTCGCGTTCTTGTTCCTCTCGCGGATGGACTGAGCATACTGGCCCCGCAACCATGCCTTGAAGAAGTCGGAGTCGCCCTCCTTGCCGACGTTTTGCAGACCTTGGACGCGTAGTTTCCACTGCTCGTTCGCCGTGGTGCGTTTGGTTGTGTCTCTGATGCTAGCGAGCAGAAAACCCTTCAGCATGTCCGTCGGGCTCAAAGAGAGTCCACGGTCGTTCATCGTCTCGAAGATCGTGTAGGCGTGATCGTCAGAATAAGCAGTTATCTCAACGAGGTGGACGTTGTCGATCAGCCAGTCGATGAAGAATGGCAACGCCTCCCCGGTGAGTTCTTCCGGAAAGAATTGTCCGATATCGGCGTAGCGGTCCAAGATGGTGCCGACGGAGTCTGGCGTGTTGAGATCGTCGATCGGAGCCTGATCAAAGAGCGCCAGCATCGCGGGTTCGCGCTCGTCAACGTCAATGTTGAACGACTTGATGCCGTATTGCTCTGAGTAGATCAGGTTGTCGATAGCGACCTGACGTGGTGCCTGCTGCTGCTGGTTGCGCAGGAAAAGGAGCAACAGCGTCAGACTGGTGAGCCGCTGCTGCCCATCGACGATGTAGCTCGTGTCGTCTTTCTTGCTGATGATGATCGATCCAAGGAAGTAACGTCCGTAGCTCTTGACCGCAATCGACGAATGCTCCTTGCGGTAGTCCTCGAGGAATTTCTCGGTCAGGTCCTCCAGCAGTTCCCGGATCTGCTTCGTTTCCCACTTGTACTCACGCTGGTAGTAATCGATCGCGTACTTAACGCTCATGAGCTGCCGGACCGTCTTGGCCTGTCCCTGAATTTCTTGCATGGAGCGTGCTCCTCGATTATGGCGTCGGTGACGGTCTGGACTTCTGCGTACGCGCCAGTCTGGGTTGCTTGATGTTCTTAATGGTTTTGTGTTTGTTGCTCCTGCCACCAGAGATCCAGAAGCTCATCGACGAGCTCGCTGAATTCCTTGCGTTTCGTCTCTCTGCCACGAGCCTCATCGTAGAGTGCGTCGGTGACGTTGCGGTAAAGGTCCTTGCGTACATAGGCGGTCACCTGACGGTAGTTCGGGTCGGACTTCTTGCCGTTAGCCGGGCGTCCGGTGCGTTGGGGTTCCCCTCTCCCCGCTTCCGTGGCGGGTGACAACGCTGTGATAGAGGGGGTGGGTGTCTCGAATGGCTGGTTCAGCGTCAATGTATCCGCGACTGGCACCGCCTCCCGCTCTGCGTCCTGCGGTGTGTCAAAGATACCGGTGAATTTGCTCGGTTTAGCGGCCACGGAGCACCTCCTTGCCGATGTTGCTGTAATCTCCCCAACCTTCCTTGGCTCGCGGGTCGGGCACCGCGTGCACCGGGACGCCGGCCAGCGCGGCCTTCTGAAAGGCAGCCAGGCGCCGGATTTGCCCTTCGAAGATCGGCAGGCCCGCCGCGCCAAGCATGGCGCGCGCCTCTTCCCCGTCCCGACTCGGTTTGGGTGGGACCATCGTGATCAGGATGCGGAAGCGCTCCGACCCGAGCGACGTGAGTGCCGTGATCGTCTGACGCAGTGCGTCAAGACTCAAGGCGTCGGGTGTGGTGGGAATGATCAGCAGGTCGGCACCCTCGGCCAGGGCTTTCAGATCGGCCTCTTCCGGTCGCGCCTCGGTGTCGATCACGATGTGCTCGAACTCGCGAGAGTATTTGGCGGCCTGGCGCTCGTCGACGACTTTGAAGGGTAGCTCTCCGCGCTTGGACCAGCCGGTGGCGCTTCGATTGGGGTCGCCATCGACCAGCAGCGTCGGCGCGTCTCCTTGCAGGAACGACGCGAGATGCACGGCACTGGTTGTCTTGCCGACCCCGCCCTTGAATGCTGCGACGGTAATGATCATAAAGTCCCCTCTGCGACTATGTACGTACACTTTACCATGACAACGCCGCAACGCAACAACGCGCGTTGCTGGAACGCCGACAGGCTGGATGTACAGGTTGCTGGACTTCTAGCAATTCGGAGATTCGAGTAGCGGCGTTGCGGCGTACGTGACGTGCTGGATGTTCAGCAACGCGATGAGTTGGATACGCGAAAGTCTCGAAAGGCAATTCGGCCAGTGAACTAGCCAAAACTGCAGGAACCGTCCGAAAACGCGCGTACGCGAAAGTCTTAATTTGCGGAATGGCTTATAACAGGCCCGCTTCGCGGAGAATGCGCAGGAACTCGGGAGGGGAGACGATGCGCATGCCGTCGATCTCTTTGAGATCGAGCAGATCCTTATCCCAGGACACGAGGTAGTCAGCGCCGCTGACAATGCCGTGGGCGATCAGGAAGTCGTCCTTGCGGTCGCGACCGATCTCTGGATACGGTTCCGGCAGGCGGGGGATCAGTTCAGCAACAGTGGTGAGGATCGCGATCAACTCATCGGCGTCTGCGCGCGGAATACGCTTGGCGAGAACGGCGTCCTCGAGGAGCTTACGGTCGAGCTCGTCGCTGACGCCATCGGTAAAGAGCAGGGTAAAGCGGCCTTCGAGGGCAGACTGAAAGACGACCCCAGTAGATGCAGTCGCTGGGGTCGGGGAGAGCAGATTGGCGATCAGCAGGTTGGTGTCAATCAGGGCTCGCATCGGCTGGTGTTAGCACCCATCGCGTTCGAAGGTGATGTCACCCCGAGTTGCCGCAGCGTCGATCAGTTCGTGGGAGACGCGGTCGGCAATCGCGATCGCCTCCTCCTCGGTCAGATCCTGGTTGCGGGCCTCTGTACGCGCGTGCAGTTGGCGAAGTCGTTCCAGCGCATCGGTGCGCTGCTTCTGTCCGCGCAGCTCCTGAACTTCCTCATAGGCGGCATACGACATGATGACGGCTTTTGGCTTGCCGTGATTCTGGACGATGACCTCATCACCCTGCTCGCTGACGTAGCCGAGGAGGGAACCGAGCCGGTTCTTGGCTTCAAGGGCGGAGACGGTCTTTGGCACAGTGGTCTCTCCAGTCGGGGAGTGAGGATTGTTTGACATAGCGATCAGGCTAGCTGGAACAACTATAACCATAATAACAGCTATATTAATAACTGTCAAAACAAACATTTTCGTAGTACTGGAGACACCGGACTTTCGCGTACGCAGAGAGTCAATGTCGGCTCTGCTACTAGGACATATCCCATTTGCGATAAGTCCCGATAGTGCTGTGAACTAGCAGTCAGTATGCGATACTGGGCCCATGCTCGCTCCTCTCCTTGCGTATCTTGACGTCAATCAACCACAGGCATCGACTACGTGGTGCGACTGGCAGATCCAACCAATCGGCGGTGGCGCTAACAACCGTGTCTATCGAGCCACACGCGGTGGGGATGATTTCGCGATTAAGTTCACCATCGCTGACGCACGTGATCGAGCAGGACGGGAACATGCTGTCCTTGTTACACTCTTTCATCTAGGCCTCGCGATCGCGCCGGAATCGCTGCTCCTCGACCAGACAACCTATGCGCAACATGTTGTCGCGCAACGGTGGCTCGCCGGTGACGTCGAAGAAGCCCCTCCAACTACTGATTCGGAGACGTGTAACGACATTGTGAGACGTCTCTCGTGGCAGATGTGACGAACCAAACGTATCTGCAACGCGCGGTGGCACCCGTGTTCTGGCTGGGAGTTGCGGTTCGCTGCTCCTGCGGCTATGCTCGATTCACATGACGCGACGAAGCCGCGCTCGACGTGATCGCGCTGTCAACGATCTGGACGTGGACCGCTCGCATGCCAGTGCAGCCACCGCAAGTCTTTATTTCATATCAGCGCAGCGACGGCGACTTCGCGCGTGAGGTACGCGAGCATCTCGTCGCGCATGACGTGCAGACGTGGATGGATCAGTACGACATTCCAGTCGGTGCCTACTGGCCCGATGCGATCGACAGCGGGCTGCGTGGGTCAGCTGTTGTGCTCGGCATCGTCTCGCCCGACGCAGTCGTCTCCCGCAATGTCAAGAACGAGTGGGACTGGGCGCTACAACAAGGGACGCCGCTGCTGCTGCTGCTGGCCCGACCAGTTGCCGACATTCCGCATCGCTATGTGTCGATCAACTTCATTGACGCCACCGTCGGACACCCCGCCATATGATGGTTGACACATAGTTGCAGTCGACGTGGCAGGACCGTAGCATAACGCCCCTTATGGAAGGCCTGGGGAGATGCCACGCACCAGACGCCAAAGCATCATGCCAACGGACGATTGGCAGCAACTCCAGCTGCTGACCCACTTCCCCGAGCAGCGCACCTATGAACTCATTCGCCCCGTCGTGCTCTTCGGTCAATCGCCAGCCGAGCGAGCCCGCCTCACTCTGACGCCCGAGCGCACGCTCTACCGCCAAGTGGCCCGCTTCGAGACCCAGGGCATGGCCAGCCTCTTTCCGCCGGCGACCACCACCCGGCAACGCCTCCCATCGGAGATCCGCCAGGTAATTCGCGACCTAGCCGCGGAATACCCAGCCTTCCGTCCCCATGAGATCGCTACCATCTGCCAGGTGCGCTTCGGCCGGCGCCCCAGCCCACATACCGTCAAACGCCTTCTCGCTGAGGAGCCGCCGCTCCCCAGCACGCGCCGACGCTCCCCGCCCTATCACCAGATCGCCGACCCGGCGGAGCGTCGGCTGGCCATCGTCCGGCTACATAGCGAGGGCTGGACCAAGCAGAGCATCGCCGACTATCTTCAGACGAGCCGCGAGACGGTGCATACGACCTTGCGGCGCTGGATCGCCGAGGGTGTCTACGGCCTGGACGACAAGATCCATGCCCGTAAGTCGGGTGTTCGCAAGGTCGATTTGCGCACCATCGCGCTGATACGTGAGCTGCAGGAGAACCCCGAGTTGGGCGAGTTCCGTATCCACGCTGCCCTCAAGCAGCTCGGCATCGAACTCAGCCCGCGCACGTGTGGGCGCATCTTGGCCGTCAACCGCCGACTCTATGGCTTGGCGGGGCCGGCGCGCACGCCGCACGTCCCGAAGGATATGCCCTTCAAGGCCAGTCGCCGGCATCAGTACTGGACGGTGGACGTCCGCTACCTCGACCACGGGCTGGATGACGGCAAGGTGTATTGCATCTCGATCCTCGACAACTACAGCCGGGGCATCCTGTCCAGCGCCATCTCCCGCCGGCAGGACCTGACGGCCTACCTGATGGTGCTCTATGCCGCCATTCGTCAGCACGGCGCGCCGGAGACGCTCGTCAGTGATGGGGGCAGCGTGTTTCGCGCGAAGCAGGCGCAGCAGGTCTATGACCTGCTCGGCATCGGCAAGGAACAGATCGAGCGGCGCCAGCCGTGGCAGTCCTACATTAAGACGCAGTTCAACGTCCAGCGGCGCATGGCTGACTGGCACTTTGCGCAGGCCTCGACGTGGCCGGACCTGCTGGCCGCCCATGACCGCTGGGTGGTCGACTTCAATTATCAAGTGCACTGGGCGCACCGCGAGCGTGAGGATGGCCGGCATAGTCCGGCGGAGGTGCTTGGCTGGGTAAGCGGTCGGCAGGTCACCCCTGAAGAGCTCCACCGCATCTTCTACACGATGCGCTTCGGCCGGCGACTCAATCGGGCGGGCTATGTCCACTTCCGCCATTGGCGGCTCTACGGCGAGCGTGGCTTGGCCGGCGATACGGTGGCCGTCTGGCTCTCTGGCGAGCAACTGACGATCGCATTTGCTGATGAGCCGTTGGCCCAGTACAGGGTCACCTACCAGCCGGATCAGCGTCACCTGGCGACCATTACCGAGCAGCAGCTCTTCGAGACGGCCTACCAGTCCCCACAACTGCCCCTGTGGGAACTGAGCGACGGCGAGTGGCTCTCGGTAATCCGAGTACCACCGTATGCTCCACGCCGGCGGTCGACTGCGGCTGCCTTTCGGCAGCTTGCGTTGCTCAGAACCTGAAGGGGTCACGGAACACGACATGCACACATCCGAGGTACCGAGTGACCGTCCGCTCGACATCCTGGTCGCGATGTTTCAGGGCGGAGGCAATATCCCCCTGATCCTACCGATCGTGAGTCGTCTCATTACTCGCGGGCATCGAGTGCGTGTGCTGGCCGGTCCAGGCGTACGCGCGTCACGAGCTCCCATCAACCCGCGCTTGCTCGAGCGCATCGCGGCGACCGGGGCGACGCTCGTCCCGTTCGAGGAACCGGATCCCCATCCCTTGGAGGAAGCACCGCCACTGCGCGGACTCGTACGTGGCTGGACTCCAAAGCCGCTCGACCCAATCACCGCAAACACGCGTCCGAGCCTCTGGGCACCAGCATGGGCACTCAACGTCGCGGCTGAGCTTCGTCGCGCTCCAGCCGACATCGTCGCGACGGATTACGTGTTGCTTGGCGCCCTGGCAGCTGCGGAGGCCGCCGGGATTCCCACCGCGGCTCTCGTCCATAAGGGCTACTATCCCTGGCCAGCACCGGGGGCGCCACCATTCGGCACCGGCTTGCAGCCGGCACATGGTCTACTGGGCAGGCTGCGCGATGCGGTCTACAACGCTGGGAGCCGGCGCATCTACGTCCGGGACGGACTACCCGTCCACAATCGGGCTCGCGCGCACCTTGGCCTCCCACCGTTACGCTCCCCTTTGGAGCAGTACGACCGGGCGGCGCGGGTGCTCCTCCTCGCCAGTCGCGCGTTCGACTTCCCCATCCGGCGCCTGCCGCCGAATGTGCGCTATGTGGGCACGCCACTCGATGACGGGCCAGTTCCCAACTGGACGTCGCCCTGGCCAGCGGATGATGC
>Ga0136611_10003155_pt1 | contig 11533 bp, 11 predicted proteins | sample AntDrymUQ2232306_2_FD_106645 | JGI IMG/M metagenome (GOLD analysis project Ga0136611, IMG submission 106645) | Polar desert sand microbial communities from Dry Valleys, Antarctica - metaG UQ223 (23.06) | ecosystem: Environmental > Terrestrial > Soil > Desert | place: Antarctica: Dry Valley... | reverse complement strand
CATCCGTTCGCCGACTGGCGCGAGCAGGACATCTACCCGGACGAGCGTTACCTTCAGGTCGTCGAAGACATGCAGCTGGTGGCGCGGTCGAACCTGATCTTCGGGTTGCACGTGCACATTGGCATCGAGGATCGAGAAGTGGCGATCCACCTGATGAACCAGGTGCGCTACTTCCTGCCGCACCTGCTCGCGTTATCGGCCAACTCGCCGTTCTGGATCGGCGACAACACCGGCCTCAAGTCGTATCGCTGCAAGGTGTTCGACAAGTTTCCGCGCACCAACATTCCCGATACCTTCACGAGCTGGGCCGACTACGAAAGCTTCGTCAACCTGCTGGTCAAGACCAACAGCATGGACAACGCCAAGAAGATCTGGTGGGACGTGCGGCCGCATCCGTTCTTCTCGACCGTCGAAGTGCGGATTTGCGACATCCCGATGCGCGCCGACGAGACGCTGGCGATCGCCGCGTTGATCCAGGCCACGATGGCGAAGTTGTACAAGCTGCATTCACGCAACCAGGGATTCCGGATGTACAGCCGCGCGCTGATCATGGAGAACAAGTGGCGCGCCGCGCGTTACGGGCTCGACGGCAAGATGATCGACTTCGGCCAGGAAACCGAGGTTCCGACCAAGGAGCTGATGCTCGAGTACCTCGACTTCGTGGACGATGTGCTCGACGAGCTGGATAGCCGGAGTGAGGTGGAATACGTCAAGACGATGCTCCAGCATGGCAATGGCGCAGAGCGCCAGCTCGAGGTATTCCGCCGGACGGGCGACCTCAAGCAGGTCGTCCAGTACATGGTCGCGGAAACCGCTGCCGGATTGTGAATTGCCAATTGGCAATTGCCAATGAACAATAGAGAGAGATGCTGACGGCTTTCGACCAGGAACTCGCCCCGGGCGCGCGCAACGCGATTCGCGTCTGTCTCAATGTGCAGCCGCACGAGCGCGTCACGGTAATTTCTGATCGCGAGTGCGCCGACATCGCCGCCAGCCTGGTGCACGAGATCGAGGAGGTCGGCGCGGCCTACAACGCCTTCATCCTCGAAGACGTCGCGCAGCGGCCGCTGGTTAACCTGCCCAAGGCGATCGCGGACGACATGGAGAAGAGCCAGGTCAGCATCCTGGCCGTGCACGTGCAGCGCAACGAGCTCGGCTCGCGGATGCAGCTCACCGACATTGTCAATCGCCGAAAGATGCGCCATGGACACATGGTGAACATCAACCGCCAGATGATGCTCGAGGGCATGCGCGCCGACTTCCACAAGGTCGATCGGCTCAGTTCGAAGGTGATCGACATCGTCCGCAACGCACGAGAAGTGCGCGCCACCACAACGGGCGGCAGCAACTTCGTGGCGACGCTGCATCCGAGGCACAAGTGGCTGAAGACCAGCGGCCTGATCAGCCCCGACAAGTGGGGCAACCTGCCGGGCGGTGAAGTGTTCACGACGCCCGAAAACGTGGAGGGCACGCTGGTCATCGACGGCGTGGTCGGCGATTACCTGTGCGAAAAGTACCACAGCCTCAAAGCGACGCCGTTGACGCTGCGCGTCAAGAACAACCGCCTGGTCGAAGCGCACAGCGAGAACAAGGAGCTCGAGGACGATTTCTGGCGCTACACGCACACCGACGAGAACTCGGATCGCGTCGGCGAGTTCGCGATCGGCACAAACATCGAGCTCAAGGACGTGATCGGCCACATCCTGCAGGATGAGAAATTCCCGGGCATTCACATTGCGTTCGGCGATCCGTACGGAAATCACACCGGCGCCGATTGGAAATCGACCACCCACATCGACGTCGTCGCGACGCAGTTCAACATCTGGGTCGACGACCGGCAGATCATGAGTGATGGCAGGTTCCTGATTGATGATTTCTGATCGATCTTCGATGACGTGCGCAGTCTAAGATCTGACTTCTGAAATCGTGTGATTTCCCACCTCCGGGCGCCATTCAACCAGTCGTGGACTGACGAGGAGTTCCAGGATCTCGTCAGGCGGCTGGAGACGCGCACCGGCACGCCGCTCGGCTTTCCGATCAGCGAGACACCCTGTTTCTTTCCGCGGTCGTTGATGGCCTCGATTGCGGCGACGGGTCTCGAGCTTGTCCACCAGATTCTCCACAGTCCCGACGCGATGGCCGCCGCGGACGCGATCGTGCCCGAGCGCTTCAGGGGACCTGGCGCCGAAGCGATGCCGACGTTCCTGCAGGTTGATTTCGGCCTCGTGCGAAACGCTGATGGCAGCGTCGCACCCAAGCTCGTCGAGCTGCAGGCGTTTGCCTCGCTGTATGCGTTCCAGCTCGCGATCGCCGAAGCCTATCGCGACGCGTTTTCGCTGCCGGCCAATCTACGGATCTTTCTGGACGACCTCGATGCGGGGAGTTATCACCAGCTGATCGCGAAGGCGATCGTCGGCGACCACGATCCGCGCGAAGTCGTGCTGATGGAGATCGAGCCGCGCAAGCAGAAGACCTGGCCGGACTTCGTCACCACCGAACAGATGTGGGGCGTGCGCGCGATCGATGTCTCGGAGGTGCGCCGCGACGGACGCCGCTTGTTCTACGAACGCGATGGCACGCGCACGCAGATTAAGCGCGTCTACAACCGTGTCATTCCCGACGAGCTCGAGCGCAAGGGTATCGAGTTGCCGTTCCATTACGGTGATGACCTCGACGTGACCTGGGCCGGGCATCCAGCGTGGTATTTCCGGATCAGCAAATTTTCGATCCCATATTTGCGCCACGCCTCCGTGCCGGAGACGCGCTTTCTCGACGCGATCGAGCACCTGCCGGCCGACCGCGATCGCTACCTGCTGAAGCCGTTGTTCTCATTTGCGGGAGGCGGGATCATCTTCGCGCCGACCGATCAGCAGATCGCGGCGATCCCTACCAACCAGCGCAAGAACTACATCCTGCAGGAACGGATCAACTTCACGCCTCTGATCGAGACGCCTGAGGGGCCTGCGCAGGCGGAGATTCGCATCATGTACGTGTTGGACCCTTCGACTTCGCTCAGGGCAGGTGGCGGGCGGTTACGCCCGGTCCTGCCGCTACTGAGGATGGGCCGCGGCAAGATGATGGGCGTCGATCACAACAAGGGACTGCGCTGGGTCGGCGCCTCCGCCGGATTCCTCGATCCGGCGAGCTGATCGCTAACCTGGGGTCAGACCGCGAAAATTGCTAATTTTCGCGGCCTGACCCCGGCTTAGCGAGTTGCAGCACGCGGTCTGCGATCGAGCGGAGCTCTTGTTCGTCGTGAGTGACGTAGATCAGCGGCACGCGCAACTCACGACGGATGCGAAGGACGTAAGGCAGGATTACATCCCGCCGTTCGCGATCGACCCCGGCGAGCGGCTCATCGAGCAGCAGGATCGACGGGCGCGTCATCAACGCACGCGCGATTGACACACGCTGCTTCTCGCCACCCGAGAGCATCCCGACGCGGCGATCGACGAGGTCCGCAAGATCAAGTATCTGGACCAGCGACTCGAAACTCGCACTTTGTGCACCCTGGGCACCCTGCGCACCATAAGCGATGTTGCCCTTCACGTCGAGGTTCGGGAACAAGAGCGCGTCTTGAGGCACATACCCGATGTGACGATCACGGGCGGGAATATTAATGCGGCGTTGTGATGAGAACAGCGTCCGGTCGCCGACAATGATCTCGCCCCGGTCGGGCGTGCGGATGCCGGCGATCGATTCGAGCAGCGAGGTCTTGCCGCTGCCCGATGGCCCCGACAGTCCCAGCACTTCCACCGAGGCAGAATCTCGAACGTCCAGCACGAACGCATCCTGCCTGAGCGTGATGTCGATCGACAGCGCGATCACGCGCGCGCTCCCTGTTCGATCAGCTTGTTCGAGACGTAAATCGCGCCGAAGGCAAGCACGGCGGAGATCAGCACCAGGACCCAGGCCGCCTCTTCGCGGCCGGTCTCCACCAGCGTGTAGATGCCGACGGCGATCGTGCGCGTCTGTCCTGGAATGGCGCCGGCAATCATGATCGTGGCGCCGAACTCGCCCAGCGCGCGGGAGAAACCCAGCACCGCGCCGGCGGCAATGCCGCGCGATGCGAGCGGCAACGTGATCGTCCTCAGGATCCGGACAGGACCGGCGCCGAGTGTCGCCGCGATCTGCTCGTAGCGGCGATCGACCTGCTCGATCCCGGCGCGCACGCTGCGCGCGACCAGCGGGAAGCTGATCACCATCATCGCGATGACCACCGCCTTCCACGTGAAGATGATCTCGATGCCCGCCGCATCAAGCGCCCGGCCCATCGGGCTGCGCCGGCCGAACAACCACAGCAGCAATAATCCGGACGCCACTGGCGGCAATACCAGCGGCAGCGAGACGATCGTCTCGAGCAGCGTCTTGCCCGGAAAATTGCGGCGCGCCAGCAGCCAGCCGATGCCGATCGCCGGCGGCAACACCATCGCGGTTGCGATCAAGGCCATCAGCACGGTGAACCGCGCGATCGCCCACGTCTCAGCAGTCATCGAAGGGTCATGGCCTTCCGAAACCACGGCGGTCGAACACCGCGCGGGCCGCGGGACCTTTCAGAAACTCCAGGAAGCGCCGCGCTTCCGCCTCGGAGGGTCCGGCGATCACCGCGGCGGGATAGCTGATGTCGAGATACGGATGCTGTGTTCTCGAAATGTTCGCGATCACCCGCACCCCTGACGACATCGCGTCCGTGCGATAGACGATCCCGGCATCGACCCGCTCCGCCTCAACGGCGGACAAAACTGCGCGCGCCGTCGGAAACGGAACGACCTTCGCTTCGACGCGCGGCCACGCCCCTTCATGTTCGAGCCACTTGCGCCCGTAAACTCCAGCGGGAACTGCGCCCGGCTCTCCCATCGCCAGCCGCGCAATGCGGCCCTCGAGCAGGCGGGCCAGCGGGAAGTCCGGGGACGATTTAGGGACGACGATTGCGAGCTCGTTGGCCAGGAGGCGCGTGCGCGTGCCGGCGACGATCCGGCCCGCCCTGGCCACGGCATCCATCTGCGCTTCATCGGCGCTAAGAAAGAGACCGGCTTTGGCGCCTTCGACAATCTGGCGCGCCAGGGTGTTGGACCCGCCGGCGTTAAGGGCGACTGTCACCCCCGTCGCGGCACGATACAAGCCGGCGATCTCGTCGAGCGCGTCGTACACGCTCGCGGCGACCGACACGACCAGGCCGGGGCGCTGTGCAGCGACGGACGTGCCTACCGCCGCCAGCACTGCAGTTCCGACACACAGCCGTAGCAGCAGTGTTGCGGCACGCCGACCGGCGGGGTTGAACATGCTAATGATGGATAATTTAGTATGATTCGAAGTCATTTGAATATCGCTTTCAGGCGTTTTTTAACCATGATGAGCAAAATCGCGCAGGCGGCGTTCCCTGCCCCGCAGCAGATCATCGTGCCGCAGGACAAGCGGCCGGCCCGCTGGATTCGCCAGGTGCCGACGCTGGAGGTGAAACAACTACCATGACGGAGCTTCTGACCGTCCGCGCCGCAGCCGAGAGGCTGGGCGTGGCGTATTCGACCTTGAAGCAATGGATCTACAACGGTTCGATCCGCACCACCACGACACGCGGCGGTCACCATCGGATCTCCGAGCCCGAGATCCAGCGTCAATTGATGGCGCCGGGAAAGAACTCCCTGGATTCTGTGCCTTCTGCGGCCTTGGGAAAATCGGCGCCGTCTGCCGCCGGGGTACTCGTGGCACTCAGTGGCCGCAACCAACTGCGAGGCATCGTCGAAGAAGTCCGCAGCGACGGCCTGCTTTCCCAGGTGCGCCTGCGGATTGGCGATCAGTTACTGACCGCGGTGATCACGCGCGATGCCGTCCACGAGCTGAAGCTGAAGCGCGGCGATGAAGCGGTGGCGATCATCAAGTCCACGGAGGTGATGATCGGCCGGACCTCGACCGATCGCCCGGCCAGACGCGGGCGGTAGTAAGATTTGCGGATGTCGAGACTCACATCTTTTGCAACCATTGGTGCCGTCGGCTTGCTCGGCGCGTTCCTCCACGCTCAGCAACCTGCGCCCGCGACGCCGGCCGCTCCTGCCCAGGCGGCCCCAGCCCAGCCCCAACCCTACATGCTCGGCAACCCGCTCGGCATGCCGATCAATCCCGCATCGACCGGCACGTTCGCGCCGATGTCGTCGAACGTCAAGGTCTACGGCGCCATCTATTCCGCCGTGAGCTGCTCGTACGATCCGGATCGTGGATTGATCGTGGTGCCGAACCGCGGCGTTCCGCAGAACGTGCAGGCCAACAACGCGTGGATCTCGTTCCTGAATCACGACGGCTCCGTGCACACCGCGCGCTGGATTGGTATTGCCAACCCCGGACCGCAGCGGACCAACAGCACGCCGCCGCTGATCCTCAACGAGCCGCTCGGCAGCGACATCGTCAACGGCGTGCTCTACCTCGCCGATCGTGACGGCGGCACGGGAGCGGGCGATCCGTCGATCGCGGTCGTGCGCACCTTCAACATGAAGAGCGGAATGCCGGTGAAGGAATATCGTGTCGAGAAGTCGACGGGCTTCAACGACATCGCGATCGACAAGGCCGGCAACATTTATGGCACGGTCACCGCGCAGGGCGACGGCGCGCAGGTGTGGAAGGTCACGCCAGACGGTGTAGCGTCGATCTTCCTGCAGGGCGCGCCGCTGGCGGCGCCCAACGGCGTGGCGATGGACAACCAGGGCAACATCGTCGTGGTCAACATCGGCAGCCCTGACGTGCTGACGTTCTCGCCCGAGGGTAAATTGGTGACCACAGAGAAGGCCGCGCAGTCAGGGAACGACGGCCTGGTGATCATGAAGGACGGCACCAAGTATGTGAGCAGCGTCGTCAACGGCGGCGTGTCACGGATTCGTCCGAATCAAGCCGCGGAATTGATCGCCGAGAACGTCCCGAGTGCGGCGTCGATGTGCTACGACAGCGGCGCCAACCAGCTGGTGATTCCGATGAACGCCAACAACGCACTGGCGTTCATCCCGCTGAAATAGCCGAGGCAGTCAGGTCGTCGGGCAGTCAGGCAGTCAAATCCTCACAATTGACAACCTGACAACCTGACAACCTGTTTATTGTGGTCTGCGGAACAACCCTACGTAGACGGCCTTCCCCAGGATATGCCCCTGGACCGCTTTCATGATGTTGGCGCGCGTCTCGAACGCGTCCGTTGAAGCAGGCACATCGATCTTCGTATCGAGCGCGTAAATCTCGAACGTGTAGTGATGTGGCGGTCCCGTCGCCGGCGCGCCGGGTCCGCGATACACGGGGCCGCTGGCGCTGATCTGCATGCTGCCGTCGGCCAGCTTCTCGCCCTTCGGCATGCCCTCCGGCAACCCGGTTGCAGTGCCAGGAATATTCCACACCAGCCAATGCACCTGATCGTCGGTCGTCTTGTTGCGCGCCACGTCGGGGTCGTGCATGTAGAGGAAGAAGCTCACCGTGCCGGGCGGCGTGTTGGTCCAGTTGAGGGCGGGCGACACCTGCTCGCCTGCCTGTGTGTATTTCACGGGAATCGGGTCGCCGTCGGGCCACGCCGGTGTCGTCAGGGTCATCGCCGGCCGAGGTGGTTGAGCTGGAGCAGGGGCCTGCGCGAAAGCTGATGAAACCGAAACAAACAGCGCGACAACCGGTGAAAGTGTGTGTTTCATGCCGCAATTCTAAGCCCTTCGACTGGAAACGCGACGACGCGCGTTTCTCGCTCAGGGCGACCGCCTGTATCATTTGCGGTCGGAGGACTGGTTTATGCGTCGTTTCCTCGTCGCCCTCGCCATCGCATCGTTGCCCGCGGCCCTCGCCGCGCAGAATACGGTCGCCAACGATCGGCTCAACCTCGACCTGTACTGGGAGTACGAGACCGTCTCCGATCCGCAGCTGTCACCGGACGGCGCGCAGATTCTCTACACGCGCGGGTGGATCGACAAGGTCAACGACAAGCGCGAATCGTCCCTGTGGATCATGAACGCGGACGGCAGCCGCAACCGCTTCCTGACACGCGGCAGCGGCGCGCGCTGGTCACCGAGCGGCGATCGCATCGTCTACACCGCCCAAGGGGAACCGAAAGGCGCGCAGATCTTCGTGCGCTACATGGATGCCGAAGGCGCCACGTCGCAGATCACGCACGTCACCGAATCGCCGGCAAATGTGTCGTGGGCGCCGGATGGCCAGTCGGTCGCCTTTGCGATGAAGGTCGAAAAGAAAAACGTGTGGTCGATCAAGATGCCCGAGCGTCCCGAGGGCGCGAAGTGGACCGACACACCGCGCATCGTCGAGCGCCTCGACTATCGCCAGGACGGGCAGGGGTTCAACGACGACGGCTTTCGGCACTTGTTCACGGTGCCGGCCACGGGTGGCACGCCACGGCAGTTGACCAACGGCGACTGGGATCATAACGGCGTCGAATGGACACCGGACGGGAAGCAGATCCTGTTTTCGTCGCTGCGCGTGCCCGATGCCGATTACGAGTTCCGCGAATCGGAGATTTACTCGGTCAACGTGGACACCGGTGCGATCGCGCAGCTGACCCGCCGCAAAGGTCCTGACAACAATCCCAGGGTCTCTCCCGACGGCAAGCTCGTGGCCTACACGGGCATCGATGCATCGCGCAACACCTGGACCGACAGCAAGCTCTACGTGATGAACATCGATGGCAGCAATCCTCGCCTGGTTTCCGGCGAATGGGATCGGTCCCCGCAGAACATCCAGTGGAAAACCGACGGCACCGGCATCTACTTCAACGCGCAGGATACCGGCAGCCAGAATCTGTACGTGCTGCCGATGGCCGGCATCCGCGCCGACGTGGTGCAGCCGGTCACCAAGGGCACCTACATGCTGACGACCACCAGCGTGTCGAAGACCGGCAAGGCGGTTGGCGTCCTGACCGCCATGCACATCCCGCCGGACATCGTCACCTACGATGTCGCGAAACCCGATCAGGTGAAGCAGCTCACCGCGGTGAACGACGACATCCTCAAGGGCAAGAAGCTCGGTGCCGTGAAGGAGATGTGGTACACGGCGCCGGACGGCCTGAAAATTCAGGGCTGGTACATCACGCCGCCGGACTTCGACGCGAGCAAGAAGTATCCGATGCAGCTGCACATTCACGGCGGCCCGCACAGCATGTACGGCGTCGGCTTCAACTATGGATGGCAGGAGATGGCCGCCAACGGCTACGTCATTCTCTACACCAACCCGCGCGGCAGCACGGGCTACGGCAGCGAGTTCGGCAACAAGATCAACAACGCCTATCCGAGCAAGGACTACGACGACCTGATGGCCGGCGTCGACGAGTTGTTGAAGAAGGGCTTCGTCGACGATCGCAACATGTTCGTGACCGGATGCAGCGGCGGCGGCGTGTTGACGGCGTGGATCGTGGGCAAGACCGATCGCTTCGCCGCGGCCTCAGCGAACTGCCCGGTGGTCGACTGGCTGAGCTTTGTTGGCACGACCGACAGCGCCGGCTGGTATTCCAACTTCGAGAAACTGCCGTGGGACGATCCGGCCGAGCACTTCCGCCGCTCGCCGCTCAGCTATGTCGGCAACGTCAAGACCCCGACGATGCTGATCACCGGCGTGCAGGATCTGCGGACGCCGATGCCGCAGACCGAGCAGTTTTACAGCGCGCTGAAGTTGCGCAAGGTGCCGACGGCGATGATCCGCATGAATAACGAATGGCATGGCACGACCAGCACGCCGTCGAACTTCGTGCGGACGCAGCTCTACCTGCGCCACTGGTTTGATAAGTACAAACGCGGGACCGCGGTTACGACGACTGCCTCTCCGCAGTAACATCTTCGTTTTGAGGGCGAGGGCTTCAGCCCTCGCCTTTCAACTCAGCGACGGCTAAAGCCGTCGCTCTCCAAACGATAGGTTCGAGGTTTCAAATGCGACGCGTTTCTTTCTTAGCGGCTTCCCTGCTCTTCGTTACCGCTTCACTCAGCGCTCAAGTTCCTGGCGTCGACAGCGCCACCATCTCGAAGATCCGCGGCGAGACGATCACCGCGTCACAGGCGATGGACACGCATTGGTGGTTGTCGGAAGGCTTTGGCCCGCGCGCCACCGGCACGCCCGGCTATCAGTCCGCGGCCGACTGGGCGATGAAGAAGTTCAACGAGTGGGGGCTGAAGAACGTTCACATCGAGCGCTTCCCGTTTGGACAGGGCTGGACGATCGAGCGCTTTTCCGCACACCTCCTGACCCCGTCGCTGGCGGTGCTGGTCGGCCAGCCGCGCTGGAACTCGCCGTCGACCAACGGCACGGTGTCGTCCGATGTCGTCTACGTCCAGGCGGCCACTGAAGCGGACCTCGCGAAATACAAAGGTCAGCTGGCCGGCAAGATCGTTATTCTCCAGGCGGTGCGGCCAGTCCGCATGCTCGAGGACCGTGTCGTGCTGAAAATGAACGACGCTGACTGGGCGGAGGCGATGAAAGTGCCGGAGCCGAGGCCGCCCGCTGCAGCGCGTCCCGCCACGGCCGGTCCGACTCCTCAACAGTTAGCGCAGATCGTGCAACGTTTCCTGGTCGCCGAAGGCGCGGCGGTCCTGCTCGATCGTGGATCTGACGGCGACCTCTCCGCCGGCGGCAGCGACCTATCGTGGCAAACGCAGCGCGTCGACGGCGGCACGATCTTCCCCGGCAACGGCGGCAGCCGCGATGCGAGCGCCCCGAAACAGGTGCCATCGGCGACCCTGGCGGTCGAACACTACAACCGTCTGGTGCGGCTGCTCTACCACGGCCAGCCGGTTCGCATGGAAGTGAACATCCAGACCAAGTTCCATCCGGAAACCGATCCCGAAGGGAATGCGTTCAACATTATCGCGGAGATACCGGGATCCGATCTCGCGAACGAAGTGGTGATCATGGGCGCGCACTTCGACACCTATCCGTACGCCACCGGCGCCACCGACAACACCACGGGAGCGTCGGCAATGATCGAGGCGGTGCGAGTCATCCAGAAACTCGGCTTGAAGCCACGCCGCACCATTCGCCTCGCGTTGTGGGCCGCTGAAGAACAAGGCCTGCTGGGATCGCACGCCTATGTCGCGCGGCACTTCTTCGACACCAAGATGAAGAGCCCGAAGCCGGGTCATGAGCACGTGCAGGCCTACTTCAATCTCGACAACGGCACCGGCCGCATCCTCGGCATCTGGGGCCAGAACAATACCGGCGCGATCAAGAACTTCGAGCAGTGGGGCCAGGCGCTCAAGGACATCGGTTGGAAGAACGTCAGCCCGCGGTCGGTGACGCAGACCGATCACGGTTCGTTCGAGGAGGCCGGCATTCCCGGGTTCCAGTTCATCCAGGAGCGGCTCGAATACAACTCGCGGACGCATCACTCGAACATGGACAGCTTCGACCACGTGCAGAAAGACGACGTGATTCAGCAGGGCGCAGTGGCCGCGGTGTTCGCGTGGTACGCGGCGAACACGCCGGAGAAGCTGCCGCGCAAGCCGATGCCGGCGGCCAAGCCCACGCCCTAGCCCCAGGCGCCGGCCGAGAATGCCGATCGCCGGGATGTTGGCGAGCGCTG
>Ga0136611_10003154_pt1 | contig 11535 bp, 10 predicted proteins | sample AntDrymUQ2232306_2_FD_106645 | JGI IMG/M metagenome (GOLD analysis project Ga0136611, IMG submission 106645) | Polar desert sand microbial communities from Dry Valleys, Antarctica - metaG UQ223 (23.06) | ecosystem: Environmental > Terrestrial > Soil > Desert | place: Antarctica: Dry Valley... | reverse complement strand
TTGCAGCGAGCATAAATTTCGTCCATTACGGATTCACATTCGGAAAATAAATCTTCGTATTGCGTATTTTCAGGGGACATTTGGTAAGTCGTCATTATAAACGATTCTTTTAGTTTAGACTAGCGTTTTTTGAGAGGCAATGTTAAATATAAATCAATCACCCGACGGCTCCCGACTCCAAACTCAAACCCTGATCACGGTTGTTAGGAATCGGATTTTCTAAATTTTCTTCCACATATTGCAATTGATAAAGCCGCCAATAAAGCCCGCGCGTCGTGAGCAATTCGTTGTGCGTCCCGGCTTCGCGCAGTTCGCCGTGATGAAAGACTAAAATTCGGTCGCACTTCTGAACGGTCGAAAGCCGGTGCGCGACTATTAGCGAAGTTCGCTGCTGCATTACGCGGTCAACCGCTCGTTGAATTAACTGCTCGGTTTCCGTGTCAATCGAACTCGTCGCCTCATCAAGAACCAGAATTTTCGGGTCAAAAGCCAACGCCCGCGCGAAAGAAATCAACTGCTTCTGCCCGACCGAAAGCCCCGCGCCGCGTTCCTTCACTTCCGATTGGTAATCGCCGGAAAGTTTACGCACGAACTCGTCGGCGTGAACTTCTTTTGCCGCCCAAACGATTTTTTCATCGGAGATTTGTTTGTTGCCGAGCCGGATATTGTCGGCAATCGAACCTGAAAAAAGAAAAACGTCCTGCAACACAACTGCGAAGTTCTCCCGTAAACTTTGCAAATCCCAATCGCTCGCGTCAACGCCGTCAAGTAGAATTTTGCCTTTCTGCACGTCGTAAAAGCGCATCAGCAAATTCGTCACCGTCGTCTTTCCCGAGCCGGTCGCGCCGACGAGCGCGATTGATTCGCCGGCTTCGACCGTGAACGAAACGTCTTTCAAAACCCAGTCTTCATTTTTATAAGCGAACCAGACGTTTTGAAATTCAATTTTGCCGACGGCTTTGCCGGTTTTTTTCGGTATTTCGGGCGTTTGAATCTGGACGGGCAAATCGAGCAGAACGAAAATGCGATGCGATGCGACAATCGCGGCTTGCAGAACATTAAACTTGTCCGACAAGTCGCGTATCGGTTGGAAAAGCTGCTGCGAGTATTGAATAAAAGCGATGACGATACCGATGGTTAAAGCCGCGCCGTTCGCCGAAACGCCGGTTAAAATTTGATAACCGCCAAACCAAATGACGAGCGCGACGCCGATTGCACCGATAAAGTCCACGAGCGGATAAAAAATCGCGTAATAGTAAATCGTCTCGATGTTGGCGTTGCGGTAGTCGTCGTTGATGTCGTGAAAGCGTTCCTGTGTTTTGGCTTCGGCGTTAAAGAGTTGGACGGTTTGCGCTCCCGAAATATGTTCCTGCAAAAAAGCGTTGAGTTTCGCCAGTCTCGTTCGCACCATATCGAAGCCGACGCGGGCGCGTTTGCGAAACCAGTTCGTCGCAGCGAACAACAGCGGAACCGTAATCAGGGAAACGAGCGCGAGCCGCCAATCGAGCCAGAACATCATTCCGATAATTGCAAAAATAACTACCAAATCGCCCAGCACATCAATCACGCCCGACGTGAAAAGTTCGTTGAGCGCGTCAACATCGCCCGTAATTCTGGTGATGATTCGTCCGACCGGATATTTGTCGTAATAGGCAACTTCCTGCTGCTGAAGTTTCGTGTAAATCTGCGTCCGAATGTCGAACATTACTCGCTGTCCGACGACGTTCAGCAGAATTTCCTGAATGTAAGAAAACAAAAAACGAAACAGAAACACACCGAAAAAGGCGAGCGCAAATAACCAGATGCCGTCCGTTACCTTTGGCGTAATGTAATCGTCAACTGCTACTTTGGTAAAATACGGTTGTAAACTAATTAAGATATTTGTCAGAAAAGTCAGCACCAGCGCGAACGCCGTCATCTTCCAATACGGCTTGAGATAACCGAGCAGGCGCAAAGTCACGCGGAGATCGTAAGTTTTCTCAATCGCTTCTTCTTCGTGGAATTTTTTCGCTTCTTCGGACACTTAAGTTTTGAATTGATGATTTGTATTTCTTTACTAAGGAGAAATTATAATAGTTGAATTTTCATCTCAAAACTGAAATTATACATTGCCAATCCGAAATCTAAAATCTAGAATCCGTAATTGTCATGAACCGTTTTATCAGCGACCACAAAGACAACTGGCAACGTCTCGAAGATTTGCTCTTGATTCTCGAAACTTCTTCTATTAGAGGATTATCGAAAATGGAGGTGCGCGAATTCGGCGAGCTTTACCGCCGCGCGGCGACCGATTTGGCGATTGCCCGCAGCGAGACGCGCGATTTGAAACTCGTTAATTATCTCAACAGTCTGGTCATCCGCGCTCACGGCAAAATCTATCGCGCCGAAGGTCAGGGCGCAAACCTCGTCTGGAATTTTTTCGCCGAAGATTTTCCCCGCGCGTTTCGACGAACCTGGCGATACAGCGCACTCGCTTTTGCGGTTTTTATGTTCTTCGGCATCGCGTCTTTTGTTTTGTGCTACAACGATTTGAATTTCGCCGACGAACTCGGTCTGGGCGATTTGCGTTTCGCCGTCCAAAACGATAACAAATGGTGGCTCGAATTGAACAAAGCGAATCAAATCGGCTCGACAGCGATTTTGACGAACAACATTATGGTCGCGCTCAAAGCGTTCGCTTTCGGCGCGTTTTTCGGAATCGGAACCATTTACGTTTTAATTTTCAACGGGCTGAACATCGGCGGAGCGTTGGGCGTGTGCTACAAAATCAACGCCGATTTCGGCAGCGAACTCGTCACGTTTATGGTCGGACACGGCGTTATCGAATTGTCGTGTATTTTCATCGCGGGCGGCGCGGGGATGCTCATCGGCTATTCGATGATTAATCCGAAAGATTTGACCCGCGCTCAAGCCTTGAAGAAAAATGGACTTGAAGCCGTCCGTCTCGCTGTCGGCTGCGCGGTTCTGCTCGTCATCGCCGGCATCATCGAAGGTTTTCTTTCGCCGTCGAATCTTCCGCCGTTCGTCAAATTCGGCACGGGGATTCTAACGGGAATTGCGATGTATGCGTATTTATTAACGGTCGGACGTGAAGAGTCGGCGGAAAACAATTTGGCTCGAAAACCTGAATCAAGTTTTCAAAATTAGAAACACTAAAATTAAAATTACGGCGATCAATCCGACCACAATGACAATAAGATTTGTCTGAGTCAACTTAGATTTACGGACTTCGACGTTGGTCGTTCCCGACGCGGTTTCAAAGGTGCTGTTGATTTTGTAATCGCCGCCGCGTCTGTCCAGCAAATTCGCGTTGTCTATCAAATTTCGCATTTCTTCCTGCGCGGCGCTGTTTCGATATTCGGCTTTTCTTTTTTCGACGGCGATTCTAACGACCTCGTCGGCGGCTTTGCGCGTCACGGCGCGGGCTTGTTCTTCGTCGAGATTTTGCAGCGCGTTGTCAACAATATCTTCCGCCGAAACCGGAAACAGCGATTGTTTTTTCGGCGTAAGTTCGTTTTTTTCATCTTCCATTCTGACTATCTCCTTTTAATTTCTAAAGTAATCGTTCCGTATGGAAACTTCAATTGATGCGTTACGCGGCTTTCGCTATTAATTCCGGCGAGCAGATTTTCAATGCCGGAAAATTCCTGCCGCAGCATCGAAACCGCGATTCGGCTTTCTTTCGCTTGAGATTCTTTTAGGATATTCCGCGCGATTCGCATTTCGCCGTCCGCCAGCCAATGCAGTTTTTCTTCAATCAATCGCGGCAGTTCGGCGGTGTATGACTTATCAATAATCCGCTTGACCAAAGGTTCTAAAGTTTCTTCCCAATCGTCTGTGAAAACACTGATTCGATAATCGTTTTTCGAGCAATACGCTTCCATTAAAAGACGCAGAACCTCACACTTCAGATCGTAGCTCATTACCTTCGGAAGCTGTATAAGAAAGCGTTCAAAAGTCCGCCGGTTCGGACGTACCTTTCCCGCTTTCCATTTTTGAAAAGTCTTGCGGGCGTATCTTCCCGCGCCGCGCCCGAATTGATTTTTATACAGTTTGAGCAGTTCTTCGAGTGATTCTTCATCGAGACTCAAAAGAGATTTGATTAAATCCGCATCCTTAGCTTTTGTTTGTGAATCCGAAGAACTTTCAGGCGAAATAATATTAAAAATCTTCGAGTTATTGGAATAAATAAAAACAATTATTCCGATGATGACCGCTGTTATAACGTAATCCATTTGTGCAAATTTTGTTTATAACAAACCTCTTTCCTTGACCTTCAAGTAAGTTTCCAAAAGGCGCGGCGCAAGCGAGTTAGTCGTGACATCCAACGCGAGACCGCCGAGCGTTTCAACTAATCGCAGAGCCGATTCGCGCTGATGAATGATTTCTTCGGCGGCGGACTGCGTGAAAACGTCTTTGATTTCCAGAGGTTTTTCGCTGACTGTTCGATTCAAATCCCGGTCGCCGATAGTGACGACCAGCGGCAGATGTCGCGGACGCAGAAGTTTAAGCGAAGTTATCAATTCCTTCGAGCTTTCCTTGTCAACCAGATCGGTCAGAATCACGACGAACGCGCGCTTTTTGGAATTTGAAGCGACGAATTGAAAAGCGCGGGCATAAGACGGTTCAATCAATTCGGGTTCCAAATCGTGCAGGGCTTCGAGAACAGCGTCAACGTGCCGGACGCCTTTTTGCGGCGGCAGAAATTTTTTAACTTTGCGCCCGAAAACTAACAACCCGCAATTGTCGCCGCCCCGCGCCGCTGCCGACATCAACGCCAAACTCGCGTGAATCGCCGTGTCGAATTTCGTTTCGTCGCCGATTCTGCCGGTCATCAAACGTCCCGCGTCGAGCGCAATTAAAATCGTCTGGTCGCGCTCGATTTGATATTGTCTGGTGGTGAGTTTGGAACGCCGCGCCGTCGCCGTCCACGAAATATGTCGAAGCTCGTCGCCGCGCACGTAATCGCGCATTGATTCAAAATCGCGTCCTTCGCCCCGAAGAACGGCTTTGCGCTGGACGGCGAGAAACGACACCGCGCCCAACGCTTTGAGTGCCATTTCACGCGCCCGCCGCATATTCGGGTAAACTTTGATTGCTTCGGTCTCGCCTAAGTTTGTCTGACACCAAACGAGTTTGAGTGTTGATAAAAAGCGCACCGCCGTCTTGCCGAATTGATATTTTCCGCGCTTGGGCGGCGTTAAGCTGTAAATGTAATCCGCCGTCGTTTGCGCTTCGACATTAATTTCGGCTTCGCGTTTTTCGCTTAAAATTAATTCCGGCGGAAACTCGTCTTTTATTTTCAAACGAAAATTCCGCGCCGAAGCGTTTTCGATGTGCAGTTTTATTTTCGTTTCATCGCCGATGGCGAAACGCTTTTCAAATTGGCGGACGATGGTTAATTCGGCGGGAAGTTTGCGGCTCGTAAAATAATCGAACAAAGCGAGCGCGACGAGCGCAGCGTCGTAAATCAAAACCGCATAACGCAGCGCAGGTAAATTCCACGATAGCGAAAGCGGCACAAAACCGACTGCCAGCAAAATAAAAAAACGGCGCGAGAAAATGAAATTCATATTAGCCGTTGATTATACGGAAATTTTTCGGCGGCGAAAAGTGGTTTATAATCAAAACTAAAATCTATGAAACAAGTCGGCGAGTTAGTGCAGGAAGCAATCAAAACGATGGAAAACAGCGCAACCGAGAATTTTGGGGCAGAATTGATTTGGCGGAGCGGATTATGAATTTTTATCTCAATTAAAGTTGGAAAATTCACAATCAAAAATGGAATGCGCGAGAGACGGTTTGCTTTTTCACGCTTTCGTCTAGTATTCTTGACAGGATTTTTATGAACGCGGTTCGATTTAACGACGACAATAATTGATAAGGCTTCGGACAAAACACTTTGTCGGAGAGCCTTTCGTTTGTCGCCAGATCGAAGGGCGTTTTTTTATTTTACAAAGAACATTCAGCCCACGAAACACATTAAAAACACGAACAAAGAGATCTAGAAATTTCGTTTATTTTGTGTATTTCGCAGGCGACAAAAATTTATGTTAGACAGTTTAGGAAATTTAGAGAGAACACATACTTGCGGCGAACTTCGCGCCAGAGATGTCGGCAAGCAAGTTATTTTGATGGGTTGGGCGGCGAAGAAACGCGACTTCGGGATTTTCACATTCATTGATTTGCGCGACCGTTACGGCTTGACGCAAGTGGTCGTCAGCGAAGAAACGGCGGCGCACGCAAAAGCGAAAAATGTGCGCGGCGAATTTGTGATTGCGGTTAAAGGCGAAGTCGTCGCCCGCGCCGAAGGAACTCACAACGCAAAGCTCGCTACGGGCGATGTTGAGATCAAGGTCGGCGAATTGCTCATTTTGAATGATGCGAAAACCACGCCGTTTCAACTTGAAGTCGCCGGTTCGGAAAATCTGGCGAGTGAAGACACGCGCCTGAAATATCGTTATCTCGATTTGCGCCGTCCGCAGCTGCAAAACAATATCCGAATGCGCGCGAAAGCCGTCGCTAAAATCCGCGAGTTTATGGACGCGCGGGATTTTATCGAAATCGAAACGCCGATTCTTCTTAAATCCACGCCCGAAGGCGCGAGAGATTTTATCGTGCCGTCGCGCATTCACACGAGCAAGTTTTTCGCGCTGCCGCAGTCGCCGCAGATTTTGAAACAAATCACGATGATTGCCGGTTTCGACAAGTATTATCAAATCGCCCGCTGTTTCCGCGACGAAGATTTGCGCGCCGACCGCCAGCCGGAATTTACGCAGCTCGACGTTGAAATGTCATTCGCCAATCAGGAAATGGTTTATCGCGTCATCGAAGGATTTTTTGGTCACGTTTTTAAATTGATTGATGTCGAACTGCCCGCGCAGTTTCCGCGAATGACTTACGCGGAAGCGATGCGCCGTTTCGGTTCCGACAAACCGGATTTGCGTTTTGAGATGGAACTCGCAGATTTGTCGGACAAATTAAAAGACACGAATTTCGCGCCGTTCGCCGCCGCGCTGGAAAATAAAGGCGAGATAAAATGCGTCGTCGCTCGCGGTAAAGTCGATTATTCGCGCAAGCAATTGGACGAGTTGCAGGAGTTTGTCAAGCGTTACGGCGCGAACGCGCTGGCTTGGATAAAACTCGGCGATGAAACCACGTCGTCGCTTTTGAAAGTTCTCGGACAGGATAAAATCGAAGCATTAGCGAAAGCGTCGAAAGCCGAAAAGGGCGATGCGGTTTTAATCGTCGCGGGCAAAAAATCAGTCGTCGCGGCTTCACTCGGCGCGTTGCGCGTCGAGATTGCCAAGCGCGAAAATCTGATTGACCGCAACGTTTACAAGCCGCTGCTCGTCACCGAGTTTCCGATGTTTGAATATAACGACGAAACGGAAAATTACGACGCGGCGCATCACCCGTTCACGTCGCCGATGGATGAAGATTTGGAGATGTTCAAACGGGCAATTGATAACGAAAGCGAACGGCACTTACTCGGACAAGTCCGCGCCAAAGCCTACGACGCGGTAATCAACGGTTACGAATGCGCGGGCGGCTCAATCAGAATTCACCAGAAAGAAATTCAGGCGTTAAACTTCAAAGCGTTGGGCTTATCAATCGAGAAAGCGCGTGAGCGATTCGGATTTTTTCTTGACGCGCTCGAATTCGGCACGCCGCCGCACGGCGGTTTCGCAGCGGGAATCGAACGTACCTGTATGATTCTCTGCGGCACGGAAAACATCCGCGACGTAATGGCGTTTCCGAAAACCGCGTCAGCGCAGGATTTGATGATGGACTCGCCGGGCGCGGTTGATAATTCGCAATTAAAGGAATTGGGAATAAAAATTACGGAAGAAAGTTAAAACGAAGTTATTTTATTTTCCCGTATTTTCGTAAAATCGTTATTGTCTTCTCAACGGGCAACGCTTCGACGGTGCGATTTTCGCGTCCTGTAACGGTCGTCGCGCGAAACAGCGAATTGTAAATCGCTTCTTCCGTCGCTTCAATGGTCGCCAAAAACAGCGGCGACATCGCATCGTTCGATAGCAATTTAACTTCGCGCGAAGTGCGGTTATCAATCAAAGATTTAACGCGAACTTCCGGCGCGGTTGAGAAAGCGACGGCGTAATCGCCGCTGCCGTTGGTTGCCGCCGCGCCGGTTCTGGCTAAACCCATCATCGAACGCGCTGCCATTCGATTTAACTGCCGAGCGTCAACCGGCGCGTCGGTCGCAATGACGATGATGATTGAGCCGTCCGCCAAATCGTTGATGTCGGTTTTGTTACGCGAAACGCTTTTTGTCGTATGCGCGATTTTTTCCAGCGCGTCTTTCAGATAATACTTACCGAGTTCAACTCCGACGGGCGCGCCGTCAATCGTCAAAACGCCGCCGTAATTTGTCTGCACGAGAACGCCGACGGTATAGCCGCCCAAAGACGCAGGCAGACGGCGCGAAGCCGTGCCGATTCCGCCTTTGAAACCAAAAGCAATCGTTCCAGTTCCCGCGCCGACTGAGCCTTCTTCAACTTTTCCCGCCTGCGCCGTTTTAATTGCCGCGAAAACATCTTCGCGCGTGATGTGCCGCCCGCGAATGTCGTTCAAATAACCGTCGTTAGTTTCGGCAACCAGCGGATTAATTGATTGCACGTTTTCATTTCCGGGCAGAGCGAGCATATAGTCGAGCAAAAAATCGCCGACTTTCGGCACGCTCAAAGTCGAAGTCAACAAAATCGGCGTTTCGATTTCGCCGAGTTCGTTAACCTGTGTCGAACCCATCAGTTTGCCGAAGCCGTTTCCGACAAACACCGCGCCCGGCACTTTTTCCTGAAACATATTTCCGCCGTGCGGCAGAATTGCGGTCACACCCGTTCGCACATTTTCGCCGCGGATAATCGTCGAGTGACCGACGCGCACGCCCGGCACGTCAGTTATCGCGTTTAACTCACCAGCCGGCAAAATGCCGATTCTCAGTTTCGTATCACGAGCGCGTGGTCTGTCGTTTTTCGGCATATTTGATTGAGCGAAAGATTCTGTAATTATTAGAAAAGTAAGAATCGAAACAAAAACTTTTCGCACGTTTGAAAATGACGTATTCATAATTTTATTGTAACGTCAGTTCGGAGTATGAGAAAATCCGCGATGTCATGGCGTTTCGGAAAACCTCCTTGGCGCAGTGTTTAATGATCGGTTCGCCGGACGCAGTTAGTAGTTCGCAATTGAAGGAACTTGGGATCAAAATTTATTGTTTGAGCAAAAAGTAATTTTCCGAACCAAATCTATCTTATTGTCGTAGAATCAAAAACAATGGCAAAGAAGAAAAAATTCGACACCAATCCGCTCGACCCGACGTTTCCTGAAAGAGTTCAGAATGAAGCTGAAACCGTCGTTTTGCCGAAAAACCAGTTTAAGACTTCCGAAATTCCGCCGCCGTCCGTGACCGAAGAGCAGACGCGCCGTTTCGATGACGTAAATTTTAGCAATTACCAATCGCCTTATAACGGGCAGAACATTCCCGCGAATTACAAAACAGCGAACCTTGCCGATATGAACAAATCGAGTTCGCGCAAGGTGGCGAAAATCGGGCTGCCGGAAAACATCCTGACGGCTTTGCCGTATCTGCCCTTTTGGATCGGTTTGGTTGCCGGTTTGCTGATTCTGCTTTTTGTGCCGAAAAGCGAAGCGAAAGTCCGCTTTCACGGCGCGCAGGGTTTGGCGGCGCATCTGGCGATTTTGATTGTCAGCGCGATTTTAAAAGGTGTCGGTCGCGCGACTGATTTGGCGGATATAGGCAACTGGATTTTTACGCTCGTGACGACGATAATGCTGGTTGTTTTTGCGATTAAGGCGTGGAAAGGCAAGCCGGTTCACATCGAATCGGTTGACGATTTGAGCGAATGGCTCGAAGAAAAAATCAAACCGCGCAGTTAATTTTTCGGAATTGGAGAAATCAAAATGTATTGCTCGACCTGCGGAACTTTAATCAATACTGAACTTAATTATTGCAACCGGTGCGGAGCGAGAGTTGATAAGTTGGCGACCGTCGAAAATTCTTCGGCGACCGGTTATCTGTCAATGGCAACGGGTTTCGTCGGACTCGGCGGTTTGGGTTTGACCGTCGGTCTGATAGCGATTCTTTTAAAGCACGGCGTTGTCCCGGAAGCCGTCGTGATACTGGCAATCGCTTTTCTCGCCACGATTTTCGGAATGACTTTTATGATGATTCGGCAAATCTCGCAAATGTCCAACGCCGCGCTGCCGGCAAAGGAAAAAGCCTTTGCAAGTCCGCAGTTAAATTCGCCGCCCGCCGCGCAACTCGAAGAACCGCGTCAGCCCGCGCGGAGCGTGACGGAAAACACGACCCGGACGCTTGAGAAAGAGTTGGTTAAATAAAGCAAAAGTGACAGCCGCCAAAAAGCGCAGAAAGGATTTTTTATTTTCTCTTTCTGCGCTTTTTGGCGGCTGTCACTTTCGCAAGTTTTGTTACCGCGCATCCAAATCATACTCGCGGAGACGACGGTAAAGAGTCGAAGATGAAATTCCTAAAAGTTCCGCCGTCTTGCCGCGATGCCAGCCCGTCTGTTCCAAAGCCCGCAAAATCTGCTGTTTCTCGACTTCGTGCAGAGCCGTCGGTGCTGTAGCGTTTTGGAAAGAATTCGTGCCGTTTTCTTTCGGCAGATTGTAGCTGACCGAAACGCTCGGCTCGTTCGTGCGGTAAACGACTTCGGGCGGCAGTTCTTTGGTCGTGATTCTGCCGTTGTCCGAGAGCAGAATCGCGCGTTCCAGACAATTGCGGAGTTGGCGAACATTGCCCGTCCAGTTAAAAGAACTCAAAGCGTCAATGGCTTGCGGCGCGAGTTCTGGCGCGTTTGCGCCGGCAAGTTTATTTAAAATATAGCGCGCCAGCGGTTCGATGTCTTCGCGGCGTTGACGAAGCGGCGGAATGTGAATCTCGAAACTGTTGATGCGATAAAGCAAGTCCGAGCGGAAAGTGCCGTCAGCGGTGGACTGCGCCGCGTTGCGATTCGTCGCGGCGACCAATCGAACATCAACTTCGACTTTTTTCACGCCGCCAACTCGGAAAAATGTGCGCGTCTCCAATGCGCGTAATAATTTTGATTGAAGCTGCGCGGGCATTTCCATCACTTCGTCGAGAAATAAGGTTCCGCCGTCGGCGATTTCAAAAAGTCCGAGTTTTCTCGCTCTCGCGCCGGAAAATGCTCCGGCTTCGTGTCCGAAAAGTTCTGATTCAAGCAGCGTGTCCTGCAAAGCCGCGCAGTTCAAATCAATAAAAGTTTTATCGCTGCGGCGCGAAAGCCGGTGAATCGCTTGCGCGACGAGTTCTTTTCCGGTTCCCGATTCGCCCGTGATCAGCACTGACGTATCGGACGGCGCGACGCGCTGCACGAGTCGCAAAACTTCTTTCATCTGCGGCGATTCGGCGACGATTTCCGGCATATTCTGATGCGAGCGTTCGACCTGCGCGCGAAGCCGTTGATTGTCAATTTTGAGTTTTCGTTTGTCGGCAGCCTGCGCGACGAG
>Ga0136611_10003153_pt1 | contig 11539 bp, 13 predicted proteins | sample AntDrymUQ2232306_2_FD_106645 | JGI IMG/M metagenome (GOLD analysis project Ga0136611, IMG submission 106645) | Polar desert sand microbial communities from Dry Valleys, Antarctica - metaG UQ223 (23.06) | ecosystem: Environmental > Terrestrial > Soil > Desert | place: Antarctica: Dry Valley... | reverse complement strand
GTCGCCGGGGGGCGGCGCCTGGCCTACACTAGGGACGCCGCGGAGGCGATCGCGCGGGTATTCGGCGGAGAGGCGGCCGCCGCCTTCCTGGTCCGCCCCACCCGCATCGACCAGCTCGCGGACGTGGCGAACGCCGGCGACGTGATGCCGCAGAAGTCCACCTACTTCTACCCCAAGCTGCTGACCGGCATGGTCTTCAACCCACTCGAGGACTAGGCGACACCCATGGTCCAGGCGATCAAGCGCGACGAGGTCTTCATCGAGCCTGAGGGGATCCACGTCGAGACGCACCAGCCCGAGCGGCGCAGCCGAAAGCCTCCGCTGCTGCTGGTCCACGGCGCCCTCACCGGCTCATGGCTGTGGATGGAGTTTGCCGCATACCTCGCGGAGCGTGGCTGGGAGGCGCATGCAATGAACTTCCGCGGACACTTCACCAGCGATGTCGCCGACCTGGACGAGGTGCGGATGTCCGACTACGCCGATGACATCGGCGTCGCGATGCGCCACCTCGGCCGCCCGGCGGTCATCGTCGGCTGGGGAACCGGTGCACTGGCGGCATTGATGTACGCCCAGCGGCGTCCGGTCCTGGGCATGGTGCTGCTGGCACCGTCGCCACCGGCCGCGGCGCTCCCGCGGCGGCCGAGTGACCACGAGCTGCGGGCTGTGCCGGCCGAGTACGACGCAAAGTGGTGGGGCTGGACGGGGAGCCTCGAGCAGCTGCGCGAGCGCATGCCGGACATGGAGGATGCCGAGATCGCGAGGATGACCGAGCTGATGGCGGGCGCCCGCGAATCGGGCCTCGCTCGCCGCGAGCGCATGCAGGGCATCGAGGTCGACGCGAACCGGCTGGGCGAGATCCCCAGCCTGATCATCGGCGCGGGGCTTGACGAGGTCATTCATCCGAACGAGACGCGCCGCACGGCGGATCTCATCGGTGCCGGGTACGAGTACATGCCATCGGGAAGCCACTTCGGGCTGGTGATGGGCAGCCGCACCTGGCCGCAGGTCGCGCAGAGCGTCCTTGGCTGGCTTGAGGAGCGCCGCCCTGCGTTTGCGGCCGCCACGTCCGCCCTCGCCACGGCCGGAGCGCCCCGCTAGCTACCGCCTTAACGAGGTTTGCGCCGGTCGCGGCCGAATTGCTAGACTCGGGGCCGTCCTCGGATCGCGTGCCGCATTCGTCTAGAGGCCTAGGACACCGCCCTCTCAAGGCGGAGATCACCGGTTCGAATCCGGTATGCGGTACCAAGTCATGTGACAACAACTGGGCGACTCTCAGCCACACGCCGGCTACAATCCCCCATAGGAGTCGCCCGAGCGTGGGCACCTGATTCTTTCAGTTTTCGCGTAGGGCACCTGACTCCCTTCCGGGGTGGGCACCTGACTCCCCGGAAAACCGAACAGGCGAGGACGCGGCGCGGGCCGGGTCTGAGCACGAATTCGGGCTGGCGACGGCCGTTCGGGCGCTCCGGACGGCACCTGACTCTGGATCAGGCCATCAGTCGCGCCTATCGCGCTGACGGCCGCTCCGTGACATAAGGTCGGTCGAGTCCAGGATCCGCCTCCACCGCCTGCGAATCCGCAGCGAGTCCTCTGCGCCACGCGTCGCTCGTTGTCGCGAACGCGCGGCCCGGAGTGGGCGAAGAAGACCTTGCCGACGAGGTCGCGCCGACTCCGGACGCCCGTCTTCTCGAAGACGTTCTTGAGGTGCTGCTGAACCGCCATCCGCGAGTGACGGCGCGACGGCGCGCATGAATTCGAGATCGTCCGCATTGAACATCGGCCGACCCTTCTCGCGATACAGGCTGACCGCGCCCCAGATCTCGCCCGTCGCGGTCCGCAGGCCGCGACGGGCGAGCATCTCTTGCTCGGCCCCGTAGGGCTCGAGCTGCCGTTCGTAGGGGGGACTGCGCCGCGGGTCGCCGTCGGTCGCCTCGTGGAGCGTCGCCACGCCGCGCGCGGAGCGGGCGACGTCGGCGATCTTGTTGAAGTCATCCTCGAGGTACTGCTGCGCGAGCCACTCGTGAGGGATCTCGAGCAGCTGCTCCTGGACAGGAGCTCAGTGCATTCGGCGCACTCGACCGAGGGACCGCGATTCATAGGTGCAGGGTACGGTCCCCCTGGCGCGCGGTCCGGCGGTGGTTAAGGTCTGTTTGCGGCGCCTCCATGAAGCTTGGCTGTGCGGTGAGGGTTTTCGAGGTGAGTGCGGCCATCGCTAGCCGGCCACGATCAGGCCCACTCCGATCAGCAGCAGGCCGACCGCGGTGAGGAATAGCCCGAAGGCTGCGGGCCGAATGCCGCCGACGGCGACTCGCTGGTCGCGCGTTCGTAACTCAGTCGCTTCGTTCTCGAGCTGGTCGGACAACGCCTTGAGTGCGTCGCGCAGGGCCTCGACGTCATCGAGCTCGCGCTCATGGAGATCGGCAAGGCGATCGACCTGCTGCCGGATGCGCCCGTCAAGCTCCTCCACGGCCGCAGTGAGGTCCGAAGTATCCACCGGGCCGTACTGCACCCGAGCGCGCGCGTTGAATACAGCGGCGACACCGGTGGCTGCTCCGGCGAGAGCGATATGCTGAGGTGGCCGCCGTAGGAGGCGATTGAGCCTGGCCTCGATACGCTTGCGCAGCCGCTGCCACGCGGCTTGCACTGGGACGGTGAGCTACCGGCCATTTCACGCTCGGCCGATTGTCAGCGTGAGGCGTTCAGTTATTCACTCTCCGCCGACCTATCCGGACGGCACCAGGCGCCGCTCGATCTGGAGCCTGACGGCCGCCGCGTAACGGTCCTCGGTTGAGTGCTGCGGATCCACCTCGCCCGACTCGGAGCGCACGACGCGAATCCCCGATACGTCGCCATGCGCCGCGTCATCCTGGCCTTGCGAGATGCCCATTGCACCTGTCGGCGATGCGTCGACCGCGGGTGGCGCTTCAGTGCTCGTGCTCGTGCTCGGCCATCGTCTCGATGTTGTTGACGGCCTCGTCCGTCGATTGGTTATTGGCGGCCGCCGCCGCCTCGATCTGAGACCAGCTGATGTTGCGGTCGTCCCCGTGCTTGTCCTCGGGAATCCCGCAGCCGCAGTTCGCACACATCCGATGCCTCACCTCCCTATCTTGGATATGCCGCAGGTGCAGGTCACGTGCCATACGGGGCCAGCCTCCGCAATCGGGTGCGGCCGGGACGAGTTCCTAGCCTGGTTCCTCAGGAGCACCAGAGTAGATGAGCCGCCATCGCGGACCTGCTGACCGCGCAGCTCCGCCCCACAGATCACCGCGGTTTCGGGGAAGAACAGATCCGCCGCAGGGGGCCGCGCGAGGGCCAGCCGAAGGAATTCTCCCTCGCCAACGGGTCATCTGGCGTCACTCTCTCGATGGATCTCCGGCACGGCACCGTAGTGGAGGTGGCCGGCTCGTGTCGACCTGCTGCTGGTGAGCACGAGTGGCCGACCGGCGGCTGCCCGATGGCGACGGGTTCGACCTGGCGTTAGAGCTTACGCGCGGGCCGGATGGGCGACCATTGATCGTCGCACTCACCGCCGATGCCGATGCTCGTTACGCGGGCCGCCGCAACCGACGGTGGCTGCAGCGTGCTGGGGCCGCTGAGTCTGGCGCCTGGGTGGATCGTCGGATTGATGGCCTGACATTGCCATCAGGACATCAAGCGACGACAGCGATCATCGTCGAGCCCCCGGCACCCACCGGACCGGCGGACTCGAAATCGGTTGGCGGTTCCTAAGGTTTTGCCGCGTCGCTGAGGAGGTTCGAGATTGCCTCCGACAGCTCATTCAGCGTGAAGGGCTTGCGCAGCGTCCCGACGGCGGTCATGGAGCCCATCTCGGATTCGACCCGCTCCATGCCCTCGAGGTCACCGCTGCACAGCAGGACCGGAAGGTGGGTCAGGTCGGGATCTCGCCGTACGTCCTGAAGGACATCCCGGCCGCGGAGACCCTCCGATCCCAAGCGCAGATCGAGCATCAGGATGTCCGGCTGCGACGCCTTGATCGCCGCAATCGTTGCGGGCTTGTCGCCGTCGATCAAAGTGACCGCGTAGTGCTCGTCGGTCAGGATGTCGCCAACCAACTCCAGGAACTCGGGACTGTTATTGACGGCAGTCACGCGGGGCCTCGCGGGCATTACCAACACCTTGTACGGGAGCCAAGCATACGCTTGGCGGCCAGCGGAGAATGCGGTGAACGACGCTACCGTTGGGCTCCGGCCCGCTGCATCGCCCCGGTGCCGTAGCCCCATCCATCGGCGCGCAGATGTGGATCCGGTGAGCAATGGGATCACGGGCTGCGTCGGCGCGGGGGTCTAAGGGCCTGTAGCCGAATTCCCTGAGCACGATTCAGGCATGCTCAGGCCACCGCCGGGGCAGAAACATGTCCTCGGTGGCCGTGCTCACGCTCGATATTTCGGCTACAGGCCCTAAGTCTAAGGCGACGTTGGAACCCTTGGACAGGTTCGACAGATCGGTCTCGACGTCTGGATTGTCGCCTGGCTCGCGACCGGGAGGAGCTTCGGGCGGGTCCGGGATGGGGCCTTCGGGTGGGATGTGCCCGCCGGGCTCCCGCGGAACTGGAATCTCGCCCTCGGCGGCGACTGCGGGATAGTCGCTGGTGCACCTCCTTGTTCCGCAGTGGTGCACGCCACATGCCGCGGATGGCAAGCGATTGCGTGCCGCGCGACCGGCCGGTATCGAACCTGCACCGAATGCGAGGACATGAAGGGTCTTCGTCGCGCAGGATCACGATGCGCAAGTTGTTGGCACTAGTCCTCAACATCGCGCTACGCGCCTCGCTCGTCCTCTTCTTGGCCGATGCGATTCTGAATGCCGACGATTCCCGTTTCGCGGGCAAGGGCATCGGTAGCCGCGGTTTGGTCATCCTGCCGCTCAGCCTGCTGTTGCCCGCCCTGTACCTCACCCGACGCCGAGGCGAGCCATACCCGTTCTGGATGGACAACCTGTACCTGTCCATCTTTGCGCTCGACCTCGCCGGCAACTCGTTCGACCTCTACAACAGCTACCGGCACTTCGACCTCCTGCCCCATGCGCACGGCACGGGTGCCGCCACCGTCCTGTTCGCCTGGTTGCTCCAAAGGCCGATGCTGAGCGCGGTGGGTCTTGCCACGGCGCTGCACGTCGGGCTCGAGGCGCAGGAATACTACTCGGACGTTCTGTTCGGCCTCGCCAACGTTCGCGGCACGTGGGACGTAGTCAACGATCTCGTTGTCGGCGTTGTCGGGTCCGCCGTATACGGCGCGGGTTATCTCTGGCTCGTCCGGGCGCGAGGCGCAGGAGGAACGACATGAGCATCAGGCCGAAGCCCGCCGGCAGTCGGGATGCCACCAGGCAGAAGCGTCTCGACATGGTCGAAAGAACTCTCGTCGCGCGCGATATCGATGATCCGGCGGTCTTGCAGGCGATGCGTGAGGTTCCTCGCGAATCGTTTCTGCCGGCCGAGCTGGCCGAGTTCGCCTATGTCGACGCGCCACTACCCATCGCCGAGGCTCAGACCATCTCGCAGCCGTACATCGTGGCGCTCATGGCGCAGGCGCTCGAGCTGCAGCCCGGCGACCGCGTGCTGGAGATCGGCTCGGGGTCCGGATATGCGGCCGCCATCCTGGGGCGGATCGCGTCGCGGGTCGTCACCCTGGAGCGTCATCGTGCGCTGGCGGAGGGCGCCGCGAAGGTCTTCCGCCGGCTCGGGTACGACAACGTCGAGATCCACCACGCTGATGGATCGTTTGGATGGCCGGACGATGCCCCCTACGACGCGATCGTCGCCACGGCCGCGCCGTCGGAGATCCCGCAGCCGCTGCTCGACCAGCTCGCCGTCGGAGGGCGGCTCGTCGTTCCGGTGGGGGACGAGGACGAGCTCCAGACACTCCACCGCATTCGACGGACCGATGCAGAGAGGCTGTCAGAGGAGGACCTTGGCCCAGTGCAGTTCGTGCCGTTCCTGACCGGCCTGGGTGAGCGATCGCCCACGCCGATGGCGCCGGCGGGGAGGGCCACATTGCCGGAGCGCATCGCGGCCGAGGCGGAGCCATTCGACGACATCGACTCTGCCGACCTCGACGGCCTCATCGGGCGCATCGGCTCCGCGCGGCTGGTCCTCATCGGCGAGGCCTCGCATGGCACGAGCGAGTTCTACCGCATGCGCCAGCGGGTGAGCCGCGAGCTGATCGAGCGTCACGGCTTTCGCTTCATCGCCGCCGAGGCGGATTGGCCCGATGCGGCCGCGATCGACGCCTACATCCGTGCCGGTCCGGGGGCGCCGCACCAGCCGCGCCAGATCTTCCGCCGCTTCCCGACCTGGATGTGGCGCAACGCGGAGGTGCTCGAGTTCGTCGACTGGCTGCGCGAGCACAACGATTCGACCGATGCGCCCGCCGGCTTTTATGGCCTCGACCTCTACAGCCTGTACGACTCCATCGGCGCGGTGCTCGACTATCTCGATGAGATCGATCCCGACGCCGCGCACATCGCGCGCCAGCGCTACGGTTGCCTGAGCCCCTTCGAGTCGGATCCGACCAGCTACGGCCTGGCCGCCCTCAGCCAGCACTACGAGGAGTGCGAGACGGATGTGCTGGCCATGCTCGACGACCTTCGTGCGCGGCGCGGCGACTACGTCACCGGGGCAGGCGAGCGCTTCCTCGACGCCGAGCAGAACGCCCGCGTCGCCGTCAACGCCGAGCGCTACTACCGCGCCATGTACTACGGCGGCGCCGAGTCCTGGAACCTGCGTGACCGGCACATGTTCGAGACGCTCGAGGCACTCCTGGCCTTCCACGGCCCCGAGGCGAAGGGGATCGTGTGGGCGCACAACTCGCACCTCGGCGACGCGCGGCACACCGAGTTCGCCATCCGCGGCGAGCTCAACGTCGGCCAGCTGGCGAAGGAGCGCTTCGGCGACGATGCGCGCGCCATCGGATTCGGCACCCATGCCGGCACGGTCGCGGCAGCGCCGAGCTGGGGCGCCGAGGTCGAAGTGATGCAGGTCCGCCCCTCGCATGCCGATTCGCACGAGCGGCTTTGTCACGACGCGGGAGTTAGCGCGTTCGTGCTGCCGTTGCGAGCCGAGAACCTACGTGATGCCCGCCTGACCGACCAGCTGGCCGAAGCCAGGCTGCAGCGCGCGATCGGCGTGGTCTACCGTCCGCAGACCGAGCTTGCCAGCCACTACTTCCAGGCGCGGGTATTGCCCCAGTTCGACGAATATGTCTGGTTCGATCAGACATCCGCGTTGCGCCCGCTGACAGGCGAGCAGGCGCCGGTGGTCGCCATCGGTCACCCGTTCACGACGGTCGATGTCTGAGCCCGCGGTCGCGGGTCAGGTGCCGGCGCCGCCCACCGGCCTCGGCCGGATCGCGTGGCTCGGCCCCGGCTTCCTGTGGATGGTATCCGCAGCCGGCTCCGGCGAACTGCTCTTCACCCCGCGCGTCGGAGCGTTGTACGGCTACGCGCTGTTGTGGGCGTTGCTCGTCGCCGTCGCGTTCAAGTGGTTCATCAACCGCGAGGTCGGCCGCTACACGGTCGTCACCGGCCGGACCATCCTCGAGGGCTTCGCTCGATTGCCCGGGCCGCGAGGGTGGGCCGTCTGGCTGATGCTGCTTCCGCAGCTCGTGGTGGCGGTCGCCACCATCGCCGGGCTAGCAGGATCGGCGGCGACCGCGCTTGTTCTGGCGCTTCCGGGCGACGTGCGGATCTGGACGGTGGCGGCCATCGTGGCCGCGGCCGCGCTCGTCCTCCTCGGGCGGTATCGGCTCATTGAGCGGGTGGCAATCGTGTTCGCCGTCGTGTTGGCACTCGCCTCGATCACCGCCGCGCTGTCCGTCGGTCCAGATGTCGCCGAGCTATCCAGCGGCCTCGCGCCACAGCTGCCGCCTGACCTCGACTACGCTGAAGTACTGCCATGGCTGGGCTTCATGCTCTCTGGGGCTGCCGGGATGATCTGGTATTCGTACTGGCTGCGCGAGAAGGGCTACGGGGCCGCCGGCGGCCACGCCTCGTCCGGAGAGACCGATGAGAGGCAGCATCGTGAGCGTCTGCGCGGCTGGTTGCGACAGCTGACGCTCGACAATTCGGTGGCGGTCCTAGGCACGCTCCTCGTCACGCTCGCCTTTCTTGTTCTCGGCACCGAACTCCTGCGGCCGGAGGGGTTGGTTCCCGAGGAAGATCGGGTGGCCGAGGTGCTCGGCCAGCTGCTCGGCACGATCTGGGGACCGGTCGGGTTTTGGTTCATGGTGACGGCCGTCTTCATCGGCTTCTGGGACACGGTACTGTCCGACCAGGACGGCTTCGGACGCATGTTTGCCAGCGGCACACGCCTCATCGCTCGACCGTCGGGCGTCGATCATCTTCCCGCACCTGAACCGCTGCGCCGGCTTTTCGTCGGCATCGTCACCGCCGCGCTGCCGATCGGCCTCTATCTACTGGTCGGTGAGCCGATCGGTCTCCTACAGCTGGCCGGTGTCATCGAAGCCGCCCACATCCCGGTCCTGGCGGGCCTGACGCTGTACCTGGGCCGGCGGGAGCTGCCAGCCGACCTCCGGCCGTCGCGCTTCACGTTCTTCATGACGGCGCTCGCGGCAGGCTTCTTTGCCGTGTTTGCCGCGCTCTTTATCGCCCAGCTCGGTGGCCTCGTGTAGGCAGGCCGCCACCGTGCGAATGCGGCGGTCGGCACGGCTGCCTGCATGGCCCGAGAAGTGCACAAGTGCTCGCTGGATACGCCGTCACGATGACGGCTGACCGATACGAAGGAGGCCAATGATGCCTGCCGGATCGAGCAAGAAGCGTGAACGCCAGTACGAGCACATCAAGGAGGGCTATCAGGACCGCGGCGTCTCGAAGGACGAAGCCGAGGAGCGAGCGGCGCGGACGGTCAACAAGGAGCGGCGCGAGGCGGGCGAGACGAAGGACAAGAAGAAGAGTTAACAGCCGGGAGTACCCAGCCATGGAACCTGACACCAGCATGACGACTCGCCAGCACGTGGTGGGTGACGAAGAGCACCAGCATTCGCACCCGGCCGACGTGCACAGCCACGACCATTACCACGTGTCGCATCACCACACCGGCGGTCCGCTGGGCGAGTTCGAGCATCGAGCTCACTACCATCAGCACGAGCACAACCACGCGCCGCTGGTCCACGCTCACGAGAAATACGACGAGGAGCAAGAGCGAGCCGATCACGACGGCACCGCGCACGTCCATGACCATGACGCTCCCTTGGGTGGGGGAGTATGACCACGCGGGTCGGCCCAGGCCGGTAATACGGGATTTGAGCGCCGCTCGCTCCACTCATCCCCGCCGTGCCGCCGCGCACGGTTACTACGCACGGCGCACTACTCCCGGCAATCCCTGGAGGCTGCGTCGATAAGGCGCTGAACGAGCCGGCGACGGTGCGGTGCGGCTAGAGAACAGCGCGGCTGGTCAACCTGGTCCGCAACCTGGGCAAGCTGTTCGGCAGCGGCCGAGCGGCGCGGGTGCTGAGCGGCCGCCAGCCGCGAATGGTTCCCGTGGCCGGTGCGCTGGCGTGGTCGGCAGGGTGATCGAGGCCGTCAGCGGACTGCCGCGCGCCATCTCGCCCGTTGGCGGCGGGCGTAGTGGCGGGCGCCGGTCTTGGTCGCCAGCTTGCGCGCCATGCGCTGGCGGGGTGACAGAATCCGTTGGAATCCTGCCGCGCGGCGGGGTTGGCGGCGGGTCCGAGTGCTTCGTGCGGGCGGTGCCGATGAAGGCTTCGATTTGTGCGTTGTCGAGATGGGTCAGGTTGGCGTCGGAGTACTAGCCGGCGTCGGCCAGCAGCCGTTTCGGGTGGCGCCCGATGTTGCGTTCGATCTGGTCGACCAGATTGGGCAGGGCCCGGGTGTCGGTCGGGTCGGCCGACAGATCGCAGGCGACCACCACCTGATGCGCCTCGTCGACGTTGGGGAAGTTGATGGCGACGGTCATGCGCCGATGCTAACCGATGGCACCCGACAGGTTCTGTCAGGAATCAGATGCGGAAGCGCAGGGTTGCGCCAACGCCTTCGTACCGCGCCAGTCCGGCATGCTCGTGCACGATCTCAACACCCGCATCGGTCAGGGATGCCTGGCGAATGAGCTCGGCGCGCAGATCCCGGTCCATGCTCGCTGACTCGTCGATGACGAGCTGATCCACCTGCCCGGCCTCGAGCGCGGCCATGGTGGCGTCGATCCCGGTCACGCCCAGGTCGCCGGCTCGCCGCCCGGCGATCGCCCGGTCCGCGGCGTCCTGGCTCTCCGCCGCCTCGAGTGCGCCGAGGATGGGAGCGACCTCGGCGCGAACCTCATCGATGCTCGAGCGCATCTCGAGGCGCGCGACATAGTCGACCAGCGGACGGACGACCTCAGACAGCTCGCCGTCGAGGACCGAGATTGCCCGCTCGTCCCCTGCCAGGATCACGTGCTGTGGCTTCTCGCGCTGCACGAGCCGCTCGATGACGACCGCGGCCTCCTTGGCGAAGCGCTTGTCCTGCATGTCGATGTGACGCTGGTATCGAGCCTGCGACCAGCCGCCCACGTCGTGGCGCTGGTGCTCCTCGGTCGGCTCGTCCAGGCCACGCCCCTCCTCGAGCCCGCCGCGCCGGGTGACGAAGAGGCGACACGTGTTCGTGTCGACCACCGCCACCACCGCGCTGACGCTCTCGTCGAGCATGCGTGCCAACTGGAACAGCTCGCCGGTCGGCCCGGCGGCGATCTGCGTGTCAAATGCGACGTTGGAGCCGATTGCCTCCCACAGACCGATGCGGTTGCAGGCGAAAACGGCGACGCCATCGGTCGCGTTGAGATCCTCGCCCTCGAGGAGTTCCTCGATCCGTGCGCGGTCGGCATCGAATGACTCGCGCGCATCGGTGTGCGGATCGAGCGTATCGGCGATGGCGTTGAGCCGATCGCGGACGACGATCAGCTCGTTGCGCTCGCCCGGACGCTCACCGTGTGCCTCGGGACGAACGTCGATGTAGAGGGTGAGGATCAGAGCTTCGGTCGAGGTGGCTTCGGCGAGGCGGCGCATGAGGTCCTTGAGGCGCGCCTGGTCGGGGCCGAGCTTGGTGGTCGTGGGGGTGGCGGTCATGCTCTCACCGGATGCAAGGGTCGTGCCGTCAGCCGGACGCGGACGGGCGTGGCGTTTCCTATCGAGTTCTCACATGTGGAAAGGTAGCCACACCCCGGTGTGAGCTCCCCCGGGCGGCTGAGCGTGGGGATCGACGAAATTCCTCTCGGATTCTCACGCGCGGAGACTTCGACAGGACAGTTCCGTCAGCAGCCGCGCTAGGTTCACGATCAGAAGTTCTGGCTTCGATTCGACGAGTTGCTCGACGGTCGTCTCGTCCCCGGTAATGCCGGCAACCTGCCCTCAATCCCTATCGAGCATGGCGTACATCGTCTCCAGAAACGCCGGGCAGTCGTTGACAGGCTCGGGCGGGAAGCCAGCCGCGGCCCGCGCTCGGCGGCACCGGTCCTGCAAGCCCTAAGTCAATAACCAGCGAGGACAGACCGTGATGGCATGCGAGACGACCGGCGGAG
>Ga0136611_10003152_pt1 | contig 11541 bp, 8 predicted proteins | sample AntDrymUQ2232306_2_FD_106645 | JGI IMG/M metagenome (GOLD analysis project Ga0136611, IMG submission 106645) | Polar desert sand microbial communities from Dry Valleys, Antarctica - metaG UQ223 (23.06) | ecosystem: Environmental > Terrestrial > Soil > Desert | place: Antarctica: Dry Valley... | reverse complement strand
TCATCGGCGTGATCGGCCTGTTGATCGCGCTCTGGGCGGGTGAACCGATCAGCCATTCCGACTCGTGGTTCGCGAGCCTGTTCAACCTGTCGCGCACGCAAATCGTGATCGCGCTCGGCGTTTACGGCTTCATGGCGTCGATGATGCCGGTGTGGCTGCTGCTATCGCCGCGCGGCTACCTGAGCTCCTTCACCAAGATCGGCACCATTTTCCTGCTGGCTGTTGGCGTGATGATCGTCAATCCAGAACTGCAGATGCCGGCGCTCAGCGAGTTCGCGGGCGGCGGCGGCCCGATCATTCCGGGACCGCTGTTCCCGTTCTGCTTCATCACCATCGCGTGCGGTGCGATCTCCGGCTTCCACGCGCTGATTAGCTCCGGCACGACGCCGAAAATGATCGACAAGGAAAGTGACATCCGGCCGGTCGGTTACGGCGCGATGTTGATCGAGGGGGTCGTCGGCATCATGGCGCTGATCGCCGCGGCGTCGATGGCCCCCGGTGACTACTTCGCGATTAACGTGCCGCCCGCGGTTTACGAGAACCTGACGTTCCAGGGCGTGGACATGGTTCCGGTCAACGTCCACGCGATCGAGCTCGCGGTCGGCGAAACCGTGATCGGACGCACCGGCGGCGCAGTGTCGCTCGCCGTTGGCATGGCGCAGATCTTCGCGGCGCTGCCAGGCATGCAGGGCCTGCTCGCGTACTGGTATCACTTCGCGATCATGTTCGAGGCGCTGTTCATTCTGACGACGATCGACTCGGGCACCCGCGTCGGACGCTTCCTGATTCAGGAATTCATGGGTCGGGTCCACGCGCCGCTCGCGCGCGCTGACAACGTCGTCGCCGGTGCGATCGCCACGCTGATCATGGTGTGCTCGTGGGGGTACTTCATCTACACCGGACAGATCGCGACCATCTGGCCGCTATTCGCGGTCGGCAACCAGCTACTGGCCTCGGTGGCACTGGCGGTGTGTACCAGCATCCTGATCAACCTGGGCCGCACCAAGTACATCTGGGTGACGCTGGTGCCGTTGCTGTTCCTGGGCACCAACACGTTTTATGGCGGCTATCTGAACATCACCGGCAACTACTATCCGCTGGCAGTGGGCGCCAACGCCGCGCGTAACACCGAAGGGTGGATTCTCACCATTTGTACGGGCGTCATGATGCTGCTGGCCGTGATCATCCTCGGCGCCGCGATGCAGAAGTGGATTTCGGTCCTCAATGGCGGCCCGGTTCCGGCCACCGCCGAGACCGCATGAAGATCAGCTTCACGGGCGCCGTTCGCAGCTTCGCGAATGGCGTCCGGATGTTGTTTCGCGAGCTCTACAAGACGCCGCCCGGGTGTTGAGGGATGGATGTGCGCGGCCTGGACGGCCGCAACGACAGTTGGGGCATCCGCAGGGATCGGAAATCCGACATCTGATACTCTCGATCCGATGGTGATGAGAATCCTGGCGGCGCTTACCCTCGTGGCTATTCCACAAATCGCAACGGCCCAGTTTCGCCCCGTGGCTGCCGAGGCTGCAGTTGGTGAAAAGTACCACATCGAAGCCGCCTACGGCTGGTGGGACGCCCAGCCCGAGCTGATCGTCAATTCCGAATCGCTCGGCATCCTCGGCACCGATGTCGACCTGATCAGCGACCTGGGGATCGAGAAGCATCGCCTCGGCAAGTTCAACCTTGTGCTGCGGCCTGCGAAGAAGCATCGCCTCAAGTTCGAGCGCCTGCCGATCACCTACGAGCGAGACTCATTCCCGGTGCAGCGCAGCTTCGTTTTCAACGGCCAGAATTACACCATCGGCCTTCCGGTGACGACGTCGGTGGACTTCACGACGTATAGCTTCGGCTATGAGTACGACTTCCTGTATTTTCCGCGCGGTTTCATCGGCGCCAACATCAACATGAAATTGACCAACATCGACGTCGACCTGCGCACCCCGATCGGGTCCGAGTTCTTTCAACAGGCAGCACCGATCCCGGCATTTGGTTTCGCCGGACGCGGCTATATCACCAAGAACTTTGCCGTCGATGGCGAGTTCACGTTCTTCCGGATCCCGGAGAGCCTCGAAGAACAGCTCGATGGCGACGGCAGCTACAACGACTTCGACATCCACGGCACCTACAACTTCAACAACTACATCGGCGCGCAGTTGGGCTGGCGAAAGACGACGATCTTTTACGAGGCCGAGCTCGATTCGGGCGACTTGAAGTTTTCGGGGATCTATTTCGGAGGGGTTGTTCGGTATTAGGCAGTCAGGCAGTCAGGCAGTCAGGCAGTCAGGACGCCGACAACCTGACGGCCTGACGCCTATGCCTTGCGCGCCAGACACATCAACGAGCCGCCGATTGGCATGTCGACGGCTCGCAATGCGATCGCTTCGAGCGACACCAACGCCGTCAGCAGCGTATTCACCGGCGCGATCGGCACGGTGATCTCACCCTCACCTGCCGCCACCACGCCATCCTTGGCGGTCAGCCGGTGCCACATGCGCACCGGCAGCATCATCGGCAGCAACGACAACTGGTCGTAGGTCAGCCGCTCGATCCGAAACCCCGCGCGCTCGACCAGCGCGCGCAGCGAGCCCGCCGTATGGCGGTGCGTCTCCTCCGACAGCACGGAATGCTTGCCGTGCAGGATCTCCAGCGCGGCGACGTGCAGCAGCAGCCATCCCCCCTTTTTGAGGACGCGCCGCATCTCGAGGATCGCGGCCTGTTCGACCGCGTCAGGCAGCACCTGGAACACGTCGAACGAGGTCACCAGATCGAACGCGCCGCTGCGAAAGGGGATGTGGCTGATGGTGGCCTGGGCGACGCGGTGCCCGTGGGACTTCGCGAACTCGGTACCGATCCGCGTCAGGTCGAAACCGACGGCGCTGCCAAAGGGCCGCAGCATCTCGAGATTCGAGCCGGTGCCGCAGCCGCAATCCAGGATCCGCGGCGACGCCACGCCGGCGGTGGCGCGGGCGATCGCGGGGCGCATGTACTGGCGGAAACCACGAAACCAGAAGTGCGATTGCTCGGCCTGGTAGGTCAGTTCAAGTAGTCGATCCACGGAGTCAGGATGGTATTCTAGCGTCACACATGCGCTTCCGCGGTTCCGTCGAAGCCACGGCCGTCGTGCTCGGCGCCGTGCTCCTCGCCTGTGTCTTCACCTATCCGGTCGTCTTCCACTTCACCAACGCCGGCCGGCTGGATACCAACGACGGCCGCTGGAGCATCTGGGTGGTGTCGTGGGTTGCGCACGCACTGACCACCGATCCGCTCAACCTATTCCGCGCCAACATTTTCTATCCGCATCCCAACGCGCTGGCGTTCTCCGAAGGCAACATCGTTGCGGGCCTGATTGGCGCGCCAATCTGGGCGCTGACGCACAATCCCTACACGACGCACAACTTTGTCTACCTGTTTTCGTTCGTGCAGTCGTTTATCGCCACCTACTATCTTGTTCGCTATCTGACCGGCGATCGCCGGGCCGCGATCGTGGCGGGCGTGATGTATGCGTTCTGCCCGTTCGCCTTCGTCCGCCAGGCGCACATCCAGTTGGCAATGGTCGGGTTCCTGCCATGGTGCATGCTGGCGTGGCATCGTTTCCTCGATCAGACGTCGATTCCACGCGCCATCGAACTCGGACTGGTACTGGCGCTCACCGGACTGGCGTGCGCCTATTACGGCATCTTTGCCGGCGGGATGATCGCGTTCGCGTCGATCTGGTTTGCGTTCTCACACCGGCGCCACAAGGACTTGAGCTACTGGAGGGCCGTCGCCGTCGCCGCGATGGTTTGCATCGGCGTGATTGGTCCGTTCTTCCTGCCGTACATGCGGATGCAGGAGGCAACCGGGTTCGAACGGAGCTTGACCGGACAGTACTCCGCGAACCTTGGCGCGTGGCTGCTCTCGTCGGCGTGGGCGCATCGCTGGTGGGCGCCGTTTCTGGACAAGCCGAGCGAAGGATTGTTCCCGGGCATTCTGGCAATCGCGCTCGGCGTCTGGGGCGCGGCGGTGATGTTACGCAGCGACAAGAGCGATATCGCGAAGTACTACATCGGCCTGGGCGTGTTCACGTTGTGGCTGACGCTTGGGCCAAGCGCCGGGCTGTATACCGCGCTCTATTACACGGTGCCGGTGTTTTCATTCCTGCGCGCGCCGTCACGCGCCGGCATCGTGGTGACGCTGTGTCTGGTGGTTCTCGCGGCGCCCGCGATGGTGTCGTTGATGCGCCCCATTCGACTCGCTGTGCCCGCTCAGGGCAAGCGCCGACGGTTGAATATCACCTTCGCGGCATTGTTGACACTCGCCGTCGCCGACACCTATCGAGCTCCGTTGCGCACGCGTGAAGCGCCGCCGCTGGCCGAGGCTTATCGCAAACTCGCCGAACTGCCGAAAGCGCCGACGATCGAGCTGCCGTATTGGGCGACCAGCCCCGAATATCACCGGCATGCCGAGTACATGCTGGCATCAACGCAGCACTGGCAGCCGCTGATCAACGGTTACAGCGATCACATCCCGCAGGATTTTCGTGATGCCGCACCGGTGTTGGCGACCTTTCCGAGTCCACAATCGTTTGCGATTCTTCAGCCGCTGGGTGCCCGATATGCGCTGTTTCGTCTCGACTTGATGAATGCGTCGACGCGCGAACAGCTGGTTCGTCGTCTCGATCATGACTACGCTGGCATCTTGAGGCCGCTCGAGAAGAGCGGCGACGTATGGCTCTACGAAATCATCGCCTGGCCGCGTTAGTGGAGCGTATCAACCACGCCGATGAATCCGGCATGGTCACTCACCGGCGCCACTGGGGCGGTTCCGTAGGAACGGCCCGCACGTTGCTTCGACGCTGCATCCCGATAGGCTTTTTCGTGTTCATGGCGGTGGTCCACTCGTGGCCGCTCGCCAGCGATCCCGTCCACCTGTCTCGTCTCGACAATCATGACGCGGAGCTCCTCACCTGGACCATCGCCTGGGTCGCGCACATCCTGCCGCGGGAGCCGCTGAGCCTGTTCGAAGCGCCAATCCTGCATCCAGAGCAGCATACGCTCGCGTTTTCCGAGCACATGTTCGTGCCGTCGGTGATGGGCGCACCGCTGCTGTGGTGGGGGGCCTCCCCGGTCCTGGTCTACAACCTGCTGATCATCGCGGGCCTGGCACTTTCGGGCTGGGCGATGTACCTGCTGATGGCGCGATGGACCGGAAGCGTCGCGGCAGGAGTGATCGCCGGACTGCTGTATGCGTTCAATGCGCACGTGCTCACGCGGTTCGTGCACCTGCAGGCGCAGCATGTCGAGTTCTTCCCCCTGATGCTTTACGCACTCGATCGCGTCATCGCCGACCCTCCGACTTCGCTCAGGGCAAGCGCAGGCTGGAGGCACGCGGTGCTGCTGGCGGCGGCGTTCGTGCTGCAGTCTCTTTGCAGCAACTACCTGCTGGTCTTCGCGACCTATGCGCTGCTTGTCTCGATCGCTGTGCGATGGAATGAGTTGTCCCGGCCCACATGGATATTGCTCTGTGCCGCCGGGGTGCTCAGCATCGCCGCTATGTTCCCGTTCCTCTGGCCGTATTACCAGGTCGACCAGGCGCACGGCCTCGCGCGTGACGTGAGCGTCGTCACCCAATACAACGCCGGTTGGCGGGATTACCTGGTGACTGGCGGACGGCTGCATTTCGCGTGGTGGAGCCACGTGTTTTACGAAGGCCGGACGGCGCTGTTTCCCGGCGTGACGGCGATCGTCCTGGCCGCGATCGCAGTAGTGACCGGCCGCGCGATCCGCGAGCCTCGGGCGCGGATGGCGCTGGCGATCGGCGTGCTGGGCGTGGCGTTGTCGCTCGGCACCTCGCTGCCCGGATACGCCGTGCTGCATCACGCGCTGCCGCTCGTCAGCGGGCTCCGTAACGTCGCGCGATGGGGATGGCTGGCGCTGGCGGCGTTCGCGATGCTCGCGGGTTTTGGCGTCGCCGCCCTGGAAAAGCTGGCGCCGCGACGACGATGGATCGCGTTGGCGATCGGGGCGCTGGTGACAATCGAAGCGATTCGCACGCCGGTCGGCTTCACGCGCTTTGAGGGCATCCCGCCGTTCTACGATCGGCTGGCGGCCGAGCGAACGCTGATCCTCGCCGAGTTCCCGTTCTATTCCGGCGCCAGCGTCAGCCTCAACGGCCCATACGTGCTTGCCAACACTCGCTACTTCCGGCCTTTGATGAACGGCTACAGCAGCTTTCACCCGGAATCCTTTGAAGCACGCGGCCGCGCGCTCAATAGTTTTCCGAGTCAGGCCGCACTTGCGGAGCTCAAGGTTGCCAAGGTCACGCACGTGACCGTGCACGCGAATCAATTCGCGCTGAGATATGGCGATGCCCCCCTCAAGGCGCTTGACACCATCAGCGATCTCGCGCTGGTGGCCGAGGAAAACGGAATCAGGCTGTATCGCCTGAAATGACCTGTCGCGCCATGGCGTCGGCGCCAAGGCCGACTGAGAGCCGCGCCAGCCGGCGATCCGCTTCATGGAGCGTCTCGTCGCGCTTCGAGAAACAGAAGCGCACGGTCTTCGGCGCCGCGGCGGGATCGATATAGAAGCTGCTTCCGGGCACCGTCGCGACGCCGATCTCCCTCACGAGGTAGTGCGCGAACTCCGAGTCCGAGGAGAAGCCGAACCTGCTGACGTCCGCCATCACATAATAGGCGCCGCCCGGCTGGTAGCTCGTGAAGCCGTGGCGCCCGAGAATGTCGACCATCAGGTCGCGCTTCGCCTGGTACTCCGCGGCGAGCCGGGTGTAAAAATCATCGGGCAGCGACATCGCCGCGACGCCGGCGTCGTGAAACGGCGTGGGTGCGGCCACGGTGAGAAAGTCGTGCATCTTGCGGATGCCGCCGGTCAGGGACGGCGGCGCGATCGCCCAGCCGATGCGCCACCCGGTCACGCTGTAGGTCTTCGACAGCCCGTTGGTTGTGATGGTTCGCTCGGCCATGCCCGGAATCGAGGCCATCGGCACGTGCGAGTGCCCGGCATACACGATGCGTTCGTAGATTTCGTCGGAGATGGCGAGCACGTCCCAGCGCTGGCACAGATCGGCGATCAGCTGCAGCTCCTCGCGCGTGAACACCTTGCCGGTCGGGTTGTTCGGCGAATTGATGACGATCGCGCGCGTGCGGTTGGTGAAGGCGCGGGTCAACTCGCCGAGATCGAACCGCCAGTCAGGCTCGCGCAGGCGAACGTACTTCGGCGCCGCGCCGGCGAGTATTGCGTCTGGCCCGTAGTTTTCGTAGAACGGCTCGAACACGATCACCTCGTCGCCGGGATCGACGCACGCCAGCATCGACGCGATCATCGCTTCGGTCGAGCCGCAGCACACCGTGACCTGTTCGTCGGCGATCACCGGCACGCCGTAGCGGCGCGTGAAGTCGGCTGCGATGGTGTCGCGAAAGGCCTGCGTGCCATAGGGCGGCGCGTATTGATTCTGCTCGCCCTGGATGGCGGCACACGCCGCGTCCTTGATGGATTGGGGCGCCTCGAAATCAGGAAAGCCCTGTGAGAGATTGACGGCGTTGTGAAGCCTTGCCAGGCGCGTCATCTCGCCGAAGACGGAGTCGGCGAAGGAAGAGACGCGCTTCGCGCTCCGAATCTTGGACATCGTTCACCGTTCGCTATACAAGTATCGGTAATCTTCCGCTGTCCCGAGAATCCGCTTGACGTAGTTCTGCGTCTCGGGAAACGGGATGTCGTCGATGAATTCGTCCTGCGGCAGATCGGGCTTCTCGCGCCGCCAGGCGAACACGCGGCTGCCGCCGGCGTTGTAGGCGGCCAGCGCGAAGTGCACGCCGCCGAACTTGCGGATGTCGTCCGCAAAAATCTGCGTGCCGAGGCGGACGTTGGTCTCGGCCTCCTTCAGGCGGTTGGTCGAGAACGGCTTCACGCCCAGCTTGCGAGCATAGCTGCGGCCAGTGCTCGGCAGGATCTGCATCAGGCCATAGGCGTTGGCGTGTGATACCACGATCGGGTCGAAATTCGATTCCTGCGCGACCAGCGCCGCGACCACATACGGATCGAGGCCGCGGTCGCTGGCATAGCGCTGGAGCAGCGGCCAGTAGTCGACCGGGAAGATCACCTGCAGGATGGCGTTCGGTAATTTCTCGCCGCCGGCGGCGAGGTACTGCGGATAGGCGCGCTTCATCGCGTTGATGCCGGCGCGGACATTGCCCAGCCGCCGGTGCGTGAGCGCGATCGTGGCCTGCAGTTGCGGCGAATCGCCCCACACGCGTTGCGCGTACTGCAGCTCGTTCATCGCCTCGCGATTGAGCCCCACGGACAACAGGGAGGCGATGCGGCCCGCCGTCGGGATGGTTTCGGACGTCGCCGGTTGACGCCGCAGCGTCGGCGCGATCGTGCCGCCGCGCTCCGCGGCCAGGCGCTTGACCGCCAGCCGGCCGTAATACGAGTTGTGATAGTCGGTGGCCGTCAGGCGCAGGCGCGCAATGCCGGTCTCGACGTCGCCGGCCTGCTGGGCGGCCCGTCCGGACCAATACAGCCACGAGGGCCGATAGTCGGAGCGGGGAAACTGCGCCGCGCCTTTGTCAAAGTACTGCAGCGCATCGAGGAACTGCCCACGGCGATACGACGACCAGCCGGTCTTCCACGCCGCACGCTCGGCGAAGCGGCCTGCGGGGTATCGCATCAGCACCTCGCGGAACACCTGGTCCGCCTCGCCGTCACGGTCGTCGATGATGTAGGCCGACGCCAGGCTGTTGAGAATTTCTTCGGCGAACGGGCTGGTCGGAAATTTCTCGACGAACGCGTGAGACAACGCGATGTGCTCGGCGTTCATCTTCAATCCACGCGTCGCGGTCGCGAAATGAAAACTCGCCTCATCGGCCAGCGCGCCGGCCAGGTACGGGCGCAGCGCATCGCGGCCTTCGCGATGGCGGCCGAGGGCGATATCGGTGGCGGCGATGCGGATCGACGCGCGATCGCGATCGACGCCGGCCACGAACGGCTTGAGGCGATCGTAAGACGCCCTGGCGGCGGTCCAGCGGCGCGCTTGAAACAGCGTTTCGGCGCGCGCCAGTTCCTTTGGGGCCAGCGCGGCGTCGAGATCGACGTCCTGCTTGTCGAGCGCGTCCGCGGCGCGATCCGCCTCGGCGGACGTTGGATAGTCGTAATACGCGCGCTGCAAGGCCTCCACCGACCGCATCGGCAAGCCGGCGAGATCCGCGGCCAGGCCCAGCCGAAGCCACGCGACGTGCGGCTGCGCCAGCTTCTTCGCGATCAGGCGCTCATAGACGGCGACCGCGCCCTTGTAGTCGCGCTGCGTTTCCCTGATCTCGGCGAGACGAAACGCCGCATCCTCCGGCAGGTGCCCCGCAATCTGCCGAGACGCGAGGTCCGAGAACACGCGATCGGCTTCCGCGTAGCGATCGAGCTTGGTCAGCGCCAGGCCGGTGTAATAGCGCGCGTAGTCGGCAACCGGGGTCGTGGACAGCGCGCCCTCGTTGAGCAGCGGCAACGCCGCCGCGGGACGTGAGTCCTCCTCGAGCAGGCGAACGCCGCGAACGAAGTTGGTCATCGCTGCGGCAGGCTTGGCGCTCTGCGAGGGCACCAGCCACATCGCCGACAGGTCGTTCGGAACCGGAGGATGCGCAGTCGGGGACAGTTTCGCGGGCGTGACCACGCCGGCGCGGCCAGGGACCACGAGTTGGGCCGCGGCCAGCGAGGCGCCCGCCAGGAGCGTTGCGCCCAGCACGATCGCCGGAACCTTTTTATGAACGGCGTTCCGAACGGTCTTCTGAACGATCTGTTGAATCATCGTCAGGTGAGGTTTCCTAACAGCGTCACATCCCCGCCCGCGAGCGTGCGGATCAGCTCCTGGTGAAAATAATCGGTGTGCGACCGGACACCCGGTGGCACTTGATCGTTATACGCCTGCCGCGCCTTCTCAATTTCAGGGGCAAGCCGCGAGAGCAAATTACGGTGTTGACGGCCCTCATTCACGGCGGGCTCATGGAATAGACGGATGTCGGAGACCAAAAGCCGGGCGGTACGCCGCGCCGCAGCGGTCAGCCCGTCCGTAATCTGCATCATCGCCGACGGTCCCGCCGGTGCCGACGCATCCGCTGCACCCGTCGCACCCGGTGCACCATGTGCACCCGTAGAAATGCGTGGCGTCGTCTTTTGATTGGTCAGCGCTTCCAGACATCGGCCGGCATGGCGCGCCAGCACTTCGATCAACTCGGGCCAGCCGCTCGGCACGTGACGCGGATGCCCATCTCCCGCCACCGCATCCGCGTAGACCACCGCGACCACCCGCCCGCCGACGATCACAGGTACCGCAAGACCCATGCGATCCGCAGGCAGCGTTTCAAATCCCGGTCCGATCGCCGCCGCTTGGCTGTCCCGCGTGGTCGCGGCGCGGGCGGCGCCAATCGCCACGCCGATCACCCCAGCCTCCGCGAGCGTGAGATCGATCGATTTCGGCTGGTTGTCTCGTGAGCCGAAGCCCGACATTCTCCAGCCCTGGATGCGCTCATTGCGCAACACCACGACGGCGGCCCTGGCGGCTTCGCGCGCAGCCGCGAGCGCGAGGGCATCGAGCACTTCGCTCAACGAGGTGGCGCCGTCGAGGCCGCGAACGCTTTCCAGCAGGCGGCTCACGGCGGCCATTTCGATCTCGCGTTCCTTGACGCGGGCCTCGGAGACGGCGGCCTTGAGGTCGTCGGCGGCCCTTCCCTCGCCGTCCGCCAGCGCCATCCGCATGCGGCTCTCGACGGCGGCGACCGCGTCGTGCATCTTCTGCGCGGCTTCCGATTCGAGCTGCGTGCGGATTTCGCTCGCGGCGGTTGCCCGGTCCTCGGCGCGGGCGCGCGCGATCTGTTCATCCAGCGTGGCGCGCACCCGCGCTTCCGCATCCGCGACGCGGGTCTGGGCGGCCTGCTCCGCTTCCGCGAGGAGTGCAATCTTCGCCGCGTGAATGGCCTCGTCGCGCTCGGCGGTTGACGCGTCGAGCAATTGCTGAACGAGTGGAGCTACGGCCTGATCAACCGTGGATCGAATGCGATCTTCGAACGACATGTCATGTCTCGACCAGAGTCAACACGCGACCGTCGGTCGCGAGCTGCGGGTCAATGGGGGACTCAGTCAGCGGCTGGGGTGCGCGCTTATGTCCCGGTACTGCGGCCATTATGAGGACGGCCATCGCGCGAAGTCAAGGCAAGATCGGCGCGCAAACGATTGATGGCAAACCGGTTGGCGTTCGACGCTGCGCCGGCTGAGCCGTGCTTCGCTTATGCTTCCAAACGGTGCGGACGCGACTCGGACGGTGGGCCATGGTGCTGGTCTTGAACGCTGCCCTCGCGGCGCTGATTCAGGCGGCGGCCCCCGAGCAACCGCGGCTGAGCGATCGCCACAACTACGACTACAACGGCCGCCAGCCGCTCGCCGCCGACTGCCCCAACTCGATCTACTGCTATCGCATCTTGGTACCGATGCTGCTCGAGCCCGTGCCGGTCGACCCCGAGCTGCGCTGGCGGGGCCTGCAATTGCTGGCGCACATCGCCAC
>Ga0136611_10003151_pt1 | contig 11541 bp, 10 predicted proteins | sample AntDrymUQ2232306_2_FD_106645 | JGI IMG/M metagenome (GOLD analysis project Ga0136611, IMG submission 106645) | Polar desert sand microbial communities from Dry Valleys, Antarctica - metaG UQ223 (23.06) | ecosystem: Environmental > Terrestrial > Soil > Desert | place: Antarctica: Dry Valley... | reverse complement strand
GGTTCGGACCTCGACCGGTGAGGGCGAACACGGTGACGCCGATCTGACGGGCGGCATCCGCTGCAGCCAGCACGTTGGGGCTGCGACCGGACGTGGAGAGCGCCACCAGCACGTCGCCCTGGCGACCGTGGGCGCGCACCTGGCGGGCGAACATCTCGGTGGGCCCGTAGTCGTTCTCGATGGCCGTGACGCTCGAGCTCTCGGCGTGCAAGGCGATGGCGCTGAACGGTCGGCGGTCGTCGCGATATCGGCCCACCAGCTCGCTCGTGAGGTGCTGGGCCTCGGCCGCGCTGCCGCCGTTGCCGGCGGCCAGGAGGCGTCCGCCTCCCTCGAGCACCGTGGCCAGACGACGACCCCAGCCCTCGATCTGGTCGACGCGAGCTTCGAGGTCGAGCAGGGGCTTGTGAATCGCCTCGATGTGGCGCAACCCGGTGAGCAGGCGCTCGCTCATCCGCGTCCCGCCGTCGAGTCGGCCCGAGCGTCCGTGAGCAGCTGGCGGTAGCAGGACAACGTGCTGGCCGCGACATTGTCCCAGCTGTAGCGGCGCCGAGCCCGTCGGGCTCCAGCGTCGCCGTAGGAGCGGGCCAGCGCCGGTTCGTCGAGCAGCTTGGCCAGTGCCGCCGCCACCTGGTCGGGACGCCGGGGAGGGACGTGGATGCCAGTCACCCCGTCGACGACGGTGTCGACCAGTCCGCCGATCGCAGAGGCGACGACAGGGACGCCGCAAGCCATCGCTTCGAGCGGGACGATGCCGAACGGCTCGTACCACGGCACGCAGGCCACGACGTCGGCCGAGCGGAGGAGCGCGGGCAGGTCGGCCCGCTCGACCCGGCCTCGCAGCACCAGCCGGTCTCCCATGCCCAGCTGGCGCGCCATGGTGGCGAGCCGCCGCGCTTCAGGGTCGTCGCCCAAGCGGCCCCGTGGCGGCCCTCCCGCCACCACCAGCTCGGTGTCGCCCAGGGTGGCCACCGCCTCCACCACGTTGCCGATGCCCTTCCGCTCGACGAGCCGGCTCACGACGACGACCCGTCGCCGCCCGGCGGTCCGTGGATCGGCCGGACCGAGCGGGCTGAAGTGGCCGAGATCGACTCCGCAGGGCACCACGGAGATCTGGTGCAGCGATGCGCCCAGACGGGCCAGCTCGAAGACCTCGTCGCTGCACGTGGCCACGATGTGGTCGATGTTCTCGACGAGCGCCTGCTCGACCTCGGCCCGTTCAGGTGGGCTGGTGTCCTTGCCGCCCTGATGGCGTCGCTTCACCACACCGAGGGCGTGGAACGTCTGCACGGTGGGGATCTGCAGCGGCCGGGCGGCGGCCAGAGCCGCATAGCCGGACATCCAGAAGTGTGCGTGCACGACGTCGGGCGGACGCAACGCCCACGTCCGGCGCAGCCGCAGAGCGAACTCGTCCATGTAGCCGAAGAGGTCGTCCTTGGGCAGCACGCAAGGAGGCCCGGCCTGGACGTGCTCGACGACGACGCCGGGAGCGAGAAACACCCGAGCTGCCACATCCGGGTCCTCCCGACGGGTGTAGACGGTCACCTCCATTCCCAGCTCAGCCAGCCCGCAGGCCAGTGCGGCGACGTGGACGTTCTGACCACCGGCGTCGACGCCGCCGAGCACGGCGAGCGGACTGGCGTGCTCGGACACCAGGGCGACTCTCACATCGAGACCTCCTGTAGCACGTCATCCCAGTCTCGGAGGAAGCGGTCGAGCCCGAATCGGGCCATCGCCGCGGCGCGCCCCGCCTTGCCTCGCACGACCGCCTCTTCCGGGTCGCGCACCAACCGACGAAGCGCATCGGCCAGCTTGGCGGGATCGTTGGACACCACGCCGGCCTCCGGCGGCACCGCATCGGCCACCTCGGTGGTGGCCAGAGCCACGACAGGCATGCCGAGGTGCATGGCCTCGAGCAGCGAGAGCCCGAGCGACGTCCATCGAACCGGATGCAGGTACACGCGTCGCTGAGCCATCTCGCCGTGCAACTGCGACTGCGGGACGTCCCTGCCACCAAGGGGTTCCGACCTCATCCCGAAGATGTCGACCGGTACGCCGCTCGTCTCGGCCAGCGATTCGATGAGGTCGGTGCCGGTCACCCGGGCGCGTCGCACCGGCTCGTTGACCACGACGACGGCACGTTCGAGCACCCCGGTGTAGCGGTGGCCCGGGTCCACTATGCCGTGCTCGACCACGCGGGTGGCGGCAGATCCGGCGTCCCAGAAGAGGGCGTTGAAGTGGGTCACGTGCACGAGGGTGATGCCGTGGCGGTCGGCCGCCGGGTGACGCATGTCGTTGACCCGGCCTTGCGGTGCATTGTGCTCGAGGTAGACGGCGGGTACGTCGATGCCGGGTCTACGCCCTCCCAGCCAGGCCTCGGCCAAGTGGTCGAGCTCCTCGGGCCGCTGCAGGATCACCACATCGACGTCGGCGTCCTGCGCCTCTTCCGGCGATATCTCACAGGCTCGGTCGGGCCACTCCCAGGTCTCCGCCCGTCCGCGCCCCCATGGCCCTCGAGCGGGCAGGGTGGGCAACAGGTACTCGTGCGGCCCCTGCACGAGCGACGTCGTGTACGAGCCGTGCACATGCCAGAGGAGCACCCGCATCAGGCGACCGCCCATCGGTTGGCGGTCAGGGCCGACACGGCGCCGACCACGTCGACCACGCTGACGGAGGTGATGCACGGCTGGCCCTCGATGGGGCAGACCTGTGCCCGGCAGCCGGCGCAACCGATGTCCTGGCGGCCAAGGAGGACGTGCGGCACCATCCAAGGTGCCCATCGGACGCTCGGCACGGTGGGGGCGAAGATGGACACGACAGGCGTCTGCACGGCCGCCGCCAGGTGGGCGGGACCGGTGTTGCCGACGACCACGGCAGTGGCGCGACCAAGGATCTCGGCCAGCCCGGCCAGGTCGGTGCGCCCGCACAGGTCGACCCCCACCTCACCGGCCACGAACCGACACAGGTCTGCCTCCGACGGGCCGCCGGTGACCACCACCGGCCACCCCGCCTGCGTGAGCGCAGCGACGAGGTCGCGGTTCGCCGCAGGGGACCACGCCCGTGCTGGCACCGATGCGCCCGGGTGTACGACCAGATAGGGGCCTTCGGGCACCATGCCGGGCGGTAGCGCTTCCGGGCGCCGGCTCACCACCAGGTGGCCAGCGTCCCCGTCTGGGAGCGCGTAGCCGAGGGTGGCGACGAGCGAGAGGTTGCGCTGCACCTCGTGGATGTCGTCGGCCACCGCATGGCGAACGTCGAGCAGTGACCCGGGGTAGTCGACGCTGATGGCGGCGATGGTGCCCACGCCGGCCAGGCGGAGCAGCAGGGCCAGCGGGAGGGGGCTCTGGTGGAAGGAGGAGAAGACGACCGCCTGGTCGATGCCGGCGGCGGCCACGTCGGCGACCAGCGCTTCGACCTGCGCCGGGGAGACGGCGGGGGGTGGCGACGCGATCCACGGGGCGTCGAAGGTGCGAACCTCGTCGACACCCGGGAGCAGCCGGGCGGCGGGCGCCGCCCGGGGGCTGCACAGATACGTGACCCGCCCGGCGCCTGCGGCCACGGCCCGCACGGCCGGGCCGGTGAGCAGGACGTCACCGTCGTTGTCGAGCCGGGCCACGAGCACGTGTGGCCGGGAGGACGTCACCGGGGCCCGCCGAACGCAAGAGTGATCGCCGCCTCCAACGACGACGCGACCTCCGGCGCCTGCTCCACCTCGCGTGGCAGGGTCACCGAGGTGGGCACGAGGATGCCGCGCGCTCCGGCCGCGTGGGCGGCGCCCACATCAGCCCCGATGTCCCCGATGACGACGACGTCGGCCGGGTCGACACCGAGCGCCTCTGCGGCGCCGAGGACCATGCCGGGCTTTGGTTTGCGGCACCCGCACCCGTCTTCGGCACCGTGCAGGCAGACCGACCAGTGGTCGAAGGGGCCGAGCACCTCCTCGATCCTCTGGTTGACCGCCTCGACGTCCTGCTCGCGCAAGAGCCCCCGGGCCACGCCGCTCTGGTTGGACACGACGCCGATCGGCACGCGTCGGGCGCGGAGCGAATCGAGGACGGCCTTGGCGCCCGGCATCGGCTCGACCTTGGCCGGATCGCCGTTGTAGGGGACGTCCACCACCAGCGTGCCGTCACGGTCGAAGAGCACCGCGGCCGGCGGGGTCAGTCGCGGGCGGCGCCGGCGCGACCGAACCCCGAGCAACCCTCGAAGCCAGTGCCACGTGGCCATGGGGGGGATCATCGCGCTGCTGGCGGCCATGGTCACCACCTCGTCGACGGTTCGCGGCCCGGGTGCGATGCGGGCGCCGGCCAGCTCGATCGTGCCGACCAGCCAGGTCGCTCCGGCCAGGGCAGCCGCTCGCGGCCGCCGCACCGCCAGCGCGCCAATCCCCAGCGCGGCGGCCGCTGTGATGGCGAGATGTCCCCGGCGACGTCCCCGGGGCACCCCCGCGAGGGCGCGCCATCGGCGTCCGTGCAGGGCGCGCATGAGGGGGTCGTCCGCGTTGCCCTTCTGCAGGCGGACGCTGACCCATCGGTCGGCCGGCCGCACCGGATGCTCGATGTACCGCTCGCCGGGCACGATCCGCCAGCCGCGAGCCGTCATCCGAAGGCCGAGGTCGGCGTCCTCGCGGTAGGCGCGCGGAAAGCGCTCGTCGAAGCCGCCGACCGCGATCAACGCAGTCCGGCGGTAGGCCAGGTCGGCGGTGGCCCACTGCGCATGCTCCAACCCGGCGACGTTGCGCTCCCAGTCGGTGGGCCGCCGCCCGGGGGGGAGCGGCACGTGGATACGCCCCTGCGAGCCGGCCACGTCGTCGGCCAGCCCGGCCAGGTCACGTGCGAGCGCCTCGCGCCAGCCTGTGGGGGCCACGACATCGTCGTCCAGGAACGCCACCCAGGGGCTGCGGGCCGCCCGCCAGCCCGTGTTGCGGGCCGCAGCCGGACCGATGCCGCGGCCCGGCAGCACCTGCACGAGGGGCGGCAGGTCCTGACCGGCGAGCAGCGGGCTGGGACGATGTCGCCGGTCGTCGACCACCACCACCCGGTGCGGTAGCGGACCAGGCCCACCGAGCAACGAGTGCACCAGGGGCACGAGGGACGGCCGTCCGATGGTCGGCACGACCACGTCGAAGTGCGGCATCACGGGTCGGTCACGTCACTGCGCTCGCACAGGGCATCAGCGGGCGCCCGGGCGCCGGATCATGAACGGCCCAAGGGCCAGGGCATCGACCGGAGCGGAGCCGAAGCACTCCAACGCGTCCCGTGGGTCGTCCACCATAGGGCGGCCCGCGGTGTTGAGGCTGGTGTTCACCACCACCGGCACGCCCGTGCGGCGGGCGAAGCCCTCGAGCATCCGGGCCACGAGGGGCTCCTCGACCGGGTCCACGGTCTGGACTCGCGCGCTCTTGTCCACGTGGATGACGGCCGGGATGCGGTCCAGCCACTCGGGGCGGACGGTGTGGGTGAAGAGCATGTAGGGACTGGGTATCGGCCCTTCGAAGATCTCGGCCGCCCGGTCGAGCAGCACCATCGGCGCGACCGGGCGGAACTGCTCACGGCCCTTCACGTCGTTGAGCCGCTCGAGGTTGCGGGCGTGGCCGGGATGGGCCGACAGGCTGCGGTGGCCCAAGGCCCGGGGCCCGAACTCGCTGCGACCCTGAAACCACGCCACCACGCCGTCGGCGGCCAACACCTCGGCTGCGGCTTCGGCGATGTCCGGCGGTCGCTCGTAGTCGATCCGGGCGGTGATGAGCCAGGCCTCGATCTCGTCATCGGTGAAGCTGCTGCCCAGCGCAGCCGTGCGCATCGGGCCCACGGAGTCACCGAGCGCGTGGGCCACGTGCAGGGCCGCCCCCAGCGCGGTGCCGGCATCGCCTGCCGCGGGCTGCACCCAGATGTGGTCGAAGGCACTCTCCGCCGCCAGGCGACTGTTGGCCACGCAGTTCAGGGCGACGCCACCCGCCATGGTGAGGGCCCGCTCGCCGGTCTGGTGGTGCAGCCAGGCGGCCAGCTCGAGCAACACCTCCTCCAGCCGAACCTGCACGGTCGCCGCCAGGTTGGCGTGCTGGGCGTCCCACTCCGCGGAACCGGCCCGGTACGGCACCCGCTTGGCGAAGGCACCCCACTCGATCGGTTCGACGACGAAGCCGCCGTCGCCCGTGGTCCGGACGAGGCGGCGCATCTCCTCTAGGTGGACCGGTTGTCCGTACGAGGCGAGAGCCATCACCTTGTACTCGTCGGACGACCTGAGGAAGCCGAGATGCTCAGTCGCCTCCTCGTAGAACAGTCCGAGCGAGTGGGGCAGCAGCTGGGAGGCGAGCACGTCGAGGTCGCCCCCTACCGAGCGGCCGGCGACGTGGGACGCGCGTTCACCTCGACCATCCAGCACCAGGACGGCCGAGCTCGCGTAGGGGGCGGCCAGGTGTGCTGAAGCGGCGTGGGCCAGGTGGTGCGGCACGAAGTGCACTGAAGATGGCTCGAGACCCGGAAGAGCGGTCTGCAGGAACAGGGGAGCGCGCCAGGCGTAGAGCGTCCGCATGCCCTCCCATCCGTCGGCCGTGATGTCTTGCCCAAGCGCGGGCGCGAGCGTGGGGTCGTAGGAGTAAGCGACGGCGTCGAGGTCCTCCGGCTCGAGCCCGGCTTGGCGCAGACACCATCGTGCCGAGAGCTCGGGCACCTCCCACGTGGAGAAGGGCACTGGTCGCTTGCCGTGCTTGCGGCGGCTGAACCGCTCCTCTTCGGCCGCGGCCACGATCTGACCGTCCACGACGAGCGCGGCTGCAGGGTCGTGGAACACGGCATTGATCCCCAGCACGCGCATCAGCCAGTCCCTTCGTAGATGGTCCGGGCCAGGGAGGCAACCCTCTGCGGTGCTAACCCGCCTTCACGACCGGCAAACACCACGCGTTACCTTGGCCCGAAAGTCCACTACGGGGGGATCCTCATGCGAGTGCCGTTGACCATCGGGGACTTCCTTGCCCGCGCCGCCTTCGTCTACGGCGAGCGGGTGGGTCTGGTGGACGAGCCGGACCGGCCGGGAACGCTCGGGTCCATCACCTATGCGGGGGTGCAGCGGCGCGCCCGCTCGATGGCGGCGCGGCTGGACGAGCTTGGCGTGGCCCATGGGGACCGCGTGGCCATCGTCAGCCCCAACGCGGCTCGCTTCGCCATCTCGCTCTTCGGTACGAGCGCGTTCGGGCGAGTGGCGGTACCCATCAACTTCCGGCTGAACGCGGAGGAGATCGGCTACATCGTGAAGCACTCCGGTGCGAGGGTGGTGCTGATCGATCCCGAGCTCGACGAGCCTCTGGCCGGCGTGTCGGCCGAGGTGCGCATCGTGCTCGACGGATCCGCCGACGCGGAGCTCTTCGCGGATCGCGACAGTGAGCCGGCCGAGTGGGAGCCCGACGAGGACGCGACGGCTTCGATCAACTACACCTCCGGCACGACGGCCCGACCGAAGGGCGTGCAGCTCACCCACCGCACCCTGTGGCTCAACGCCACCACGTTCGGGTGGCACATCGGCGTGAGCGACCGTGACGTGTACCTGCACACCCTGCCGATGTTCCACGTCAACGGCTGGGGAATGCCGTACGCCCTCACCGCCATGGGCGCCAAGCAGGTGGTGCTGCGCAAGGTGGACGGCGAGGAGATCCTGCGTCGGGTGGAGCACGAGGGCGTGACCCTCATGTGCGGCGCGCCGGCGGTCGTCACCGCCATCCTCGACGCGGCCACCGTCCGTCGGGAGCGGGGCGACGAGGTTCCCGGCCGCGGCCTCGTTCGCATCGTCGTGGCCGGCGCGCCGCCGCCTTCCAAGACCATCGAGCGGGTTGAGAGCGAGCTCGGGTGGGAGTTCATCCAGATCTACGGCCTGACCGAGACGGCGCCGCTGCTCACCATCAACCGACGACCGCCGGAGTGGGACGGCCTCGACCCGGCGGAACGCTCCCGCCTGCTCTCGCGAGCCGGTGTGCCCGCCGTCGGTGTGCAGCTGCGCATCGACCCCGAAGGCGAGATCCTGGCCCGGTCGAACAACGCCCTCGAGGCCTACTGGGACCAGCCCGAGGACACGGCCAAGGCCATCCAGGACGGGTACTTCCGCACTGGTGACGGTGGCTACCTCGACGGCGCGCACCTCGTCATCGCCGATCGCAAGAAGGACGTGATCATCTCCGGTGGAGAGAACGTCTCGTCGATCGAGGTGGAGGACTGTCTGTACCAGCACCCCGCAGTGGCCGAGGTGGCGGTGATCGGCGTGCCGCACGAGAAGTGGGGGGAGACGGTGAAGGCGCTCATCGTTCGACGCGCCGGCCAGACGGCCGACGAGCAGGAGATCATCGACTTCTGCCGCCAGCGCATGGCCCACTACAAGTGCCCGACGTCGATCGACTTCGCCGACGAGCTGGCCCGCACCGCCACCGGGAAGCTGCAGAAGTTCAAGCTCCGCCAGCCGTACTGGGAGGGCCGCGACCGTCTGGTGAACTAGCCCGTGTATCGGCGGGGCATCGGCGACAATGGCGCCGTGCCCGACGACCCCGCAATGCGAGCCCAAACCATCGACGTAGAACGCGATGGCGGGCTCCGCATCGTCTTCGGCGACGGGCACGAGTGCTCGTTCGGCCTCCTCGAGCTGCGCACCGCATGCCCGTGCGCGGCGTGCCGGGGGGCTCGTGATCAGGGCCAGGCCGCCTTCGACCCCGCCACCATGGTGGTCGACCTGCGCATCGAGAACGCAGAGCTGGTGGGGGAGTGGGGCCTCCGCTTCGCATGGAACGACGGCCACGGCACGGGCATCTACCCGTTCGACCTGCTCAGGAGCTGGTGCCCTCCTACGACAGCGCCTTGATGAGCTCGTCCTTCGTCATCGACGAGCGGCCCTCGATGTCAGCTTCCTGCGCCTTCTCGTAGAGCTCCTCCTTCGTCATCTCCTCGAGTGCGCCCTTCCCCGTCGCGCCGGCGGTGCCGGTCGGCATGCCCATGGCCTGCTTGCGTTCGATGATGCGCTCGCCGACGGCGTCGAGCTCCTTGCCCATGTCCTTCTGCAGCTCCTTGAAGATCTCGTCCTCTTCTTCCTCGACGTGGTGGGAGATGACCCCCTTGAGGGCCATGACGACGGCTTCGAGGTGCGTGTCCTCGGGGGACATGTTCTCGAGCCGGGCGATGAGCTGCTTGGCCTCGCTGTGCTCGGCCTCGGCATCGGTGTAGCTCTCCGGGTCGATGCGCTTCAGCTCCGGGTAGAGCAGCTCCTCCTCGACCACGGCGTGCGCGGTGAGCTCCTGACAGATCTGCAGGACGACGCTGTGCTCGTGGTTCTCCTCGAACTCCTCGAAGAGGCGCTCTACCTTGCGGTGGTCGTCCTTGAGCAGCTGTATGGCATTTGGCATGCGGGTTTCTCCTGGGTCGGGTTCGCCGACGGTTTACCCCGAGGGAACCGATTCCCATGCCGCTCCTGCACGAACGCTAGGGTCGGCGGCGTTCACCGGGGAGCCCAGTCGGGCTGAGAGGGGCGGTTTCCGCCCGACCCGCCGAACCTGATCCGGGTGATGCCGGCGAAGGGAGTGAGTAGATGCAGACCGACGCGTCAGTAGAGGTGCCGCGCACCCTGGCCGAGGGCCCGCCCCCGCGGCCGCTCGGACTTGCCGACCAGCTGGCGCTGTGGGGAAACCTCGGCGTCTCGCTGCTTGTGATCGTGGCCGGCACCTTCGTGCTCGCTCCCGACCCAGGCCTCCCGGCGCTGAGCATCGCAGCGGCGTTGACCGCAGTCGTCGTCGGCTCGGTGATCGGCAACGCCTTGCTCGGGCTGGCAGCGGTCGCGGGTGCCCGCACGGGTGCCCCGGCGATGGTGCTCGTGCGGGGGTTGTTCGGCCGGCGGGGTTCGTGGGTGCCGACCGCGCTCAACATCGCCCAGAACATCGGCTGGGCCACGGTGGAGCTCATCGTCATCGCCCACCTGGCCTCCACGCTCACCACTCCCTCGCTTCGACCGATTTTCGTCATCGCCGGGGGCGCAGTCGCAACGCTCATGGCCATACGGCCGCTGGGGGTGGTGCGGGGCTACCTCAAGCGCGTGGCTGTGTGGGCCGTGGTGCTGTCGACGGTGTACCTCTTCGTGCAGGTGCTGCGTCGCCCGCTCCCTCCCCTGGGACAAGGGTCCTGGCGAGCGTTCTGGAAAGCCACCGACATCGTCATCGCCCTGCCGATCAGCTGGATCCCGCTGGCCGCCGACTACTCACGGCACTCCCGCACCGAGCGGGCCGCGTTCGGCGGGGCTTTCGCGGGCTATGGGCTCGCCGCCCTTGCCTTCTTCAGCCTCGGGGTCTTGGCCACGGCGAACGCGACGGTCGGCGACGACGCCTTGACGTCGTTGCTGGCACTTCCGGCGGGGGCGATCGCGCTGATGATCCTGCTCATCGACGAGCTCGACGAAGTGTTCGCCAACGTCTACTCCACCGTCGTTTCGGCGCAGAACATCGGCCCGAGGCTCGACCGGCGCGTCGGCGCAGTGTTGGTGGGGACGCTTGTCACCGGCCTCGCGCTGGCCTTCCAGGACTACCTCTCGTACGAATCGTTCCTGTTGATCATCGGCTCGGTGTTCGTGCCGCTGTTCGCCACGTTCGCAGTCGAGTTCTTCGGCTTGCGACGCGGCACCTGGGACATGGGAGAGGCGGCACCGGCCCGCTGGTCCATGGTGCTGCCATGGGCCGCCGGCTTCGTCACCTATCAGCTGGTCAACCCGGGGCTGCAGCCGGGATGGGCTGCGTTCTGGACGGCGCGGCAGGGCGACCTCGGCTTCACGTCTCCCTCCTGGGCCAGCGCGTCCCTGCTCTCCTTCGGCGTCGCCGGGGGGTTGGCGCTGTTGCTGGGGCTGTTGTCGAAGGGACGTCGCGTCACTCCAGTCTGAGGTCGGCGGTGGCTTCGACCATCACCAGCACCCCGTGCCGGCCCAGCAGGTCCGCCGCATCCTGTTCGGGTGCGACTTCGTCCACCGTGACGACGGCACCTTTGGCGTCGCCGGAGAGGACCACGACGTCGATGTGGGTGACGCCATCGCGGTCCGTTTCCGCCTCGACGACGTAGATGTCGTAGGTCCCGTCAGCGAGCGCGCTCATGGCAAAACCCTTACAGGAAAAGGGCTTCGCGGCGACAACAGTTGAAAACCCTTGTAAGACAAGGGATCCGCGGGGCGAGGGTGCTTGACCTGGAGGGTCAAAAGCTCTTTCATGGCATGAAACTTCCCAACCCCGCCAGGAGGCCCAGTGAACAAGGGTGAGCTCGTCGAATCCGTCATCGCCAAGTCTGGACTGGACAAGCGCCAGACGGAGACCACGCTGAACGCCTTCGTGGAAGCGGTCATGGACGCCACCAGGGCCGGCGAGAAGGTGACCATGGTCGGGTTCGGCACGTTCAACCCGACGTCACGCGGCGCCCGCACCGGGCGCAATCCGCAGACGGGTGCGCCCGTCAAGATCTCGGCCAGCAAGGGCGTGCGGTTCGCGCCCGGGTCTGCGTTCAAGGCGGCTCTCAACACGAAGGGCACGGCCAAGAAGGC
>Ga0136611_10003150_pt1 | contig 11542 bp, 4 predicted proteins | sample AntDrymUQ2232306_2_FD_106645 | JGI IMG/M metagenome (GOLD analysis project Ga0136611, IMG submission 106645) | Polar desert sand microbial communities from Dry Valleys, Antarctica - metaG UQ223 (23.06) | ecosystem: Environmental > Terrestrial > Soil > Desert | place: Antarctica: Dry Valley... | reverse complement strand
ACCACCCACGGCGGCCCCTCCGACCTCGCGATGACCCTCCGCTTCGTCAACGGCGCCATCGCCTCCTTCAGCGCCACCTATCCCGAGTTGTCGCTCCCGCCGGAGCCGAACACGCTGCGCCTCTACGGGACGGATGCGGTGATGACCGTCGTCCGCGACACCATCGTCCTCTCCCACCCCGACGGGACCGAGGAGACCTGGCGCGTCGAAGGCAACGACGGCGGCTACTTCAACGAGTGGCGAAACTTCGCCGACGCCATCCAACACGGCGTCCCCGTCGACGGCACCGCCGCCCAAAGCGTCCGCGGGATGGAGCTGATGTTGACCGCCCTCGAGGCCGCCGCCCAAGGCCGCACCCTCCCCATCGACCCGAACTGGCCCGCGCCCCTCGCCGCTGAAGCCGTCCCCCTCTGGCGCCCCTATCCCGATTCCGCTCAGCACTTGTTTACTACCCTGCCGACGACGATCAGGCACGAGACGTCCCGCCCTTGATCCCGGCAAACCCGGCTCACCCCGAATCTTCTTGCAAGCATCGGGGGAAGCCCATCTCTCCTGGCGCACCGAACGAGCGGAATTGGAGGGTGAGGGACGGCGCCGCCCCCGCCTGGTTCACCACGATTCGGTAAGGTCAATACCTCCCCTGCCAGCCGACCCTCCCCCGCCCCGTTGGCGATGTGGCAACCCACCATGAGTGGTGGCCAACTTGACCGGTGCGTCATTGCGGGGGCGGCGCGGGCGTCGCCCCATAGGCATCACGCTCAGCCCTTCTCACCCCCCGCCGACCGCGGGTTTCTCCCTAACACCCTCCTCCCCGCCTCTTAATCCGGTCCCTCCCCTATCTCCGTTCAGGGGGCTTCGTCCTGGTAGCCGGGTGCCCTCTGGGCGATCTTTCAGCCCCGAGCGGCCAGGGGATCGCGATCGGGTTGGCCACCGCTCACCCCTCCCAACCGTTCGGTTGATCCACGACGGGCGACGCCTGCGTCGCCCCTCCATCAACGATGGACCGATGAAGGTGTCCGCCCTGCAGTAGGGGACGGTGGCGAACCCTCAGCGGCCACCGCGAGATCAGCTCTCACCTCAAGGTCCGATGCGTGGCTCTCCCCGCGAACCACCCCACTTGTCCAGTGAACGGCAAACATTGGCGAGATTTGTGCAGATTCTGTCTCTTGACACGACAAAGTTCGACTTCTACGATGACAACCTGCTCCGCGGAGAGGCTCGGCGACGGGGCACTGGCGGGCCGCCGAGCGACGACGCGATCAAGGGGGTACCCGCAATGGGCTATCGAGATGACCGGCTGGTGGCGATCCTGGCTGATGGGGCGAGGCGTCAACTCTCCCGCCGGGGGTTGTTGCGGACGGCCGCGGCGACGGCGGTGGCGGTTCCGGCCCTGGCTGGGATGAAGGGCCGCCGCGCCGCCGCCGCGCCCGCCCGCCAAGATGCCGCGAAGCCGACTTCGATCAAGATGCTCTACGCCACGGTCGAGGCCGATGTCGAGGCAATCAAGCTGATGATCCCCGACTTCAAGGCGGCGACCGGGATCGACATCGAGCTCGATTCCCAGCCCTACGATGCCCTCCAGCAGCGCGCTTTCGCCGAGCTGGCCTCCGAGAGCCCGTTCTACGACGTGATGATCTGCGACACCCCCTGGACCCCGGCCCTGACCGGCAAGCTGGAGCCGCTCTCGACCTACCTCACCAACCCGGCACTGAACGACATCGCCGACCTGGCGCTCGAAGATTTCATCCCCAAGGTTTTCTACGACACCGCCGTCTACAACGCCAGCGCCCCCAACTTGCAATTCCCGGCCCAGGAAGCGGTCGATCTGGCGGCGATCGCCGCCGAAGGCTTCGACGTCTTCGGGCTGCCGTTGCAGTCGAACGCGCTGACCCTCGCCTACCGCAAGGACCTCTTCGAGAACCCGGCCGAGATGGAGGCCTTCAAGACCCAGTACGGCCGCGATCTGGCGGCGCCCGACACCTGGGACCAATTCCTCGAAGTGGCCAAGTTCTTCACCCGACCCGACCAACGGCTCTACGGGACGACCCTGATGGCCGGCAACGGCGACTGGGCGACCGACGACTTCAAGACGCTGCTGGCGGCCTGGGGCGGCAACGGCTACATGATCGGCGACGAGTTCACCATCGACTTCAACGGGCCGGAGGGGATCGCCGCCCTCACCTACTACGCGGACCTGATTAACACCCACAAGGTGACCCCGCCGGGCGTGACCTCCTTCTCCTGGGACACCGCCTCCTCGACCTTCGCCTCCGGCTTGACGGCCATGAGCATGAACTACCACAGCGAGGTCTTGAACCCAGGCGTCGAAGGCGAGATCGCCTACGCCCTGGTACCACAGCAGGTGACGCGCGGGCCGCACTTCGGCACCTGGATGCTGAGCGTCAACAAGTTCGGCGAAAACAAGGAATGGGCCTACCGCACCGCCGCCTGGTTCACCAGCGCCGCCTCCCAAATCAAGATGCTGCAAACCCAACTCCATCCCAGCCGGGCCTCGGTCTACGAGGCGGCCAAGACCGATCCGGGGGCGCTGGCGTTCGGCAACTTCTACGAGGTGCTGGGGCAGTCGCTGGCGGTCGGCGTCGGTCGCCCCCGGCTTACCAACTATGGCGCCGTCGACAAGGAGATCTGGGTGGCGGTGAACCAGGCCGCGAGCGGCTCCAAGACGCCGGAAGAGGCGCTGGCGGAAGCGGCCGAGAAGGTGACGGCCCTGCTGAAGCAAGAAGGCTACCCTGTTGGCTAGGCTGTCGCCTGCCGGGACGACCGCCGGGGGCGTCGGCACGGTTCGCGGCTCGCGGGGCGCCGTCCCCGTGGGCCGCGCCGCCATCGGTCCGGCGGGTGGGGCCGATGCTCAGGCGCGGGCCGCCAACCGAACGGCTTGGCTGTTGGTGGCGCCAGCGGTGGCCGTGCTCCTGGCGATGACGATTTTCCCGGCCGGCTACTTGCTCTACGCCAGCTTCCGCTCCTTCAATCTCATGAATCCGGACGCTGGCCGCTTCGTCGGTCTCCAGAACTACCAGAACATCGCCAGCAACGCCGACATCAGACAAAGTCTGCTGATCACCCTGCTCTTCGTGGTGCTGGCGGTCGGGATCGAGGTGGTGCTCGGTCTCGGGCTGGCGGTGATCCTGGCCAAACAGAGCCGCGAGAACAGCATCGCGGCCACGATCCTGATCCTGCCGATGGCGGTGACGCCGGTGGTCTCGGCCCTGGTTTGGCGGGAACTGTTCAATCCGAACTACGGCTGGGTCGACTATTACCTGCAAAAGTTCGGGCTAATCGATGTCCCGATCGATTGGCTCGGTTCGTCGACGACCGCCTGGATCACCCTGATCAGCCTCGATGTTTGGCAATGGACGCCGTTCGTCGCCTTGATCCTGATGGCCGGCATCCAGGGGGTGCCGCGGGAGCCGAAAGAGGCGGCGGCGGTCGACGGCGCCGAAGGGTGGAGGCTCTTCTGGGACATCGTCCTCCCGCTACTGCGGCCGTTCCTGGCGATCGCGGTGCTGCTGCGGGTGCTCGAGGCCTTCAAGACGTTCGGCACCATCAAAGTGCTGACCGGGGGTGGCCCCGGCATCTCGACCGAGATCGTCAACCTGACGATCTACCGAACGGCCCTGCAAGACTTCAGCGTTGGGGCGGCGGCCGCCCTCGGCATCTCCTTTTTGGTCTTCCTCTCGATCGCGGTGCCGCAGTTGCTGAAGGTGCTGGCCCGCAACACGGATCTGGTGGAGGGGTGAGCATGTCGACCGCTACCCGGCGCTGGCTGACCAGCGCCGCGACGCGCACCGTCCTGTGGCTGGTGATCGCCTTTATCCTGGTGCCGCTGGTCTGGATGGTTTCGACGTCGTTGAAGCCGGCCGGCTACGCCCAGACGATCCCCCCGACCTGGATCTTCAAGCCGACCTTTGAGCACTACGTCGGGGTGTTCAAAGGGGAGGCGGCGACCCCCTTCGGGCCGTTGTTGCTCCACAGCGCCATCGTCGCCATCAGCGCCACGGCGATCGCGGTCGCGCTCGGCTTGCTGGCGGCCTACGCCTTGGCCCGGATTCCCTTCCGCGGCAAGAAGTTCCTGGCGATGTGGATCCTCTCCACCATCATGTTTCCGCCGGTGGTCGCCGTCATCCCGGTCTTCATCCTCGCCGGCCGCTGGGGGCTGATGGACACCTACCCGGCGTTGATCATCCCCTACGTGGCGTTCAACCTGCCGATCATCATCTGGACCCTGCGCAGTTCGATCCGCCAAATCCCGGAGGAGATCGAGGAGGCGGCGCTCATGGATGGGCTGTCGCGGATGGGGATCATCGTGCGGATGGTGGTGCCCCTCGCCGCGCCGGGCATCGCCACGGCGGCGATCCTGAGCATGCTCCTCTGCTGGAATGAGTTCCTGTTTGCGGTCTCGCTGACCCGCTCGCAGGTAAAGACGGCACCCGTTGGGATCAACGAATTCACCGGCATGTTCGGTACCCAGTGGGGAGCAATGACGGCGGCGGCGACCGTGATCGTGGCGCCGGTGCTCCTCATGGCGCTGATGCTCCGTCGGCACCTGATTGAGGGTCTCACCTTGGGGGCCGTCAAGTAAGCGTCGGTCTCGCCCTCGCCCGCGAGGGAAGAGAGTCGCCCCGTGCCCGCCGTCCCGGGCGGACGGTTTGGGAGGAGAAGTTTTCTGATGAAGGCGGTGTTGTTCCCCGGTGAGAAGCGGGTCGACGTGGTCGATCGTCCGGACCCCCGGCCGGGCCCGGGTGAGGTGCTGATCCGGACGCGGGCGTCGGCCATCTGCCGCAGCGATATGAGCCTCTACTACGGAAACCCGATCGTCGGCGGCGCGACCGCCGGTAAAGGGTTGGTCATTCCCGGCCACGAACCGGCTGGCGAGGTCATCGAGGTTGGGGCCAGCGTCACCTCAGTCGCGACCGGCCATCGGGTGGCGGTGCACCTGGCGATCGGGGATGGCACCTGCCCCTACTGCCTCCAAGGGTACGAGTTCCTCTGCCCCAACTGGAAATGCCTCGGCTTCGATGTGGACGGTGGCGATGCCGACTTCTTAGTCGTGCCGGCGCGGAATTGTCTCCGGTTGCCCGACGAGATCGGATACGAGGTGGGGGCGGTGATGACCGACATGGTTGGCACCCAGTACGACGCCCAACGGCGGCTCAACGTCTCCGGGGCGACGACGGTCGCCATGTTCGGGCTCGGCCCCATGGGCGGCGCCGGGATTCTGGTGGCCAAGGCCCGCGGGGCGCGGGTGATCGCGGTCGATGTCCTCGATAGTCGCCTCGAGTTGGCGAGCGAGTTGGGCGCGGACGAGCTGGTCAACAGCAAGCGGGAAGACCCGGTGGCGCGGCTGCGGGCACTCACCGACGGCGCCGGCGTCGATGTCGCGATCGATTCGTCGGGGAACCCGGCCGGCCAGAACGCCGCGCTCGACGCCACCCGCAAGTGCGGCAGCGTGGCGTTCATCGGGGAGTCGCGAGAAACGACGATCAGCCCCAGCGACCAGTTCATCCGCAAGCTGCTGACGGTCATCGGTGCTTGGTACTTCCCGGTTTGGGAGTGGCCGGAGATCGCCCGCTTCGTGGTCGAGCGCCAGGTGCCCGTGGAGAAGTTGATCACCCACCGCTTCCCGCTGGGTGAGGCGTCCGAGGCGTTCCGCCTGTTCGACCAGCGGCTCACCGAGAAGGCCGTCTTTGTTTGGGAGTAGAGGCGCGGCGCGCCTAATTCGGCAGCACCGACCCATCGGGAGGGGCGACGCCGGCGTCGCCCCTCCCGATGGGTCGGTGCTGCCGAATTAGGCGCGCCGCGCCTCTACTCCCAAACAAAGACGGCCTTCTCGGTGAGCCGCTGGTCGAACAGGCGGAACGCCTCGGACGCCTCACCCAGCGGGAAGCGGTGGGTGATCAACTTCTCCACGGGCACCTGGCGCTCGACCACGAAGCGGGCGATCTCCGGCCACTCCCAAACCGGGAAGTACCAAGCACCGATGACCGTCAGCAGCTTGCGGATGAACTGGTCGCTGGGGCTGATCGTCGTTTCTCGCGACTCCCCGATGAACGCCACGCTGCCGCACTTGCGGGTGGCGTCGAGCGCGGCGTTCTGGCCGGCCGGGTTCCCCGACGAATCGATCGCGACATCGACGCCGGCGCCGTCGGTGAGTGCCCGCAGCCGCGCCACCGGGTCTTCCCGCTTGCTGTTGACCAGCTCGTCCGCGCCCAACTCGCTCGCCAACTCGAGGCGACTATCGAGGACATCGACCGCGATCACCCGCGCCCCGCGGGCCTTGGCCACCAGAATCCCGGCGCCGCCCATGGGGCCGAGCCCGAACATGGCGACCGTCGTCGCCCCGGAGACGTTGAGCCGCCGTTGGGCGTCGTACTGGGTGCCAACCATGTCGGTCATCACCGCCCCCACCTCGTATCCGATCTCGTCGGGCAACCGGAGACAATTCCGCGCCGGCACGACTAAGAAGTCGGCATCGCCACCGTCCACATCGAAGCCGAGGCATTTCCAGTTGGGGCAGAGGAACTCGTACCCTTGGAGGCAGTAGGGGCAGGTGCCATCCCCGATCGCCAGGTGCACCGCCACCCGATGGCCGGTCGCGACTGAGGTGACGCTGGCCCCAACCTCGATGACCTCGCCAGCCGGTTCGTGGCCGGGAATGACCAACCCTTTACCGGCGGTCGCGCCGCCGACGATCGGGTTTCCGTAGTAGAGGCTCATATCGCTGCGGCAGATGGCCGACGCCCGCGTCCGGATCAGCACCTCACCCGGGCCCGGCCGGGGGTCCGGACGATCGACCACGTCGACCCGCTTCTCACCGGGGAACAACACCGCCTTCATCAGAAAACTTCTCCTCCCAAACCGTCCGCCCGGGACGGCGGGCACGGGGCGACTCTCTTCCCTCGCGGGCGAGGGCGAGACCGACGCTTACTTGACGGCCCCCAAGGTGAGACCCTCAATCAGGTGCCGACGGAGCATCAGCGCCATGAGGAGCACCGGCGCCACGATCACGGTCGCCGCCGCCGTCATTGCTCCCCACTGGGTACCGAACATGCCGGTGAATTCGTTGATCCCAACGGGTGCCGTCTTTACCTGCGAGCGGGTCAGCGAGACCGCAAACAGGAACTCATTCCAGCAGAGGAGCATGCTCAGGATCGCCGCCGTGGCGATGCCCGGCGCGGCGAGGGGCACCACCATCCGCACGATGATCCCCATCCGCGACAGCCCATCCATGAGCGCCGCCTCCTCGATCTCCTCCGGGATTTGGCGGATCGAACTGCGCAGGGTCCAGATGATGATCGGCAGGTTGAACGCCACGTAGGGGATGATCAACGCCGGGTAGGTGTCCATCAGCCCCCAGCGGCCGGCGAGGATGAAGACCGGGATGACGGCGACCACCGGCGGAAACATGATGGTGGAGAGGATCCACATCGCCAGGAACTTCTTGCCGCGGAAGGGAATCCGGGCCAAGGCGTAGGCCGCCAGCAAGCCGAGCGCGACCGCGATCGCCGTGGCGCTGATGGCGACGATGGCGCTGTGGAGCAACAACGGCCCGAAGGGGGTCGCCGCCTCCCCTTTGAACACCCCGACGTAGTGCTCAAAGGTCGGCTTGAAGATCCAGGTCGGGGGGATCGTCTGGGCGTAGCCGGCCGGCTTCAACGACGTCGAAACCATCCAGACCAGCGGCACCAGGATAAAGGCGATCACCAGCCACAGGACGGTGCGCGTCGCGGCGCTGGTCAGCCAGCGCCGGGTAGCGGTCGACATGCTCACCCCTCCACCAGATCCGTGTTGCGGGCCAGCACCTTCAGCAACTGCGGCACCGCGATCGAGAGGAAGACCAAAAAGGAGATGCCGAGGGCGGCCGCCGCCCCAACGCTGAAGTCTTGCAGGGCCGTTCGGTAGATCGTCAGGTTGACGATCTCGGTCGAGATGCCGGGGCCACCCCCGGTCAGCACTTTGATGGTGCCGAACGTCTTGAAGGCCTCGAGCACCCGCAGCAGCACCGCGATCGCCAGGAACGGCCGCAGTAGCGGGAGGACGATGTCCCAGAAGAGCCTCCACCCTTCGGCGCCGTCGACCGCCGCCGCCTCTTTCGGCTCCCGCGGCACCCCCTGGATGCCGGCCATCAGGATCAAGGCGACGAACGGCGTCCATTGCCAAACATCGAGGCTGATCAGGGTGATCCAGGCGGTCGTCGACGAACCGAGCCAATCGATCGGGACATCGATTAGCCCGAACTTTTGCAGGTAATAGTCGACCCAGCCGTAGTTCGGATTGAACAGTTCCCGCCAAACCAGGGCCGAGACCACCGGCGTCACCGCCATCGGCAGGATCAGGATCGTGGCCGCGATGCTGTTCTCGCGGCTCTGTTTGGCCAGGATCACCGCCAGCCCGAGACCGAGCACCACCTCGATCCCGACCGCCAGCACCACGAAGAGCAGGGTGATCAGCAGACTTTGTCTGATGTCGGCGTTGCTGGCGATGTTCTGGTAGTTCTGGAGACCGACGAAGCGGCCAGCGTCCGGATTCATGAGATTGAAGGAGCGGAAGCTGGCGTAGAGCAAGTAGCCGGCCGGGAAAATCGTCATCGCCAGGAGCACGGCCACCGCTGGCGCCACCAACAGCCAAGCCGTTCGGTTGGCGGCCCGCGCCTGAGCATCGGCCCCACCCGCCGGACCGATGGCGGCGCGGCCCACGGGGACGGCGCCCCGCGAGCCGCGAACCGTGCCGACGCCCCCGGCGGTCGTCCCGGCAGGCGACAGCCTAGCCAACAGGGTAGCCTTCTTGCTTCAGCAGGGCCGTCACCTTCTCGGCCGCTTCCGCCAGCGCCTCTTCCGGCGTCTTGGAGCCGCTCGCGGCCTGGTTCACCGCCACCCAGATCTCCTTGTCGACGGCGCCATAGTTGGTAAGCCGGGGGCGACCGACGCCGACCGCCAGCGACTGCCCCAGCACCTCGTAGAAGTTGCCGAACGCCAGCGCCCCCGGATCGGTCTTGGCCGCCTCGTAGACCGAGGCCCGGCTGGGATGGAGTTGGGTTTGCAGCATCTTGATTTGGGAGGCGGCGCTGGTGAACCAGGCGGCGGTGCGGTAGGCCCATTCCTTGTTTTCGCCGAACTTGTTGACGCTCAGCATCCAGGTGCCGAAGTGCGGCCCGCGCGTCACCTGCTGTGGTACCAGGGCGTAGGCGATCTCGCCTTCGACGCCTGGGTTCAAGACCTCGCTGTGGTAGTTCATGCTCATGGCCGTCAAGCCGGAGGCGAAGGTCGAGGAGGCGGTGTCCCAGGAGAAGGAGGTCACGCCCGGCGGGGTCACCTTGTGGGTGTTAATCAGGTCCGCGTAGTAGGTGAGGGCGGCGATCCCCTCCGGCCCGTTGAAGTCGATGGTGAACTCGTCGCCGATCATGTAGCCGTTGCCGCCCCAGGCCGCCAGCAGCGTCTTGAAGTCGTCGGTCGCCCAGTCGCCGTTGCCGGCCATCAGGGTCGTCCCGTAGAGCCGTTGGTCGGGTCGGGTGAAGAACTTGGCCACTTCGAGGAATTGGTCCCAGGTGTCGGGCGCCGCCAGATCGCGGCCGTACTGGGTCTTGAAGGCCTCCATCTCGGCCGGGTTCTCGAAGAGGTCCTTGCGGTAGGCGAGGGTCAGCGCGTTCGACTGCAACGGCAGCCCGAAGACGTCGAAGCCTTCGGCGGCGATCGCCGCCAGATCGACCGCTTCCTGGGCCGGGAATTGCAAGTTGGGGGCGCTGGCGTTGTAGACGGCGGTGTCGTAGAAAACCTTGGGGATGAAATCTTCGAGCGCCAGGTCGGCGATGTCGTTCAGTGCCGGGTTGGTGAGGTAGGTCGAGAGCGGCTCCAGCTTGCCGGTCAGGGCCGGGGTCCAGGGGGTGTCGCAGATCATCACGTCGTAGAACGGGCTCTCGGAGGCCAGCTCGGCGAAAGCGCGCTGCTGGAGGGCATCGTAGGGCTGGGAATCGAGCTCGATGTCGATCCCGGTCGCCGCCTTGAAGTCGGGGATCATCAGCTTGATTGCCTCGACATCGGCCTCGACCGTGGCGTAGAGCATCTTGATCGAAGTCGGCTTCGCGGCATCTTGGCGGGCGGGCGCGGCGGCGGCGCGGCGGCCCTTCATCCCAGCCAGGGCCGGAACCGCCACCGCCGTCGCCGCGGCCGTCCGCAACAACCCCCGGCGGGAGAGTTGACGCCTCGCCCCATCAGCCAGGATCGCCACCAGCCGGTCATCTCGATAGCCCATTGCGGGTACCCCCTTGATCGCGTCGTCGCTCGGCGGCCCGCCAGTGCCCCGTCGCCGAGCCTCTCCGCGGAGCAGGTTGTCATCGTAGAAGTCGAACTTTGTCGTGTCAAGAGACAGAATCTGCACAAATCTCGCCAATGTTTGCCGTTCACTGGACAAGTGGGGTGGTTCGCGGGGAGAGCCACGCATCGGACCTTGAGGTGAGAGCTGATCTCGCGGTGGCCGCTGAGGGTTCGCCACCGTCCCCTACTGCAGGGCGGACACCTTCATCGGTCCATCGTTGATGGAGGGGCGACGCAGGCGTCGCCCGTCGTGGATCAACCGAACGGTTGGGAGGGGTGAGCGGTGGCCAACCCGATCGCGATCCCCTGGCCGCTCGGGGCTGAAAGATCGCCCAGAGGGCACCCGGCTACCAGGACGAAGCCCCCTGAACGGAGATAGGGGAGGGACCGGATTAAGAGGCGGGGAGGAGGGTGTTAGGGAGAAACCCGCGGTCGGCGGGGGGTGAGAAGGGCTGAGCGTGATGCCTATGGGGCGACGCCCGCGCCGCCCCCGCAATGACGCACCGGTCAAGTTGGCCACCACTCATGGTGGGTTGCCACATCGCCAACGGGGCGGGGGAGGGTCGGCTGGCAGGGGAGGTATTGACCTTACCGAATCGTGGTGAACCAGGCGGGGGCGGCGCCGTCCCTCACCCTCCAATTCCGCTCGTTCGGTGCGCCAGGAGAGATGGGCTTCCCCCGATGCTTGCAAGAAGATTCGGGGTGAGCCGGGTTTGCCGGGATCAAGGGCGGGACGTCTCGTGCCTGATCGTCGTCGGCAGGGTAGTAAACAAGTGCTGAGCGGAATCGGGATAGGGGCGCCAGAGGGGGACGGCTTCAGCGGCGAGGGGCGCGGGCCAGTTCGGGTCGATGGGGAGGGTGCGGCCTTGGGCGGCGGCCTCGAGGGCGGTCAACATCAGCTCCATCCCGCGGACGCTTTGGGCGGCGGTGCCGTCGACGGGGACGCCGTGTTGGATGGCGTCGGCGAAGTTTCGCCACTCGTTGAAGTAGCCGCCGTCGTTGCCTTCGACGCGCCAGGTCTCCTCGGTCCCGTCGGGGTGGGAGAGGACGATGGTGTCGCGGACGACGGTCATCACCGCATCCGTCCCGTAGAGGCGCAGCGTGTTCGGCTCCGGCGGGAGCGACAACTCGGGATAGGTGGCGCTGAAGGAGGCGATGGCGCCGTTGACGAAGCGGAGGGTCATCGCGAGGTCGGAGGGGCCGCCGTGGGTGGT